>JAESGX010000077.1_pt1 | contig 157682 bp, 150 predicted proteins | sample 9269801 | NCBI WGS metagenome assembly JAESGX01 (sample SAMN16773122, study PRJNA677054) | algae metagenome | isolation source: Pleurocapsa minor GSE-CHR-MK-17-07R and co-occurring heterotrophs from wet... | place: USA: Lower Calf Creek Falls, Grand Staircase Escalante National Monument, UT ... | reverse complement strand
TTGCTCCGCCGGCGCTTTGCCCGGCCCGGATTTCTGTCTCATCTTCGCTCCTTACGGCTACGATGAACCAGAAATCCTCCCTTCGGAAAGTCCCTCAGTTTGTCTCAAGGGTGCTGACGGCGAACAGATCTCGTCGACCACGAACGCGCCGAGCTCCTCCGGAGTAGAGGGGGTGGCTTCGAGCGACAAGTCGAACATCCGTTTGACGATAAGGGGATCATTCAATGAAGCGACTATTGCAGCATTGAGCTTGTCGATAACCGGGCGTGGTGTTTTCGCCGGTGCAAAGGCCGCAATCCATGCCGTCACATTGATATCCTTGCCAACGGCCTCTCCCATGGTCGGAACGTCGGGAACGAGCGGCGAGCGCTTTGTCCCGGTCACCGCATGGAATTTCAGTTTGCCTGCATTCCGATGCGGGATGGTGTTCACCAGATCGGTGAACGACATGGTAATCTGCCCTGCAACCAGGTCACTCAAAGTTTGTGCACCCCCTTTATACGGCACGGCGGTGATGGTCAGATCGTTGTGAGCGCGAAACACCTCGCTCGCCATAAGCGATGCGGTGGCGCCGTATCCGATCGTCAGCTTGCCGGGATTGGCCTTAATGTATTCGATAACTTCCTTCGCGTTGTTGGCTGGAACCGATGGGTGCGTCGCAAGCACGTATGTGGCCGACCCCACTTTGCTGATCGGCGCAAAATCATTGACCGCATCATACGGTAACGCCTTGACTGTCGCAGGGTTGAGCCCATGCGACGAGGCGTTGCCGAACAGGACCGTGTAGCCATCAGGGGCGGCGCGCATCGCAGCCTGCGTGCCGATGATTCCGTTGGCACCTGCCAAATTTTCGACCACGATCGGCTGGCCGAGTTCTTTTGATGCGCGCTCGGCGATCAGGCGCGCGATGACATCTGTTGGACTCCCGGCGGATACGGAGACGATGAATTTGATCGGCCGCGACGGGAAATCCTGCGCGGAAGCTGCGCCGACAAGTGCAGCGAGTGACAGGCCACACACGAACGCGGCGATCACAAATCGCCTAATCATATCATCCTCCCCGTTATGGCGGCCGTTTGCCGCGAATTTCTTGATTTCCGATCATCGTAAAAGGCTGCATTTGACAGTCAAGCGAAATGTCGACAATAAGACAAATCAGGAAGACTGTCTTAGTAACCAAACAGATCGTGTGCTCGATGACACGGAAACCGAGATCCAAGGGCGCAGCGGGCGGGGCGGCTCAACCCGTCGACCGGTCGGTCGAAAGAGCAGAGCCAATGAACAAGCTGACCGGCCGGTTCGGGTCCATCCGCCGTCCGGCATCTTTGCCGGAGCAAATCGCCGAACAGGTCAGTCAGCGCATTCTCGCTGGCGAATTGCAGGCGGGCGATCGCATTCAGGAGCAGGAGCTTTCGGAGCGTTTCGGTGTAAGTCGGGGCCCGATCCGGGAGGCTTTGAGAATTCTGGAGAAGGACGGCGTCGTCAGGATCATGCCCAATCGCGGAGCGCATGTTACGGCTCTCTCGGTGAAAGAGGTGCGAGAGATCTTCGAGATCCGCGAGGTGTTGCACGGCGTGGTCGGAAGACAATCGTGCGAGAACATCGAACGTGATGTTCTCGGTGAGTTCGAGGCGTGCGTCGCCGAGGCGGAGCGCCTTGCCGCAAAGGCAGGCTCATTGAGTGATTACATGAAGATCAGCCAGTGGCTCGGTCAGCTCCTCTTGCAGGGAACCAACAATGACTGGCTTCGTGACCTGCTCGCTTCGCTCGCCAGGCAGACCATGCGGTACAGGCAACTGGGCCTGTCGACAGCTGAGCGTCGACGCGAATCAGCGTCCAATTGGCGGAAGCTCTATCAGGCATTCAAGCGCAAGGATGCGGTGACGGCGGATTCCATTGCGCGGCGCCTCGTTCATGATTCGATGGTGGAAGCGGTGAAGTGTCTGATCCGCGACGGCCAGGCCAATCCGGTGGAGCCGCCCAAGCGTGTGCGTCTGCGCGCTGGCCGCGATCGGCTGGCGCCTGACATGTCGGTAGCGTCGCAGCGGTGACCGGACGATGAACGTTGAAGCTCGTGACATACCGCTCGCGAAATCTGCAGACGCTGTACACGCGTTGTCGCAACTCGAACAGCGATTGCAGCAGGAGCTTGAGTGGTTGAGCCTTCCAGCCGAGCGCTGGTTGCCCCGATGGGAGAGTCAGGGGCAGAAAGGTCTCGACGTCGCCATCGTCGGAGGCGGCATGAGCGGCCTGTGTGCGGCCGCGGCACTCAAGCTGCAGGGGCTCGACAATATTCAGGTGTTCGATCGTGCGCCGGCGGGGCGTGAAGGGCCGTGGGTCACGTATGCGCGAATGAACACGTTGCGAACCCCGAAGGACGGCGAGTGTCTATCGCTCGGATTGCCGTCACTGACGTTCCGTGCCTGGTACGAAAGCCAATTCGGCGAGGATGCCTGGCGGGCGCTCGACAAGGCGCCTCGATCAATGTGGATGGACTATCTTGTCTGGTATCGGCGGGTGTTGGCGCTGCCGGTACGAAACAACACGAGCGTCGATCTGATCGAGCCGGTTGCGGATGGCAAACTCCGGCTGCATTTGTCGGCTTCGACGGACAAGCAGACCGTTTTGGCGCGAAGAGTTGTCCTTGCGACTGGGTTCGACGGGTTCGGTGGTCCGGCCATACCGTCCATCGCGGCCGCAATCGATCCACGATTCTGGGCTCATACGTCGGATGACATCGACTTCGACCGGCTGCGCGGAAAGCGCGTCGGGGTTGTCGGGGTGGGGGCATCGGCTCTGGATAACGCGGCGGTTGCACTGGAATCTGGCGCCGAGCGGGTGGACATTTTCATGCGTCGGTCCGAAATGCCGGCCATTCAGAAGCTCGCGGCGATTCGAGGGCCTGGTCTTCTTCATGGCTTCGTCGGTTTGCCGGACGCGTGGAAGTCAAGGCTGTTGCATTATGAGCTCAAGACGCAGAACCCGGCGCCGCGCCAGAGTATCCTGCGCGTCTTCCGCCATCCCAACGCACATCTTCATGCAGCGAGCGGGGTGACAGGCCTTGCGGCGGACGATGGCGAACTGAGCGTTCACACGCCGCAATCGATGCATCGCGTCGACTTTCTGATCTTCGGAACCGGTTTCTGCAACGATCCGAGACGACGTCCTGAACTCGCGGCGCTTGTGCCATTCATCCGATTGTGGCGGGACGAAAACTCCACGACCTATTCGGAGGATCCGGACGATCTCCTAAGCTCGCCATATCTTGACGCCGGCTTTGCGTTCCAGGAGCGGGCGCCGGGGACCTGTCCGGGACTTGCGAATATCCATTGCATTACGAGTGCGGCCTCGATGACTCATGGCAGGGTCCCTGTTGCAGTCCAGGGGGCCAGCGTCATGGCGCGCCGTTTGACCGAAGCAATTTGCCGAAGCCTTTTCGTTGAGGACTGTGAGGATCACTATGCCCGCGTCGAAGCCTTCAATGTCCGAGAGTTTGCTTCACATGAACTGGTCGCCGCGGATTGTCAGACATAATAGGTCGCGCTGAATCAGAGCGGTCGATAACCGGACACCGAAACGAAGCGTGGAGCATCTCGTGTCACTGTGCGAAAAGCCGCAAGGTCCTCTCGTTGGATATCGAGTCCTCGAGTTGTGCAGCATGATTGCCGGTCCGGCGTGCGCGCGACTGATGGCCGATTTTGGAGCGGAGGTGATCAAGGTCGAGCCGTTTGGTGGCGATACCGTGCGCACGATTGGCGATCAGGATCAGGACGTCGAACTCTACGCTGCTGCGATTCTGCGGAACAAGGAAGACTTGGCGGTCGATATCAAGACTCCGCAAGGCCGGGATATTGTCCGCGCGATTGCTGAAACATGCGACATCGTTATCGAGAACTTTCGTCCAGGTACGCTCGAACGCCTCGGGCTTGGCTACGAGGAATTGTCCGGCAACAATCCCGGGCTCATCCTGGTCCGGATCAGTGGCTATGGCCAGACCGGACCCCAATCCGCCAATGCAGGCTATGGCGCGATCTGCGAAGCCTTTGCCGGCGTTCGGCACATGACCGGCGATCCTGACCGCCCGCCAGCTCGCGTTGCACTGCCGATGACGGACTACATGACGGCTATTTTTGCAGCCTATGGCGCGGTGATGGCATTGCTGCAGCGGGAGAAAAGCGGACGCGGGCAGATTATCGATGCGGCTTTATACGAGACAGCCTTCACCATGATGGAGGCCTGGGTGCCGGTCTATGATCGGCTTGGGACAGTGCCGAAGCGCGTTGGTTCGCGGCTGCCGGGTACGGCCCCGAACAGTCTCTATCCCACCCGAGATGGCGCCTACATTCTCCTTGCCGCAAACAATGATGCGATTTTCCGACGTCTGACCGAGGCCATGGGCCGGCCCGAATTGTCGTCCGATCCACGCTTCTCCGATCCGCGCGCGCGGGCTCTCAACATCGACGCGCTCGATGCCGAAATTGAGCTTTGGACCAGGGCGCACGACGCCGGTGACACGCAAGTGAAGCTCGACAAGGCCGGGGTCCCCGCATCGCCGGTCTATACGATCGCCGATATCTTTAACGATGAACATTACCGCTCCCGCGACATGCTCTTGGAGGCGCCGCACCCCGTCCTCGGCAAGCTCACCGTTCCGGGGATCGTGCCGAAGCTGTCCGCGACGCCCGGCGGCGTCCACCGCCTCGGGAGCGTGCTCGGAGCCGATACTGCCGCTGTCCTGCAGCGCATCCTTAAATTTTCGCCGGACCACATCGAACGGTTAAAGGCGGACGGGGTGATCGCCACTGGTCCGGTCTCCCCGGAGCGATCGCGTCATCCGGCGAAACACGCGCTTGATGGCTGATTTCGACTGATGGACCGGACGTGAAAAAGCCAAACAGCAATATGTCAGACGATGCTCAGCCGGCGGCTGAGCAGCAGCGCGAATGGGCGCCTGAAATTGAGGAAATCGAGCAGCGGCGCGCAATCGCCGGACAGCTTGGCGGTCCCGATGCGATCGCGCGTCAGCATTCGCTCGGCAAGTTGACCGTACGTGAGCGCATCTCCCGGCTCGTGGATGACGACAGTTTCCGGGAATTCGGCGCGCTGACGGGCAAAGTGTCCTACGGGCCGGACGGCAACCGGCAAAGCTTCATACCGTCCAATTCCGTCATCGGAGTCGGTCGGATCGACAAGCGCAAGGTTTGCATCTCGGCCGACGATTTCACCATTCGCGGCGGCTCTTCTGAGTCCACGAATTCGGACAAGTGGATCTACATCGAACGGTTCGCGCTGGAGACGAAGGCGCCGCTGGTGCGTCTGGTCGATACCGCCGGCGGCAGCGTGAAGCTGCTGGATCAGCAGCAAGCGACGAAAATCCCCGGTTATAACAACTGGCCGGTGGTGCCCTTGCTCGATACCGTGCCAGTCGTCGGCGTCGCCTTGGGGTCCTGCGCAGGCTTGGGCGCCTTCAAGGTCATGGCGTCGCATTTTTCGATCATGGTCCGCGATACGTCGCAGGTCTTCGCCGCCGGTCCGCCCGTGGTCAAACAGGCCTTCGGGATCGACATCGACAAGAACTCCCTTGGTGGCTACGAAGTCCACTCGCGTCATAGCGGACTGGTGGACAACGAGGCGGAAGACGAAGGCGACGCAATCCGCCAGGTGCGGCGTTTCCTCAGTTACTTGCCCCGCAATATCTGGACGGAACCGCCGCGTATCCGCTGCGACGATGATCCAGACCGCGAGGAAGCCTGGCTCGACGATGCGATCCCGCGCGATCGGCGCAAGCCATTCGATCCGCGGAAGGTCCTCGACGCGATCCTCGATCGCGACTCGTTCTTTGAGATCGGGCGCTATCACGGAAAATCGATCATCACCGGTCTTGCCCGTCTGAACGGCGGTCCGGCCGGCGTCATGGCCAGCGATCCGCGGTTTCACGCGGGGTCGATGACCGTTCAGGCGGCGCAGAAATGCGAGCGGCTGATCGAAATGTGCGACCGGTTTCACCTCCCGATCGTCAATTTTGTCGATCAGCCCGGAAACATGACCGGGGTTGAAGCGGAAATGGGCGGTACGCTGCTCGGAGCGATCCGCGTCTTCAAGATGATCGAACGGGTGCGCACGCCCTGGGTCTCGATCATGATGCGGCGCGCGTTCGGGCTTGCGGGCGGACTGCACGGCCCGCAATACGGCATGACCGGCCTCGCACTGAACCATCGTTTTGCATGGCCATCGGCGCGCTGGGGGTCAATTCCTATCGAAGGCGGCGTCGCCGCCGCCTATCGACGCGAGATCGAAGCAGCGGAAGATCCCGGCGGACGACGCCGTGAACTGGAGGAGCATTACAACCGGCTGGGGTCGCCGTTCCGTACCGCCGAGCGTTTCGGGATCGTTGACATCATCGCTCCGCGCGCCACTCGCCGTGTGCTCTGCGAATGGATGGATGACTGCTCGGAGATGATCCGCATGCAGGCCGCAGGCCTCCAATACAGGCCCTAGTGTAAGGTGGCGTGCAATGAAGATCACTGACGTGCGGACGGCCTATTTGAACGTGCCGCTGAAAGCGTTGTCCTCGCCTGCGATCGGCGGCGAAACGAGTGCGCACCATACACTGGTTGTCGTCGATACCGATGAAGGCATCCGCGGGATTGGCGAATGCTTTCGTCTCGCGCATGAGGCGATGCAGACCTTCATAGCAGCGACCTTGCGTCCGTTACTGGTCGGGGAAGACCCCCGCCGCATCGAGTATCTATGGGACAAGCTCTACGCAGCAACCTTCCGCTACGGGCGCGCGGGCCTCGCTTTGCACGCGATAAGCGGTGTCGAAATCGCGCTGTGGGATATCCTTGGCAAGTGGCTCAATGCGCCGGTTTACCAGCTGCTTGGGGGCGCGGTTCGCGATCGCATCCCCGCCTATGCAAGTCTCCATAAGTTCGCAGAGCCCGCGCATGTCGCAGAAGCGACGGCCAGCTGCGTGGAGCAAGGCTACGGCGCGGTCAAATTGCATCAGCGCGACGTCGAAAGCGTCCGCGCTGCGCGGCGAGCCGCCGGTGACGGCATTCGACTCATGCTTGATCCCGCCGGCGCGTGGAATCTGCGCGATGCCCTCCGGAACTGCCTGCATATGGCCGAGCTCGGCGTGCATTGGGTCGAGGAGCCGCTCGAACGCATGGACGATTACGATGGCTTGCGCTGGTTGCGCGACAGGTCCCCGGTTCGTATAGCGGCCGGAGAAAACGAATACACCCATTGGGGATTTCGCGAACTCGTCAGTCGCGGCGCCGTCGATGTCGTGCAGCCGGATCTGATCAAGTCTGGCGGACTTCTCGCATGTCGCCGGATTGCCGCCTTGGCCGATGCCTTTAACCTCGAACTGTCGCCGCATTCGTTTTACTACGGCCCCGGTATCGCGGCGACGCTACACTTCTGCGCTGCCACGCCGCGCACGCAACATGTCGAGATCAATCCGCACGATCTCGAAAGCTGGTTCATGGAGCCGACGCTCAGGCCCGTCGCCGGGGCGATTGATCTGCCCAAGGGCCCAGGTCTTGGCATCGAAATCGATTCCGACCGTCTTGCCCACGCCCTTTGTCGGGCCGCGACATGACCGTCGGACCGCCGCCGAAGGTCGTCGATAAGGCGATCGCCAGGGTTCTGAGCAAGAGCCAGACCGTCGAGGGTGATCCGGGGCATCTCGGACCCGGGGGCGTGCCGAAGCCGTTTTGGCTCGGAACCATCCAGCGCCTCCTTCCGGGCGTTCTCCTTGCGGTCGGCATTGCGATTGCCGCGACGTTGCTTCGCATGATGCCGGGATTGTCGATCTTCAGCGCAATGATTCTGTCGGCCGTGATCGGGATGGGTATCAGGAATTTGTTCGGTCGCCGTGAAAGCATGCGCCCGGGGATCGCGTTCTCGATGCGGCTGCCGTTGCGTGCAGGCATTGTGCTCCTGGGACTGCAGTTGACATTATGGCAACTGGTTTCGATCGGGGCGGAAGCCTTTGCGGTCGTCATTGTGTCCCTGGTCTGCACCTTTGCAGCCATGATCGTCGTGGGCCGGCTAATCAAGGTCGATGCGCGGCTCACCTATCTGCTGGCGACCGGCACCTCGATCTGCGGCGCGGCGGCGATCGTCGCGGCCAATTCCGTGGTGCAGGCGAAGGATGGCGATGTCGTCTATGCGCTCGGCTGTATCACGGTCCTGGGCACGATCGCGATGTTGATCTATCCGCCCCTGGCGGCGGCGCTTGGACTGGAGCCGGTCGTATTCGGGGTCTGGGCCGGCGCATCCATCCACGAAGTTGCGCAAGTCGTGGGCGCTTCCTTTCAGTATGGCGACGTTGCCGGTGAGGCCGGAACAATCGCCAAGTTGACGCGCGTGCTGATGCTGGCGCCTGTTGTTCTGTTGCTGCCGCTTATGATGGCGCGCCACAGGATCGAACCGGTCGCCAGGATTCCGATACCGTGGTTCGTGTTCGGATTTGCCGCAATGATTGTGATCAACAGCGTCATGCCGCTTCCTGCCGCGGTAACAGCCGCGACCGGGCGGATTGCACCGCTTCTGCTCGCGGTCGCTCTCGCGGCGATGGGGCTGGAAACCGACCTGCGTGCGATCAGCGCGCGCGGCATACGTCCACTCGTACTTGCAGGGCTGGGTACATTGTTCATCGCGATATGCAGTCTCGCTTTGATTAAACTCCTGATGTTGCCCTGACTCCTGCTGGCAAGGCGTAGCGAAATGAGCGATTTGACCTGATGACAAAACGATCCTCCGATCCATCGCATGAACAGCGGCGCGCAAAAGCGCTCGGCATGGGCGGCCCCGCAGCGCTGGAAAAGCGCCGGCAACTGGGTGTCCTCAACGCACGTGAGCGACTCGACCGCCTGTTCGATCCGGGGACGTTCGTGGAGACCGGCTTGTTCGCCAACTCGATCCGCGAGGCCGATCGCGAACGTACGCCTGCGGATGGCAAGATTTCGGGGTATGGCAAGGTTGACGGACGGCTGGCTGCTGCCGTCGCCAATGATTTCACTGTCCTCGGAGCGTCCAGCAGTACGATCAACTCACGAAAGATCGCCTATACGAAGGAGGTCGCCACCCGAAACGGTATGCCGATCGTCTTCCTTGGTGAATCGTCTGGCGGACGTATCCCCGACAGCATGGGAGCACGCGGGATGGGCGCATCCGCCATGGACCCTACGCAATATATGCGCACGCGGGAAACCCCGTGGGTTGGCGGTGTGCTTGGCTCCTGCTTCGGTTCCTCAGTCTGGTACACTTGTTTGTCCGACTTCGTTGTCATGCGCCGCGGCGCAACGCTTGCTGTTGCCAGTCCGAGGGTGACATCGCTCGCCATCGGTCAGGAGGTGGATGCGGAAGAACTGGGCGGCTGGCAATTGCATACGGAAGTGACCGGTCTGGTTGACCGCGCCGTCGACAGTGACGAGGAAGCCATCGCTCTTCTGCGTACCTTCCTGTCATATCTACCGAGCCATAACGGCGAGGGTGCTCCTGTCACCTCCGCCGGGTTTGCGCCCGAGCGCAACCCTGCGGACATCGTCCCGCCCGATCGGACCAAGGTCTACGACATGCGCAAGGTGGTGGATTCGATCGTCGATCGTGGGACCTTCTTTCCGCTCAAGGAGCGTTTTGCGCGCGTGTTGATCACCGGCCTTGGCCGCATTGATGGCCGGGTCGTTGGCATCATAGCCAACAACCCGATGATCAAGGGCGGCGCAATGGATCCGGATGCCTGCGACAAAGCCGTCAATCTGATCGTCCTGTGCGACGCGTTCAATATCCCGATCGTCAGCTTGGTGGATACGCCGGGATTCCTTGTCGGTATCGAGGGCGAGCGGAAGAAGGCGCCTGGCAAGATCATGAATTACATGCAGGCGCTGCAACTCGCGACAGTGCCGAAGATTAGCATTATCCTGCGCAAGTCCTATGGGCAGGCCTATATGAACATGGGCGGCGGCCGCAACAGCGACGAAGTGTGCGTGTGGTCCGGCGCCGAGATCAGTTTCATGGATCCCGGAATCGCAGTGAATGTCGTGTACGGCATTCGGCACGATACCGATCCGGAAAAATTCGCAGAGCTCCACACACAGCTCTCAGCCGATAGCTCCGCCTTCGAGCTGGCGGGGTTGTTCGCCGCGCAAATCGTCATCGATCCGAATGAAACACGCACCTATCTGATCAATGCGTTGGAGATCCAGTATCGCCGTCGTAGCGGCGGTATCGGTGAGCACCGCATGTCGATGTGGCCCTGTACCTTCTGAATGAGCATGTTCGAGAATATCCTCATTGCTAATCGCGGCGCGGCCGCCTCGCGCATTCTGCGGGCCTGTCGCGAGCTCGGTACTCGCACGACCGTCGTCTACTCCCCGGCTGATGCCGATTTGCCGTATGTGCAGCAGGCCGACCGCGCGATCGCGATAGGAGAGCCGCCTGCCGCGAAGAGTTATCTCGACCAGAACCTTATTCTCGATGCCGCTCGTCACGCCAAGGCCGATGCGATCCATCCTGGCTACGGCTTCCTGTCCGAAAATCCTGGTTTTGCAACGGCCGTGTCGCATGCAGGCCTGACCTTCATCGGTCCAAAGCCGTCGGTCATCAGCCTCATGGGGGAAAAAACCCAAGCCCGCGCTTTTATGCGCGAACGGGGTATGCCAATGGCGCGCAACAGTCGCGCGCTGCCGGACGACGAGGCGGAGATTCTGGCCGCGGGGGAAGACATCGGATACCCGGTCCTAGTCAAGCCGGCCAATGGTGGCGGCGGTATCGGTATGATAGCGGCTCGAAATGCCGTCGAACTGGTGGCAGCTGTCGCGAAGGCAAGAACGGCGGCGCAACGCGCGTTCGCCGATTCGTCGGTCTATCTCGAACAACTCCTTGAGCGGCCTCGGCATATCGAGTTTCAGGTCGTCGCCGATCGCTATGGCAATGCGTGTCATTTGTTCGAGCGCGATTGCTCAGTTCAGCGACGCCACCAGAAAGTGATCGAAGAGGCGCCGGCGCCTGGACTGTCGCGCGATGAAGTCGATGCCATGGCCGCGCGCATCGTTCCGATTATTGCTGCGCTCGGTTACAGCACGATCGGAACGGTTGAGATGTTACATGAGCCTTCGTCTGGCTTTCTGTTTCTCGAAATGAATACACGGCTGCAGGTCGAGCATGCCGTTACCGAAGAAGTGACGGGCGTCGACCTGGTGCAGGCTCAGATTCGACTGGCGGCAGGCGAAGAGCTTGGAAAGGTCGTTCCATCGCTGCCGCCACTGCGGGGGCATGCAATACAGGCACGGATTTATGCGGAGGATCCGGTTCGCTTCCTTCCATCGCCCGGCCCGTTGACCGAGTTCAGCATTCCGGGCGGCGAGGGGATCAGGGTCGAGTCCGGGTTCGCCAAGGGTTGTGTAGTCAGTCCGTATTACGATCCGATGATCGCAAAGGTCATTGCGCGCGGTCCGGACCGCGCATCCGCGATTGCGCGGCTGCGTGAGGCTTTGGCACAGGTCGAGATCAGCGGTGTGCGGACCAACATTCCGTTCCTGCTGCAGGTCCTCGACGACGAATGCTTCCGTGACGGTCGGGTTCATACGGGCCTGACCGCGGAGATATTATCAACATCCGCAAGAGGCGAGAGCTAGACTATGGCTGTGATCGATGTGAAGGCGGATATCGGCGGCGTGGTTTGGAAAATCGAGGTCGCGGTAGGTGCGGTTGTGGCCGAAGACGATCCACTCCTGATTCTGGAATCCATGAAGATGGAAATTCCGGCGCTGGCGCCTCGTGGAGGAACGCTTAAAGAATACCTCGTCGCCGAAGGCGACACCGTTCGGGAAGGTCAGGTCATCGCGCGAATTGAAACCTAGACCGCATAAATCTTTGCAGGATCAACCTGCTGAGAAAAGTCGATAAATGCATAGGGAGGATGAAAGCATGAATTCGATATTGAGGTTGTGCCTCTGTCTCTTCATCGGTGTTACGACTTTGACACAGTCGGTTGCTGCCTGGGCGCAGTCCCCCACACGGGGTGCGTTGACCCTCGTCGTACCGTATCCGGCGGGCGGCACAACCGATCAGGTAGCTCGTATGCTGATAGATGCTCTCGGCACTGAGCTTGGGCAACCTGTGGTGATTGATAACCGCGGTGGAAGTGCGGGAAATGTAGGGGCTGCGCACGTCGCAAGATCCAATCCGGATGGTTCGACGGTTTTGCTTGCAACGAATGCGATCGTGACAATGAATCCGTTCATGTACAAGAGCATCAACTTCGATCCGGTCAAGGATTTCACCGCGATCAGCGGTGTGACTCAAGGGGTAATCGGAATAGCGGTCAACGCAGATCTCCCCATCTACAGCGTCAAGGACCTTGTGGAATACGCTCAAAGAAATCCGGGCAAGGTCACATTCGGGACCCCGGGAACGGGATCTCCTCAGCACGTTACTGGTGAGTTGCTAAACCAGAGGGGCGGGGTGAAGATGATCCACGTCCCGTATCGCGGAGGCGGACCGATGATGTCTGATTTGATCGGCGGGCATATCAACGTCGGCATCATTGTGCTTTCAGCGATTCTGCCACAGCTTGACAGCAAGAAAATTCGATTGATTGCAATCGCGGAAAAATCGCGATTTGTCGGCGCGCGTGATACGCCCACGGTGTCGGAGACGTTCCCGGGCTTTGAAGTGTCGGCTTGGTTTGGTCTGTTCGGCCCGGCGGGCATGTCTCCTGCCGTCGTTTCACGCTTGAATTCAGCAGTCGGCAAGGTGCTGAACACACCAGAAATCCGAAAGAAGCTGGAAGACCTGGCGATTCCACCGTCGCCTGGCACGCCCGAACAATTGGCTCAGGAGGTAAAGACCGATCTCGATCGTTGGGGCAAATTGTTTAAAGAGATCGGGCTCAAGGCCGAATGAAGTGTTTGCCGAAATGGAGCGGGCGGCCATTCTGCCGTCCGCCGGGTCAGATGGAAATGCGATGACTGCCGAGATGTTGAGTGTTTTGACGCCGTCCGCAGCGGCGGCAGAATCCACTACCCGCCACGACTGGACGAGGCGCGAAATCCGCGACGTGTTCGCCCTTCCGTTCCCCGATCTGATGTTTCAGGCGCAGTCGGTTCACCGGGCTAATTTCGATCCGGCCGAAGTCCAGGTCTCGACGCTGCTCTCGATCAAGACCGGCGGGTGCCCGGAGGATTGCGCCTATTGTCCGCAAAGCGCCACTTACGACACCGGCGTCAAGGCTGAGAAGCTGATGAGCCTCGACAAGGTGCTGGCCGAGGCGCAAGCCGCGAAAGATGCCGGCGCAAGCCGCTTCTGCATGGGCGCCGCCTGGCGCGAACCCAAGGACCGCGATCTCGACAAGGTCTGCGCGATGATCGAGGGCGTGCGCGCGATGGGGCTCGAGACCTGCGTTACGCTCGGCATGCTGAACAATGCGCAGGCGAGGCGGCTGAAAGAGTCCGGCCTCGATTACTACAATCACAATCTCGACACCTCGCCGGAATTCTACGGTGCCATCATCACCACCCGCACCTATCAGGAGCGGCTCGACACGCTGGAGTATGTGCGTGACGCCGGCATCCATGTCTGCTGCGGCGGCATCGTCGGCATGGGGGAGGGCGCAGAGGACCGCGTAGGCATGATCCACGCGCTTGCGACGCTGCCGGTGCATCCGGAAAGCGTTCCGATCAATATGCTGGTGCAGGTCGAGGGGAGTCCTCTTGCGAGTGGCGCAGCGATCGACGCCATCGATTTCGTGCGCACCATCGCGGTCGCACGCATCACCATGCCGCGTTCGAAGGTGCGGCTGTCGGCCGGGCGCGAGGACATGACCGACGAGACGCAGGCGCTTTGCTTCCTCGCCGGCGCCAACTCGATCTTCTATGGCCCGAAACTTTTGACCACGGCGAACCCCGCCGCCGACCGCGACCGGCAATTGATGGATCGTCTCGGCCTGCGCGCCATGTAGGCTCAACAGACCATCTAACTCCTGCTGCCGTTATCTTGGTGAAATAGCTCTTCCGCTCTCTCGTCGTCGCGCTCATCAATCAGCGGTCAAGACAATTCGTTCAATGTTCCATAATGCGACTTGTGCACTCATTCGCGCCTATGCCAAATCACTTTCTTCCCGTAGTCGATGCGCTCTGCGGCTGCGCGGGCGGTCTCACGCCGTCGCAAAATGGATTGAACCCCGATCTGATTTCAATTCGATAGTTCCGCGGTCATTGATGGCCCAAGCGGTTTATGTGGTCAGGGTAGGCCGTCCAGACAGGTCAGGATGCAACCCGAATGGATCGTTCTCTATCCCTTCGCATAGCAAAATTCTATTATAAAGAGAGCTCATTCGTACAGCGCGCCTGCGCGGCAGAAACTATGTGATCGGAACATGTCGACGAACAAAATTATTGTCATTCGGCACGCGGAAAAGCCTGTGCATCGCGGGGCACGAGGCGTTGACGCGAATGGACAGCCGGACGCCGAATCGCTGACGCCCAAGGGCTGGCAGCGCGCTGGCGCGCTGATCCGATTCTTTGTGCCTCGCGATCACGAGCCGCCGCCACCGCTTGCTAGACCGAAACACCTGTTTGCCGCGAAGGCGGATTTGAAGGGAGACGCTCACAGCAAGCGGCCATATCAGACAATAGCTCCGCTTGCGGCCCATCTTAAGCTTGCGGCAGGGATTGATGATTCGCTGCGAAAAGACGAGCTCAAAGAGTTGATCATTAAAGTGACCGGCGTCGATGACACTGTGCTGATCGCATGGGAACATAAAAATATTCCGCCATTAGCGAAGCTCCTCTTGCCTGAGACCGTGGTGCCCGATTGGCCGGAAGATCGCTTCGACATGGTTTGGGTTTTCGATCGAGTGGGTGCCCATTGGCACCTCACCCAGGTCCCGCAACTCTTGCTCGCGGGAGATAGAGCAGAACCCTTCATCTGAATGCGCCTGTTTTGACGACGGCTTTGCGCCAAAGGGTTGGCGGTCTGCTGGGCTACGTCCCTTGTCATCTGTCCTCTAGCTCATCTCCCACCATACTTCGATCGTATCGGCGGAGGGGTAGTTTCCAGTCTGATGCCAACCCGATCGCAGAAAATGGTTTCACTCGGTGAAACTGGCGCTCCGACCTCGGTCTCCCGGTGCACCTTTATCCAGGCGGCCAAGACACGGACAATCGGGAAGATCAAGAAGGCAGCGTAGCCTTCAGCTCGTTCTACAATTGTTCGATGGGGCGCCAAGGCCCCCCTTTTCGAGTTCGCATGTCCGTTAAGTGCCAGGAAGGTGACCTCGGCTAACCGCAGCGCTTGAGTGTGTCGAAATCAAATTGTTCCTGATGTGGCACGCTCGCGGGACGGCGATGGAAAGTCCAGGCGTGCGCCCGTGAGGCTGCGGCTTTGGCGACACCATTTTCGTCGTTATCCGGCGCGATGTGATTTCGTAGCTCAGCCGGATAGATGCTGCCAACACGGCGGCGCTGCGAGTAAACATAGCGAGCGAAGCACATACCCTCAACGCAAATAGGCGCGCAAATTGTCTTCAGAGACAGGTTCGTATCAAGCGTGGTGGCAGACCAAATATGGAACGGTCTCTGTTCTTTGGCGTGGTGTTAACGCGTCATCGGGGATTGAAGTGTCTGCAGGTTTGGTGTCGCTTCGGATAAACCTCTAGATGCGACGTTGAGAAAGAGCCTGCCAGACCCGCTCTGCGGTAGCGGGCATTTCAATGTCGGCCGTAGCGCCCGCCCGCCACAATGCATCCGTCACCGCATTGACAACGGCTGCTATCGATCCTGTGACGCCGGCTTCCCCCGCGCCCTTGACGCCCAACGGATTGCTCCGCGCTGGAACCTCGTGAAGCACGACTTCGGCGGCGGGGATGTCCGATGCACGCGGCATGGCATAATCCATGAAAGAGCCGGACAGCAACTGGCCGTCACTATCGTAGACAATGTGCTCCGCCAGAACCTGGCCGATGCCTTGCGCGATGCCGCCTTGCACCTGACCGTGTACGATCGTCGGGTTGATGACCACACCGACGTCGTCGACGGCGACGTAGCGATCGACTCGTATCGTACCGGTCTCGGGATCGATCTCTATTTCGCAGATATGGCAGCCGTTCGGAAAGTTCAGTTCGTCGGCATCGAAGTCACCGGTTGAGTCGAGCGTTCGCGGCAGATCGTCCGGGAGGTTCGGTGCTCCTTTCAACCATTTCGCAAGCTCAAGCAGCGTAATGCTGCGATCCGTGCCGACGATACGAAAACTGCCATCGCCAAACTCGATATCGGCAGGATTCACTTCCATCTGGTGCGCCGCCAGCATTCGCGCCTTCCGGACGATTTCTTCGCAGGAGAGAAACAACGCGGATCCGGCCATTAGCATGGAGCGCGATGCAATCGATGCGAGGCCGCGCGGCACGTCGCGGCTGTCCCCCTGACGCAGGCGCACCAGCTCCGGGTCCACGCCGAGTTGTGCGCCGACCAGTTCCGCGAAGCTGGTCTCGTGTCCCTGACCGCTTGATTGCGTTGCAACGATGAGATCGATGTTGCCATCACCTGCGAATCTGATTTCGGCACTTTCGTAAAGAAGACCGCCGACGCATTCCAGAAAGCACGACAATCCTCGCCCACGGAGCTTTCCGTCGGCCCGCGATGCTGTTTCCCTGGATGAAAATCCGTCCCAATCGGCCAGGGCCAGCGCCTTGTCGAGCACGGCTTCGAATTCTCCACTGTCATACAAGCGGCCAGAGGGAGAGCGATACGGCATTGCAGACGGCGCGATGAGATTCTGGCGGCGCAACGACACCGGATCGCGTCCTGTTTCGCGTGCCGCAGCGTCGACAAGTCTCTCCATCACGAGAGCTGCAGCTTCACGCCCGGCGCCGCGGTACGGACCGACCGATGCGGTGTTGGTCATCACAAGCTTCACCGTGACGTCGATGCATGGCGTGCGGTAGACGAGTGGCAGCCCATTCGTTGTATTGCGAATCGTGACATAGGGGCCGTGAACCGAGTAATAGGCGCCCATCGCGTCAAGCACCGAAAGACGCACCGCGAGAAAAGTTCCATCGTTGTCGAGGGCAAGTTCTGCATCCATGACCGAGTCGCGGGCATGATTATCAGACAGCAGGTGCTCCGCGCGGGTCCCCTGCCACTTGACCGGGCGGCTGATCGCGCGTGCCGCATGGAGGATGCAAACGTCTTCCGGATAGGGCTGTTCCTTCACGCCGAAGGCGCCGCCGACATCGTGCGTGAAGACCAACATCCGCTCGCGCGGCACCTTGAAGGTGTGGTCACACAGCACCCGCAGCATGTATTGCACGCCCTGGCTCGCACAGACGAGTTGCCAAGCTTGCGTTGCCTCGTCATAACTTGCGATTGCGGCGCGGGGTTCGATCGGATTGGCGATCACCCGGTTGTTGACGATGCGCAAGCGGGTGACATGGGCCGCCTGCTCGAAAGCTTTTGTGGTCGCTTCGGTGTCGCCGCCTCGATAGGTAAGCGCGATATTGTCGATGGCCTCATCCCAAACCCGCGGTGCTCCGGGTTCAACGGCCTTGGCGGTATCGACAGCCGCGGGCAGCGGCTCGATATCGATGCTGACGAGTTCACAGGCGTCCTCGGCCTGCCATCGCGATTCTGCGACAACCAGCGCGACGGGCTCGCCGACATGCCGCACTCGACCGGCCGCGAGCGCGGGCCGCGGTGCGTCGACCGGCGTCGGCATCGCAAAACCAGGTATCGGCAAATACGGAATGTTGCCAATGCCGGCGGCCGCCAGGTCCTCGGCCGTGAAGACGCCGAGGACGCCCGGCGCCTTGCGCGCGGCAGCGATATCGATGCCGTGCAGAATGCCATGCGCGATCGAGGACCGGACGAACACCGCCTGCGCCTGATTGGGCAGGTCCAGGTCGTCGGCAAAGACGCCTCTCCCGGTCACGAGCCGCTGATCCTCGCGCCGCCGGGCCGGACGGGAAATGCTCAAGGTCTTTGCCGCCCAGAGGATTTCGGAAATACGAATGGTCGTCCGAGCAATCTCATCAGGCCTCCCGGGGCCGTCCGTGCCGGTAGGCAGGCCGGTCTTGATTAAGTGCTTAGTTAAAAATAGTCTTGCGCGGTTTCCCCGGTCAAGTGCCTAACCGGAGCGGCGTGCGTGCAAAGCGGTATGGCCGCAGGAATATGTTGGGACATGCAGAAGACAGCAAAGAGATCCCGCCGAAAAGCTGACGGGGAGTCCGATCCGCTCCCTGCTGCTTCCGGCGACCATCCTCGTGAGGAGCGGGCGTCTCGGTCGAATGCGCGCAGCGGGGCGCAGGGCGATACGCGGTCTCGAATTCTGGCTTGCGCGCGAGCCGAATTTGCCGAGAAAGGCTTTGCTGGCGCGAGAACCGAAAGCATTGTGCGTGCGGCCGGGGTCAACCCGAATTTGCTGTATCATTATTTCGGCTCGAAGGAGCAGCTCTTCGTCGCCGTGATGGAAGGGGTTTACAGCGATGTCCGGTCGCATCACGGCGACCTCGAACTCGAAAATCTCGCTCCGGAAAAGGCGATTCAACGCTTCACGGAGGCGACCTTCGATCTGTTCGTGACCTCTGACGACGTCATCCGGCTGTTCTCGACCGAGAATATCCATCATGCCAAGCACATCAGGGGTTCCGAGCGCATCGCACACTTCTACGATCCGCTGCTGTCCTTGCTGGACCGCCAGTTGGCGCGTGGACGGGAGCAGGGCGTGTTTCGCGCTGCGGTAGATGCGCAGGAGTTGTTCATCACCATCACGGGACTGTCGTATTTCTATCTTTCCAACCGCCATACCCTCAGTGTCATCCTGCGCACCGATCTCAATGCGCGCGCGCGTCGGGAGCGCCGCCGCAGGCATATCGTCGACGTCGTGCTGACCTATTTGCGCGAGGGCGATGACGGAGAAGACCGGCTGGGCTCTCGAAAGACCCGCTTGACCCGACAATCGCAGAGCGCTTAAGCTAATTAACTAGTTAATTGCGTCATCGCGTACGCGAGGCGTTCAAGACGGCAAAGAACCGTCACGCATAGAATCGTCAATGGGAGGAATACGACATGAAGAAATGGGTAGCGGCAGCTGTCGCGGCGATTGGTTTGCAGATCGTGTCGCCGGCTGCGGCGCAGGAGCGGGTCACTCTTGTCCTAAACTGGGTTCCGTCCGGCGATCACGCGCCACTCTATTATGCCATCCAGCAGGGCTGGTATCGTGACGCAGGCGTTGATCTGCGGCTCGAAATTGCGCGCGGGTCGGGTGCATCCGCCGCTCGCGTCGGGGCCGGCGCGGAGATGGGCATCGCCGATCTCGGTTCGGCGATGGTTGCCCGCGGCGCGGGCGCGGACCTGGTTGCGGTCATGAATATCTTCGCGAATTCGCCGCAGGGGTTTTACTGGTTGAAATCCTCCGGCATCAAGTCGGCGCGCGATTTTGCGGGACGCAAGCTTGGCAATCCGCCCGGTGACGCGGCACGCGTGATGTGGCCGGCCATCGCCAAGCGAATTGGAATCGATCCGGGCGGGGTGACCTGGGTCAACATCAATCCGGCGGCGAAGCCTGCGGCCCTCCTGTCGAAGCAGATCGATGTCACGACGTTCTTCTATAACTACCATTACATCATGCAACGTGAGATCGGCGACGATCTCGGCTTTGCATCGTGGCGTTCGCTGGGCCTCAATCTCTACGGCAACAGCCTGCTCGCCAATGGCAAGTTCCTGAAGGAGAAGCCTGAAATCGTGCGCGCCGTCACCCGGGTGTCGCAACGTGCTTACCTGCATTGCGTGCAGACGCCGGACCCCTGCATCGCAGCCATGACAGCCGTCGTTTCCGGCATCAAGGCTGATGAAGAACTGCAGAACTGGAAACTGACGGTTTCCGCGCTGTTCGACGACGACGCATTCCGGCAGCAAGCCTTCGGCTGGTTCGTCCCCGAACGCGTGAAGAGCGATCTGGCGGTGGTCCGGGAAAACTTCGATTTGAAGGAAGCCTTCGAGGCGGACGCTCTGGCAACCAATTCGATGCTGGATACGTCGCTCCGCCTTCCGGCGCGTCAGACGAACTGAAGCGGCGATTGTGCAGCGCAGGACCGTACAACTCGCGGCCGTTGCGGTCCTCGCGCATGTGCTGGTGGTGCTGGCCTGGTATCTTGCCGTCAGGCTCGGCAACATACCCGCGTTTATCCTTCCGTCTCCGGTCGCGACCGTCGCAACTCTTGCCAACGACCGTTACGATTGGTGGACCAACACGGCAGTGACGGCCACCGAGATCTTCGGTGGTTTTATGCTCGCCACGATCCTTGGCGTTGTCTTTGCACTGATGTTCACCTGGAGCCGCCTGGGACTGGCGTTGCTTATGCCGCTGCTTGTGACTTTCAATATGATCCCGAAAGTCGCTTTGGGGCCTTTGATCATCGTCTGGATGAGCTACGGGATCGTCACCAACATCGTCATAGCCTTCTCGATCGCATTCTTTCCGATACTTCTGACTACGCTCCGGGGGTTGCGCGAGACGGAGCCCGAGCTTCTGGAACTCGTGAACGCACTGCATGCGACCCGCTGGCAGATTTTCACACGGATACAATTGCCTGGATCGTTGCCTTATCTGTTTTCAGGCATGAAGGTCGGCGCGGTTCTCGCTGTGGCCGGGGCAATCGTCGGTGAGTTCATCGGCTCTGAAGCCGGACTCGGTTATCTCATGTTGCAGGTGCAGGTACGCCTCGACACGGCCGCCATGATGATGTCGGTGCTCCTGATCAGTCTGATCGGCATCGTGCTTTACGGGCTTGTGTCGGCACTCGAGGCGCTGGTGGTGGTTCGAGATGCCCGCATCAATTGAACAGCAAACCGCTTACACCGGCGACCGCGCACCCTTCATCCGGCTGCGCAACGTCGCAAAGACATTCACGCGCGACGGTGTTGATTTCCAAGCGGTGACAGATGCGAGTTTCGATGTCCGAAAGGGCGAGCTTGTGTGTCTGGTCGGGCCTTCCGGCTGCGGAAAGAGCACGCTTCTTCGGATCCTGGCGGGGCTTCTGCGGGCCGATGCCGGATCATCGATCTCCATCGGCAGTCCCGCAGAGCCGTTTGTGCCGGGCAGGGACGTCGGCATCGCGTTTCAGCAGCCGCTCTTGCTCAAGTGGCGCAGGGTCCTGGAAAACGTGCTGCTCCCCGCTGATATCCTTGGTTTGCCGCGCAAGGCCAGCAAAGAGAGGGCGCGCGATCTGCTCCAACTCGTCGGCCTGGCAGACGCTGAGCGGAAATACCCTTACGAATTGTCCGGCGGCATGCAGCAGCGCGTTGCGATCGCCCGTTCACTGATCCACGATCCGAAGCTGATATTGATGGACGAGCCTTTTGGCGCGCTGGATGCTCTGACCCGCGAGCGCATGAATGTGGAATTGCTTCGCATTTGGGAACAGAGTGGCAAGACAATCGTGCTTGTGACACATGGCATCGGAGAGGCCGTTTTTCTTGGTCAGCGTGTCGTGGTGCTGACGGCGGGACCCGCAAGAATGGCCGCGGACATCCCGATCGAATTGCCGGCGCGCCGGACTCTGGAAATGAAGACGAGTGAGGCCTTCGGTGCGTATTCTCGCGAAATTTATGCTTTGCTCGGTATGAGTTGATTTCTGCTGGTGCAACATCTTGGAATTACGGTTAGCTTGGAAGTAGAATGAGAGGTTGTCGCGTCAGGTGCGGGGATTGTTTAGCAACCAGCGATGAATTCTCAACCGGCGTCGAAACCTGACCTCTCCACGGCATTTTGACGCGGCGAACCAGTATGAGCGTGAACTAGGAGGGTTATTCGTACCGACAAGCATCTCGCGTCGCCCTGAAGCGGAACGTTACTGCCGAGCCCAAGCCATTATTTATAAAATAGAAGTTTTCCTGTGAGGAGTATACTCGCAAGGCTGCTCCTTCGCTGACTCAAGTCGGGAGGGTGAAAATGTCCAATGCGGCCTTAAAAGGCGAGGCGCGGATCATCTAGGCTGGCCGGCCTGCCGGCTGAGTGACCGCTTGCGAGACGAACCAGTCGTATATCTCTTCGGCGGTTGCAAACCACACACCCTTATGGTCTGCGAAATAGTCATAGGCTTGTTCGAAATACTTGATCCGGTGCGGCACGCCGGTGATGTAGGGATGGACGCTAACCGGCATGACTCGCGCCGAGTGGGCGCCATCCATGTAGAGCCGGTCAAACTGATCCTTCATCCGCTGCAGCCAGACGTCGGACGCGTGGTGATGAGCGACCATCATCGGCAGGTCGCCGGTCTCAAGTGAGAATGGCATGGCGACCAGCGGTCCGGCCGATGTCCGCATGGTGACCGGCTGCTCGTCCATCGACCAGTCCGCCACGTAAGAATAGCCTTCTTCAGCCAGGATATCGAGCGTGTCCCAGGTCTCGGCAAGCCCCGGCCCGAGCCAGCCTTTTGGAGTCTTGCCGGTGAAAGCCTTGAGCAGATTGCGTGTCTCCCGGATTACGGCACGTTGGTCCGGCGCGGTCGTCAGCGGCCCCTGCACGACGCCATGTCCCACGAATTCCCAATTGGCATCGAGGATCGCCTGCGCGATCGGCGGATAGGTTTCGCAGAGCTTCGCATTGACAGCGGCAGACGCGCGTATTCCCCGCGCCGTGAGCGCATCCAGAATGCGCCAGAAGCCAACGCGCATGCCGAATTCGTGCCACGACCAGTTCTGCACATCGGGTACCGGAACGATGCCCTGTGGCGCCGGAACGTATTGGCGCACGATGGGCTTCTGAATGTCCCATTCTTCAACACTGACGACCGTGTAGATCGCGATCTGCGCGCCACCGGGGAGGGACCATTTGCCGCGGTCAGGCAACGGTGAATAGTCGAACCGATCGCTCGGCAACGTGATGCGCGTCATCCGCGGGCGTCCCCCCGATAATGGTCCCACCGGCAATGCTTGACGCGGTGGCGCCGATTCTACAATATCAGGTGATATATCATAGATGCTTGGTGGGAAGTGCCATGCGGATTTTGAAAGTTGCACTTACGGCTGTGATTACAGTGTGTGCGGCGGCCGCCTCAGCCCAGGAGCAATGGCCGACGCGGCCGGTGCAACTGATCGTGCCGCTCGCGCCGGGCGGAACGGCAGACGGCGTGGCGCGTGTGGTGGCAGAGAAGCTGTCGAGTCTATGGGGGCAGCGTGTCTATGTCGAGAACAAGCCGGGCGGAAATACGATCATCGGCACCGATGCGCTCGCAAAGTCTGCGCCCGATGGCTATACGATTGGTATGGGGGTCATCACCTCGCATGCAGCCAATCAATTCGTCTTCGACAAGCTGCCCTACGATCCCGAGCGCAGCTTTTCCTCGATCGCGCTGCTGGCCAAAAGCCCGATTTTTCTGATCGTGCATCCGTCAGTGCCGTCCAACAACGTCCAGGAATTCATTGCCTATGCGAAGGCAAATCCCAATAAGTTGTCGTTTGCCACCACGGGTCACGGATCGTCGTTCCATCTTGCGACCGAGCAATTGGCGCAGCATACCGGGATCAAGATGGTGCACGTGCCCTACAAGGGCATGGGTGCGGCAATGACCGATCTGTTGTCCGGAAATGTGCAGGTCGCGCTCGATGTCTCGTCACTGGCGCATGTGCGTGACGGAAAGCTCAAGGCGCTGGGCGTTGTCGGGGCAGAGCGCTTTGTGGGAGCACCGGAAATCCCCACATTCGCGGAACAGGGCATAACGGGGATCGAGGCCATCACCTGGCTCAGTCTGCACGCGCCGGCCGGATTGCCCGTCAATCTCCAGAAGAAGATCAGCGACGACGTGAACACGGTGCTGCTGATGCCCGACGTGCGCGAGCGAATGCTGAAGATGAGTTATATCGCGGCCGGAGGCACGCCGGCGGATCTTGATGTCTTTCTGGCGGCAGAGCGCAAGAAGATCGGCGCCATCGTCGAAAAGGCCGGGATCAAAATCAAGAACTGATCTGGCCAATTTCGCTGGCATTCTGACGCACTCGTCCCGCTGGTTGGCATCGCCGTAACACCAGTCGTCTGTCATTCCCGGTTGGCAATGCAAACAGCGCGATAGCCGCCTGCTAGATCCCGGCAGCCAAGCCTCGACTGAGGTTGCTGCGATACTAAACGCTCGCCCTTTAATTTGAGGCACGCAAGGGCTCAGCTCTTGCCCCGGCAAGAGCAATTATCCGCAGGCTGGACGTCTCGCGCGGCGGCGTGACAACGGTCGAACGTAGCCTACACAACGCGCTCTTCGGCGACGCTACGGCAGTCCATTTCGTATTCCAGGTCGACCACCGGCGGCCGGCAGAAATGCCAGGTGAGCCCGCAGCGTGCGGCGCCGCGCTTTACGATCTCATCGGAGAGGAACGGATGCAGATCGTGCACGGTGTAAACCTGCGCCGCGGTCGTATCCTCCCAGGACGCGCCCAGCAGGCCGAGCCGGCGTTCCATCTCGCCCAGTACCCAGCGCGCCTTTTCGCGCAGACCATCGGCGCTCACGTCACCAAGCCGGATGACTTTCTCGCGATAGGTGGCGTGGCCTTCCTCCGCCTCGCCGCTGCCGGCGACAACGACCGATCTGATCGGGGACTCGCCCGGCTCTGAATAAGTAAAGGCATGGAAAGACGGTGAGGCGGGCTTCTGCAGTTCCGGACAGACATTGCTGCGCGCCACCGGGTTGGTTGTGCCGTCAAAAATGCCCCAGCGCGACAATGTGCCGACATAGGTCTGATTGAAGGCCTTGAACCCGTCTTCGGTGAAGGGTGCCGGGGAGCGCAATTCACACGCCGCGAAGGATGTCAGTGGCCGGCCGGCTGCCTTGATGATCGCCTCGATCCGCGTAAAGCCCTCATCGAGCGGCACCGGATTGTGAAACATGACCCGCACCAGCCGAAAACCCGGGAGTGCGGCAACCCCGGCCGAATACTGGAACGGCCCCTTGATGAAACGATAACCGCCCGGCTCGAAATCGATCGTTCCCATTCCTTCGGTCTCCAGGATGCGCAGCTTCGAGGTTTCGCGGTCACAGGCCCATATAGGCTTCGCGGATCGTTGGATCGGCGAGCAATGTCTGCGAGGCGCCCGACATGCTGACCTCGCCGCGGCTGATGACATAGCCGCGATCCGCCAGCTCCAGCGCGTTCATCACGTCCTGCTCGACCAGCAGGATCGCAACGCCGCTGCGATTGATGTCGCGCAATCGTTCGATCAGAAGCTCGACCGCGCGCGGCGCCAGGCCAAGCGACAATTCATCGATCATCAGAAGGCTTGGCGCCGCCATCAGGCCGCGTCCGATCGCGCACATCTGCTGCTCGCCGCCGGACAAGGTTCCGGCGTCCTGGCGCCTGCGATCCGCGAGAATCGGAAACATTGTGTAGACGCGCTCGAGGTCCGCGGCGATGGCGTCCTTGTCGTCGCGCAGGAAGGCGCCCATCAGGAGGTTGTCGCGCACGCTCATCGCCGAAAACAGGCGGCGTCCCTCGGGAACATGCGCGACCCCGGCCTTGACCAGGTCTGCCGACGGCGCGTTCGTCATGTCGCGGCCATCGATCGCAATGGTCCCGGACGTCGCCTTCATGATCCCCGATACGCAACGCAAAAACGTGGTCTTGCCGGCCCCATTCGAGCCGATCAGGCAGACCAGTTCTCCAGGCCGGACCTCGAGCGAGATATCCCAGAGCACCTGGACGTCGCCGTAGCCGGCCTGCAAATGAGACACCAGAAGCTTCGGTGTGCCGGTCATGCTGCGCTCCCGGCATGAGCGGCGGCGAATTTCGAGCCGAGATAGGCCTCGATCACCTTCAGGTCGCGCAGAACCGCGTTGGGTTCTCCGTCGGCGATCAGCTGGCCGTGATGCAGGACGGCGATGCGCTGCGAGATCGACATCACCACTTTCATCAGATGCTCGATGACGATGATGGTGACGCCGCGCTCCGCCACTTTGCGGATCATCGCCAACGCTTCGTCGATCTCGGAAGGGTTCAGTCCGGCATTGACCTCGTCCAGCATCAGCAGGCGTGGCCGCATGGCGAGGCCCTTGGCCAGTTCGAGGCGCTTGCGTTGCGCCAGGGTGAGGGTGGCGGCGGAGCGGTCCGCCGAGCCGCCGAGTCCGGTAAATTGCAGATGATCGCGCGCCTGCGCATGGGCATCGGCGAGGCTGGAGGCTTTGCCTGCGAATAATGCACCGGCTGCGACGTTTTCCAGCACGGTCATTTTCGGGAATGGCTGCACGATCTGGAAGGTGCGGGCGAGCCCGAGCCGGGCGATCTGGTAGGGTCGAAGCCGGGTGATGTCGCGGCCGTCGAAGGTCACGCGGCCCGCGGTGGCGGGATGCACCGCGGTGATCAGATTGATCAGCGTGGTTTTTCCCGCTCCATTCGGTCCTATCAGCCCGAGGATCTCACCTTCTACGACGGTTAAAGTCACGTCGTTGACGGCATTCAGCCCGCCAAACCGGCGGGAGACGTTCTGCAATGCGAGCAATCCCGTCACGCCCCCGCTCCGCGGCGGGACCATTTCTCGCGGACGAGCGACAGCAATCCGTTCGGCAGGAACAGCACCAGAATGATGATGATGACCCCGAGCGCGGCCGCATGGACGGTCAGGAAATTGCGCCAGACCACCTCTTCGAACAGGAGCAGCACGATGGCGCCCAGCACGGGACCAAAAATCGTACCGATGCCTCCGAGCAGGACCATCACCAGCGGCTTTACCGCGAGCAGCACATCGAACACATCCGGCGGCTCGATGTAATTCACCCAGGAGGCGTATATTGCGCCGGCAATCCCGACATAGACCGCCGACAGCATGAACGCCGCGGTCTTGTAGGCGTAGGCATTGACGCCGAGGATATTGGCTGCATCCTCGTTCTGCTGAATACAGCGCAGACCAAATCCGAGCTTGCTGTTCTGCACCACAATCGCTGTCGCGGTTGCGACAACGGCGAGCGCCAGCATCACAAGAAAGTACAGTTGCGCCTGCGCATCCACTGACAGCTTCAAAATCGGGAGGTTGAGGCCCATGCCGCCGCCGGTCAGGTCGGGCGTGGTGTTGACGATCTCGCGCAGCATTTCCGCGATGATCAGGCTCGCGATCGCAAAGTAATGCCCGCGCAAATGCAGGATCGCTCCGCCGATGATACCGGCGAACACGACGGCGGCGAAGCCGGCCAGTCCCCAGCCGGCAACCATTGGCACTCCGTGATTCTGCAGTACGCCGGACGTATAGGCGCCCAAGCCGAAGAATGCCGCGGTGGCAAAGGATGGATAGCCGGTCATTCCGCCGATGAAGTTCCAGGACTGCGCGAGTGCCGCATACATGCAGACGATCGTGGCCAGCCTGAGCAGGTAATTGTTACCGCTCAGGGCAACGGCAGCGAAGACGATCGTTCCGGCCGCCAAAATCAGCCAGTTTTTCATTCGTATCCCCGCTTGCCGAGCAGCCCGCTGGGGCGGACGAACAGAAGGATCAGCAGCAACGCAAACGATATCGTCACTGCGTGCTCCGGCCCAAACCAGAACGAGCCAAAGCTCTCGACGATACCGAGCACGAGGCCGCCGATCAGAGCGCCCGGGACACTGCCAAGGCCGCCTAGGACGCAGACGACAAAAGCCTTGCCAAGAAACACCGACGAGTTGAGCGGCGAAATCGGATAGACGATGCTCAGCAACGCGCCCGCTGCGCCTGCCATAAGCGCACCGATGCCGAACGTAATAGCATTCACGCGGCTGACATCTACTCCCATCAGCGTCGCTGCGTCGCGGTCCATGCGGACGGCGACGATGGCGCGGCCGATCCGGGTGTCACGCAATAGCCAGTAGAGCAGCAGCGTCAGCAATATCGCGAGTGCCATCGCGGCAACGCGGTCCCCGGGCAGGAAGATCGGGCCAAGTTCGAACGAACCCAGAGGATGAGCGAGGTTGATCTTGCGATAATCGGCTGTGAACGCCACCAGCATAGCGTTGTTGAGCACGAGATCGAGACCGAATGTCAGCGTCAGCGTGATCAGTACCGGTGCGGTGATCACCCGGTTCACCAGCCCCTTCTGGATCGCGTAACCCAGCACGTAGAGTGCGCCGCCTGCGATCATGACAGACACGAAGGGATGGATGCCGCCGTAATTGAAGGCAAACAGCGCGATATAGGATCCCAGCACGATGAAAGTGCCGTGCAGGATGTTGATGACGTTCAGAACGCCCCAGACCAGCGAGAAGCCAACCGCGATGCATGCATAAAGACCGCCCAGCACAAGGCCGTTGGCCAGGATTTGCGCATAGATCATGTGTTCTACTGCTCGTGAAGGCCCAAGACGAAATTTGGGACTCAAAGGCGGATCTTCGGAACAGGATGAGGACGCGGCGAACCGTGGCGCCGCGCCCGCGCCGAGCGGTTACTTACCAATGAAGCGGAACTCGCTCTGCTTGATAGCCGCCGGATGGATGACCACCGGCTTGCCGCCTTGGATCTGAAACACCGGCGGCTCGAGCGAGGTGATCTGTCCGGTCGGACCGAACTTCACTTTCCCGTAAAAAGTCTCGGTATCCATCGCGGCGAGCGCATCGCGGACCTGCTTGGGCTCGATCGAATTAGCTTTTTCGATCGCGAGTTGCAGAATCGCGCCAGCGGCTGCGGCCGAAGCTTCGGCGTAATCTGCCTCGCCATTATACTTGGCGTTCCAAGCCTTGTTGAAGGCCTCGGTGGAGCCGAACACGTCCTTGCCATCATAGCGGACGGCCGGATGCCACCAGGCGGCGCTAGAAACATTGTCCGCGAGCGGACCGGCGGCGTCGATGAACTCGCGATAGGCGGGACCTGCGATCATGGTAACGGTCGTCGGACGCAGGCCGAGGTCGTTCATCTGCTTGCGGATCAGGATCAGGTCGTTGATGTAGCCGGTCGCAAAGACCCAGTCGGGACGCGCGGCACGCATCTGCGTGATTGCGGCACCATGATCGAGCGCGCCGATCGCATAGCGCTCAAAGGTCACGACCTCGAGGCCGCGTTTCTTCGCCGACTTCTCCATCTCCTGAGCGATCGCGAGCGGGAACAGGTCGTTGCGTGCAAGGATGGCGACGCGCTTGATGTCCTTGCTCTTGCCGGTGACGATGTCGGTGAGTGGCTCGGTCAGAGTCTGGTTCGGCGTAAAGGTGCCAAATAGATATTTGTAGCCTTGGTCATAGACCTGTTCCGAGGAAGCGGTGGCGGCAATTGTCGGGATGCCGTATTTCTCCGAAACGCTCGAAGCGGCCTTGGCCGCTCCCGATCCGAACGGAGAGAACAGGAAGTTGACCTTGTCTTCTGTGATTAGCCGTTCGGCGGACTGCACGGCGCGGGGGGTGTTCGAGGCGTAGTCGACATAGACAATCTCGACCTTGTAGGTCTTGCCGCCGGCCTTGATGCCGCCCTTCGCGTTGGCGGTTTCGGCCCAGAGATTGTAGCCGCGCTGCTGCTTGATACCTTCCGGTGAGAGCGGTCCGGTCAGCGGCAGCGGAGCGCCGACCTTTATCACGTCCTGGGCCTGCGCGGATGACCCCGCGATCAGGGCTGAGCCCAGAATCGCAAGAGTTACAGCGATCGAACGGCGATATCGGGTCATGACAGGAACTCCTTTCAAGACGGCCACGCAGCGGGGATTGTCGGTATCCTAGAGTGTGCTGATGCGGCGCAGCCGACAAGCGCAAAGAATCGGCCCGTGCGTTCTCACTTTGGCAACGCTTTGAGCAGGCGGCTCTGAAAGCACATGTCGGCAACTTTAAAGGCGCCATTGAATACAAATCCTAGGTCTGTTCGTATATAGAGAACGGTTGTCCCCGGGATCCCGATGTCACAGGCGCCGACGCGATATTTTCTCGAAGTGGTCCGGTGCGGCTCGATCCGGGTGGCGAGCACGCGACTCAATGTTGTGCCGTCGGCGCTGAGCCGGCAGATCCAGAATCTGGAAAACGAGCTCGGCGTTCCGCTGTTCGAGCGGCGTCCTCGCGGTATGGCGCTGACCGCTGCCGGAGAGGTTTACGCGCGCTACGCCCAGGCGGTCGCGCTCGAGTCAGAACGCATGCGATCCGACCTTGAGGAACTGCGCGGCCTGCGGCGCGGCGTAATCCGCATTGCGACCGTCGAGGGGGTGGTCGCCGACAGCATGACAAGCGTTATCGCCACGTTCCGGGCCCGGCATCCGGGGATTCGCTTCAATCTCGTTACGCTGGGCACCGACCACGTGGTCGCGGCCGTCCGCGACAACAGAGTGGATATCGGCGTGTCGTTTCACGCGCAGCCGGATGCCGCGGTAAGGTTCGTGCGACGGTTTCGCGATCCGCTGATGGCACTTTTGCATCCGGACAACCCGCTGGCCAGTCGCAGCAAGGTTGCGCTCAGGGAGATGCTGTCAATGCCGATTGCGGTGCCAGAGAGCGGCTTTGGCATCAGGCGACTCATCGATGAGCAATGCCGCAGGCTAGGTGAATCCCTCATCCCGGCACTCGAGACGAACTCGATCGAAGCCCTGCGAGGTTTTGCGCGGTCCGGGGCAGGGGTCACGTTCCTGCCTGGAAATTCCTTCCAGCGCGAACTCCGGCAAGGCGAGGTAGTGTCGATTCCGCTGGCCGATCGTGTTCTCAATCAATGCTCGATGGACTTCGGCGTGCTCGCGGGCCGTCACCTGCCGGCGACGATATCGCAATTCCTGTCGATGCTGGATGTCGAGTTCAGCGCCCGCGATCGGCCGAAGCGTAAAACTGCCTGACGATGCGCTGGCTTGCTACGGATGGCAATGGCAATCCTGCGCGGATGCGATCATCCGCGTCTTCCTTTCCGGTCCCGCCCGGTCCGGTTTTCTGAAGGCGGGTCCAAGGTGCGAATCCTTGCGCGCCCATGACGCCTGGCGATCCTTGAGGCGGACAGCAACACCGCCAGCTTTAAGTGATACGAAGACTGGCCTCCACGCTGTCGATCAGCGAGGCGGCGCGCAGATAGGCGCGCGACCGTGCCCGATCTTGAGCGATTTCCCTGAGGGTTGCGATATTGCGCTGTCGAATTTCGGGATCGTGCTCGTCGAGCAGCTTCTTGTTGCGGATGGTTTGCGCCTGGACATAGTCGACTGCGATCGTGCGGCGCTGCCGATCGTACAGATCAAGAAGATCGTCAGCCGCCTCGCCGAACCAGACTTTCGAGAGCTTGTCGGCCAGATTGATCGCGTCATGAATCCCGCCATTCATCCCCATACCGCCGATCGGATTATTGAGATGGGCTGCGTCGCCGGCCAGTATCACCGCCCCCTTGCGGAATGTCTCGGCAACGCGCTGATGCACCTGATAAATTGACAGCGAGGATAGTTCATAATCCTCATCCCGAGGCAGGAACTTCTTCAGCCGGCCCTGAACATTCTCGTGGGCCAACGCTTGCTCGTCGGACTCGCCGACGCGAGCGGGAAACACCACGCGCCACAAACCTGGCGGCCCGTCGCCTCTCACCTTAAATAGATTGCACCATTCGTTCGGATCGGAAAAGAAATTGCGCAGCGCGTAGCGCGACCCCTCAATGTCGAACTGGAACGGCGTCATGATCTTCAGGAACCGTTCGTCATAGGTGAAGCCGTTGAACGCGATATCTGCAGTCTTGCGGACTACGCTTCTGGCGCCATCGGCACCGACAATGTGGGATCCGCGGATCGTCCTTCGACCGGACGCGGACTGAAAAGTCACGCTCGGTGTGGCGCTGCAGTCAATTTTGATGGCATCCGCCCCAAAAATAAGCTCCACGCTGGGCGTGCGTTCCAGCAGATCGCGTAGTAGGCGGACCAGCTTGTAATGCTCGTATTGCAGAACAAAGGGGTAGCGAGTGTCCTCTGACAGAACGTCCATATCGAAATCGGCGATAACGTCTCCGGTGACGCGATCCCAGTGACGCACCGAACTCGAGCGCAGACCGAGCGGCATAATGCGCTCGGTGATACCGAGGTCGTCGAGCATTTCGAGCGTTGGGGGATGGATCGTCGCGGCACGCTGATCCTCGACCACGTCATCGTTCTTCTCGAGAACGACAACCTTCACGCCGCGCTGCTGGAGCGCATACGCAAGCACCGCACCGACGGGGCCCAAGCCCACAATGATAACAGGATTGGTTTCAGTCACGGCAAGTGCTAGCCGCCGGTGGCGTAATTGGTAGCTGCACCCTCGTCGCGCACCGCCCAGTGCGTAAAGAATCCCTCGGTCCAGGCGGCGGCCGCGTACATCAGCACGCCCATGACAGCCACGACCAGCAATGCTGCGAAGACCAGCGTGATGCGAAAAGAAGAACTCGCGGCCAGCATCAGGTAACCGATGCCCTCATTCGCTGCGACCGTTTCCGAAATCACCGAGCCGACGAAAGCGAGTGTGATCGCGACCTTGAGCGAGGCGAAAAAATAGGGCAGTGAGCGAGGAATCCCGACCTTCATCAGAATTTCTCGCCGATTGGCGCCCAGCGATCGTAGCACGTCGGCGAGTTCGGGCTCCAACGCGGCGATGCCGGCTGCCACATTCACCGCAATCGGGAAGAAGGCGATGAGAAAGGCCGTCAGCACAGCAGGTACGGTTCCGATGCCGAACCACAGCACTAGGATTGGCACCACCGCGACTTTCGGTACAGAGTTGAACGCGACGAGCAAGGGGCTGAGGGATCGGTATAGAGCCGGGGAAATGCCGACCAGCCCGCCCAGGAACAGGCCGAAGACGATCGCCGCAGCAAAACCGACCACGGTCGTGAATAGCGTCTGTCTGGCATTCGGCCAGATGACACTCCATTCCTTAAATATTTCGACGATGGTCTCTGATGGCTTGGGAAGAATGAAATTTGGAATCTTGAAGATAACGCAAGCCAACTCCCACAGCACGAAGAACAGGATTGCCATGCCTATGGGGCCTGCGGCGTCGCGGATACGATCGTTCCATGTCATTTACGTCGTCTCCTGGCGCGCTTCAGCGATCTTCTCCCGCAGGTCGAACACGGTCTCGACAAATTCAGGCGAGAACCGGCTACGGGGATTGCGGGGACGCGGAAATTCGATCTTGCGGCTGTAGATGATTCGACCCGGACGGTTCGAAAGAACGTGGACGCTATCGGACAGGTACGCTGCTTCGGTGAGGTCGTGAGTCACCAGAACGGCAGTGAAGGCGCGCTCGGTCCACAACGCCTGCAGAACGTCCCACAATTCCTCTCGTGTAAAGGCATCGAGGGCACTGAAGGGCTCGTCCAGCAGCATCAGTTCTGGTTCGTGCACGATCGCTCGGCAGAGAGCCGCGCGCTGCTGCATGCCGCCGGACAATTGCCAAGGGTAGCGGTTCGCAGCCTCGGCGAGTCCAACGGTCTTGAGAAGCTGATAGGCCTTCTCGCGATGAATCTCGCGATCCACCCGCCGCCTGCTCTTGTACGGCTCAACGATCTCGAACGGAAGCATCACGTTCTGCAGGCAGGTGCGCCATGGCAGCAGCACAGGATTCTGAAACGCCATGCCGACGAATTTGAGCGGGCCTGCCACTTCCCGTTCACCGACCACAATCCCGCCGGCAGTGGGCGGCCGCAATCCCGAAGCCAGTTTGAGAAAGGTCGACTTGCCGCAACCTGAGGGGCCGACGATCGCTGCAAATTCGCCGCGGCCGACACGCAGCGTGAAGTGTTCCAGCGCCACCACGGGGTTGCGGCCGCCATAGGTCATGGTGACGTCGTCCGCCGCGATGAATGGACGTTGTGGCGCGACGGAAGCGTCGGTCTGGCCCGGCGCGATTGCTCGCGCCGGACTCTCTCTGACTTGCATAAGTGCGCTCACGTGTCGGCCTTGCTCAGTTGATCATGCGCTGTTCTTTAGGTGGCAGGAACTGATCGGTGAACACCTCGTCCACCGAAGGCTTGCGCGGCATTTCGAGTGCTTCGGCGACTTGTTCGATCGCCTGCTGCATGCGGGCCTTGTCGATATTGCCGAAGCCATTTTGCTTCACGAAGGGTGTCAGCACGGATTCCCGATTGACGATCGTCAACCGCTCGGCCTCGATCGCCTCTACGATCGTGCCATCCCGCTTCTTGACCGAGGCGATCGCAGCCTCGGGCGCCGCAATTACGTCCTTCATGGAACGGGAAATGGCCTTGTTGAACTTGGCCACGACCTCTGGCTTCTTCTTGGTAAAATCGACCGAGGTCATCAGCGCGTTGCCATAAATCTTGATCCCATTATCGGCATACATGAAGGCCTTCATCTTGCTCATGTCAGCACCGAGGGCCTTGAGGCTCATGTAGCTCGTGAAGTAGAACGCGGTTGATGCCTCGGCCTCGCCCTTCAGCAGCATCGGCTCGCGCAGCGGCGGCTTTACGTTGACGAAGCTGATTTTCGACGGGTCGATGCCTGTCAGCTTGGCAAAGAGCGGAAACAAACGAAGATCGGCTGCGCCGGGACTGGTCACGACCTTTCGACCCTCCAGATCCTTCGGACTCTTGATTGCATCATTCAACGTGACCACGGCAAGCGGAGCGCGATCGTACATCATGAAAATACCGATCATCTGCGGCTTGTCGGCATTCTTCGTATTGAACTCCATCATGGAGTTGATGTCGCCGAAGGCGATATCATAGCTGCCGCTCGCGAGCTTGGTGACAGCGTCCGCAGACCCGAAGCCGCGGTCGATTGAAACGTCGAGACCTTCGGCCGCAAAATAACCCTTATCGACCGCGTTCAGGAACACGGCGGAGGGCCCCTGAAAGGCCCAATCGAGCAACATCCGTACCTTTTCCTGTGCGTGCGCCGTCGGAGCGAAGAGGCACAGTGTCGCGGCGATAAGCGCCGATCGCCGCGTAATTGAGGATATATGGATCATCTGGACACCTTTTGTTGAAAGAGCCGATTTAACTATTGCGGTCCTTGCGCGTGGTTCCCGTGGTCATCCCGTTCGCGCAGAGCGCGCAGGATTTTTTCTGGAGTGATTGGTAGTGTCGTTATGCGGACACCCACCGCATCCTCAACCGCATTGGCAACGGCGGCTGCGATTCCGAGTACCGGTGCTTCGCCGATTCCTTTGGCCCCGAAGGGGCCGGGACCCATGCCATGCTCTTCGAGATGTGAGGTAAAACGGTCAGGCAGGTCGCTGATAAAGGGTGCGCGGTAGCTCCACGGTGTTCCGTTCGCCGGGGCATCGCCATCGTAGGACAATCCTTCGAACAAGGTTTGCCCCAGCGCCTGTAATGCGCCACCTTTGACCTGGCCGTGAGACGCTGCCGGGTTAATTGCGCGGCCGGCGTCGATCGCCACGTCGAGCGAGAGGATCCTGCAACAACCGGTTTCGACGTCGACTTCGACCTGCGCGCTGCTCCAGCACGGCATCCAGAACATCCGCTTCGACTTCAGAGGAGCGACAGGGTCGGCGGGCACAATAAACTCTCCTTCGCCTTCGAGTTCGAATCCGGTTCCTCCGAAATGCTTCAGCAAGATCTGAGCCAGAGAGTGCTTGTTGCCCCCATGAGAAACTGTCCACTCGCTATCGAAGACGAGATCGTGCGTGGCGACGCCGAGCGCCTGGGACGCGACGTTTATCGCCTGAGTGCGGACATGATGAGCGCCGTCCATCAGCGCGCCGCCGATCAGCGCGATTGCTGAACTCGCATAGGTGCCCACATCGAAGGGTGAGTACTCCGTCGATATGGAGGCGTGCGAAACCCAAGAGACAGGAATATTGAGGGCCTCCGCTGCAATCTGGCACATCGCTGTTACCGAGCCTTGCCCCATGTCGACGCCTGCAGTAGCGATCGTGGTGCGGCCATGCGTCGTCACCTTGATACGCGCGCGGGCAACGCGCGGCTCGCCGCCGCCGTCTTTGAAGGCGGACGCGGTGCCGTAACCCCTACGCAGATGCGGTGAAGGTGCGGCTGAGCGCAATCGCTCCAGGCGCGAGAGGCTGGTGCGATATCCGCCGGCCAGATCACAATCCATACCCCGCTCGCCCGGCACGATGAGTTCGCCGATCGAGAGGAAGTTGCGTAATCGCAGCTCTTCAGGTGCAAGGCCGATGCGCCGCGCGATCATGTCGACCTGGCTTTCAGACGCAAACGCGGCCTGCATGCCTCCGAAGCCGCGGAAAGAGCCAGCGGGGATGGTTGTGGTCCGGACGCAATCGACGCGCGTGCGGATCGCGGTCCAGCGATAGGGTCCCGGAACGCGATAACCCGCCTTGTCGGCGACAAGCGCGCTCGCATCGGAATAGGCCCCGGCGTCGAGCCATATCCGACTGTCGCGCGCGAGGAATGTGCCATCGGCGGCGACGCCGGTCTTGATCTCGATGGTGGCGGCGTGTTGCGTTGTTAGTGCGATGGTCTCGTCCATCGTCAGGCAAAGTCGCGCCGGCCGCCCCGACAGCCGTGACATCAGCACGGCTATCGGTTCAAGCTTGCAGAAGCTCTTGGCGCCGAACGCCCCGCCGACGAATGCCGTGTTGACCAAAACGCGGTGATCCGGCTCGCCGAACATCAGCGCGATTTCTTCGCGCAACTGGAATGGATATTGCGAGCAGCTCCAAATCTCAATGCCGCGATAGGTATTGCTTGCGATGGTGACGAACGGCTCAAGGCAAAGATGTGCGAGTCGCGACGTCGTAAAGCGATCTGTGAAGACGTGGGCGGCCCTTGCAAAAGCCTCATCGATCGGATCGCCTGATTCGAATTCGAAGCGATAAAGGATGTTGGGCTCAGGCTCTTTGGTGCCGCGCGCGCCGCTCTGATAGGGCGCGATATAGCCGGGCTGAGGCTCCTCGAATAAGAGGGGCGCACCATGCTTGAGCGCGTCGTCCATCGTCATCACCGACGGCAGCACCTCGTATTGCACGTCGATGCGCTCTAGTGCGGCGAGCGCTTGTTCCTCGCTGTCGGCGGCGACGGCTGCGATAATGTCGCCCACGAACCGTGCCTTGTCGATTGCGAGAACCGCCTGATCGCGGATGCGTTTGCCATATCTTGGTTGCGGCAATCGTGCGGCGTCAACTCCTGTCGCAACCGCGCGAATGCCGGGCATTGCGGCCGCTCGTGACGTATCGATGCTCAGGATGCGGGCATGAGCATGTGGGCTACGCAGCAGTTTGACGTGGAGCATTCCCGGCATCGCCAAATCAAACGTGTAAATCAGCTCGCCGTGAAGCTTTGCCCGTGCCTCTGCATAGGGGGTGGAGTGTCCAACGCTAACAAGGCGATTGCGAAGATGTAGAGTCACGCCGTATGCTCCGCGCCGGAGAGCGTTTCAGCCGCGTGCTCGATCGCCGTCAGGATTGCGTCGTAGCCGGTGCAGCGGCAAAGATTGCCCGACATCCATGCGACGATCTCAGCTCGAGATGGCCTGGGATGCCGTTGGAGCAGCGCCGTCGCCGTTACAAGCATGCCCGAAGTGCAGAAGCCGCACTGAAGCCCGATCTCCGTCGCGAAATGGTCGCGCAAGGCAGCGACGATGGTTGGTTCGAGTCCCTCCAGCGTCGTAATGGCGTGGCCGTCGGTCATGAACGCGAAGGTCGTGCAACTTGCGACCGGCTCGCCATCGCAGAGGATGGTGCATGCCCCGCACACATTCTGGTCGCAGGCAACCCGGACGCCCCGCATATTCAGACGGTCCGCGAGCACGTCTGCCATCATGTCGCGCGGTTCACAACTGAGCGTGACGTATGATCCGTTCAGCTGAAATGAAACGTCCTGCTTCATTTCGGTGCCCCGAGCATGCGGGTCAGGAGTCGTCGTAGCCGCACCTGCGAAAGTTCATCGCGATACCATGCCGACGCGTTTCGGCCGCCCGGACGCACCGGCAGGCTCGCACGCCAGACCTCGACCGATTGTGCAATCGCGTCATCCGTCCCGGCTTCGATTTCAAATGTGCGCAGAAGCGGAGTCTGGTCGGGACACGCGAATACGACTCGCGCGGTGACATTGTCGGCGAACGATCCGGATAGCGCGATAGCGAACGAAAGTATTGGCTTGTCGATGCGCTGGAAGGAAAAGTTGCCCACCTGATCAACTGGAATGGCGATGGAGAGAAGAAGAGCATTGGGATCGTCCGGAAATCCGGCCTCCGCATGCTGTTCATGGAAATCGCCATTCGCTTTGCCGAAGATCAGCGTCGCTGACAGTGCCATCAGCATCGGCAAAACATCGTAATGCAATGCGCCGCACATCAGGTTGCCGCCGATCGTGCCCTGGGCGCGAATACGCGGACTTCCAATGCCGGCTACGGCTTCGGCGAAGCCGGGTAAATACCGCCGCACCAGCGGGTCTGCGGCAACGATGCGATGAGGAAGCGCGGCACCGATCCGCAGCCGGCCGCCGTCCAGACCAATCGTCGTAAGCTCCGAAATCCGATCGAGGCGGATCAGGTCGGAGCAGGGCAGACCATATTTCAAACGGTCCGCAATCTCGATCCCGCCTGCCATGAACGCAGCCGTCGGGCTCGACGTTTTGAGCGCGATTGCCTCTGGCACCGTCGTCGGTGCATGGACCGCGAACGGGCAGATCATTTTTCGCGAGCGGAGAAGCGTCGAGGGCGCCATAGCCGCACTATGGGCGGCTTTCAGCACTGCCAATAAGAACAATTCTTAGCTCTGTGTGATGCCTAAATGGCATCATTGTTGCTGAGAGTCATGACGGAGAGGCTCCGTTCATGAATCTGCACAGCAGCGCGCTACGATATCTTGATGAAGTGGTTCGGAGCGGTTCGATCCGCAAAGCTGCTTCGCGGCTAAACGTTGCCTCTTCTGCAGTCAATCGCCGTATTCTTAGGCTTGAGGCTGAGCTTGGCACGCCGATCTTTGAGCGGCAGCCGCGTAACCTGCGTCTCACCGCGGCGGGAGAAATCCTGATCCTGCATGTCCGTCGCACGTTGCAGGACCTCGAACGCGTTGAGTCCGAAATCGAGGATCTCCAGGGCCTGCGTCGCGGCACGGTCAATCTTGTCGCGCTGGAGGGACTTGGAACAGAACTGTTGTCGTCGGTGCTGAAAGAGTTCCGCGCCCGCTATCCGCGCGTCAATTTTGCCATCAGCATCGCCCAATCCGCGCTCATACCCGCCATCGTTGAGTCCGGTGAAGCGCATATCGGTGTCGCTTTCAACACACCGATCAGACCGGGCCTCCGACGCGTGACATCCGCCACCTTCAATATCGGCGTGATCATGACTCCGGACCATCCCCTTGCAAACGCGAGCAAAATCAGGCTGACCGACTGCGTTCAATATCCGGTCTGCATGGCCGATCAGACAATCTCGGCCGGTCCCATTATCAGCGAGGCGCTGGCACGGATCTCGTTTGACCTGAAACCTGCGATCATCTGCAATTCAACCGAAGTCCTGAAAGCGATGGTGCGGGACGGACTCGGTCTGGCGCTGAAGAGCGCGGTTGGGCTGGAGCGTGAAATCAATGCCGGCGAGCTGATTTACAGGCCGCTGGAGGAACGTCTGACCCAGCGCTTGTTCCTGATTCAGAAGGTCGATCGCAACCTGCCGATTGCGGCGATCGTACTGCTGGAATGGTTGCGCAAGGCGATCGCCGAACTGGAGCAGCGGCTGGCGAAACTATGATTGTCGGCGAATGAGCGCCCAGTGTTCGGCGTTTCGCACGCCGAACATCTGCGATGGTCTGCAATGTTCGCTAGCTTCCTCGATAGGTCGTGTAGCTCCAGGGAGAAACCAAGAGCGCGACATGATAATGCGCGGCCGGATCGGCAATGCCCACCCGGATTGGTACCGTGGTCAGATAGGGCAGCGCGTCCGGCGTCGCCCCGGCCGCGAAATAATCGCCGATATGGAACACAAGCTCGTAAATGCCGGGCGTGAGTTTGTCTGGCGCGACCACCGGCGTATCGGTGCGGCCATCCGCGTTGGTGGTCGAAACCGACACGCTTTGCGGCGGTTGACCGGGTTCGAGTGCCAGAACCTCGATCCTGACGCCGGCCGCCGGTCGTCCGTTGGCAGTATCCAAGACATGTGTCGAAATGCCGGCCATGCGCCCTCCAGATGTTGCGACCACCTTAACACGGTGACATTCACTGATTCACCAGGGCCCCGGCTGATGCATCGTCAGAAAAACTGAAGTTGTCGCCGCATTTTCCAATTTGCTGATGCAAGCGGGATTTCACTACGGTGTCGAATAGCAGCAATCCTAAACAAGGCGATCCGATACCTCCGATGGCCCGGCTGAGCTTCGTCAATCCCTGGTCATGGTATTCGATCGCCGCTTCAGCCGATATCGCGCGCGGACAGGTCCTGCCGACCGCGCTCAGCGGTACCGCCCTGGTGGCATGGCGCTCGAAAAGCGACACGATCAGCGTCTGGAGCGACCGCTGTCCCCATCGCGGCATGCGGCTGTGCCTCGGCGGCACGCGCGACGATGTGCTGATCTGTCCGTATCATGGCTGGGTGTTCGGCAGCGACGGCGCCTGCACCCATATCCCCGCGCATCCGCAACTCACACCCTCACGCGCCGCTCGCGCCCGGATCTATCCCTGCACCGAGCGCAACGGGTACATATGGGCCTGCATCGGGGAGCCGGCGACGCCGGAGCCGGCCTACATCATGTCGACCGGCAATGCGCTGGCGCATGTGCGCACCATCCATATTGCCGCCGAGATCGAACGGGTCGCGGCTGCGTTGATGGCCCGGCCGCTGCTGGGTCCGTCAGATTGGACCAAGGGCTGGTTCGAGAACCTCGAATGGGCCAGCATCGACGGTATGGTCGAAGTAGAGCACCGCGATGACAGCGGGCGCTTCACGGCGAGACTCGAATTTCCAGGTCTGCTGTCTTGTCGCTACGAGAATGGCGGATCGCCGGTCCGCTACACCGTACTGGTCCAGCCGACCTTTGCGGACCAGACGGCGGTGCATCTCGCTCTTGATGCGCCGGCGCCCACCGAACTGCAGATATTGATAAACAGCAACCTGGTGCAGCTTCGCCGTGATCTGCAAGCGCCCCGACATGCAGCGCTGGAGCGCATCGCCGAACGCTGTGCGGACATGATGCCGGATCAGGCGCGCGGCCTTTCGGCGGTGGCAGAGGAGGTCGCCTGATGGCGAGGACCAGCGATTCGGTGGCCTTGAACGATTGGTACGTCGTTGCGACCGTGGGCCACATCAAGCCTAATACGAGACTGAAGACGTTGCTGCTGGGACAGCCTCTCGAGATTTCGAGCGATGCGTCAGGCCAGCTGAGCTGCTTCGAGCTCGAAGAGGACGGCGAAAAGCGGCGTATCCAGCATCAATGCGAGCAATACGGATTTCTGTGGGTCTCGCTCGGCACGCCGGTCCGCGATATCGTCGCCATTCCGGAATTCGAGGATCGTGAGCGGCGCGTGATTCGCCGTGGCTTGATCGGTGTCGCCACCTCTGCGCAGCGCGTGATCGAGAACTTCATCGATCTCTCGCATTTTTCCTTCGTTCACACCGGCACGCTCGGTGGCCTCGATAATGCCGAGGTGCCGAAATACAACGTGGAATACCGGCAGGACGGTGCCGAGCTCTGGGCAACCGAATGTCGCTTTTTCCAGCCGAAGGCATCGGCGGCGACGAACCTGTCGAAGGACGTGCTCTACGACTACCGGATTCCGTCGCCCTTCATCGCCATCATCTACAAGGACAGTCTGGTCCGACCGGGCAAGAAGGACCTGATCGGTCTCTTCCTGCAGCCAACCGAGGAAATCGACACCATCGTGCATTCATTCGCGCTGGTGCATGACGAGGTCAATACCGACACGCATATCCTCCATTTCTATCACGAGATCTTCGGGCAGGATCGCGGCGTTATGATTCATCAGACGCCGAAACGGCTGCCGGTCAGCCCGCGCCGCGATATCCCGACGCTGTCGGATGCAAGCTCGATCGCCTATCGCAGATGGCTCGACAAGTCCGGGCTGGAGTTCGGCCTCGATCGCAATCCGGGGTGAACGGTTCGCGCATGCTCACACTGTACGACTACATCCTGCACGATGACTGCTACAAGATCCGGCTTCTGCTGGCGATGCTGGAGGTGCCGTATCAGCCGGCAAAAACCGATGTCCATCCGGGCCGCGACAACGAAACGCCGGCCTTCCTTGCGCTCAATCCGCTTGGACGCATACCGGTTCTGGTCGATGAACAGCTGGTGCTGCGCGAACCGCAGGCGATCCTGACCTACATTGCCATGACATATGACCCGTCGCGGACGTGGATGCCGCAGGATCCCGCGACGGCGAGCCGGGTTGCCATGTGGCTGGCCTTTGCCGGTCATGACCTTGTGCCGCTCTCGCGGGTTCGTTCCCATGTGCTGTTTGGCTGGGAGCCCGAACTCGATGTCGCGCAGGTCCGGGGCAGGGCTCGCCGAGCGATGGAAATTGTGGAGGATCATTTCGCCGAGGGCGAGATCGTCGGGCGGCGTTGGTGCGCCGCCGACCACCCGACGATCGCGGATGTCGCGTTGTTCCCGCCGCTTGCGCTCGCCGCCGAAGCGGACATGCCGTTCGAACCGTTTCCCGCGACCTGGCGATGGATCGACCGTTTCAAGCGACTGCCCCGGTTTACCGTGATGCCGGGCATCCTTCCGCTGTTGCCGGGTGTGGCGGCATAAGGCGGTCTCGCTGTCTCCGGCCCGACTTGGTGAGGGGCGTCGGACCGCGATCGACGCCGCACAACTACAAATCGTCGTCATCCATGCCCGGCGGGTGCGGATCGAGGTGGCGCTCGATGTTGGCTGCCGACGTTGTGGCCAGCGACGCCAGCACGAACGCATCCAGCAGGATCACCTTGCCGCTGGTAAGGTCCTCGATACACAGGCGCACATCGTTGCCGCGACGGTCCAACGACAGTTCGACATGACCGAACTCGTTGGCCAGCGTCCAGCGCGCCGGCCCGGCGCCGTTCCGGGATGTGATTTTGGAACCATTGCGCGACATCGGCATCCCTACGCCTCGCCCCTTAGAGCAGGAACGGCGTACTTTCGAGCGGTTCGTTGTTGCGCAGGAGATTGACCTTCTTTTTCCGGATCTTCCAGCCTTCACCGTTCTGATGGAGGAGGAATTCGCAGCGGGCCGAGTGGATCGTCTGCCGGTGCCGGCTCAGCTCCACCAGCAGCATCATGGTCGAAACCTCGAGATCGCCGTCGGCCTGCTCGTCTCCGATTTCGACATTCGACACCAGCCGGTGCACGCGGGACGCCGGCTCCTGCGCATAGGCAAAACCCGAGCGCAGCCGCTTGACCCGGCGCTCCATTGCCGCCTTGTCGTCATGGATGACCGAGACATGTTCGCGCGGGTCGATGTCGTCGTGACCGGCCGGGACCCAGTAAACGGCATCTTCGGTGAACAGATCGAGCCATGGCTCGAACATCTGCTTGTCGAGCAGCCGCGCCTCCCGATACATGAATTGCTCGATCTGGTCCTGGTCGGGCTTCATGCGTTACTCCGCCGCCATGATCTGCGGTGACTGCGCGGTCATCAGTTCCTTCCATCGCTGATACATGCCGCGATGCTGGGTCTCGTCGGACATCGCGCCGGCCATGTAGCCATTACGCATCTCCTCGCGCTCGAGCCCGCGCGCGAACACGATCCAGTCGACCGCGCCGCTCTTCAGACCGTGCTGGGTGCGCTCGAAGATTTCCATGTCGTCGGTATAGAAGGTGCCGGCGGCGCCGAATTCGAACTCCTGGTCGCGCATGCGGCGAATGTTGATGTCGTCATCCACCCCCTGAAGCTTGACCACATTGGTGTAGATTTCAGTGCGGTCGGCGGCGATCGGTCGTATGGTGCGAATCTGGCTGCGCAGCACGATCAGGTTCGGGAACAGCACCAGGTTGAAGCCGCCGCTCAGGCCCGCATCCAGCGGCATCGGTCCCCAGTCGGTGTGGTCGGTGACTCCGTGGCCGTCCATCGCGATCACGTTGCCGCGGCCCTGGCGATAGATTTTCATGGCCTCGGGTGTCACCGCGCTCTGATGCAGGGCGCCGACATGGTACGGGTCGACTCCGTTCTCGATCTGGTACTTCCAGTTACCGTTATAGGCGCATTTCTGCATGCCCTTGAACATCTCGATCTGGCCGGAGGGTGACACGGCGCAATAGGCATCGAGGTAGCGCTTGGTGCCGCCGAGATGCTGTTCCAGCGTCGGCCCCTCATCGCTCATCGAGCCGAAGATGAAGCCCTGATAGACCGAAACCCGTGGGACCTTCACCAGGCCGTAATCGTCCTTCTTGAAAGACGTGCCATATCCCTGCGGCAGCGGTACGCCGATCAGCTTGCCCGAATTGTCGTAGGTCCATGCATGGTACGGACAGCGGAAAAACCTGCTGTTGCCGGTATCGTGCTGGCACAGCGTCGGACCGCGATGACGGCAGCGATTGATCAGCGCCGTGATCGATCCGTCGCCGAGGCGCGAGACAATGATCGGGTGCCGTCCGATATAGGTCGTCTTGTAGTCGCCCTCCTGCGTGATCTCGCAGGCATGCCCGAGATACACCCAGGTGGTGTTGAAGATCCGCTCCATCTCCAGTTCGAAGATGCCGGGGTCTGTATAGATGTCGCGGTGAACGGAATCGCGGCGCACCAGGCTGGCAATGTCCCTCAAGTCAGTCTCCTGTTTCTGACGGCGCTGGCATCAGATCGAGTAGCGCGCGCACGTCCGGCAGCCGGTCGATTCGATCGACAGTTTCGATCATCTGGTCGACCTGTGCCGATGTGAGCTCGGTCGCGTAAGCGGCATTGCTACGGAATTTGGCGGCGACCTCGTCGAACGACATTGCCCGGCTCGGATGCCCGCGTGGCTTGTCCACGCGCTTTGTGAAGACCCGACCGTCACCGGTGACGATCTCGATCAGGCCGGGCTCAAGTCCGGCCGGATTGTCGAGGGCGGGATCGTGGATGTATCTGATCCGCTGCGCCATATCCCGGCTTTCCGGCTGTGCGCGGCCATGCGCCTGGAAGTCGGTCAGTGACACTTTGCCATTCACCATCGCCTTGGCGACGATAAACGGAATACTGTTCATGGCTGCGGCCGCCGTCGGCGGATTGCGGCGTACCTCGATCGGCTCGCACATGGCGCGGCCCCAGCCGCCGACCCGAAGCCGCGCTTCGAAGATATCTTCGGCACGGAGCCCTTCGCCCTCCATGACAATCAGCGCAGCTTCGGCAAATGCGTGACTGACGAGCGTACCGGGCTGCATCTTGAAGCAGCGGTCTGTTGAGTAATATTGCAGGCCTAACCGGTCGGTGAGCCGATCACGATCATAGCGGCCGCCATAAAAAGCGCGGAACAGGCCGGCCTGGCCTTCGAAGGCCGCACCGGGCGCCGCTACGCCGTGCGCCGCCATCATCGCGGCCTGGATGCCGCCCTGGTTGCTGAAGCTCGCATAGATGCATTTGCCGACGCTTTCGGGCGCATGCACAACCATTTCCTCGGTGCCCGTGGCTTGCATCATCGCGAGCCCGAGTGCGCTCTGCATGTGCCGCGCGTCGAGGTCGAGCAGATGCCCCGCGGTCGCGGCGGCAGCGAAATAGCCGAACACCTGCGTGGACAGCATGACCGGGAACGACGATGCATCCTGGGTTCGGGCGATTGCGGCGGCGAGCCGCGACTGGATTTCCGACCCGATCGCGACTGCGGTGAGCAGATGCTTGCCGCTGATCGGGCCGCCCAGCGCTTCGGCCATGGCGAATGCGGTCGGAACCACGCAGACGGCAACGTGAATCTGGGGATTTTCAATGATATCGTCGTAGTCGAGGCAGCGCGCATGCGCCGCATTACAGAATGCGGCGAGCCCCGGCGGCATCCGCTTGCCGGAGGCCCAGACCCTTGCCGGACCGCCCTGCGAGATTGCCGAAGCATAGGACAAGAGCGCGTCGCAGCCCTCGCCGATCGCAGCGCCCGCGAATGCCACGCCAAGCGTGTCCAGGATCGACACCTTGCCGAAAGCGGCGACCTCGGACGGCAGCGCCGGATAATCGGTGTCGGCCGCGAAGCGGGCGATATCCGCGGTGACCGAGGGCCCGGCCTTCCGTCGTGCTTCGTTTCTCAAAGCCAGCGCCATGAATTCGGCCAGTCTGTTGGTTCCGCAGCCTCGTCGCGCTGCGGTTGTTCTCAGCCGAACGTAGAAATGCGGGCGGTGGATCAGCAATTACATTTCGCGGACCCGATAATTCAGATTTTCTGAGGCAGGGGCTGCCCGGACATCGGCATATTTTGGAGAACACGGTGGCAAGCCCGGTCCTTGGCTCAGAAATGCTGACTCAAGGGCTGCAGGAATCCGAATTGAACGCGCCGTGAGACCGAGGCTAGCTTACGGCGCCTGTCCCAGGAGACCCGGTCGCAAATGGCAAAGATTCCAGCGCAATTCATTGGAATTGACCACGTCGTCTTCCGCGTCACCGATCTGCAGAAAACGCTGGATTTCTACCAGGACGTGCTCGGCCTGCATGTGGAGCGCATCTTCGAGAAGATCAATCTGTATCAGGTCCGGTGCGGCCGGAACCTGATCGACATCATCCCGCTGCCGGAGGGGCAGGCATTGCCGGACCCCGCAAATCGCGGCATCGAGCATCTGTGCCTGTATGTGCGGGGCGATATCGACGAGATTGTCGAGGCGCTGAAGGCGAGTGGCGTGCCGATCGCGATGGGGCCGATGGAGGTTTACGGCGCGACCGGATTCGGAACTTCGGTGTATGTCAAAGACCCGGACGGTTACGAAATCGAGCTGAAGGTCGATTACGCCAAGACACCTGTCCGATTCCCGCCCCTCGCGAAGTAGCATGCCAGACCCGAGCAGCCACACATTCACGGCCGGCGGCCTGCAATTGCACTATGTCGCGTGGGGGGATCCGGCGGCCAAGCCGATCGTGATGCTGCACGGCCTGCGTGCCTATGCGCATTGGTTCGATGAGTTCGCCGAGGCCGCCGCAGGACGCTACCGCCTGATCGCACTCGACCAGCGCGGCCGCGGCGCATCGGACCGCGCACCGGACGGCGACTACACCACCGACGCCTACGTCGCCGATCTTGAAGCTCTGCGCAAGCATCTCGGCCTGCCGACGATGACCCTGATGGGTCATTCGATGGGCGGCACTAATGTGATCAATTATGCAGCGATGTATCCGCAGCATCTCGAGGCGCTGGTGATCATCGATTCGGCGCCGGAATTGCACCATGAGGGCCTCAGCCGCATTCGCGCCGAACTCGGTCGGACGCCGAAGCGGTTCGACACGCTCGCGGACGCGCGCACCTTCCTGCGCGGACTGCATCAGCGGGCATCCGACGCCAATATCGAGACGCGGTTGACGTGGATGTTGCGGGAAGGCGAGGGCGGCTATGTCTGGCGTATCGACAACGCGATCTTCGATCCGCGACTGACGCCAGATCCGCCGGAGCGCACCTGGTCCGCACTGCGAAAGATATCGTGTCCGACCCTGATCGTGCGCGGCGCGTTGTCCGACCTTGTCACACAAGACGTGGTTGAACGCATGCTTGCCTGCATTCCTGCATCCCGGCCGATCGAGATCCCGGCGGCGGCGCATATGGTCGTCGAGGACAATCCGGACGGCTTCAATGCCGGGGTCTTGCCGTTTCTCGATGAAGTATTGTTGAAGAGGGCCGCAGCAGAAAGCGCGCGTTTCGGCTAATCCTCAACAGACAATCCGGTCTACGAGCATATGCTCATCCACCAGATCTTTCGCAAAGTGAACGAATTGCTCGATTGCCTGAGATGGGCGCCGCCGATGCTGACGAACCGCGATCAGGTTTGATTCGCGGATTTCGCCATTTAGTGGCCGATAGACGCAACCTTTCGCGATGTCTCGCGATACGAAATTCAGAAGCGTATAGCCGAAGCCGTGCGCAACCAGACTGCGCGCCATCTCTGCGGTCGAGGCGCGGTGCGCGATGTTCGGCTGAAGCCCGAGATTCCCGAACACGGAGAGCATGTAATCGCGGGTTCCCGGCATATCGAGAAGGATAAAGGGCTGGTCCGCCAGATCGGCGAGCGAGACGTTGCCGCCCGCCAGTGGATGATCCGCTGGCAATACGCAATGCAGGGGAGCCGAACGTAATACAGTGGCGTTGAGTGTCGGCGCGATCTGGAAATCGAGCACGATGGCGAGATCCAGCGTGCTTTCCTCCAGCCGATGCATCAGTTGCTCATGCTCGCCGGTGAACCAGCGCAAATCGATGTTGGGATGCGCTTCCTGAAAGCCGCGCACCAAGGGCGGAATGATCGAAGGCGCAATATCGCCAAGGCAGCCGACAGAGAGACGGTTCCGCGTCGGTCGACGGTGCCGCACAGCCTCGATCTCTTTCACGCGCAGGATAATGTCTCGCGCTTCGATCAGAAGATGATGTCCCGCCTCGGTCAGAACCAGGCCGCGGGCGTGCCGCCGGATGAACAGCGGCTGGTCGAGAACGCGCTCCAGACTGGAAATGGCGCCCGATATGGCCGGAGGCGAGACATTCAGCGCCTCGGCGGCTCGTACCGCGCTCTCCAGTTCCGCGGCAGAGGAAAAATAGACCAGTTGACGCAGCGTGATCCGCGGCATGCCGAGACCCTTCTCGGCGTCGGTATCCAGCACATCGGAGAAAGCGCTGCTGAAGGTACGAACCAGGCTGCTCATGGGCTACTCCGCGCAGGATCGCTGCACCTCGATGCAGAAGGGTGATTAATCAGGCAGCAAGGATCGTGCCGCCCGTCCCAAAAGCCAGAAATGCTGACGTCGATGATAGTTTTGTTGTTGAGGCCTCCGGCCAGACTGGGCCGGTGCAAAGCAATCGGTCGGAATGCACCGGGATTAGGCACGCGGTAAGTCACGCATTACCGATCGGCACGGTAATTGCTGATCACCTCTCCAGTTATCGCTGCGGACGACATGCTTGCAGGGTCGTGGTTTCTGGAGGTTGACGTATGAAGTATTTCGACAGCACGTGCGGACTTTCGGCATTGCTCGCAGCACTGGTGTTCTGCGCAATGCCGGCCAGTGCCCAGACTCCGATCAAGTTCAGCCTGGATTGGAAGTTCGAGGGACCGGCGGCGCCGTTTGTGGTCGCGCTCGATAAGGGCTTCTACAAGGCACAAGGGCTCGACGTCACGATCGACACGGCTGCCGGCTCGCTGGAGCCGCTCAATCGCGTCGCGTCGGGCACTTATGACATGGGTGTGGGCGACATCAATTCGCTGATCAAGTTCCGCGATGCCAATCCGAACGTACCGATCAAGGCCATGTTTGTCGTCTATAACAAACCGCCCTTTGCGATTGTTGGGCGCAAGAGCCGTGGTATCTCCCAGCCGAAGGATCTCGAAGGCAAGAAGCTCGGTGCGCCGGCGCCTGACAGCGCCTATGCGCAATGGAAGATCTTCGCCCAGGCCAACAACATCGATACGTCAAAAGTCACGATCGAGAATATCGGCTTCCCGGTGCGGGAGCCGATGCTGGCAGCGGGCCAGATCGATGCGGCCACCGGCTATTCCTTTTCCATCGTGCTCAATCTGCGGGATCGGAGCATTCCGGCCGACGACATCTCGGTTATGCTGATGGCCGATCACGGGTTGAGCCTCTATGGCAACGTTATTTTGGTGAATTCGAAATTTGCTGCCGAAAAGCCCGAGGCGGTAAAGAAATTTCTCCTCGCCTTTGTCGAGGGCATGAAGGAGACCTTGAAAAGTCCGGACACCGCCGTCGACTCTGTCATCAAGCGCAACGATGTGGCGAAAAAAGCGGTGGAACTCGACCGTCTCAAGATGGCGGTGAATGACAATTTCATCACGCCGGAAGTCAAGCAGAAAGGGTTTGGACTGATCGATCCTGTCCGCCTGGAGAAATCGATCGAACAGATAAGTCTGACCTACGACTTCAAGAATCCCAAGCCAAAGACCTCGGATGTGTTCGACACGTCTTTCATGCCTGCGGCCGACAAGCTGAAGATGTGACGGATGTTCTTGCCTGGCGTGCGGACGGATCTGTGCCGTCCGCGCGCCACCACGCCCCCGGCACTCTGCCTCTGACCTGTTGATCCGGTGATTTTGGGGCCGGGTGCTAGCCCGACGGGCAAGGCTTTAGCCACACCGCCGTATCATGAAAGGCCGAACCGCCGTTCGGCGGCACCGGGTCGCTGCCGATCAGTGTATTGATACAGCGGCGTTCTTCGAACGCGTCGGCCGGCCATATGCCCTCGACGACAAGTGTCTCTGGTTGCTGCCCTGGATCGTACTCGGCTTCCAGCACAACGGAGCCGCGCTGATTGCCGATACGGACGCGGACTCCCGGCGCGATATCCAGGTTGCGTGCGGTCGATGGATGGATGCGCACACGCGGGTTTCCTTCCTTGCGTTGTGCGGTCGGCGTTTCGGAAAAGGTCGTGTTGAGGAAGTTGCGGGCCGGCGGACAGACAAGCTTGAACGGAAACGAGCCAGTGGTGCGTTCGTAGTCCGTACTGTAATCGACAATCGGCGGCATGCGTGTGTGCTGCGGCCCAATGGCCGCCCAGTCCGGTTTGAACCGAAACCGTCCGTCCGGTTGCGGGAAGCCGTCGAGGAAATGCGCCTGCTCAAACGGCAGCGTGCGGTCGACCCAGCCGACCTGGGTTGTCTCGTCGATCCCGGGAAGGCCGGCGCGCTTCAGTCCATCGTTCAGTAATTCGTTCGGAGTCATCGAGAAGCCGGGATGTGTCGCGCCCAACCGGTCGGCAAGGGAGCAGACCACATCGTGATTGGATCGTGCTTCGCCGATCGGCTCGATCAGCTTCGGCCCATAAGTGAGGAAGGTATGGCCGAGCCCGTAATACATATCGTCATGCTCAAGAAATGTGGTCGCCGGAAGAACGATGTCGGCATAGCGCGCGGTTGGCGTCATGAATTGCTCGTGCACGACGAGAAAGAGGTCCTCGCGCGATAACCCACGCGCCACGAGCGCGGAGTCAGGCGCGACCGTCGCCGAATTGGCGTTCTGCATCAGCATGGCGGTAACCGGCGGTCCGTTGCGCAATGCGTCTTTGTCGCCGGTCAGCACCGAGCCGATCCGTGACTGGTCGAGAATGCGGGTGCTTGGGTCGATGGCATCGAGGCCGTGCAGGATCGTTGTGTCGATGCCCCAGAGATCCTTGTCGTAGGTCAGGAAGAACGCGCCGCCGCCCTTGTGGCGCCAGGCGCCGGTGATCGCCGGGAGGCAGGAGACCGCGTGCATCGCGGCTGAGCCGTTCCGCGTGCGGGTGAATCCGAAACCGGCTCGGATGAAGCTGCGCGGTGTTTGTCCATAAAGCCGCGCAAAGTCGATAATGTCGCGCTCGGCGAGCCCGGTGATCCCGGCGGCCCAGGCAGGCGTACGCGAGTTGATATGGCGCTCCGTCGTCTCGTCAAAGTCGGTATAGCGCGCGAGATAGTCGCGATCGACAAGGCCTTCTGCCAGCAGCACATTCATCATACCGAGCGCGAGCGCGGCATCGGTTCCGGGTTTAAGAATAAGCGCGATATCGGCCGCCTCGACGGTCGGCGTACGGTACACGTCGACGACCGCGAGCTTGGCGCCACGGTTTTTGCGTGCGCGGGCCACATGGGTCATGACGTTGACCTGGGTCGAAACCGGATTGCCGCCCCATGAGACGATGAGATCGGATTCGTCCATCTCGCGCGGATCGACGCCGATCAGCTTGCCGATGCCCGCTTTCCAGCCGGACTCCGCCGGCGTCACACAGATCGTGGTCTGCTGGCGACTGTAGCGCATCACGTGACGCAGCCGGTCCAGGCCCCAGCGCTGCACGATGCCCATATTGCCGCCAGAGTGATACGGCCACACGGTCTCGGTGCCAAGTTCTGCAGCGGCGGCGGTGAAGCGCGCTGCAATCTCGTCGAGCGCCTCGTCCCAGCCAATCGGAGCGAATGCGCCGTCGCCCTTTGTTCCGGTACGCCGCAGCGGCTGCGTCAGCCGTCCCGGATGATGCACGCGCTCTGCATAGCGCGCGACCTTCGCGCAGACCACGCCGGCGGTGTATGAATTCTCCGAAGAACCTGCGATGCGCCCGATCCGATTGTCGGGCAGGACCGTCACTTCGAGCGCGCAAGCGCTTGGACAATCGTGCGGGCAGGCCGATTTGCGTATGGTGGGGCTGACAAGCATTCAGGGCTCCTGAAAAAGCTGCAGACCGATGTGCCGCATCTGGCAAGCGCCGTGCCAGCGCATTGAACGAACTTTAAGCGCGCGTGATCACAACGAGTACGCTCGCGGCCTGGCTGCTGCGGCGCACCTGATGCTGAAGATGACCAGGAAACTGGACGGAATCGCCCGCGCTGAGCGCGATGACGCGATCGGTGAAGCGGATTTCGACCTGGCCCGCTGTCACATAAAGCAGCTCTTCGCCGCCATGTTCGGCAGTGAGATCGTCGAGGAATTCTTCCGGCGGATAGAATACGAAACCTTCAAGTCCCTCGCGGCCGCTTCCGGTGGTGAGCGCTTCGGTGCGATAGCCGGCACCGCCTTCGCCGACCGGGCCGGCGCGGAGCGCAGCGCGGGAGACATGGATGACGCTCTCATCGACGCTTTCGCCGAACAATTGTGAGACCGGAATCTCGAGCGCCTGTGCGAGTTTCACGAGCGTCGCGATCGACGGCATCTTCAGTCCGCGCTCGACTTTCGACAGATAGCCCTTGTCGAGACCGACCTTTGCGGCGAGTTCCGCGAGCGTGATCTCGCGCGCGGCCCGGGCGCGCTTGATTTGGTGCGCGAGCGCCGCGCTGCCGCCCGGTCGTCGCAATGTCGCAAGCTGATCCAGCATCCGTTCGGTCCGATCGCGCAACCGATTGCGATGAGTCGCGTGTTGCCCTGTGGGCATAATTGGTCCGCATGAGGTTGTGCTGTCAAGCCGCCTCCTGCGACCCTGCGCGCCGCACAACTGGCACAGGAAATGCAAAAGCTACAGCAGTAAACCGTCAGGTTATCGGATTTTCAGGTGATCGCGACGGACCGCCTGCTGCTTAGGCAACAAGGTGCCCAAAAGGCAACCAACTGTGTCTCGGGTTCGCGATGGCTTGCCCGGTGATCGCACCAGGAGTGATGCGATGACCGACCTGTTTTCCTCCAATCGCCGCCAGTTTCTCAGCCTGTCGATCGGCGGCGCGCTGACCATGACCCTCGCGCCGCGTGCCTTCGGGGCGGGCACGCTCGACTACGGCATCGCCAGCATCGACCCGATCTACACCGCAGCCTATGTTGCGCTGAAGCAAGGCCTGTTCGGACCGTCGGTCAAGATCAACTATCTGAACACGCAAAGCGGACCGCGTAGCAAGCAATTGCTCGCCGCCAAGCAGATCGGCGCCGCAACCACGGGCGCCAACGATTCCGTGGCGCTTTCGATCGCCGGCAAGCAATCGGTGCTGGTCTACACTTTCGACAATCGCGTTCCGTTCGCGAACATTCTGATCAACAAAAGCGTCTACGATTCCGGCGTGAACTCGATCGACAAGCTCGCCGGCAAGTCGGTCGGCATCACGGCCCCGCAATCGGCCACCTGGCTGATGGCGGTTTACATCACCGAGCGCGCCGGGCTGAAGGACAAGGTCGCAATCCGGCCGCTGGGCGACTTCACCACCATGATGGCCGCGGTGAAGAGCAAGGGCGTCGATGCCTGCATGGCGACCTATGCAATGCTCGAAAAGGCCAAGGAAGAAGGCTGGGGCGTCCCGCTGTTCGAAATCACCGACGTGGCAGCCTGGGACAAGGTTTTCGGCGGTTCTCTGCCGGGTGCGGCCGCTTATGTTCTGGAAGATACGATCAAGGAGCGTCCCGCGGACGTGCAGGCGCTTGTGACGGGCCTGTGCAAGGGCACGGATTTCGTGTTCGGAAATTCGGCCGAAACGATCACCGATTTGATCCTCGCCGACTATCTGCAGGGCTATTCCAGGCCGTCCGTCATCGCCGCGATCAACACGTTCAAGAACGTGTGGAGCAAGGACAACATGATCCCCGAGCCGATGTATGCGCGCCTGGCGGCGATCATGGGCTCGGGCCGCCAATACAGCGATGCCGAGATGGCGACTGCGACCTATGCCAAGAACGTCGACATGAGCTTCGTTCGCAAGGCCCGCGGCATCAGCTGAGGTCGGCGCCGTGCGAACGATGATCGAAGTTCAGGCCGTTACCAAGGTCTATGGCAGCGGCGCGCAGCGGGTTTCGGCGATCGGCAATGTGAGCTTTCAGGTCAGGTCCGGGGAGTTCGTGTCGATCGTCGGTCCGTCGGGTTGCGGAAAGTCGACGATTCTCAACATGATCGCCGGCTTCCTGCCGCCGACATCCGGAAGTGTGGTGGTCGACGGCATGCCGGTCGTCCCGGGCAAGGTTCCGCAGGGGCTCGGTTATATCTTTCAGAAAGACACGGTGCTGCCGTGGCTGAGCGTTGGCGACAATATCGGCCTCGGCCTCCGTTACCGACACCGGCCGCGTGTCGAGATCGAACGCAAGGTGAAAGACCTGCTCGCAATGGCCGGGCTCTCCGGATACGAGTCGCTCTATCCGCACCAGTTGTCCGGCGGCATGCGCCAGCGTGTGGCACTGTTGATGACGCTCGCCTGCGATCCGAACGTGCTGCTTCTTGACGAACCCTTTGGTGCGCTCGACACGCACACCAAGATCGTTCTGCACAAGGAGCTGCTCGATATCTGGCGTCGGCTGAAGCAGACCATCGTCATGGTCACACATGATCTCGACGAGGCTGTCACCCTGTCGGATCGAGTCATCGTGCTGTCCTCGCCGCCGAGCCAGATCGTGCTCGACCACGCGGTGACCATTCCGCACCCGCGCGACGTCTTTTCCGTCCGCGAGCAGGAATCCTTCGCGCGCAATGTCCAGGCCGTCTGGCATGTGCTTGGCGATGAGTTCAGGCGCAATCAGGCCTTCGACCGCATCCCGACGGAGACCGCCGCGTGACCTTGCATGCCGCTGCAGCGCCGGGCCGGCCTGCCATCAGTAAAGCCAACTCGGAAACTCGCATTGCTATGCCGTGGCGCCGCATCGGGATCCTGGCGGCGCAACTTGCGATCCTCGGTACCACCTTGGGGGCGTGGCAGGTATTGACCGGGATTGCCTGGTTTCGCACCAACACCTTCATGGACCCTTTCTTTATCAGTCGTCCGAGTCTGGTGATCCAGAAACTCTATGACTGGACGTTCGGGACTCAGGCCGGTTTCCTCTGGCCGCACCTGGTCTCGACGGTCGGCGCGACGTTGCTCGGGCTTGTCATCGCAGTGGCCACCGGATTTCTGGCGGGCCTCGGCCTGAGCCAGAACCGAACGCTCGCCGCGATCTTCAACCCGTTCATCGTGGCGCTCAATTCGCTGCCGCGCATCGCTATGGTGCCTCTGATCACGATGATCTTCGGACTCGGCCTCGCCTCGAAAGTGGTGACGGCCTGGTTCATCGTTTTCTTCCTGATCTTCTTCAATGCGTTCAAGGGCGGCGTGAATATCGAGCAGCACATCATCAACTTTTGCCGCACGCTCGGCGGATCGAGCCGCCAGATCATGCTCACCGTGCGTATCCCGAATTCGCTCGCCTGGACGTTCGCCGCTCTCCCCAATGCGGTGTCGTTTTCGCTGATCGGCGTCGTGATTTCGGAGTTTGTCGGCTCCACGACCGGCATGGGCTATCTGATCGTCACGGCGCTTGCGACCATGAACGCCACCGACATGTTCGCGACCATCACGGTGCTCGGAATTGTCGGTATCGTGCTGGTCAGTGGCATCGGCATGCTGGAGCGCCGACTGCTACATTGGTCTCCGGAATTCCGCGCGACCTGAGCCTGTTTCATTGTCAAGCCAGCGGAGCGCTGAATGTCTGGGCATCACGACGTCATCGTCTACTATTTCTGGACTATATCAGACTGGGCCTATTTCGGCGGCGAACGCCTCGAGGCGGTGTCGCAGCGCTATGGCGTGCCGATCGACTATCGTCCGGTCGACCTGCCGAAGGTTTATGCGCGCACCGGCGGCATTCTGCTTGGACTGCGATCCAGCCAGCGGCAGGACTACCGCATCGCGGAGTTGAAGCGTTGGCGCGAGCGTCTCGGCATCCCGCTTAACATCGAGCCGAAGTATTTCCCGGTCGATCAGGATCCGTCCTCACGGTTGATCGTAGCGGCGAAACGCGCGGGCTTACCGCTCGGTCCGCTGACCAACGCGATCATGCGGGCGATGTGGGCCGAGGAGAAGGATATCTCCGACGAGGCGACGTTGCGGGCTCTGGGCGCGCCGCTCGTGCCGGATATCGACGCATTGCTGGTCGCGTCGAAGACCCCCGAGGTGCAGGCGCAGTACGAAAGCTATACCGAGCGCGCGCCGGCCGACGGCGTATTCGGGTCTCCATTCTATTTGTATGACGGCGACATCTATTGGGGACAGGACCGTCTCGACTTCCTGACCGAGGCGGTCGCGCGCCGCACCAGCAAGGCCTGAACGCCATGACCGGAGAGGTGCTTTACATTCACATCGCGCCATCGGGCTCCATGGAAATGGAGGAACTCGATGAGGCGATGCTTGTCGCCGGCAAGGGCATCGAGGGCGATCGCTATTGTCTCGGAACCGGAACATATTCCAGCAAGCCCGACATCCGCGAGATCACGCTGATCGAAAGCGAGGTGCTGGATGCGCTTGCCCGCAACGATCCACCGCTGCAGACCGGTCCGATCGAGCTGTCGCCGTCCGATCACCGGCGCAACCTGACGACGCGCGGTCTCTATCTCAATCATCTGGTCGGGAAGCGCTTCCGCATTGGCGAGGCGGTTCTGCGGGGAGGGCGGCTGAACTTCCCGTGCAAGTATCTTGAGGAATTGCTCGGTTCGCCGGTTTACCTGCCGCTCTATAACCGGTCCGGACTGAACTGCTTGATTGAGACCGGCGGGGTCATCCGCAAGGGCGATACGATCACGGTGCTGGACTGATGCGCGACCGATTGCGTTAGGCCATGTCGGTCCGGCTGATCATGAAGCTGGAGGTCGCCGCGGTGGAGCGCGTCGCGGCCGATGTTGCAGTGTTCACCTTTCGCCATCCGAAGCGGCCGGCCCTGCCGAAGGCGGCTGCCGGAGCCCATGTCGATGTCTATCTCGCCGACGGATGCGTTCGCCAATACTCGCTGTGCGGTGATCCGTCCGATCTCTCGGTCTACCGGATAGCCGTCAAACGCGAGGAGTCTGGGCGCGGTGGGTCGATCTGGATGCACGATGCTTTGCAGGTCGGGATGACCGTGCCGGTATCTGCACCGCGTAACCATTTTCCACTCGCATTGGACGCGCAGCACCATGTTCTGATCGGTGGCGGCATCGGCATAACGCCGATGATCGCCATGGTGCATGCATTGCGCGATGCTGACGCAAGTTTCGACCTTCATTATTGCGTCCGGGGCTCGTCGCCTCCTTTCGTCGATCTTCTGAACGAACGCTGTGGCGACAGGCTTGCGGTTCATGGAGGCGCTGCCGGAGGAGATCGCTTTGATCCGGGCGGTGCCTTGCCAGCACCGGCGAGCGGAACGCATGTTTATTGTTGCGGTCCGGCCGGGCTGATGGAGGCGGTGCGGGCCGCCACCGCGGGCTGGCCGGAAGATCATGTGCATGTGGAGGCGTTCAAACCGCTGCTCGATGATGCCTTCGTGCCGGAGCCGTTCGAGATGCAACTGGCGTCCGACGGCCGCATTCTGCAGGTGCCCGCGCAAGAGTCGGCGCTCGATGTGCTGCGCAGAAGCGGGCTGGCACTGCCGTCGTCCTGCGAGACCGGCCTGTGTGGCAGTTGCGATTGCGGTTACATCGCGGGCGAGGTTATTCACCGGGATTCGCTACTGTCGGCGGCCGCAAGACAGCAGCGGTTCACGCCCTGCGTCTCCCGCGGCCGCGGCCGGATCGTCGTTGATCTGTGATTTGTACAGCTCCAGATATGTCGCTGTTCTGTTCGTCGCCTCAGCGGAACCGAAGCGCTGCCTTTAAGCCGTGCGGCCTCCGAGATAGCTGGCGATGATACGCTCATCGGATTCCAGATCCACGGACAGGCCTTCGAGTGCAATCCGGCCCTGTTCCATGACGTAGCAATAATCGGCGATCTGAATGGCCGCCCGCGCATTCTGCTCGACCACAAGCAGCGAAACGTCGCGCGCGCCGAGTTCGACAATGGTGCGGAAGATATCGCGCACGATGCGCGGCGCGAGGCCAAGCGAGGGCTCATCCAGCATCAATAACTTGGGTTTGCCGATCAGGGCGCGTCCGAGCGCCAGCATCTGGCGCTCGCCTCCGGAGAGGGTACCGGCGAGTTGACGGTGGCGCTCCTTCAGGCGCGGGAACAGCGTATAGATTTCGTCGCGCGCGTGCGCCAGAACGGCGGCTCCCTGCCGTCTCCGGCTGAATGCACCGAGCGCCAAATTCTCCTCGACGGTGAGTTCGGCGAACAGCGCGCGCTCCTCCGGCACCAGAAACAGGCCAGCATCAACCCGGTCCTCGAGCGTTTTGTTGTTGCTGTTGTTGCCGGCAAAGACGACATCGCCGCTATAGGGCAGGGCGCCGATCAGGGCCTTCAGCAGGCTCGATTTTCCGGCGCCGTTCGGACCGATCACGGTCACGATTTGTCCCGCGCTCAACTTCAAGCTGACGTCGCGCACCGCTTCGATCTTGCCGTACGAAACCGAAATGCCGTTTGCCTCGAGCAGCGCGCTCATCGTCCGGCCCCTTTGGCTCGCCGAGGCCGCAGCGGCTTGTCGTCGTCGACGCCGCCGAGATAGGCCTCGATCACGCGCGGGTCGCTGCGCACCTCCGCCGGCGTGCCTTCTGCGATCTTCACGCCGAAATCGACAACGACTACCCGGTCGACGAGATTCATCACGAAATCCATGTCGTGCTCGACCAGCAGGATCGACAGGCCTTCCGCGCGCAATTGCTGCAGCAGGGTTGCGAGCTTCTGCTTCTCCCCGTATCGAAGTCCGGCGGCCGGCTCGTCGAGCAGCAGTACTTGCGGATCGGCTGCCAGGCCGCGTGCGATCTCAAGCAGCCGCTGCTGGCCGAGCGCTAGGCTGCCCGCGGGCAGCGTCGCGCAATCGGCGATCCCGACCCGTTCGAGTTGCGATTGCGCCTCGTGCAGTAGCCGAGCCTCTTCAGACCGATCAAGCCGCGTGACCGCCGCGAAGAAGCCGGAGCGGCCGCGCAGATGCGCACCGAGTGCGACATTCTCCAGGACGCTCATCTTCGACTGCATCACCACGTGCTGGAAGGTCCGCGACATGCCGAGACCGGCAATCAGCCGCGGCGGCAGGATGTCGATGCGCTGACCGGCGAAGTAAACCTCGCCGCCATTGAGCGGGAGCAGGCCGGTCAGCAGATTAAAGATCGTGCTCTTGCCGGCACCGTTCGGGCCGATCAGTGCGAGAATTTCTCCGGCGCGCAGGTCGAAGGAGACATTCTGCACGGCGGCAAGGCCGCCGAAATTCTTCGAGATAGACTGCGCCGACAACAGGCTCTCGCCGCGCGGCGGTAGTTGCCGGCGGGCGAGCGGTTCGGCCTTCGGCGGCGCCCGCAGCGGCGGCGCTGCCGGCAGCCAGCGCGCGATGAACGACATCAGCCCGCCGCCCGCATTCTGCAGCATCACCACCACCAGGATACCGAACACCGCAACTTCGTAGCCGCCGGCACGTCCGAACAGGACCGGAAGTGTCTCCCGCAGCCAGCCGCGCGCCGCTTCGAACACGATCGGTCCGATGAGTGCGCCGCCAAGCTGTCCGACGCCGCCGATCACCACCATGAAGAGATAGTCGATCGAGGCATTGATGCTGAACGGGCTCGGATTGACGATCCGGATATAGTGCGCATGCAGCCAGCCGCTGATGCCTGCGAGCAACGCGGCAAACACGAACACCTTGATCCGCAGCGGACCGGTGGGAACGCCGAAGCTCTCCGCCATGATTTCGGTCGGCAGACTGCGGATCGCGCGGCCGGTGCGGCTGTCCAGCAGATTGGCGGCGGCGAGAAAGCTCAGCGCCACCAGGACCCAGATCACGATATAAAAATCGAACGGTGTCGTGATCGAGATGCCGAATAGCGAAATCGGCGGCAGGCCGGAAATGCCGTTGAAGCCGCCCAGTCCCGGCAGGTTGCCGAACAAATAGAACAGCCCGATCGCCCAGACCAGCGTGCCCAGCACGAGGTAGTGGCCGGCCAGGCGCACCGTGAGCAGCCCGAGCATCAGCGCCACGAATGCGGTGACCAGGAGGCTGATTGGCAAGGCTGCGATCGGTGTCCAGCCATATTGGGTCGTCAGCAGCGCGGTGGTGTAGGCGGCCAGTCCGCAAAACGCCGCCTGACCGAACGACGTCATCCGCGCCACACCGGTGAGCACAACCAGTCCGATCCCGACCAGCACCGCGAGACCGATATAGGTCAGCGGCGAGATAATGCGGATCGACAGGACGAAGGGCGCTAGCGCAAAAATGGCAACCAGCGCGCCGATGAAAATCCGGTGCGCGGTCATTCGTCATGCTCATGCGTTTCGTGCCCGCGCGGCTCGACCGCGGAGCGCCACAACAGGAACGGGATCAGCAAGGCGAAGACGATCGCTTCCTTGTAGGCGGACGCATAGAAGGACGAGAAGCTCTCCACAAGACCGACCACGATCGCGCCGAGGACCGCGAGTGGGAAGCTCACCATTCCGGCGACTACGGTGCCGACGAAACCCTTCAGCCCGATCAGAAAGCCGGAATCGTAATAGAGCGTTGTGACAGGGCCGATCAATATTCCCGAAAACGCGCCGATCAGCGCCGCCAGGGTGAAGGCGAGAGCCCCTGCGGTCTCGGTGCGAATGCCGACAAGACGCGCGCCGAACCGGTTGACCGCGGCTGCCCGCAGCGCCTGGCCCCACAGGGTGCGCCCCATAAACAGCCACAGCGCGACCATGATGATGGCGGAGGTCGCGACCACCAGCACAAGCTGCCAAGAAATGCGGGTGAAACCGGCGTCGATGCGTCCTGGAATGAATGGCGGCGTCCGGAACCCTTCCGATCCGAAAAAAACGAGACCGAGACCGACCAAAGCGTAATGGACGGCGATCGCCGCGAACATCAGCGTCAGGATCGATCGGTCGGCAAGCTGCTTGAACGCCACGCGATAGAGCATGAAGCCCATCGGCACGATCAGCGCGAGTGTGAAGAAGATCTGCACCGGCAGGATTGGTTTGGAGGCGGCGGTTAATAATACGGCACCGCCGATGATCAGGGGCGTGCCGAGCGAGATGCCGACCACCATCGGCCAGCTTCGCCATTCGCCGGAGCGCCAGGACCGCCAGGTTTCGACGGCCGCAGTGGTGAGTCCGAGAGCCCCGCACAGCCATACCGTGCCCGGGACCTGGCCCTGCTGAAGAATGGCGAGTGTCAAGGCACCGAATACGAGGAAATCGCCGGCAGGCACCCAGAGCACGCGCGTAACCAGGAAGACCAGAAGGATCGACAACGCAAGCAGCGCATAGATGAAGCCGGTCGTCAGTCCGTCCTGAAGCAGTATCAATCCGATGGTGGTGTTCATGGCCTCAGGACGGCTGCCGAAGGAAAAGGGCTACCGCCGAAGCGGTAGCCTGCTGATTTGCCGGGCTTACTTCGCGAGACGGAAGGCGCCGTCCTTGACCATGATCATGACGCGGGCACGTTCATCGACCCCGTAATGATCGGTCGGGGTGTAGCGGTAGATCGCGTTGGTGCCGACGATTTCCTTGCCCGATTGCAGGGCATCGCGCAGCGCCACGCGAAACTCCGGCGTACCTGGCTTGGCCTTCTTGACGGCATCGGCGGCAGCGGCATCGACCAGCAGCATCGCATCCCACGCATAGCCGGCGATCGGACTGGCCGACCCCTTGCCCCATTTCGCTTCATATTTCTGGATGAAGTCGAGCGAGACCTTCTTGATCGGGTTGTCGTCGGCGAGATCGGCTGCGGCGACCACCGGTCCCGTTGGCATTCGCGCCTCCTCGACCGCCTTGCCGCCAGCGTCGATAAACGCCTTCGTCACGGTGCCGTGGGTGTGATAGATGCGACCATTATAACCTTGGTCCTTCAGCGTCACATGCGGCAGAACCGCGGCGGTGCCGGATGCCCCGACGAACACCGCGTCGGGAGAACTCGCCATCAGCTTCAGAACCGGCGCGGTGACCGAGGTGTCGGTGCGGTTGTAACGCTCCGAAGCCACAATGTTGATGCCTTCCTTCTTGGCGACCTGATTCAGCGCATTCCAGTTCAGGTCGCCCCAGCCGTCGGCAAAGCCGATGAAGGCGACCGTCTTCATCTTGTTTTTCTTCATGTCCTCGATGATCGCGGACACCATGACCGGTACCGGGTGCGGCAGGTTGAACACCCAGGGCAGCTTCGCTTCGGGGATTTGCATCGGCGAGAGGCCGATCTGCGGGGTCTTTGATTCCACAGCGACATCGCTCATCGCCGTGGCGGTGATGGTCGAGGTGGACCCGAGGATGATGTCGACTTTGTCTTCGTCCACGAATTTGCGGGCGTTCTTGACCGCGGTGGTTGGGTCGGTCCCATCGTCCAGAAGGATCCAGCGCACCGGCACGCCGCCGAGCGTCTTCGGGAAAACTTCGGCCGCGTTGCGGTAGGGGATTCCGTTGGTGGCGTTGCCTCCCGTGAAGGTTCCGGACAGGCCGACCTTGATCTCCTGAGCAAATGCTGGCTGTGCGGCAAACAAGGCCGCGGCCAGAGCAATCGCTGATTTCGTGTATCGCTTCATTCCCACTCTCCTGTTGATGCTTTCGGTTTCAGACAATCCTAGAGACTAGTGCTCAGCGTCGCGCGCATCGCGGCTTTCAGACCGTCAAGTTGCTCGATCAGGTCGCGCTTGTCCTGCTTGGGCATTTCCGCGAAAATTTCTTCGATCCAGTCGGCATGAATTGGCGCCATCTGCGCGAAGGCGTTGCGGCCGCTTTCGGTGAGCGTGATCACGGTGGCACGGCGGTCACCTTCCGCGGTCTGCCGCAGCACAAGTCCGCGCTGCTCCAGATCATCGACAACCGCGGTGACGTTGGAGCCGGTGACGACGGTACGGCGCGCGACCTCTCCCATGCGGATGCCTTCGGGCGCGCGGTCCAGCTGCGACAGCAAATTGAACTGAGTCTGATTGATCCCGAAATTTTCCTTGATCCGGTTCTTGACGCGTTGCTCGGCGGCGTGGCCGCAGGCGAGGAGGCGCACCCATAATTGCAGATCGACTTTCTGCCGCTCGGGAGCGAGCCACGCTGGCTCGCGCTCACGCAGCTTGGGTTCTCCAACCTTTCTTGCCACGGCTTTGGTCATGCGATGTCCTGTTGCGGAGCGAGCAGGGCTGGACGATAGAGTTTGCCGGTCGGTCCGGTCGGCAGCCGTTCGACGATATGGATCGCCTTCAGGAAGCGCATGGACGAAACTTGCGAGTCGCCATGGCGCCATGTCTCGATTGCCTGAACGTCGAGACCGCTGTCGCCCACCACGACATAGGCTTCCGCGCGCTGTCCCCATTTCGGATCCGGCACGCCGATGACGGCGGCCTGACGGATTTTCGGATGGCTCATCAGCGCGGCTTCGATTTCTTCCGCCTGGATCTTCACGCCGCCGGAATTGATGACGTGGTCGGTGCGCCCGACCAGCACGATGCCGCCGTCTTCGGTCGGATAGCCGGTGTCGCCGCTTCTCCACCAACCGTCTCGAAAGCGCTGCGCTGTGCGTTCCGGGTCCTTCCAATAGCCAGAAGCAAGTGACGGGCCAGACAGCATGATCTCGCCAGTCTCTCCCGCAGGTAGCGGGTCGTCACTGATCCCGCTCGTTGCAACCACGCGCACGCCGACTCCGGCAAGCGGCCGGCCGACCGGACGATCCTGCGTCGCGAATGCGTCTTCGTCGGCGACAATGCCGCAGCCGCAGGCACCTTCGGTGGACAGATAGGCGGCGCGCACCTTGGCGGTGATCCGGCCGCGGATCTGTTCGACATCGCTGCGGCTGGCCATTTCGCCGGACATGAAAGCGAGGCGCACGCTGGACAGGTCATAGCGCTCCGGTTCGGCGGCCAGAACCATACGCCACATCGTCGGTACCAGTGGCGCGATTGTGATGCGCTCGTCGGCAAGTCCTTTCAGGAAGGTCTGTGGCTCGAAGCGGCGCTGGAACACCAGCCGGGTGCCGAGACACGCGAACGGGATGACCGTGTTGCACCAGCCACCGAACGATGTGCCGATGCAGACCAGGACAGAATCGTCGCTATCGATCCCGCGATAGACATCGCGCCCGGCTTGAACAGAGCCCAGGGTCGAGGCATGGCTATGCACCACACCTTTTGGGCGTCCAGTCGAGCCGGACGACAGCACGATTGCCACCGGATCGTTCGCGTTGCCGCGATCGAGCCCGGTCGTCAGCGTTGCCTTTGCATGCGCGAGTTCGGCGAGCGGTGCGAACCGCACATGCGGCAAGCTCGGAGACAGAGCCTGCGCGAGCGCCGAAAATTCGTCATCGAACAGGACCAGGGTGGCTTCAAGCCAGCCGATGGTGTCCGTCATCCGCTCCGGCGATTCCAGAAGGTGCAGGTTGGTCGCGATCGCGCCAAGCCGGATCGCGGAGAGCCAGGCCAATGTATGCAGCACGCTCGGGCGGCTGAGGAACGCAACCTTTTCGCCCGCGGAAAGACCCCGCGCCTGAAGCGCGGCTGCGAGACGCGCGGATGTTTCGAGCGCCTGCGCGCCATCGAGGCGCATCTCGGCATCCGCGAGGAACGGCCGGTTGTAACGGAGCCTGGCTGCAGCGGCGAAGCTCTCGCCCAACGTCGTCGGGGTTGAAAGCATCGACGTGGGCTGGCTTGCTGCGTTCATCAGCCTTGCCGTTCGCGGTCGATATAATTGCGGCTGATGATCTGCTTCATCACTTCGTTGGTGCCGGCATAGATTCGATGCACCCGTGCATCCGCCCAGGCCCGCGCCACCGGATATTCCCACATGTAGCCGTAGCCGCCGTGAAGCTGGACGCACTCGTCGAGCACCCGATCGGCAAGCTCGGTGGTCCACAGTTTCGCTTTCGCCGCCATCTCGGGCGAGAGGTTGCCATCAGCGAGGCTGCCGATGCACAGATCGACGAACGGCTGTCCGACGTCGATATCGGTTTCCAGCTCCGCCAGCTTGAACCGGGTGTTCTGGAAGCTTGCGATCGGCTTGCCGAACGCGATGCGGCTGCGCACATGCTCGAGCGTGGTCTCGAACGCCGCCCGCGCCATCGCCATCGAGCGCACGGCGACCACCATGCGCTCCTGCGCCAAACCATGCATGAGTTGGTGCCAGCCTTGGTTTTCGGCTTCGCCGAGCAGGGCATCAGCCGGCACGTGCATGTCGTCGAAGAACAACTCTGCGGTGTCTTGCGCGTGGTTGCCGACCTTCTTCAGCTTGCGGCCGCGGCGAAAGCCCGGTGTCGTGGTATCGACCAGGAACAGCGAGACACCCTTGGCGCCGAGTTCGGGGGCTGTCTTCGCCGCGAGCAGGACCAGATCGGCGATAATGCCGTTGGTGATGAAGATTTTCGACCCGTTGATGCGATAGCCGTTGCCGTCGCGCTTGGCCTGGGTGCGGAGGCCGGCGAGGTCGCTGCCGGCATTGGGTTCGGTCAGGCCGATCGCGGAAATGGCCTCGCCCTGAACCATGCGCGGCAGCCAGTTCTGCCTCTGCTGGTCGGTGCCGAAATGGGTGAGGAATGGCGCGACGATATAGGCGTGCATGTCCCAGGCGGGTGCTGCAAGGCCGAGCTTCCCTAGTTCTTCGAGCACTACGGCGTCGAATTTGAAGTCTCCGCCGGCCCCTCCGAACGCCTCGGGGACGCTGGTGCCGAGCAGCCCGACCTCCCCCGCCCGCCGCCAGATCTCGCGGGGCGTGAAGCCGTCCTCTTCCCACTGCGAATAGTGCGGTACGACCTCGCTTTCCAGAAAGCCGCGCACGCTGCGGCGGAACGCTTCATGCTCCTCCGCGAATACGGAACGCTGAAACTCGAAGCTCATGACCCCATCCCCGACCCGACGGGATCATTTCACAACTGAAATATTCAAATTTCAAGTAGTTTGTGTTCCGCCCCGGGACGGGCCGCGCTGTTGCGCCGGGACAGCGCGGCGAACCGGTTTGGTCGGTCGCGGCCCGATCAGTTCGGCTTGATGTTCAGCTCCTTCATGACCTCGGCCCAGGTCCTGATGTCGCTGTTGATGGCCTTCGCGTATTCCTCAGGCGTACTCGCGACCGGCGTGAAGCTCACCGTCTCAAGTGTCTTCCTCACGTCAGGCAGCGCTATGATCGCGCTGATCTCTTTCTGCAGGAGCGAGACGATTTCGCTCGGTGTGCCGGCGGGTGCAACCATGCCGATCTGCAATTCCGATTCCTGGCTCGGAAAGCCGGATTCGGTGAGGGTCGGTATGTTCGGGAATGCGCTGGTCCGTTTGGCGCTGGTCACGGCGAGCGGGCGCAGCTTGTCCGAGCTGATATGCGGCGCGACCGGCGGCAGCCCCATATAGATGATCGGCGTTTGCCCCGACAGGGTGGACGTAACCGCAGGCGCCGCACCGTTGAACGGAATGCGGGTCAGCTTGTCCTGCTTCAGCCCTAGCTTGAACAGGCGTTCTGCCGACAACGCGCCGAAGCCGATGCCGAGCGCCGCGTAGTTGTACTTTTCCGGATCGGCACTGATCAGCGCCACCAGCTCTTTAATGGTCTTGGCCGGAACCGACGGGTTCACCGCGATCACCTGCGGCGAGGAAGCGATGATCGAGACCGGGGTGAAGTTCTTGACCGGATCGTAAGGCAGACCCTTGTTGGTTACCGACGCGACTGCGAAGTCGTTGGTCACCACCAGCAGATTTTCGCCGTTCGGCTCGGCCTTTGCCACCTGGCCTGCGCCGACCGCGCCGCTCGCACCGGCGACGTTCTCCACATAGAATGACTGACCGAGCCGCTCGCCAAGTTTCTGCGCGAGCAGGCGTGCAATCAGATCGGTCGGTCCGCCAGCCGGGTAGGGAACGACGATCCGGACCTGCTTGGTCGGATAGGACGGTTTGGTCTGCTGCGCATGTGCCGTTCCCGACACGGTCAGCAGGGCAGCCAGTGTGCTGCAGAGCAGTGCTTTCCTCATCTTGCATTCCTCCCTTGTGTTTGTTGGTTTTTGTGGTCGCTTCCGCGCAATCAGCCGCTTTGTTCCCTGGGCAACACCCTCAACATTGTCCCGGCGATGCCCTCCTGAACGATCTCGGATCGATCGTTGATCAGGGCTAATGACCGCTCCACGATCGCGCGCCGGCCATCCGACGTCATGCGCTTGGCGAGGATGGTGGTCCTGACGTGAATGGTGTCGCCCACGAACAGCGGCAGGCGATAGGTCCAGTCCCGCAATCCCGTGGCGCCGATCACCTCATCGCTGAAATGCGGCAGGGTGGTTGCCAGTCCGGTGGCGACGAGAATGCCAAACGAGCCCTGGAACATGCGGCCGCGCAGCCCGCGGCTCTTTGCATAGACCTCGTCGGCGTGAATGGGATGCCAGTCGCCGCTCACCATGCAGGCGATCGAAAGATCGGCTTCGGTCAGGGTGCGCCCGCGACCGACGAAATCTGCGCCTACAACCAATTCGTCAAAATACACCGGCAAGGTCTCCACGATGCCGGATTGGTTCCGGCGAGAACGCTTTTCCGTCCCGACGTGCGGTCGCGCATCGCCAGAACGTTGCAACGAATGTGCGATTAACGTACGGCCGTGCTATTATTGATAATCGCGTTGACGGCCACTGCTGTCAACATACGGGTCGGCTTCCGGATATCAAATCGCTGAGGCAAGTCCTTGCCAACGCCGCATGTAAGCTGCGCGGCCGCGTCGGTTGACGCTCATCCGCGCGATTACCTATAATTCATTATCGACCGAACGTGCGATTATCGCGCATGTTCGTCTTTGGATATTTTCCCACAGCGACAGGAACGGCTGAATGTCACTGACATGCGGTGATCTGATCAAAAGAGGTGCGGCGCTTTACGGCGCGCAGCCGGCAATCCTGTTCGAGGGTCGCGAATTCACGTTTTCCGAACAGGCGTCGCGGATGTACCGGCTCGCCAATGCATTGCTGACGCTGGGATTGCGAAAGCAGGAACGTGTGGCGATTCTTGCCCGCAATTGCAGCGAATATATCGAGATATTCGGAGCCGGCGAGGTGGCCGGCTTCATCTCGGTCAATCTGAATTGTCGGCTGTCGGCGAAGGAGCTTGCCGTTATCTGTCAGGATTGTCAGCCAAGTGTGCTGATTTTCGCCGAGGAATTTGCCGGGGCGGCCGGCGAGATTGCAGCGCAGGTGCCGAGCATCCGTATTCGCATCGCGCTTCAGAACGACGGTTCAAGCGACCTCAAATACGAGGATGTTCTGGCGGGCGCATCCGCCGAGGTGCCGGCGGTGCAATCCAATCCCTCGGACATAGCCTACATCATGTACACCAGCGGGACGACCGGTGGTTCGAAAGGCGTGATGATCGGCCATGCGGCCATGGCCGAGGCAACGCGGATGCTGTCCCACGAATGCGGCGTGCTCTCATCCGACAAGGCCTTGATCGTGATGCCGCTGTTTCATCTCGGCGGAAAAATCGAGCAGATGAATTTCAGCCTGATGGGTGCGCAGATCGTCCTGAAGAGCAATTTCGAACCCGTCGACATCGCGGAAACGATCGCGCGCGAGAAGATCACGGCCGCGCATTTCGCGCCGGTCATGATTCAGCGCATTCTCGATGAGCTCGATACCAAGCCTTACGATTTCAGCGCACTCCGCTGCGTCCACTACGCCTCCGCGCCGATGCCGGTTCCGCTGCTGAAACGCGCCATTGGGCGGCTTGGTAACATTTTCACGCAGGTTTACGGGATGACCGAGTGTCTGGGCTGCACGGTACTCAAGGCACATAATCACGTGCTGGACGGGTCGGAGGACGAACGCCGCAGGCTCGCTTCTGCGGGGCAGCCGCTGCTCGGCAACGACGTGAGCATTCTCCGCGATGACGGCACCGCCTGCGAGCCGGGCGAGATCGGCGAGATCGTGATTCATTCGCCGACGGTGATGAACGGTTACTGGAACAAGAGCACGCTCACGGCCGAAGTCCTGCGGGACGGCTGGATGTTCACCCAGGATCTCGGCTTTGTCGACGACGGCGGCTATGTCTACGTCGTCGACCGCAAGAAGGACATGATCATCTCCGGCGGAGAAAATATCTACTCCTGGGAAGTGGAAGAGGTTCTGCGCGGACACCCGGATGTGGCCGAGGTCGCGGTCATCGCCGTTCCCGATATGCAATGGGGGGAGTCGGTGAAGGCTTGCGTGCAATTACGGCCGGGCAGCAAGGCGACCGATACCGCCCTGATCGAATACACGCGGGAGCGGATTGCAAGTTACAAGAAGCCGCGAAGCGTCGATTTTCTCGAGGCGCTGCCGCGGCTGTTCAATGGCAAGATCGACAAGAAGGCGTTGCGGGCGCCGTACTGGGCCAGTCGCGACCGTCAGGTGTCGTGATCGAAGGAATGGTGGCGCGGGGAGCGGATGCAATATCAGAGGTTTCGAACCGACAACCGGCCACCGCAACCAGCGCTGCCGCCCGGCGCTTGGGACTGCCAGTTTCACGTCTTCGGCGATCCGGCACGCTATCCGCCTCGCTCCGGCAAGGCTTACGTACCGATTCCCGAGGCGACGATCGATGTCGCATTGGAGATGCATCGCATTCTCGGCATCGCGCATGGCGTTATCGTGCAGTCGACGGTGTACGGAAATGACCACAGCACGCTGCTGGATGCACTTCAGAAGGCCGGACCATGTTATCGCGGGATTGCGATTGTTGACGACGATGTAAGTGATCGTGAGTTGCGGCGTCTGCATGACGGCGGCGTGCGTGGCGCGCGCTTCAACTTCTGGAAGAAGCTCAACATGGCGCCGACCCCGGACAGCTTCCGGCGGTCGGTTCGCAGGATTCGCGATCTTGGCTGGATCGCAAAGATCCATGCGGCGGGCGACGAATGGCTGGAGCTTTTCCCGCTGCTGCGCGAGGCCGAGCTACCGCTGGTGATCGACCATTTTGGGCATCTCGACATCAGCCGCGGGTTTGATCAGCCGGTCTGCAAATTGTTCATGGACCACCTCCGGGGCGAAAACTGGTGGATCATGGTATCCGGTGGCGATCGGGTGTCCGCGATGGCTGAAGGTTGGGACGACGCGGCCCGCTTTGTCCAGGCCATTGCATCGGCGGCGCCGGACCGCACGATCTGGAGCACGGATTGGCCGCACGTTCAGTACGTCAAGCCAATGCCAACGGACACGCAGCTTCTGGAGTTACTTTACAATGCGACGCCGGACCCGGATGTCCGGCGCAAGGTGTTGTGCGACAATCCTGCTGCGCTGTTCAGCACCCCCTAACGGGGCGCTGAACCCAGAGTTCATCTCCGGCGCAACTACGCCTTCGGCGTCTTCAGTTTCACGTGGATATTTTTTTCCTGCGTGAAGGCGAACATTTCCTCGATGCATTCCTCGCGGCCGATGCCGGACTGCTTGAAGCCGCCGAACGGCGTGCCGATGAAATGCTTTGAGACCTCGTTGACCCAGATGAAGCCGGCTTCGACATTCATCGCCGTGCGGTGCGCGGCATTGAGGTCGTTGGTCCAGATCGAGCATGTGAGCCCGTATTCCACCGCATTGACCTGTTCGATCATCGTCGCTTCGTCCGACCATTTGGAGATCGCGAGCACCGGACCGAAAATTTCCTCGCGCGCGATCCGCATATCGGGCGTGCAGTCGGCATAGATGGATGGCTCGACGAAAAAGCCGCCTTTCAGTTTCGGGTCGGAAGGGCGGGCGCCGCCGTGAATCAGGCGCGCGCCGTCGGCTTTGGCCGATTCCAGATAGGACAGCACGCGATCGTACTGCACCTTAGACACGATTGCGCCCATGGTGGTCGCCGGGTCGGTTGGGATGCCGGGCTTGTAATAGGCTGCCTTTTCCTTCACGCGCTCAAGCACCGCGTCGTAGATTTTCTCGTGCACATAGGCACGGCTGGTCGAGCCGCAGGATTGTCCGCACCAGGTGAAGTTCATGCCACCGACCACGCCACCCGCGACCTCGTCGGGATCGGCGTCCGGATAGGCGATCAGCGCATTCTTGCCGCCGAGTTCGAGCAGCACCGGCTTCACCGTGTCGGCCGCCGCCTTCATGACCGCGCGACCGGTCGGCACGCTGCCGACCAGTGCGACCATGGCGATGTCGGGATGTGCGGAGAGGCGCGCGCCAGCGTCTCTGCCGCCGGGCACAACATTGAACACGCCCGGAGGGAACAGGCCATCGCACAATTCGGCCAGACGGAGCGACGACATCGGTGCCTGCTCCGGCGGCTTCACCACGATGGTGTTGCCGGTCGCGAGTGCCGCGGCCGACTTGCCGGCGCAGAACATGAAGGGATGGTTGAACGGGATGATGCGCCCGACCACGCCGCGCGGCTCACGGACCGAGAAATTGACGATATCGGGACCCATCGGGATCGAGGCGCCTTTGACCTCGGTGACGAGACCGGCAAAGAACTCGATCTGCGCCGCGGCGATCTGCGCATCCGCGAGCATCTCCTTGACGGGATTGCCGCAATCGGCGGCGTCGATCATGGCGAGTTCGCCGGCATTCTCGCGCAGAATCTGCGCAACGCGCTTGAGTATTCGTGCGCGCTCGAGCGGCGGCACCCGCCGCCATTCGCGGAACGCGGCCTTCGCCGAGGCGATCGCAGCGTCCATGTCGGCGGCACCGCAATCGGCGACTTTGCCGAGCGATTCACCGGTGCCGGGATTGATGGTGTCGACGTAGCGGCCGTCCTTTGGTGCGTGCCATTTGCCGCCGTAATAGGCATCGCGATGACCGGGCAGTGTGACCTTGCTGGGGATGGCCGGTTGCGGCGGGGTCATGGTGTTCATCTCGTCACCTTTCGGATGGATGGATGCGGTGTCTCTCGGGCCGTCTCTTGCGCCCTTACGGAGGATATTGACAAGGGGGCGCGGTCAAAGACAAGGTGGGAGCGTTAAAAGATCATAAGAGCGATAATCGCCCACTCACAGTGCCGGTTGAGGGACAGGAAATGCCAAGGACCATACGTTTTGCGATTGCGGCGCTGGTCGCGCTGGTTGCGGCTCAACTGTCGCAGCAGGCTTCGGCGCAAACTCAAAGCTGGCCGAACCGGCCGATCAACATCGTCGTGTCATTCGGCGCGGGTGGCACCGCCGATATTCTCGCGCGCATGATCGGCGAGGAGCTTTCCACGGCACTCGGTCAACCGGTGGTGATAGAGAACCGGCCCGGCGCCGGCGGCAATCTCGGCGCGCACGCGGTCGCGCGCGCCGCGCCCGACGGCTACACGCTGCTGATGAGCGGAAGTCCGACTCATTCGGTCGGGCCGCATCTGTTCAAGAATCTCTCCTACGACCCGATGAAGGATGTCCCACCGATCGCCATGATTGCGATCGCGCCGAACCTGCTGGTGGTGAATGCCGAACTGCCGGCCAAGTCGTTGAAGGAGTTGGTGCAACTCGCGCGCGACAAGCCGGGGCAAATCACATTCTCCTCCGCCGGCATCGCCACGTCCGGCTACCTGGCGGCAGAAATGCTGAAGAGCAGCGCCAAGCTCGACATGGCGCATGTGCCCTATAAGAGCGGACCGGAAGCGGTGACCGGTGTCCTGGCCGGCGATGTCAGCTTCATTTTCTTCACCGTGCCGGCGCTGCTGCCGCAGGTGACGGCAGGGAAACTGCGTGCGCTCGCGATCACCGGCAAAGAGCGCAGCGCGCTGGTGCCGGACGTTCCCACCGTGGCCGAGGCCGGCTTTTCGGATTACGAAGTGCTGGCCTGGTTCGGGCTGTTCGCGCCTAAGGGAACGCCGGAGCCGATCGTGCAGCGGCTCAGCGTCGAAATCGAGAAAATCCTGAAGCGCCCCGACATTCGCGAGAAAATGGCGAAGCTCGGCGCCGAGCCGCGCTTCATGAACGCGAAGCAGCTCACTGATTTCGTGACGGTGGAGTCGGCGAAATTCGGCAAGCTGCTCGAGGGCGCCAAGGCGGGTAAATAATCCCGCATGCGACTCGCCGAACATTCGCTCCATGCCTATGCGCTGCCCTATGCCCGGCCGGTGATTTGGAGCGACATTGTCGAGCATGCCGCACCATTCGTGCTGCTGCGCCTGACTGCCGATAGCGGCGAGACCGGTGTTGCCGAAGTCACGGTCAAGCCGACCTGGGACGGCGTCACCGCGCGCAGCCTGATCGCTGCGATCGAGGACATGTTCATCCCGCTGCTGCAGACGCTCGATCTGTCCGATCCGCACGCGGTACGGCGCGCGCTCGACCGCATTCCGGAAAACCTCGCCGCCAAGTGCCTGATCGACAATGCCTGCTGGGACCTTAACGCCGCGAAATTGGGCCGTCCGCTCTGGCAGACATGGCAGGGCAGCCGCCGGGTGGAACTGTCATGGGCTGTCACTCGTCAGGCGCCGCAAGCCATGGCCGACGAGGCCGCCGAGATGTGCGCACGCCACGGTTTTCGGACGCTCAAGGTCAAGGGCGGGCAGGGTTTTGCCACCGATATCGAGGGTATCCGCGCCATTGGCAGGGCTGTCGGTGACTCTGTCGCGCTCTATGTCGATTGCAACGGGGCCTACCGGCTGGACGAAGCCGCTGACTATGCCCGCGCGGTGGCGGATGCGGGTGCGCGCGTGGTTGAGGATCCGTGTCCGCTCGCACCGGATGCGGTGTTTGCGGCGTTGCGCGCGCAAAGTCCGATTCCGGTTCTGGTGGATTTCTGTTCGTGGTCGCTGCGGGACGCACACTTGTTTCTGGCGCAGGGCGCGCAGGGGTTAAGTGCCAAGCCCGGGCGGTTCGGTCTATCCGATTGCCGGCTGATGCAGGACGCCGCACAGAAAGCCGGTTGCGGCATCGTCGCAGGCCTTATGGGTGAGAGCGCGCTCGGGACGTTGGCTGGTCTGCAATTCGCCGCTGCTGTTTCTACGTCGATGCTACCCGCGGAATTGACCTGGTATCTCGCGATGAACGAACAGGTCGTGTCGCACATGCCTGCGATTGCCGACGGTTGTGTGGAGCTGCCGGACACGGCCTCGCTCGCACCGCTGGTCGATTGGAAGGCCGTCAAACGTTTCTCGCTCTGATTCAGCGATTGCCGGTGGTTCCGCGGCTGGTGCGCCGCGGCGCCGCCGGCGCGGAAAAGCGGTCGGCGCTGCCCGACTGCCCGCGCGCCTGAAGCATGCGTTCGAGGTCGGCGGCGGCTTCGAGCAGCAGCGGCACATGATCCTTCACAAGCTTCGGGTTGCCGGACCCGTAATTGGCAATATTGATCGCTCCCATCAGTGTCCCGTCCGGGTAGCGGATCGGCGCCGAAATGCCGACGATCCCATTGGTCAGGATGTTCGAGACCAGCACCCAGCCCTGCTTGCGGGCTTTTTCGATCGAAGCCTTCAGGTCGCGCACGCCGATCGGCATCTTGTCGGCATGCCCTTTCAGCGACTTGAGATAACGGCCGAATTCCTCGTCCGGTAGCCCAGAGAGAAGCGCGTGGCCGAGCGACGTCGCGTAGGCGGGCACGCGACCGCCGATGCTGACCGATATCTGGAGAATCTGGGTCTTTTCCGGAGACGAACGGGCGATGAACAAAGCCTCGCCGCTTTCCAGCACGGCGAAGCTTGACGATTCATGCGTGCGGCCGGAGAGGTCATTCAGGAATGGCTGGACCAGCCGGTCGATCTGCATCGACGATATATAGGCGTAGCCGAGATCCAGCACCTTCGGTTGCAGATGGAAGCGGTCGTCATCGGAGCCGAGATATCCGAGATCCTGCAGCGTCAGCATGTAGCGTCGCGCCGCCGCGCGATTGAGGCCAGTGCGCTTGGCAACGTCGGTCGGACGCAAACGCTGCGCGCTCGCATCGAAGGCGCGGATGACCAGTAGGCCTCGGGCCAGAGATTCCGAAAACCAGCTTGGCGGTTTCACTTTTTCGGTCATGATCCTGCAATTGGTTTGCGGGGTAGGGAGCCCGGCGGGCGCTGCGTTGACAAGGCGGATTGCTTTGGTCATGCTGGAACGATAAAAATACATATGAGCGATATTCGCACAAGTGCCGGCGAGAAAAATGTTGCCCGTGAGGAAGCGTCCGAGAGCCGAGGATCAGCTGCGGCCCGGTGCGCGAACCTCGGGCACGCTGCAGATCTGAGTTACCATGACCCAGCCTCTCGACGGAATATTGGTGGTCGAACTCGGCACCATGATCACGGCGCCGCTCGCCGGAATGATGCTCGCCGATCTCGGTGCGCGCGTCATCAAGGTTGAGCATCCGAAAGGGGGCGACCCGTTCCGCGCGTATCGCGGCGATCTCTACAGCCCGCATTTCTCTGCCTACAATCGAAACAAGGAGAGCATTCAGCTCGACCTGCAGAGTGAGTCCGGACAGGGCAAGCTGCACCGCCTTCTTCGACAGGCTGATGTGCTTCTGGACAATTACCGACCAGGTGTCCTCGACCGTTTGCGGCTCGACGACCAGACGCTGGAGCAGCTCAATCCACGGCTCGTGCGCTGCTCCATCACAGGCTTCGGCGACAGCGGACCCTATCAAGACCGCCCTGCTTATGACTCGGTCGCGATCGCCATGAGCGGACTGGCCAGTTTGCTGGTCGACCCGGAAGAACCGCGCGCGGCAGGACCTACCATCGCCGACAATGTGACGGGGATGTATGCCTGTTATGGCATCCTTGGCGCGCTCGTCAGCCGTGGCAAGACCGGCAAGGGCGCGCGCATCTCCACGAATATGCTGGAATCCGCGATTGCATTTATCCCGGATACGTTTGCGACCTTCACGCGGCTCGGCATCGTGAGCGCTCCGCATACGCGGGTCTCGACTTCGCAATCCTATGTGTTCGGGTGCTCGGACGGACGCCTCGTGGCGCTGCATCTGTCGACGCCCGACAAGTTCTGGAAGGGGTTGCTCGCAGCGATCGAGCGGCTCGACCTTGCCGACGACGAGCGCTTCCGCACCCGCGATGCCCGGGTGACGCATTACGAGGCTCTGACATCCGAGCTGGCCAAATCCTTCCGCGCGCAACCGCGGGCCGAATGGTGCCGCCGGCTTGAAGCGCAGGACGTTCCGCATGCACCGGTCTGGGCGGCCGACGAAGTGATCGACGATCCGCAGGTCCATCACCTCAAGACCTTTTACGAGATGAAGCATCCTACGGAAGGCTCGATGGTCGGCATTCAGCGCCCTGTTCTGATCGATGGAGAACGCGGCCCAAACCGGATGGGAGCGCCGACGCTCGGCGAGCACTCTGCTGCAATTGCGAAGGAGTTCGGCTTGGACTGATGCGCGCGGCGCCGCTGAGCCATGCGCTGCCCCAGCTCGGCCAGCGTTGTCAGTGCGAGAACTGGATGCTATGTTGTGCGAATAAAGATAGATGGTGCGTTAATCGCACAATGATCGCGACACATCGAACATGATCGCAGGCGGCCGGGTCGGTCCGGGACAGCGAAGGTACGGAGCAGATTATGAAATACGAGACGCTACTCATCGACATCGCGGAGGGGGTCGCAACGATCACCCTTAACCGGCCCAACAAGAAGAACGCGATGAGCCCGAAGCTCCATGAGGAAATGACTCATGCCCTGGAGATGCTGCGCTATGACGATGCGGCGCGGGTGCTCGTCATTACCGGTGCCGGGAATTCGTTCTGCGCCGGCATGGACCTGAAAGAATTCTTCACCGAGCTCAAGGACAAGCCGGGAGAGTACGACCGGATCACGCGGCTCGCAGTGGAATGGCGCGGTCGCACGCTGCGCTATTACCCGAAACCGACGATTGCGATGATCAACGGCTTTTGCTTCGGTGGCGCGTTTTCGATCGTCGAGGGCTGCGATCTTGCAATCGCTGCGGACGAGGCGACGTTCGGGTTGTCGGAAGTGAATTTCAAGCTGTTCCCCGGTGGCAGCGTCTCGAAGTCGCTCGCCAACTTGATGCGGCCGCGCGACGCACTCTGGTATGGAATGACCGGTCGGCCGTTCGGCGGCAAGGTCGCAGCCGATATCGGTTTTATCAATCTCTCGGTGCCGCTCGAAAAGCTGCGTGAGGAAACCATGACGGTCGCCAAGGAAATTGCGGCGAAGGATCCGTGGGCGCTCAAGGCGACCAAGGACGGCTATCGCTTCTCGCTGGAAATGAGCTGGGATGCGTCGATGAGCTACACGTCAGCCAAGGAGTTCGAACTGGTCACGCGCCAGAACGACGCCTGGCGCTCCGAAGGCATCGGCGATTTTTTGAAAGGCGAATACAAGCCGGGTCTCGAATCGCACGATCGCAAGCGCGCCTGATGCTGACGTCGTCCCTCGATCAGGGCGGATCGCTGCCGACACGCGCGGAACTCGATGCGTTCCGCGCCAGTCTCCGGCGGTTCATCGAGCGGGAGGTGATGCCGTTCGAACGGCGGGGCATGAGCGATGACCAGCGCCAAGCGATCCAGGACAAGGCGAAGGCCGCCGGCTTCTGGCTGCTGAATGTGCCGAATGAGTTCGGCGGTCAGGGGCTCGGCTATCTCGCGATGGCGGTGTTCTGGCACGAGGTATCGCGAACGATCGCGATTCCGTCACGCGATCACTCGCTGTTCGGCCCGACCGTGGGGCCGATCCTGATTTCGCTGCAAGGCGAACAGCGGGAACGCTATCTCGATCCGGTTCTGGCGGGGAAGAAAGTTGCCTGCTTCGCTCAAACCGAGCCGGATGCGGGTTCCGACCCGGCAGCAATGCGCACCCGCGCGGTGCGAAAGGGCGACCGCTATGTCATTAACGGCACCAAGCGGTTCATTACTCATGCGGACAAGGCGGATTTCGCGCAGGTCATCGCATGCACCGACCCCGCCAAGGGCGCGCGCGGTGGGATATCGTGCTTCCTGGTGGATATGGATACGCCTGGGCTGACCATCGCGGCGCGGCATCCAACCATGATGGGCGATGCGCCTTGTGAACTCGCGTTTCAGGATGTCGAGGTGCCGGAGGCAAACCGCGTCGGAGCCGAAGGCGAAGGCTTTGCGCTTGCTCAAGGCTGGTTGAACGAGGGTCGCATCCGCCATGGTGCGCGTGCCTGTGGCGTTGCGGAGCGCTGCCTCGACTTGACCCTGGATTATGTCAAGCAGCGCCAAACGTTCGGTGAACCGCTGTCCGAGCGGCAGGGCGTGCAGTGGATCCTCGCAGATTGCGCAACCGAATTGCACGCGACCAGGCTGATGGTGGAGGATGCTGCGGCGAAGCTCGACTGCGGCGAGGATGCGCGCACCGAAACCTTCATGGTCAAAGTCTATGGCGACGAAATGGGATTTCGCGTCGCCGATCGCTGTCTGCAACTGCATGGCGGGATCGGGCTGACAACCGAATTGCCGATCGAGAAGCTATGGCGCGATCAGCGCAGCTTCATGATCACCGAAGGGCCCACCGAAGTGCTGCGCACGGCGCTGGCGCGGCAGATTATACGGGGAGGTCTGTGATGAAGGAACGCAAGAAACTCAAATCCGGCATGGGCTGGAGCACCCGCGACAGCATCACCGTGCGCGGCTTCGACCTGACCAACGACCTGCTCGGCAAGATCGATCTTGGTTCGATGGCGTTCCTGGAGATCAGGGGCCGGCTGCCGACGCCGAAGGAGGCAGAAACATTTAACGCGCTCCTGATCACGCTGGTCGAGCATGGCATGACACCGCAGGCGATGGCGGCGCGACTCATCAATCTGGCGGCGCCCGAAGCTCTGCAGGCCGCTGTCGCGGCCGGCTTATGTGGGGTCGGGAGCGTGTTCGCTGGCGGCTCGGAGCAGATCGCGAAGGTGCTGCAGGAAGCATTCAAAAACCGCAAGGAGGATGCGTCGATCGCCAGCATGGCGGAGGCGATCGTCGCGGATTTTAGCGCGCGGAAGCAGCCGATTCCCGGCATCGGGCATCCGTTGCACAAGCCGATCGATCCGCGCACACCGGTGCTGTTCGCCATCGCCGAGCGCAACGGGTTTCGCGGGCAATATGTGGCGCTGCTCGAAGAAATTTCCAAACAGGCCGAGGGCCGGCTCAAGCGCGAATTGCCGATCAATGCGACGGGCGCCATTGGCGCTATACTATGCGAACTCGACTTTCCGTGGCGGATCTGCCGCGGCATCGCGGTGATTTCGCGAGCGGTCGGGCTGGTCGGGCACCTGTCCGAGGAGATGCAAAATCCGCTGGCGCGTGAAATGTGGGAAAGAGCTGAACAGGAAGTCTTCGACAATCGCGATCCCTGACGGGACGCGAGCATCAAACAACAAGGCCGGAACGGCCGTCACAAAGGGAGGTTCGCATGATCAAACGTTTTGTAATCGGGGCCGCAGCATTGCTGCTGGCATCCGGCACCGTATCCGCACAAAACTGGCCGACACAGCCGATACGCTGGATCGTGCCTTATCCCGCGGGCGGCGGGACCGACTTGATGGCGCGTACGCTCGGCCTGCATCTCGAGAAATCGTTAGGGCAGCCGATCGTGGTTGAGAACAAGCCAGGTGCCTCGACGGTCACCGGCACGGCCGCGCTGACGCAGGCGCAACCGGATGGCCACACCGTCGGCATGCTGTTCGATTCGCTCGCGATCAACGCCGCATTCGGCATGCAGCTTCCTTACGATTCCGAAAAGGACATTGTGCCGGTGATCAACCTCGCACGCGTCCCGCTGGTGCTGATGGTGAATTCCAAGCTGGTGCCGATGAAGACATTGCCGGAGTTGGTCGCCTACAGCAAAGCCAATCCCGGCTGGTTCACCTTCGGATCGCTTGGGCCTGGCAGCCCGCATGAGGTCGGCTTCGCCTGGCTCAAGACTCTGAGCAAGATGGACGCGCTGATCGTGCCCTATCGCGGTGTCAATCCTGCGCTGCAGGATCTGATCGCTGGCAATATCAAGGGGATGTTCCTCGGGGTCGCGGTGGCCGACGAATTCATCCGGCAGGGCACGCTGCATCCGATCGGGGTGTCGTCGAAGACCCGGCTGAAGAGCGCGCCCAATCTTCCGACCCTCGCCGAGCAGGGTTATCCGGAATTCGACTTCGTCACCTTTTACGGTCTCGGCGCGCCGAAGGGCACGCCGGCCCCGATCGTGCAGAAGCTCAATCAGGCGATCAACACTGCACTTCAGTTGCCCGAGGTTCGAGCCAAGATCGATCCGACCGGCGCGGAAATCGTCGGCGGCACGCCTGAGGATTTCGGCGCAATGCTGAATGCCAATATGGGCAAGCTGAAGCGGATCGTATCGGAGGCGGGGATCAAGCCGCAAAAATAGGTTGTTGCTTGCTGGAGGTGCCGCGCTCCGTCGTGACTCGGCGCGAGCGCGTGCTCTCTGTTTCGGTCTGCGGCAGCAACGTGTTGCGCGTACTGGTACAGGATCGCGGTGAGCGAGAAGGCGCCCGACGATTGCCGCTGGCGCCAATCGGGCTCGCCAAGGACATTCTTGGTTTGAGGCGGTCCGCTGGTTAGTCTCCGGAATTGGTATATGCCCGACTATGCATCGGGAATGACGGGCAAGAGCAGGTGCGATGGTCGCTTCGCATCGTGATAAATGTGATGCAACGTCGTCCGGCTGCTGCAGATGTGATAGGGGATGTACTCTGCATTGGTCGCGCCCCCGATGCCGGTCGGCAGATCGAGGCTCGTAATCTCGAGGCAGATACGATGACCTTTGCGGAAGAGATTGGCGGTTGCCATGATCTCGATCGCGTATTCGAGGATTTCGCCCGGCGTTACCGGTTTCTGCGCCTCACGGGTCAGCGGATGCCATGGCCTCCAGGGCTCAGAACGCGACGGGTCGACGGCGCGATGTGAGGCCTTGAGCCATCCGCGCGTGATTTCCCGCTCTGGAAGAGTTTGCGGCGTCTGTCGTTCGCCCTCCCGGGCCGACATCACCGACACGTCGGGTCCGATATCCTTGATAATGACGATCCAGTTTGTATCGTCCTGATCGATCGCGGCGAACAAATTCAACACGATTGGTCCAGCGACAAGCGTATCGGCGGCGAGTGGTTCGGTGAGGTAGCGGAGCTTCTGGATCGCCCCTGTCTGGGTGATCGGCATTTGCACGAACGAGTCGGGCGCCTGAATGTCGTCCACGCTGGATGCGGTGAACGGCTCGGGACGCAGCCGCTCCCAGCTATTGAGATAGAGCTTGGTCCATTGGGTGTCGGGGAGAGGCCAATCCGCGCCGGTTTGCCATTCGTTGGCGCCCATGACCCAGTACCGAACCGGTGGCTCGTTCATCACCCCGGTATCGATGCCCTTCAGCCAATGGTCGTGCCATTTCAGGATCTCGCCATGGAAGGAATGGAAGGGCCGCTCGAGATGCGCGGGGCCGGCGAACATCATTCTCTTCGGCGCATCGATTTCACGAAACCAGTTCTGGGCGCCATTCAGATGCGTCTTGTATGTGTACGCATACCAACCGGATCCCGTGTAGGTCGGCACCTTGACCTTCGCAAAGTCCTGTTCGCTTTGGCGGACGGCGTCCTCGTTGTCGTAGGGATCGATCAGGAGGTCGAAATAGGGCGGCATGTGCTGCCCCTTCTGCGCCACTACATTGTAGATATGCGGATAGATCCGGTAATCCGGATTGTTCATCGCCTCCTGCCAGAGCTTCTCCTTCTCCGGCGGCAGCGTCCCGGGCTGGCCCTTGTTCTGATGGATCGCGGAAAAATGTCCGATCAGATAGCGGAAAGTGTGAAGAACCCCGCCCGGATGCTCGTCACGGAAGCCACCGAGATGGCCATAAGCGCCGCGCGGATCGAAGGGGAAGATCGCCTTGAGATGGGGCGGCTGTTGTTTGGCCACGGCGAACTGTTCGGCGCCGAAGCCGGATATGCCGACCATCCCGACATTGCCGTCGCACCACGACTGCTGCGCAATCCATTCGATCAGGTCGTAGCAGTCCCATTCGCGTGAACCGCCGCCGTCCGATTTGCCGATTCCGCGCGGCGAGCCGATCACATGCACATAGCCACGCGATACGAAGAATTTGGTGTCGCCAGCCTCGAGCAGGCCGGCCCACATCGGCGCCCATGACGGCTGCGGCGGCAGTGCGGCCGCAGCATCGGGGCCCTGCAGATCCTTGTTGTAGATGGCGAAAGCCAGCAGCGCGGGAAACTTCTCTTCGCTTTTCGGCCGATAGATATCAACGCAAAGCCGCTTGCCGTCCCGCATCGGAACCCACACGTCCTTGTCCGCGATCATGTCCGGGTATTGCGGCTCGCGATCGTAGTGGCCTGGCGGAGTTTCAGGGTGATTGAGCCAGGGATTTCCAGTCATATTGAAGCTCACTGTGTTCGCCTATCCTGCTGCCAATCAAGCGGCGGACGATGATTTCGCAGCCTGGATCGCCTGCCACACCCGAACCGGAGTCAGCGGCATGTCGAGATCGGCGACACCGATCGACCTCAGCGCATCGAGAACAGCATTCACGATGGTCGGCGGGGCGCCAATGGTGCCAGACTCGCCGATGCCTTTGACCCCAAGTGGATTTGTCGTTGCCGGTATTTCCTCGAGCGCCGATGCGATGTCCGGCATGTCGTTTGCGCGCGGCACGCCGTAATCCATGAAACTGCCGGTCAGCAACTGGCCCTCTGAATCGTAAGCAATGCTTTCGATCAGTGCTTGACCGATCCCTTGGGCGATCCCACCCTGAATCTGGCCTTCGCAGATCATCGGGTTGATGATGCGCCCGAGATCGTCGACCGCCGCAAAGCGCTCGATGGTAACGCGGCCGGTCTCCGGGTCGACCTCCACTTCGCAAACCTGGCAACCATTTGGGTAGTTCGGCGCGCCGCCGGGCGCACCCGAATGGGACCCCGAAGCTTCCAGGCCCAGGCCAAATTTCAGGACCGGTCCGGCGGGTGCATAGAACGCTTTCGCGACTGCGGTAAGCGGAATGCTCTTGTCGGTGCCGACGACCCTGAACAGTCCTTCCTTGAATTCGATATCGTCGACCGACGCCTCCATGATTGCTCCCGCCATCGGCTTGGCCTTGGCGATGATGGCGTCCGCGGCGGCACGCAGGGCGGAGCCGCCGACCAGGGAGCTGCGCGCGGCAAAGGTGCCGCGGCCGAAGGTCACTTTGTCGGTATCGCCCTGGATGTATGCGATCGCCTCGAATGGCACGCCCAGCCACTCCGATACGAGCTGCGCGAAAGCGGTGGCATGGCCCTGGCCATGGGAATGCGTACCGGCAATGATCGACACCATGCCGCTTGGGTCGAATCGCAGCTCCATGCGTTCGTTAAAGACGCCGGCCATCTCGATATAGGGCGTCACCGCCCGTCCGCGCAGTTTTCCAGTCTTCGCGCTCGCGACTTTTCGCGTCTCGAACCCGTCCCAGTCGGCGAGTTTCAAACAAACGTCCATCATCCGCCCGAAGTCGCCGCTGTCGTAGTTCTGATGCGTAGGGGAATGATAGGGCAGGGCCTCCGGCTTGATCAGGTTGCGCCGGCGCAACTCCACGCGGTCTATACCTGTGATACGCGCAGCGTGATCCAACATGCGCTCGATGAAATAGATCGCCTCCGGACGTCCGGCGCCACGGTAAACGGAAGTCGGCGCGGTGTTGGTGAAAACGGCGCTGGTTTTCAGATCGATCGCCTGTACGTCATAGACGCTTGGGATCAGCATCAGAGAGAAGAACAGCGGCGCCGTGACCGCAGCCCACCAATAGGCGCCAAGCGCATGATACGCATTGGCCCGTATGCCGAGAATCTTGCCCTCTGCGTCGAGTGCGAGCTCGCCGTAGATCACCTGGTCGCGGGCGTGAGTATCGCACTGCAGGCTTTCTGCGCGAGTCGCCGTCCATTTCACCGGCCTGCCGCAGGTCCGGGATGCCCATAGCACCAGAATGTCATCCGGATAGAGGTTCGCCTTCATTCCGAAGCCGCCGCCGACGTCGGGCGAAATCACGCGGATCTTCGTTTCCGGGATGTTGAAGATTGCCGACGCCAGTTTGCTGCGGACGCCATGCGGATCCTGCGACGTGGTGTGAAGTGTGTAGCTCTCGCTTGCCGCGTCGTAGACGCCGACGGCTGCGCGGGGCTCGATCGCGCTTGCGGTGATGCGGTTATTGTGCAGGCGCAGTTTGACGACATGCTTCGCGTTCTGAAACGCCGCATCCGTCTGCGCCTTGTCACCAAATGCGATCGTGACCCCGACATTCCCGGTTGGGTTGTCGCCCCATATCTTCGGAGACGATGGTTTGGTTGCTTCTTCGAGATCGACGACTGCTTCGATCGGCTCGTATTCAACTTCGATGAGTTCGGCTGCATCGCGCGCTTGTGCCTCGGTCTCGGCGACCACAAAAGCCACGCGATCGCCGACGCATCGGACACGGTCGGCCAACAGCACCGGGCGAAGGGTCGCAAAGCCTTTGGGGCCTCCCCAGGCCTCCGGCATGAAATGAGGTGGGATGCCGCCGATATTCTCAGCCTTGGCGTCTGTGCCTGTCAGAACGCAAAGCACCCCCGGCGACGCCTTCGCCACCGTTACGTCGATATTTTTGATATTTGCGTGAGCGTGTGGGGAGAGCAAAGCGACGCCGTAACATTGCCGTGGCATCAAGAGATCGCCGACGAACGAGCCGGCTCCTGTCAGGAATCGCTGATCCTCAACGCGGCGCACGGCCTGTCCTATGCCGAATTTCGTCATGCTTCCCCTCCCACGCGAGTTTGTTTTCCGGCCGGGGTTCGTGCCCGGCCGGAATTTGGCGTTGCTTACGGGACCACCAGGGTCTTCACGTCAACATCCTTGCGGGTCAGGCCCATCTCCTTGGCGAGACCGGCGAAGAACACGAAATCGTCGGCCTTCAGATCGAGCGCCATGGTGGGATAAACCGGTGTGGTGAATCCGAGATACTTCTTCTCGATTTCCTTGGCCTTTTCCGGATTGGCCTTGAACGACGCGAGACCTTCGACCAGGCAGGCGCGGAAATTTTTGATGACTTCCGGATTAGCCTTCGCCCAAGCGCCGGTGGCCGACCAAAGCGTCAGCAGCGAGTCCGGGTTGACGGCGACATAGAACTCCTCGGGGATCCGGTAGCCGATATCGGCGCCGACAATACGAGAGCGGATCGGTTCGACCGCCACCACGCCGTCAATCGTGCCGCTCTTCAACAGATCGGGCATCTGCGGGAACGGCGTCTCGATGAAGGTGACTTCTTCCAGCTTTACGCCATTGTTCTTTAGCCACTTCTTGAACATCACGTCCGCGACGCTGTTGAGGCCGGGAACGCCGATCTTCTTGCCCTTGACGTCGGCAGCGGTCTTCACCTCGACGCCCTTGCGCATCACCAGGCTCATGCTCGGATTGGCCTTCACCATCCGGGTCGCGCCGGCGACGCCGACGAGATCGAGGCCGCCTTCCCGCGCCTGAAGCATAATTGTTGGCGTGCTCATGCCGATCTGCAAGCTGCCTGAGACCAGCGCGGCCGGGATATTGTTGGCGATCGGTATGCGCGTCAGTGTCGCATCGATCTTGTGCTTGTCGAAACAGCCTTCTTCCTTCGCAATGAATGCCGGAAGGAAGTCGCTCGCGGTCGCATATCCGATATTGACCTTGGTCTGCGCGGCGGCAGGCAGGGTCAGCGGTGCAAGCGCGAGCGCGCCGGCGGCAAAGGCAAGTCTGAGAGACGTACGCATGGTCATTTCCTCCATTTGATTTTAGTGGACAGCTTCCGTCGGCTTGTTGGAGACGGCTTTTCGTCGTGCAGGGTGTTTGGGTCGATCAGTACGTCGTCCACCGGCTTGCCGCCACGCTCGTGCATATCGACGGCCAGCAAGGTGCCGGTGGCAGGGCAGTAATAAGTTGTGACTTCAAGCTGCTCGTGCAGTTGGATCCGATGCGCTTCGGGCAGTTGTTGCGACACGGACGAAACCGCGCCGCTGCGCCAGCGTGTCGAATTGGTGGCCAGGATATAGCCGGCTTTCGTCACCACATGGACGCCGCGGTGATCCTGCGCGATCAGAAGCGCTTCGCTGATCGCTCCGTGCGGCTTTGCCGTACAGAATTTAGCCGGATCGGATTCGAATCGACCGACGCGCGACTTCCGCATCTGCGTTCTGAGGTCGCGGCTGGCATCCGGGTCGGCGCGTCCATTGGCGATCACGACGCCATAGATGTCTCGCGCCGCCTCGACGGAAACCAGATTGTCCTCGACATCCCGCTCGACCGCCGAAATCTCGCGTTCGATCGGATCGCCCCATCCGCCGCCGCCCTGCCAGGACACGTCGAAGACATCGCGGTTTGTCATGGTCATGAGGCCGGGCTTGGGACCGAACGTCTCCCATTGGCCGTCGACCGGTAGACCTTCGGCGATAGCCCCACGCCCGAAGCGCTGGCGCACCGTCGCTCCCGGCCAGCCACCGCCGAGGCCGGCCGAGTTCGGCACCTCGACGCCGTGAGTCATAATGAGCGCCTGGGCCCGGTCGATGCCGCCCAGCGTTAGCGCAACTTCAGCGCCCAGCCCGCCGCGATAGGTGCCAGCGCCGCCGGTATCGCGGGCCAGCCGACGGTGCAGATAGAATAGCGGCACCACCTGTTCGTTGCGCTCGACATCGGCGATCCCGGACATTGGCGAGGTGATCGGTCCGCCGGCATGCACCCCGTCCTTTGTCGCGAAGGCAGCCGACCCGCCGGCAAGCGGATCCATCAGATGCAGGCCGAACGGTTCGCCGAACTGGTTGATGCCGCCCAGGTTGAACGTCGCCATGACGCCATCGTTCACGCCCTGCGCGCGATACCGGTATTTCGGAGACGCCGACAGTATCTTGTTGAGGCCGAGCATGATCGCATTGCCGACGACCCAGATCGTCTCGACAGTTGCGGAGCCGACCGGTGCCGGGAACGTTGCGGTACAGATCAGGCCGTCGGGCGCAATGACATTGACGGGGGCCAGCGCGCCCTCGTTCCACTGCATGTCGAAGGCCAGCGTCGGCATCACCGAACCGGTGATGCTGCCCATCAATCCGTAGCGTGTGGAGTTGATGAAGCCCGGTGCCTGCTTGCTGGAGCCGGAGAAGTCCAGGGTCAGCTCGTCTCCGCGCTTGGTCAGATGAACGTCCGCCTTGTAAAGAACGTTGCTGTGGCCGTCGTGCTCCAGAAAGTCGCTGGCGTGGAATTCGCCGTCCGGCAGTTCGCGGAGTCGCGCCCGCATCCGCGCCTCGGTCGAGGCGATCATTTGACGGATCGCCTGCGATACGACCGCAGCCCCATAACGGGTGGCGAGTTCGGTCACGCGCTGGCGCGCGACATTCAGGGTTGCGATGAAGGCGCGAATGTCGAGCCCGAGCAGCCCCGGAAGCCGGGACGCCGTGGTGATCATCTCGAGCACGTCGTCGCGTAGCTCCTCGCGATCGACGAGCTTGACGCAGGGGATGCGCATGCCCTCCTGGAAGACTTCGCGCGCCTTCGGCGACCAGCTTGCGAAATCCATCCCGCCGACGTCGGTTTCGTGCGCTTCGACGCCGGCCCAGGCCACGATCTCGTCGCCGACAAAGATCGGGCACACCATCTGCACGTCGTTTTGGTGCAGAGCTGCGATGTAAGGATCGTTGCCGATGAACATGTCGCCGTCGCGCAGCACATGCTTCGACTTCCCGGTGATGTGGCGGATGAAGGCGCCGCAGACCGGAGCCTGATAGGCCACCTGGAAGCCCATCGAGGCGACCGAGCCATCGGGCAGGAACAGGCCGGTGAAGAAATCGGAGGCCTCCGTCACTGTCGGCGAACCCGACACGCTCTGCAGGGCAATCCGCATCTCTTCCGTGATCGCGACCAGCCGGTTGCGGATCACTTCGAACAGGATCGGGTTGAGCGCTTCTTGCTGCTTCATGGGTTGAGCCTGACGTGAAGATTGCCGAACTGATCCGCGTGAGCGTCTGCGGCCGGTGGGACCACCACGCTCTGTCCGGGGAATTCGATGATGCAGGGACCGGCGACGCGAGTGCCGGGCTTCGGGAAGGTGGTCCGATAGATGGTCGTGTCGACCGGAGTCTTGGGGTCGTCGAAAACGACCTGCCGCGACGCGATGGCCGTGAGTTCGTCGCCGGTCGTGGACATTGCCGGAGGCGGCAGCGCGCCGGTGCCGCTGACACGCACCGAAAGAATCTCGTAGCCCGCGCCGGAATAGGACGCGCCGTGGCCGAACAGCGTTTCATATTGCTGTTCGAAGGCGTCGGTCGTTTGTTTGAACGCCGCCGCGTCGAAAGTCCCCTCGGGAACGCGGATGTCGAGATGGTGTGTCTGGCCGCGGAAGCGGATGGCAACAAACCGTTCGAGCTTGATGTCGCTTCGCGCCGAAGCAATTGCGAGGTTCGATTTCACGTCGGCAAGACATTCCTCCAGTCCGGAATTAATGCGCTCCAACTCGCGCTTGTCGGGGCTGCGACCCGGCTGGATGCGGGTATATGCCGGGCGTTCTGTCGTGAAGCCGAGGTCGGAGGTGCCCGTCCCCAGCGCGGATTGCGCGGTGGCGGTGGCGGGCACCACGAAGCGGTCGAGGCCGAGTTCCGCGCTCAGAACCCAGGCATGCGATGGGCCTGCGCCACCATTGGCAAACAGGGTGAAGTCGCGCGGATCGTAGCCGCGTTCGAGCGTCATCCGGCGCAGCAGGTCGGCCATCCTCGAGTCGAGGATCTTCCGGATGCCCCAGGCCGCCTCGATCATGCCGATGCCGAGCGGCTTGGCGATGCGCTCCTCGATCGCGCGGCGGGCCGCCGCGACATCGAGTTTCATCCGGCCGCCGAGGAAATTTTCGGGGTCCAGCACGCCAAGGACTAGGTCGGCATCGGTTGCCGTCGGCTCGGTGCCGCCGCGGCCGTAACAGACCGGGCCGGGTGTGGATCCGGCGCTGCGAGGGCCGACCTGCAATTCTCCGGTCGCGGTGACGGCGGCAATACTGCCACCGCCGGCACCGATTGAATCGACATCGATGGAATGAACCCGGATATCGGCGCCGCCGACCGAGATTTCGGACCGCATGATCGGCCGCCCGTCGACAATCACACCCACATCGAAGCTAGTGCCGCCGATATCCGTCGTCAGAATGTTCTTCAGATTGATTTGCTCGCCGGTAGTCTTCGACCCCATAACGCCGGCTGCGGGGCCTGAGAAAAGCGCGAAAGCGGGCCAGTCGTTGAGAACACTGGTTGGCAGGACGCCGCCGGCGCAGGTCATCATCAGCACCGGGACTTTCATGCCGGCCTGCCGCAACGTGTCTTCCAGCTTGCTCAGATAGCGGCCGGCCAGCGGGCCCAGTGCCGCATTGGCGGCGGTCGTCGACATGCGGGCGTATTCGCCGACATTCGGAGAAATCTCGTGCGATGCGCTCACAAAAACGCCCGGCAGCTCCTCCTTCAGAATGGCCTGAAGACGCTTCTCGTGGGCCGGGTTCACGGTGGCAAACAACGTACAGATCGCGACCGCCTCGATATCGTCGCTTTTCAGCGCCCGGATCGCGCGCCGCGCCTGCTCTTCGTCGAGCGGCTTGATCACGGTACCATTTGCATCGATGCGCTCGTCGATCTCGACGATATGCTTGCGCTTTACCAACGGGGGGAATCTGTTCCGGAGATAGGAATCGATCACCTCGGTTTCGTTCAGGCCGCTGCTTTGCCGCTTGAGACGGCCGATCTCCAGCGTGTCGCCGAACCCTCGCGTGGTCAGGATGGCGGTTCTTGCGGCCTGGCCGGTCAGCAACGCATTCAGGCCGACGGTCGTGCCATGTCCAAAGCGGTCGATCCGTGCACAGAATTCGTTGAAGGACTGGCCAAAGGTATCAGCGGCAATGCCGACGGCATCGATAACACCGCTCAGCACGTCCTTGGTTGTGGGAGTCTTGACGACGTGTGTCCTCCCTGAACTCTCCGAGACCCACAGGTCGGTGAACGTGCCTCCGACATCGGTACCAACATAATACGCCACGACGACTGGTCCTCTCAGGAATATGGGTTGCGCCACCGCAGAGCGCGTCTTTCGAACATGAGAAGTGCGTAATTGACCGCAAACCCGATTGCGCCCAGCAGAATGAGGCCTGCATAAAGGTCCACACTGCGGAAACTGCGCTGGGCCATGAAGATGTCGCGGCCGATTCCCGGCAAGGACGCCTGCATCTCGGTCACGACCGCGAGAATAAGAGAGATCGCGAGACTGACGCGGATTCCCGACAGAATGTCCGGCATCGCCGAGGGAATGGCGATCTTGCGCATATAATCGAATCGGCTGAGCGCAAGGACGGCCGAGACTTCCTGCAGTCGCCCCTGGATCGAACTGAAGCCGTAGACGCTCGACAGCAACACCGGCCAGATCGCGCCGAATGCGATCACAAACACCGACATCTGATTGGTCAGGCCGAAGAACAGGATCGCCACCGGAATGATTGCGGAGGCGGGGAGGGGACGCACGAATTCCAGGGTCGGCTCGAGATATTCGCGGCCGATACGGGATGAGCCGATGATCGCACCGAGCACGATGCCGAGGATCGAGGCGAAAGCCCAACCGAACAGCATCCGCAGGCAGGTCGAAACGATCGAGGGGTAGGCGGTGCCGTCGACCAGTTGCGCAACCAGTTCCGAGACGGCGCGCGACGGCGGTGGAAAGAACACCGGCGAGATTACGCCCAGGTCGGACAATGTCTGCCAGATCGCCAGCAGTCCGAAGGCGAACAGAGCGGCGCCAATATTCAGGAGCAGGGATTGCCGCTTCATATGCGGCCCCCGGTAAAGGTCGAGGGCTCAGCGGTTCGCACCGTGCGCAGGAGCGCGTTGATCGCGTAGCCGACGATGCACAGCCACACGAGCTGTGCGTACATCAGGTCGACACGAAGCGATTGCTGGGCGAGAATGAGGCTATATCCGAGGCCGCGCGGATTGACGATGATCTCAACCGTGACGGCGACGACAAGCGCAAAGCCGACGGCAACCCGGATGCCGACATTGATGCGCGACAGCGCCGCGGGAATGATGATCTTCCAGAGCTGCGTTGAAAACGGCATTTCGAGTGCGCGCGCGACCTCAAGGAGCCGGGGTTCGATACCGCGCACGGCGGCGATCGTCGAAATCAGAATCGGCCATACGCAGGCATAGGCGACAACCGCGCCCTCCATCGACAGGCCGAAACCGAACAGCAGCAATGACAGCGGTATGAATGCGACCGCCGGTATCGGCCGCAAGGCCTCGATCGTCGGTCCGGCGATGCGCTCGGCTGTCATCGACAGGCCGAGAATCGTGCCGGTCAGCACGCCCACGACGATGGCGAGCAGCAATCCCAGAAAGGCCGCCTCGAAGGTTTGCCAGGTCGCCAGCAGGATCGAACCGTCAAGCAGCGCGCCAATGCCGGCCCGCAGAATGTCCGACGGGCGCGACAGGTATTCCAGGGTCAGAAGTCCGGTGCGGCTGCTGATTTCCCAGAACAGGATCAGCAGGACCGGGACCAATGCGGCGCGCAGCAGGCGATGCATGATCAATGCCGCTGCAGAAGGCCGAAGAGATGGTGACGGTGGGCGAGGAAGCGTCGGTCCTCCCGCGTTTCGAGTTGAGATCGCGGGCGCGGCAGCTCCACATCGATCTTCTCGACGATCCGTCCCGGATTGCTGGCGAGCACAAAAACGCGATCGCCAAGATAGATCGCCTCCTCGAGGTCATGTGTAATGAATACGATTGTCATGTTCTGGTCGGCGGCGAGCTGAAGCAGTTCGTCCTGCAATCCCTGCCGTGTCATGGCGTCGAGTGCCCCGAAGGGTTCGTCCATCAGCAGAATTTTCGGCTGCTGACCGAGACAGCGGGCGATCTGCACGCGTTGCTGCATCCCGCCGGATAGCTGGCCGGGATATTGCTGTGCTGCGTGCTGCAGTCCCATCTTGTTCAGGAGTGCGGCGACAATATCGGCGTGCTGATCGCGTGGCACATGGCGCGCTTCCAAACTTAACGCGACATTGCCGGCCACGGTGCGCCATGGCAGGAGCGCGTTGGTGTAGTCCTGAAAGACGATCGCGCGTTCGCGGGACGGGCCTTTTACTGCGGCATTTTCAAACAGCACGCTGCCGCCTGTGGGCGTGAGGAGGCCCGCAAGAAGCCGCAACAGTGTCGTCTTGCCGCAACCGGAGGCGCCAACCAGGCAAAGGATTTCGCCGTGGAACACGTCGAAGCTGATGCGGTCGAGAATGGTCCGCTGACCCGAGCCGGCACCGAAAGTCAGGGATACGTCACGCACCTCAAGAGCCGAGCGCTTGGCGGCGGCGGCGTCAGCCGGTGCAATGGCCCTGGCTGTGCCAGCGGACATCGAAACTCCTCCCTGATGCGGCTCTGGCTCTTCGACCCGCCGTATTTGACAGGCGGAGCTTATCCGCGTTTATTGAGCATGCTCATTTTTGAGCTTGCTCAATAAAGAGTCAAGAGGCTTCTGGTTGTGATGGCTTGAGCGAACCCCATGCCGCTATCGTGCGTCGTGGTTCGCAATTCTGGATAAGGCAATGCTGCGCAAGCATGAATCGACGGGAGAAATGCCGGGAACCGGCGACGCCGCTCTCGGGCAGCGGGAACGCAACAAGCGCGACAAATTGCAGCGCATCAAAAACGCGGCCCGCGAATTGTTCGTCACCCGCGGCTATGACGACACCACGACCCGCGAGATCGCCTTGCGCGCGGGCGTTGGAATGGGGACGGTGTTTACGTATGCGGATAACAAACGCGACTTGCTGTTCCTGATTGCGAACGAGGATCTCGAGGAGACGACCAGGAAGTCCGAAACCGCGCTATCGGTCGATGCTTCGCTCATGACGAACCTGATGGCGGTTTTTGGAAACCACTATCGGTATTTCATGAGGCAGCCGGAGCTATCGCGACTGATGCTGCGCGAGATGCTGTTCTACGATTCCGGCCAGCAGGCGAACCGTTTCAAGATCACCCGTGAGAAAGTCATTTCGCTGGTCTGCCAATCGGTTCGCTTTGCCAAGGATAGCAAGTCTATTGCGTCATCTGGCGACGATGGGCTGACAGGCTGGGTGCTGTTTTGTATCTATCAAGTTGAGCTGCGCAGTTGGCTGGCCGGCGAAGCGCTGGATCTCGAGGCCGGTCTGGATCGTCTGCGACAGGCATTGGCAGTGTGTCTTGTCGGCTTGTCTGCGAAGAAATCGGCGCTGCATCTGCCTCCGCCGAAACGGTAGGTGCAGGCCGCAGCAGATGAGAGGCCGCACGGTTGACTGCGACGATCGGACCACCGTGCCGCGGCTCAGGTCCTGGCTGTCATGAAGTTGCCGAAGAACATCGCAAGCTCGCTGAAAGCATCCAGCGGCAGAATGGTCGCGACATACTGATCTGGCCTGGCGACAACCATGCATCCGCGGTCGCGGTCGATGCCCCGCATGTCGAAGATGTCCCGTCCAGACCTCAGATCGGGGCAATACATCTTCTCATAGTCCTGAAGTCCGTAGCGTCCCTTGTGAGGCAACAGCAGGGCAGGTATGGCGCCGACATCGAGGTCGCGATGCCCCTGCTGGAAGATGGCGCGCAGATCGATGACCGAGTCGATGTCTTGTCCGGTGGGCGTGTGAGCGCGAACCGGCGAGTCAGACGATCCTGCAAGAAAATCACATAACGCCCTGATCCGCGATGCCGGCGCCGCCGGATCGCCGCGATCGCAGAAAGCGTAGATGCGCCAGCGGCCGTCCGCCTTTGCAACGTGGCCGAGACTGATCGCCTTGGCATCGGCCAACCGGATGACGGGTGCGGAATGAAAACGCATGCCGATCGGGAATCCCGCGGCGAGAGCCTGATGCGCCGACGCGCCGGTGAGGTCGGATTGTGTGTATCTTGTCGCGGTGCCGGCGGTGTAGCGGCCATGCTTCACGAAATAGTTCTGCACCTCCGCCGGGTCGACGCCGGTGCCGTCGGGGTCATCCGCCGATTTGAGCGGCGCACTGATCATCTTTGCCCATTCGCGATCGTAGTCGATCAGTTCCTTGGCGATGGCCTGCCGTTCCGACGAATAGCTGTGCAGGAGCGACGGAGCGCATTGTCCGCGCAAGACCGCCGCGAGTTTCCAGCCCAGATTGAAGGCGTCCTGCATCGAGACGTTCATGCCCTGGCCGGATTTCGGGCTGTGCGTATGGCAGGCGTCGCCGGCGATAAACACGCGAGGCGTGCGGACACCGACTTGCTCCGCAGGGACGTCGTCGAACTTGTCGCAAAGCCGCTGCCCGATTTCATAAACCGACCACCACGCAACTTCCTTCACCTCAAATGAATAGGGGCTGAGGATGCGTTGCGTCGCGGCGATCAGGTGATCGACGGTGATGTTCCGGTTCGAGACTCTTTCGTGCTTCCGCAATTCGTCGAGTTCGACATAGATGCGGACCATGTAGCCGCCCTCGCGCGGGATTAGCACGATGTTGCCTTCGCTGGCGGACTGGATCAGGGCCTTCAGCCGGATATCGGGGTAGTCGGTGACCGCAAGCACATCCATTACGCCCCAGGCCTGGTTCGCCGAATCGCCCTTGAGCTCCAGTCCCAGCGATTGACGCACGGCGCTGCGCGCGCCGTCGCAGCCGATCACGTAGCGGGCTTTGACCTTTTCGATCTGCCCCTTGTGATCGGGATCGACCCGCTCGAGCGAGACGGTCACCGGATGGCTCGGCACGTCTGCCGTCGAGACCGCGGGGTCAATCTCGAGGCCGGTCAGGCGCCGCGAATAATCCGGCTCCAGCCGGTTCGGCGAGTTGCGCATGACCGTCAGATAGAAATCATGGACCCGCGCCTGATTGAGGATGACGTGGGGAAACTCGGACAGGCCTTCTTCGACGTCGTCGATGCGGCCCGAGCGTAGGATCTTGTTTCTGTCGCTGTCGTCCGGCTTCCAGAAGACGGTCTCGTTGACCCAATAGCCCTCCTTCATGACGCCATCGGCGATACCGAAAGCGTGGAACATCTCCATCGTCCGGCACGCGATTCCGTCGGCCTGACCCAGCATGAGAGGACCGGGCTTCTGCTCGACGATCCGTGTTGTGATGTCGGGAAAGGCGGCCATTTGCGTGGCAAGCGTCAGCCCGGCTGGACCGCATCCCACGATCAGGACATCGACCTCATCCGGAAGTGCATCCGATCGGGGCGAGGCTTTGTAGCTCTCCGAAGGCTCCAGAATGTCGGGGTCTCCGGTTCTGAAGCCGTTGAGATGAAATTGCATACCGCTCTGTCCTCAATGCCGGCGCTGCTGACCGATGCAAACTTTGATCGATGCACGCCTATTCGCACAATTATCAAAAATCTCAAAATATGGAAATTGTGTCTATTCAGGCGGTAAGTGACGTGCAATATTGAGAATAACAAAGATAAATCACGGGAGGACTAAATGCAGCATCATCGCCGTCGTTTTCTGACATTGGCAGGGTCGGCCGTGGCCGCGCCATTCGTCAGCCGTGTGGCATGGGGGCAAACGCCCCAGGTCACGCTCAAGATGACGCATTTCGTGCCGCCGATTCAAAATGCGCATTCAAAGCTGCTGGCGCCATGGGCCCGGAAGGTCGAAGCAGAGTCCGGCGGCCGGATCAAAATCGATATTTTCCCGGCGATGGGTCTCGGCGGCACGCCCGCCCAATTGTTCGATCAGGTGCGAGACGGTGTTGCGGATCTGGTCTGGACATTGCCCGGCAACACGCCGGGACGGTTCCCTCGGATCGAGGTTTTTGAACTTCCCTTTGTGTCGACCTGGCGCTCCACGGTGAATGCCCAGGCCATCATGTCCTTCTACGATCAGAATCTGCGTGACGAGTTCAAAGAGGTGCATCCCATCGCTGTCTGGGGTCATGACGGCGGTGTCGTCCATACCAATCGTCCGGTGAAGACGATGAGCGACCTGAAAGGCATGAAAATCCGCTCGCCGACACGGCTAGCCGGTGAGGGGCTGAAGGCGCTCGGCGCCAACGGCATACCCATGCCGATTCCGCAGGTGCCCGAGGCATTGGCCCAGCGCGTCATCGATGGTTGCGTGGTGCCGTGGGAGGTCGTGCCCGCGCTGAAGGTCAACGAACTGGTCAAGAACCACACCGAGATTCCGACCACACCGACCTTCTACATCACCACCTTCATCTTCGCGATGAACAAGGCCAAGTACGAATCGCTGCCCGCCGATCTGAAGGCCGTCATCGATGCCAATTCCGGTCAGGTGTTTGCGAAAAACGCCGGCGAGAACTGGGATGCATGGTCCGCCGCCGTAAAGAACGACATCAAGAAGAGCAGCAATTCGGTCATGACGCTGTCGCCTGAGGAGACGCAGCGATGGCAAACGGCAACACTGCCTGTGCATGAAGCCTGGCTGAAACAGGCGAAAGATCGCGGCTTGAACGGCGAGAAACTCCTCGAAGACGCACGCGCAGCCATCAAGAAATATGACGTCGGCTGAGCGCAGCTTGGACTCGTGGGGTAACGCAATCTCCTCCGTTTCGCGGTGGCTTGCCGTGGGCGGAGGAGTTCTCATTGCCGCAATGGCGATGATGGTGACGGTCAGCACGACGCTGCGCTGGCTCGTCAATGAAAGTCTGCCCGGTGACATTGAGTTGGTGCAGATGGCGACAGCCGTCGCCGGGTTCGCCTTCCTGCCCTATTGCCAGTGGCGAAGAGGAAATATCTGCGTCGAAACATTCACGCTGCTGCTGTCGAAGCGGACGCAATCGCTGATCGATGCGGCATGGGATATCGTTTACGCCATTGTTGCCGCATTGATGGCGTGGCGGCTTGTCGCTGGCGCCTGGGACGCAGTCTCCAGTCAAACGGTGTCGTTTCAGCTTGGAATTCCGTTCGGCTATCTCATCCTCATCTGTGCGCTCATCACCGGTTTTCTTGCGCTGACTGCGCTCTATACGGCCGTTTCGTTGATCAAGGGTGAGCGATGAGCAACACGGTCGTGGCCGGCATCGGCTTTTTTGCGATGCTCGGCCTTATCGCCATTCGCATGCCGGTGGCGCTGGCGATGATTGTGGTTGGCGGTGCCGGCTACACCTACTTCGCCGGGCTCACGACATTCTTCAGCTATATGAAGTCGACGCCCTATCACCTGTTTTCGAATTATACCTTGTCGGTCATCCCGCTTTTCATTCTGATGGGCTCGTTCGCGGAACGGTCCGGACTCTCGACGCAGCTCTTCCGGGCCGCGTCCGACTTTGTGGGACACCGTCGCGGTGGGCTCGGGATCGCCCTTGTCGCCGCCTGCACAGGCTTCGGCGCGATTTGCGGATCGGCTGTCGCGACCACGGCCACCTTTGCCCGCGCCGCGTTGCCTGAGCTGAAGAGGGCCGGTTACGACCCGGGCTTTGCCGCTGCGACAATCGCTGCGGGCGGGACGCTTGGCATTCTGATTCCGCCGTCCGTGATTCTGGTGATTTACGCCATCCTCGCTCAACAAAACATTGCGAAGTTGTTCATGGCGGCGCTGATTCCCGGGCTGATGGCGTCCTTGTCCTATTGCATTGTCATCTGGATCATGGCGCGCCTGCGACCCGAGAAAGCGCCGGTCGCTGCTGCGATGCCCTGGCCGGAGAGAATGAAGACATTGGGGACGGTGTGGCCGGTTCTCGTTGTCGCGTTTGCTGTGCTGGGCGGGATCTACGGCGGTTTCGTTACAACGACCGAAGGCGCTGCGGTCGGCGCGGCGGCAATGATGCTGATCTGTCTGATGCAACGGACGATTCGGTGGCGGGATCTTGCCGCCTGCCTGCTGCAGACCGCCGAAACGACGGCGATGATCTTCCTGATCTTGCTCGGCGCCGAGATTTTCAACGGTTTCCTGTCTCTGTCGCAGTTGCCGGAAAATGCGGCGGCTGCAGTGGCAGGTTCGACACTGCCTCCCTATGCCGTGCTTGCGATCTTGCTGGTAATCTATGTCATCCTCGGCGGCTTGATGGATGAGATCGCGATGATCCTGCTGACATTGCCGGTCTTTCTTCCCATTGTCTTGTCACTTGACCTCGGGTTGCCCGCAAGCGAAGTGGGAATCTGGTTCGGCATCCTGATCCTGATGCTGTGTGGTGTTGGTCTGCTTGCGCCGCCTATCGGACTGGGCGTCTTCGTCGTTTCCGCAATTGCCCGCGAGATCCCGATATCGTTCATCTATAAGGGTGTCTTGCCCTTCCTGTTGGCAGATATCATTCGCATAACGCTGGTCGCTTCCTTTCCGGTCCTGGCTCTCGGGCTTGTCAGACTCCTGCAGTGACTCTGAAGAGGACGCGCCGATATGTCAGGATTCAGTCGCTATCAGTCAGTGCTGGAGCTTTTTACGGAAGCGCGTCCAAGCTGGACAGTGCCCGGCATCTCGCAGTCTTTGGGTCTGCCCGGGAGCACCGCCTATCGAACGGTTCGCGAATTGGTAAAGGCCGGCTTCCTCGAGCCGTCCGCAGGCGCGAGCTATCGGCTCGGCGCAGCCTTCCTTGTTTATGATCGCTTGATCCGCTTGACCGATCCGCTGATCCGGGCGGGATATGGCATTCTTCAGGAGGCGGTACGCCAGGCGCATATTCCGTGCGTTGGATTGCTGGCACGTCTGCATCATGAGACGGTGATGTGCATTGCCGACGAAGCGACCTCCGCCGCAGACTTTCGCTCAAGTTATCAGCGCGGGCGCTTGATGCCCTCGACGAAAGGCGCGACCTCGAAAGTTATCCTGGCGCAACTCAGCGGCCGCAAGCTCGGCAAGCTGTTAAAGACCGTCGCCGAGGATACCCAGCCGTTCGGCTACACGGTCGAGGAATTCAAGGACAGTCTCGGTCGTATCCGCAAGGGAGGCTATTGCATCAGCCGGGGAGAGATCGATGCCGGTCTCGTTGGTGTCGCAGCCCCCATCGTCGCGCCGGAGCTCGGAATCATTGCGAGCTTGAGTCTGGTTCTGTCAGCCGACGGCCTGACTGACCCAATCGAGCGGCGCATAACGCTTTTGACGGTGTCTTCGGCGGCGCTCGTGAGCGAACAATTGAGACTGAGCAATCAGCGCAATCCGCATGTCGTGCCAACCGAGGCGAGGGCCTGAGAGCGGGACGATGACCGAGGTGCTTTGCCCAGACACCGGCGAATCGTGTTTCGATGTCGGCATTGTCGGCTTCGGACCGGTCGGCGCGACCGTTGCGGCATTGCTCGCCCGTATGGGTGTGTCGACCGTCGTTGTGGAGAAAGCCGCCGATATTTATCCGCTACCGCGCGCGGTTCATTTCGATGACGAGGCGATGCGCGTGTTTCAAGCTGTTGGTGTCGCCGATCAGATTGCTTCTGGCTCGATTGTCAATCGGGGAATGCGGTTCATTGCTGCGTCGGGGCATCTGTTGATCGACTGGCCGCGTCCGCAGGAGGTCGGTCCACAGGGCTGGCATGCGAGCTATCGCTTCCATCAACCCGATATCGAGGCGGCTTTGCGTCGCGCGGCTGATCGGCCGTCCAATCGGATATTGCTTCGGAACGAGGTCTTTAACATCGAAGAGTCCGAAGATGGCGTTCGCCTTCATTTCGAAGACTTGGGTTCTGGCCGGCTCAATCAGGTGAGCTGCCGCTATCTCCTCGGGTGCGATGGCGCGCGGTCAACGGTGAGGCGGTTCATGGGCCTCGACCTGGAGGATCTCGGATTTCATCAACGGTGGCTCGTCGTTGATGTCATTCTCAAGCGTGCCGTCCCGGAGCTTTCCGACTGGACGATCCAGTATTGCGATCCTGAGCGTCCGGTCACCGTTGCGCGTGGCGTTGGATTGAGACGGCGCTGGGAATTCAAGCTGCTTCCGGACGAAGAGTCGGATGCCGCGGCAACCAACGAGAATGTGTGGCGGCTGTTGAGCCGATGGCTCGGACCCGACGATGCCATTATCGAGCGTGCCGCCGTGTATACCTTCCATTCCGCCGTAGCGCGATCCTGGCGCAAAGGCCGGTTGATCCTCGCGGGTGACGCGGCGCACCAGACGCCACCGTTTCTGGGACAGGGTCTCTGTGCAGGGATCAGGGATGCCGCCAACCTGGCCTGGAAGCTCGCATTTGTTCTCAAACGTGGCGCGGATGAAGCGCTGCTCTCATCTTACGAGACAGAACGCTCCACGCATGCGCGCGAATACATCGACCTTGCGGTCCGCCTGGGGGAGTTGCTGCAGGGGGCGGGAGAGCGCGACGCGGCGTTGCCAGTCGACTCGCCGGCGCAGACCTCGGTGATGCGCTCGATTCAACCGCGCCTCGGTCCGGGCCTGCATACCGGCCTGACGGAGCCGGCCGGACGTCTGGCTGCGCAGCCGCAATTGTCGGACGGACGTCTGATGGACGACGTGGTGGGGCTGCGGTTCGCGCTCTTGCTCGACCGCGCGCTGTTCGATCGCCTCAGCCCGTCGGATCTAGGATTGTTGCATCTCAATGACGTTGTTGCGTTGCCGGGCGAGGCATCGGACTATCGTCAAGAATTGGGTGCGCGTGCCGTTCTGATACGGCCCGACCGCTACATACTCGGTTGCGCGAAAACGTCGGATGAACTGTCAGACCTTCTGGCACGGATGCCTCTTTGCAATCCATGCGCCGGCGACAATTCCGGAGATCGTGGCGCGCCGCTGAACAAAAACTGTAACGTGGAAGGGGAAGCGCTATGAAGCCGCTCATTCGTCAGATGGGATATGTCGTGGTGGCGACGCCGGATCCGAAAGGGTCGGCAAAAGACCTCTCTGATATCGTGGGTCTTTCCATCACCCATGAGGCTGCTGATGCAGTTCATCTCAGCTCGAATGCGAAGGCGTGTGAAGTTGCGTTCGTGAAGGGCGATCGTCCGGGTGTTCGCGCCGTCGGACTGGAGGCGATCGACGAATCGGCCGTCGATGAAATTCTTGCGCGGGCTAAGGCCGATAACCTCGAAATTCTGTCCGATGTTCCGCTGGTGGATTGCGCCAACCGCGCGGTGCGCATTCGCACTCCGTTCGGTCCGATTCTTGAGGTGCACACCGCGGTCGAGCGGCAACCTCAACGCGGTCCGAACCTGCTGAGTGATGGGCGTCATGTTCGCCGGCTGGACCATGTCAATCTGCGTGTCAGCGACACCCGCGCCTTTTATGATTTTATGACGTCCTTCCTGGGAATGAAGCTATCCGATCATACGACGAATTTCGAACGTGCCTGGTATCGCGCCGAGGACGGATTTCATCACACGATTGCCGCGGCGCCCGGTGAGGGCATTCATCACTACGGTTTCGACGCTCACAGCATCATTGATCTTGCGTCCGTCGCTGACAATCTGGTTGCGCGCGGTCGAGAATTGCTCTGGGGCGTCGGACGGCACGGTCCCGGCAACAACATTTTCTCGTATTACCTCGATCCGAATGGAGTCGTGATCGAGGTCTCATTCGGCATGGATCGCATCGATAATGACGACCTGTATGTTCCCGGTAACTGGCCGTTCGATTCGAAGAGCAATGTTCTTGATCTCTGGGGTTCCAAGCCGCCGGAACAATATGGACGGTCGGTCTCGGCGTTCGTAGTCTGATGCGTCGCGGTGGGAGGTCGCACAGAGGCGCGTAGCGCACCGGCATCTGATCATTGCCACATAGCGCAACATGCGGGCTGGGTTACATTTGCGTGATCCATCAGATTGGCTGTTCCGCTCGAAAATCGGAACGCAGCGGCGTGCGCCGCATTGGTCTTGTGTGTCCGCTTCGCGTCAGAGAACGAAGCGGGATTTATAACAAGACCGATGGAAGGATTTTCACATGATTCGCATGACAGCCGCCGTTGCAGCTGCGGCCATGATCGCTGCCTCTGCCGCGCAGGCACAGAACGCGCCACCCCCGGCCAACGTCAACCCAGGCTCGATGCAGTCCGGCGCGGAGCAGTCTGGTGCGCCGAACCAGCCGCGCAGCGGGAATTATGGCGCGATCAAGGGTACGACCGGCTCGGGCATCAGTTCGCCGGACACGAACCCGGCTACCGACGGCAGCAACGCCAATGTAAAGCCGAGTTCGCCCGAAGCGGGCTCCGAACCAGCAGGGCAGCCTGCCGGTGAGAGGCGCTGACAATAACGTAGCGTAGAATGAGTGAGAGCCCCGCGCGCCGCGTTGGGCTCTCACCATTTTTATCCTCTCGCTATTTGAATCAATGTGCATGGTTTGAACGCATGATCTACACATCGTCGCAGCGAAATTGCCCCGACGCCGACATGATCCGGCACGGAACGTTCGGTGCGGTGCAGCATTGGTGCCCGGGTGCGCGTTTGGGAATTCCGAACGCGACGCCCTGCATCGTTAAGAACGGAGTTCAGTCATGAACCGAATGATTACCGCAGTCACCGTCGGCGCGCTTGCGGCGGCCTTTGCCATCGCTCCTGCAGCCGCGCAAAACCTGCCGCCCCCCGGCAACGTCAATCCCGGCTCGATGAATTCAGGCGCGGAAGAGACCGGTGCGGAAAACCAGCCGCGGAGCTATGGGCCCGCATATTACTATTCCGGCCCGCGCGCCTATTATGGTCCCGGCTACGGCGCCTATGCTTCAGACGCGTATGCCGCACAGCCCGGTATGAGCTACGGCCCGTTTGGTTATGCTCCGGGCTACGGTCCATATGGTCTTGGCACCGGCGGAGCCGGAGCGATCGGCTCTAATAACTAGTTCGGCGCTGGCTTCAGTCACGGAAGGCCCCGGCACCGCCGGGGCTTTTCGTTTGTGGTGTCGGAACCGTTGCTCAGTTGAACCCGCAGCGCCGGGGGCGCGACGAAGGAGCAGTGGAGGAAGCTCATGACAACGCGTCAGATCCTGACAACTGCATTCTTTGCGGTCTTTTGGACCGCGTTCATGATCTGGTGGAGCGGCGACATCGCCCCAGCCAATATCGTCATCCTGTCGTTGTGCGGTTTACTCGTCGCGGCGGTCTGGGCCTTCGCCATGAAGCGCTTCGGCTACTGGCCCGCTTGAACGGGGCAAAGCGATCCGCCGATCAATGTTTGCGGGCGCTGACGCGATAGCCCGCGATCATGGTCTCGCCCAAAGATTTCGCGGCTTCCAGCCGGTGCAGTCCTTCGACCAGCACGAAGCGGTCGCCGTCCGGCCGCACCAGGATCGGCGTCTGCAACCCATCGGCGAGGATTGCGGCCGCGAGTGCATCGACCTTCGCCTGCTCCAGGGTGGCGCGCCGCTTCACCGGCACATAGATGCGGGCGATCTCGAACATCTCGCGTTTCATCATGATGGCGGCAGGCTAGCATGCTTGCGGGTGAGGCGCGAACGGCCTGCGGCGAGACGGCGCTGCGGCGGTTGAGCCTTGGCGTGGACAGGCCCCGCCGGCCGTGGGACCTTGCGCCATCTATCAATCCGATCCGAGGGGGCTATGCCGTTCAACCCGAGACAGACATTCATGATCGCGCTATTCGCGATCTTCTGGACCGCCTTCATGTTGTGGTGGAATGGCGAATACGGCACCACACGCACCGCCATCATGCTGGCGATCGGTGTGGGTCTCGCGCTCGCCTGGGGCTTCTGGATGAAGAAATACGGCGCGTGGAAGGATCAGGCGTGAGCTGGCGGGCACCCACGCCCCTGACGTTACACCCGCTCAGGCTCGCGCGGCTCAGCCACCCGCACCGCCAGAACCCAGACGACCGGTAACAGCACGGCAAGCGTTCCGAAAAAGCCGAGCACGCTGGGCATGTTGTGAACGTTTGGAAAGTTGTCCAGGACGATTCCGACGATTGCCGCGGTAACGACAGCAGTCAGCGCCATCACCAGAAACGTCACGAGCAGGGTCATGCTCTTGCATGTCGACCTCCCGGATGTTGTTTGCGCATAATGCGGGGAGACGCGTGTGGTTCCCGGTTGCGGCAATGTGTGGCGGGCGCAATCCGCAGCCCGCGCCGTCATATCGAGTGGAATCGCAGGCGCGATGAGGCCGGCGGCATCATGCCGGAGTCGCTTTTCCTCAATCCGTCGGCACTGCGCGATCCTGAGGCGTCTTATCGCGCATGATGCCGTGTCATCGCCTCATCGAACGCATATGCGCAGGTCTCCGGAAACACCGCTTCATCGAGCCCGGTCTCTTTTGCCGCTTCGATACGGGCGCGGCGGTAGCCGCGCGCGATCGCTTCCGGAATGCGTGGCGTCAGCCCCGGATTGTCGTCGAGCACATCCTGCACAACGATCCGCTGTTCCTTGATCGACAATTCCCAGCTTCGCGAGCGCCGCTCCGGCTGGTGGTCCCATTTCAGAAGATGCAGCAGGAGCACGCGCAGCGCGCTTTCCAGCTTGCTGAACTGCTCGCGCCCCAAGCTCTCGATCTCCTCGGCGAGATTGTCGCGATCGATCGCGGACCAGCGGCCCTCGCGCACGAACCGCGCCTGCTCCATCAGCCATGAATAGAAGTCGCGCTGGTAGTCCGCACGCGGATCGGCGGGCGGAGCGAGACCTGGTCCGGATGTACGTTCGCGATCGGCCATGGGCGGCTCCAATGACGTAAGCTTACGTGATTTTTGGCAAGGCGTCAGCCGCTTGTTTCCCTCGCACCGCTAAAGCGGGAGAGCGAAACGGCGCTACACCCGCTCCACGAAACTATCCACCACGCGCTTTTCGCCGGCCTTGTCGAATTGGATGGTCAGCTTGTTGCCGTCCACCGCGACCACATTGCCGTTGCCAAACTTGATGTGGAACACGCGGTCGCCTCTGGTGAAGGCGGACGACACGCCGGTGGATTTGGCGACCAGTTCGCCCTCGATCGTGAGCGGTTCGCGGCGTGCGGCAAACCGGCCCTTCGAGGTGCCGGTGTTGCGGGAGGTGTGGGAGCCGGGGCGCGTGCCGTTGACCCCCTCCCGGCCGGCAAAGTCTGTCATCGGGCGGCGCTCCGCGCCGACCCGTTGGCCGGCCGACCTCCCCCTTTCAGGGGGAGGTGAAGAAGAGGAGCGCGGGGAGAGGTCATCGGAATGCGCAGCGCTGTCGTCTTCATCGTTGGCGTAGCGCGCGTCGGCCTCGTATTCCGATGCCTCGTCACCGAAGCCGCCAAACTCATCGTCGTCGCGTTTGCGCTTCTGTGCGCGCTGCCAGCCCGGCGTGGAGTAGCTCGAGCCCTTCGGCGCGAACGTGTCGAAGCGCGAGGCGCCATAGCTGCCGCCGCCCTGTCCGTAGCCGCCCAGGTTGCCGAAGCTGCCGCCGAAGCCGCCCTTCGCTTCCGTCACCTCGACATGCGTCTCAGGCAATTCGTCGAGGAAGCGCGAGGGAACGGTGGACGTCCACATACCCTTCATGCGGCGGTTGGTGGCGAAACAGATCTTCGCCCGCTTGCGCGCGCGCGTGATTGCGACATGCGCGAGCCGGCGCTCTTCCTCGAGGCCGGCGCGGCCGGTCTCGTCGAGCGAGCGCTGGTGTGGGAACAGGCCTTCCTCCCAGCCAGGCAGGAACACGGTGTCGAATTCCAGCCCCTTGGCGGAATGCACGGTCATGATGCTGACGGCGTCGTCGATGCCCTCGGCGTCGCGGTCCATCACCAGCGATATGTGCTCGAGGAAGCCGCCGAGATTTTCGAAATCCTGCATGGAGCGGACGAGCTCCTTCAGGTTTTCGAGCCGGCCGGCGGCATCGGCGGAGCGGTCCTTCTGCCACATCTCGGTATAGCCGGATTCATCGAGCACGATTTCGGCGAGTTCGGTATGCGGCAGGTGTTCGCTCTGCGTGCGCCAGCGCTCGAACGCGGTCATCAGATCGCGCAAGCTGGCGCGCGGCTTGGGTTTCAGTTCGTCGGTCTCGACGATGGCGCGCGCGGCTTCGCTGAGCGGGATGCGGCTCATGCGCGCGTGATCGTGCAGCTGCTTCACGGTAGCGTCGCCCAGTCCGCGGCGGGGGACGTTGACGATGCGCTCGAAGGCGAGATCGTCGGACGGCTGGTTGATGACGCGCAGATAAGCCAGCGCGTCGCGGATTTCGGCGCGCTCATAGAAGCGCGGACCGCCGATCACGCGATACGGCAGGCCGAGGGTGACGAAGCGGTCTTCGAATTCGCGCATCTGGAACGAGGCGCGCACCAGGATCGCGATTTCGTTCAGCTTGTGCTTCTTGCGCTGAAGCTGCTCGATCTCCTCGCCGATGCCGCGGGCTTCCTCTTCGGAATCCCAGGCGCCGGTGACGGTGACCTTCTCGCCCAGCACGTCCTCCGTGCGCAAAGTCTTGCCGAGCCGGCCTTCGTTATGCGCGATGAGATGGCTGGCGGAGGCGAGGATGTGACCGGTCGAGCGATAGTTGCGTTCGAGGCGGATCACCACGGCGCCGGGGAAGTCCTTCTCGAAGCGCAGGATGTTGTCGACTTCCGCACCGCGCCAGCCATAGATCGACTGGTCGTCATCGCCGACGCAGCAGATGTTTTTTTGCTTTCTCTCCTGGTCATTCCGGGGCGCGCTGTCTTCAGCGCGAGCCCGGAATCCATAATCATGAGTCGTGGTTATGGATTCCGGCTCCGCCGCTTCGCGGCGTGCCGGAATGACGGCGGTGGATGCGGGTGTGCTTTGCCCCAAGAGCCGCAGCCACAGATATTGCGCGACATTGGTATCCTGATATTCGTCGACCAGAATATAGCGAAAGCGGCGCTGATAATCGGCGAGCACATCCGGGTGGTGGCGGAACAGACGAAGTTGCTCGAGCAGAAGATCGCCGAAGTCGCAGGCGTTGAGCGTCTTCAGCCGCTCCTGATAGGCGGCATAGAGCTCCTTGCCCTTGCCGTTCGCGAACGCCATCCCTTCGCCGACGGGAACCTGGTCTGGCGTCAATCCCCGGTTCTTCCAGCCGTCGAGGATCCCGGCGAAGATGCGCGCCGGCCATCGCTTTTCGTCGACGTTCGCGACTTCCAGCAGTTGTTTGATCAGCCTGATCTGGTCATCCACGTCCAGAATCGTGAAATTGGATTTCAGACCAACCAGTTCGGCGTGGCGGCGCAGGATCTTCACCCCGATCGCGTGGAAGGTGCCAAGCCACGGCATTCCTTCGACAATTTGACCCACCATGTCGCCGATGCGGAGCTTCATCTCGCGCGCGGCCTTGTTGGTGAAGGTGACCGCGAGAATCTGCGACGGGTGCGCGCGGCCGAGCCGCAGGATATGGGCGATCCGCGTTGTTAAGACACGGGTTTTCCCGGTTCCCGCACCCGCCAGCACCAGCACCGGGCCGTCCAGGGTCTCGACCGCGAGCCGCTGTTCCGGATTGAGCGTGGCCAGATAATCGGGCACCGGCCCGCCCTGCATAGCCTGCATTGCGCGCGCGGCAATACCTAGTTTTTCGGGACTTTTTGCGTGTTCTGCCATGCGAATCTCAACTGCCAACATGGCATCTGACGGCGCAAAACGGGAGGGGTCCGCCCCCCGTTTGTGGAAGACGGGCCCCTCCGGTCTTCTCGTAGCGCTTTATACGGCTTTATCGGCCTGTGCGCGCAGCTGTGCGCGCCGAGCATCTGCGATGGTCGGCGATGTTCCGCGTCCCTGTTTCCGCCCGACGCGCCGCGGGCGGCACCTGTAAGGGTTCGGTCTACTTGATCCGGATCCCGGCCGCGTTGCTCGTGCTCAGTTCCGCACTTTTGGCCAGCGCGCCGTGATTTGCGAGAACGAACGCGGTCACATCCAGCCGTTGCGCATCGTCGATCAGCCGCGGATCGTTGAACGGCATGATCTGCATGTACTCGATGAGATTCTGCGCGTTCTCGAATTTGGCCGCAATGATGCTGCCTTCACCCCAGATCGGGGTCTGGTAGCCTTCGCCGCGCTTGCCGTCGACTCCGTGACATTGCGTGCAGAATTGCGCGTAGACTTCTTTGCCGCGCGAGAGTTGCGGATGCTCCTGCGCAGACGATTGGCCGGCTAGGGCAGCGCTCGCGGCCAGCAATACGAGCACGGCGGCCGGATAGACATGCTTCATCGTTCCAAGAACCGTATTTACCACGTGGGAGATTGCTGCATGAGGCTCATGCCGCGGTCCTGCGGCATGAGCTTTTGTGGATAGCGCCGGCTAGACGACTTCGATCCTGAATTTGGGGATCGACCAATTCGCCATGCCGAGCGTGTTCAGCGGAATTTGCTCGGGCTGGGAGACGCCGGCATTGTCGGTGGTTCGCGTCTCGATCGTGTGCCTGCCCGCCTTGGCGTCCCATGGGAAGTTGAACCGCACCCATGTGTAACGGCCGAGATTGGGCTGCAGGATGTTGGCGCGCTGCCACCCGCCGCCATCGATCCGGTATTCCACCGTATTGACGCCGTGCTGCGGGGCCCAAGCATAGCCGCGCATGATCTGCTGACCTGCCGTCAGCTTCGGATATTCTTCCTTTTTCAGCGGATAGTTCGACGGCACCGACGGCGATTTCTCCAACACCAGCGGGACCGTCAGAGTGGATTTCGGCGGCATCCACGTGACCATCGGTCCCTTGATGTCGGCTGCCGTAATGCCCGGCAGGAATTCGTCATCCGGCCCATGTTCCGGCGCCGTATAGGTCGGGCCGAGATAGACCTCGCCCTTAGTGTTGAGGCGCGACCAGACGCGCTTGTTGGTGATGCGTATCTCAGTCACCCACTTGATCGACGCCGTGCCGCCCCAGCCGGGAACGACGACGCGCACCGGCGCGCCATGATCCGGCGTCAGCGGGTTGCCGTTCATCGCGAAACAAAGCCCGATATCGCCCGCGCGAGATGCAACTTCCGAATAGGGCATCGGCCGACCCATGTCGTTGCCGTCGACCCCAGACCAGAACAGGACCGTAACGGCATCCGGTTTGATGCCAGCACGTGCGAAGATTTCGCTCATCGGCACGATCTGCCATTCGGCCTGGCCGATTGCGCCCAACACCCAGTTGCCGCCGGACACGTCCTTGCCGGTAAATCCGCCTTGCTCCCAGAACAGGGTGCGGCCGTTGCCGTGGCACTCCATCGTCGCAATAATTGAGCGCGACGGCATCTTCAGCAAATCCTCGTAACCGATATCCAGAGGCCGTTCGACCGAGGCCCCGTGAACCTTGAGGCGCCACTTGTCGGGTACGAGCTGCGGCTTCTGATCCGATGTCGGTGTCGGGTAATGGTTACGGACGTAGAACTCCTCGATCGGCGTGATGTAGGTCGTGAAATTCCAATAATTCCCGGAGCGAACCGTCGCGCCGATATTGAGGACGCGCGAGTCGTCCTTGACGATGATCCGGCGCGGGGCTGCGGCGGGTGCAGCAGGTGCGGCAGCCGGCGCTTGCGCCATTGCTTGTGTCGAGGCGAGGGCGCCGAATGCGGCGGCCGATACGAACAGGCTGCGCCGATCGATATTGGTGCCGTGTTTCAGGATTCGCTCGGCGAGTTGCGCATCCTCGACGTCGTGACGTTTCCAACCCATGGCATCCCTCCGGATGTTGATTCGGACGTCGGTCACTGCCGCGCCCGCGCGTGGAGAATTGCCATCGGGCTTGCGACTGGCAAGCGCAAAACTAAAAAAACCAGATATATTTCAATTACTTGTTCGAAACGGCGAACGAGTGCGGCGCACCATGTTTAGTTTCCTGAACGTCGGAAGCTCTTGCGCTCGATGCCATGGGCTTTCATCCGCGCCCACAACGTCGTGCGGGAGATATCCAGCCGCCGCGCGGCTTCGCCGAGCCGTCCCTGCGTTTCGCGAAGCGCGCGTTCGATCTCGCTTTTTTCCGCTTCGCCGCGTGCGGATTTCAGGCTGTAGGATTGATGTGCGAAAACCGCGGGCGCAATGCTCGCAAGCCGGTGCAATAACACGCTCATCTCGAAAGGTTTGGTGACATAGTCGCCGGCACCGGCACGCATCAGGCGGACCGCCTGGTCGATGTCGGAATATGCGGTCATGAACAGAAACGGCTTTGCGCATCGCCTGCGCTTTGCCTCCGCGAACAGATCCTCGCCGCTCCCGTCCGGCAGCCTGAGATCGCAGATGACCACATCCGGATCGTGAACCTGAAGTCCCTTGAGTCCGTCAGTCTTGCTGCGCCACCAATGAACTGTTGCGCCTTCCAGCGTCAGGCGCTGGGTCAGCGACTCTCCCATGATGGGATCGTCTTCGATAAGGCCGATAACCTGACGCTCAGGCGACATCGCGCATTCCCGCACCATGATGCAGCGGAAGATTGACGGAAATCAGCGTACCACCGCCCGACGATTGATAACCGATGCTGCCGCCGAGGTCGGTAACCATGCGGCGGATCAGCCATAGCCCAAGACCGGTTCCCTCCTCGAGGGCCGACAACCGCGAATGAGGACCGTCCAGGATCTCACGCGCGCGAACCGGAAGACCCGGGCCCTGATCGGAAACGATCATGCAAAGTGTCTCGGTATCGCACGAGATTTCGATCCTGACGACGCTATCGATCGGAGAGGCGGCGATGGCATTGAGGCCGATATTGAGCAGCATTTGCCGGATTGGCGCCGCGGGCAACGCGATCTCGCCGGTCACACCATTGCTCCAGCCGATCCGGATGCCCCGTCGCCCTGCCTCCGGGCCCAGCAGCAACCGCATATCGTTCAGATCCGAAGCCATCAGATTGCGGGGTTCGCCGTCGGCTCTGTAGGTGGCCAGCACGGTGCGCACCACGTCGCGGATGCCACGCAACCCCCGATCGATGAGATCGAGGGACTGGACGCGCACGCTGGGGCGTTCGCCATGCTGCTTGAGCGTGTCGATCGCATTCAACATGCCGCCCAGCGGGTTGTTGATCTCGTGTGCGACGGTCGAAGCAAGACGCCCGAGGCTGGCGAGCCGCTCTTCCGCGGCAAGCTGTTTGGCGAGGGCCTCGCGCTCGTTGAGCGCTTCCGCCATCGCGTTGTATCTCTGAAACAGCCGGCCGAATTCGCTGTCCGACGATGTTGAGGACGTCGGCAGGACCGGATGCACCACACCTTTGGTTCCCTGATCGAGGTGGCGCGAGAGCAGGCCGAGCGGGGCGAGCATGCGCCGGATCGTCCAGTAACCAAGCGCGGCCAGCATCAGCGCAATCACGGTATTGGTGACGATGAGGGCCCCGAGAACCGAGCGCCGCTCCTCCAACAGGTGGGAAATATCGAAGTCTGCGAAGATTTGTCCGATCGTCCGGCCCTGGTGGGTCAGGACTTTCCGTGCGTAGGCCCGGCTGCGATCTTCGTCGACCTGCAGCGTGGCACCGGCAGCGAAACGCTCGGCAAGCGAAGCGTCCCGGCTGCCGATAGGTAATTGCCGTGGATCGCTGGAGGCCAGCGTCTGGCCGCGGCCATCGATGACTGCGACATTTGCGCGTCCGAATCCGCCGCCCAGACTCGTACGGCGGTCGAGGGCGTCGAACACTTCCCAGACATCCTCGCGAAGGACATAAGGGGTCAGGGATGCGGCCAGGCCTTCGAGATAGGTCGTCGAAAGCGCTGCGAGTTGGCGCTGCTGAAGGTCTTTGAGACGGGACAGCAATGCGTTGGTCAGTACCACGCTGACGACCAGCATCAGAAGCGCGACCAGAGCGGGCACCTTGACCGCCAGCGGCCAGCGTCTGGGATTGAGCATGCCAGCCATCAGTCGAACTGCCTGACGAGTTCGACCCGTTTGGCGATGCTCTTGAAGAGGTCGGGCTGCGCTTCATCGAAGCCGTCGAGACGCAGGAGAGACAAGACCCGCCGGCCGAGATCGTCGTCTTGCATCGCCCTCAGCGCCAGCTTGAAACGTCTGATGCGATCGCTGCCTGCGAAATTTGCCGACGTCGCGATCGGGGGAAATCCGATCCATTCGGATTTCCAGATCGCCTTCGTATTGCGGGTCAGTGCCGGTTCGGTCTCGGTCATGACCTCCCAGACATAACCGTCGACACTGCCGGACTGCGCCAGACCCGTCGCGACCGCACGCACCACGTTGCGATGACCGTAGGTGAAGAAGGTCCGGGCGAAATGCGTGTCCGGCCTCACCTTGCGTTCGGCTAGCAGCGCGCGAGTCACCAGATAGCCGGAGTTGGAGTTGGGGTCGGAGAATGCGTGGGTGTCGCCGGCGAGATCGTCGATCGTCGCGGCGCTACGTTCGGCTGACGTCAGGAGATACGCCTGATAATGGGTCGAGCCGCGCCAGACCGGTACGGCAACCAAGGACAGCCGCGGCGCGTAGGACACGAACGGGTAGCCGCAAATCCACGCGGCATCGATCTGTCCCGCGACCAGTTCCGACGATATTTCCTGATAGGTTCGCCGCAGGACCAGACGCACCTGCGATTTCATCGCGCGCTCCAGATAGCCCTGAAGCGCTTCAAGCAGCAAAAGGTCGGACGTTAGAAAGACGGGTGTCAGCCCGAACGCAAACGGCGCTTCGGCGATCGCGCGCCGGTTCGAAAGGCCGATCAGGGCCGCGGCCGCCGCGCCCCTGAGAAGCCGTCGTCGTTGCAAGGCGCGGGTAGTCACTGGCTTTGCATCCAAGACAGGTGCGACCGTTGCACATCCTATCACGATATAAAGCGAGCGGGGAAAGCAAGCCTTGCTGCGCCCGCGAAGGCGTTAGCAGGGCTCACGGGCCTATTGCGGCTTGTATTCCTTGCGCGGCTCGTTGGCGATTTTGACCAGCGCCTCGGCCGCCTTGCGGTCCTCCTTCAGGAACGCTGCGAATGCCGCCGGGCTGGTCGCAGCCGGCACCACCAATTGCTTGTCGAGGAACTCGGCGAATTTCGGATCGCTGAACACCGACACGAAGGCCGCGTTCACTTTATCCACCACAGCGGCCGGTGTGCCCTTCGGCGCTGCAAGGCCCCACCAGCCCTGACCGGGATAATTGAGCCCGGCCTCTTTCAAAGTCGGCACATCGGGAAATTGCTTGGAGCGCTGATCGGCGGCGATCGCCAGCATCCGCACCTTGCCGGCATCCATCAGCCCGCGGAAATTGCCGACACCGAAGCGCGTCAGCTGCACTTCGCCCGCGGCCAGCGCCTGCGCGGCCGGTCCGCCGCCCTTGTAGGGCACGCCCACGATCTTGGTGCCCCACTGATTGTTCAGCCATACGCGGAACAGATCCGGGAACGAACCATTGCCGAGTGTTGCGTAATTCAGTCCATCCGGCTTGGCCTGTGCGAGCGCGCGCAATTCCGCGACATTCTTGGCCGGTAGTTCGGCATTCACGAACAGCCCTTCTGTGAGGAAGAACAGCCGTGTCACCGGCACCAGTTCGTCGGCACTGTAGGGCAGCTTGTCGAACTGCACCGGGTTATACGACATGGTCGAGTGATAGATCACGCACAGCGTGTAGCCATCTCCCGCCGATTGCGCGCAGGATTGACCGGCGAGAATGCCGGCGGCGCCGCCGCGGTTTTCGATCACCAGCGGCTGACCGAGCTTGCCCTCGAGCTCTTTTGCGGCGGCGCGCACGATCACGTCGGTCACGCTGCCGGCCGCGATCGACACGATCACGCGGATCGGCTTGTCAGGATAGGTTTGGGCTGAAGCGGGCGAGAATGAAAGCGCGGTGGCGACGAAAGCACCGGCGCAGATGCGCGCGAGCCGTGTCATGGTGCGTCTCCCTGAAGTCGTTGTTATTGTTTTCGGCAGTGTTCTGCCCTACGCGAAACGTAGCGCGTTACGTTCCGCCGCTTCAAGCCGCGCAAACCGGCATGCGGTACAGCAGTGAAAAATACGCCGTCATGCCCGGCCTTGTGCCGGGCATCCACGTCTTGATGTTTAAGGCTCAGAGCCGGCGAAGCAGGGGCCTCGATTGAATGCCAACTGATCGCATTCCATTCTGTCTGAATTCCGGGTTCGCGCCCTTGGCGCGCCCCGAAATGACAAAAGGCAACCGCTTTACCTAAAGCCGCTTCGCAAACGCATCCTGGATGAAATCGTCCAGCATCCGATAGGTCTGATGCGCGGCGCCGGGGTGATATTTCGCAAAGCCCGGCATGTCGGTCTCTTCCTCCGAGAACGAATGCAGCCTGCCGCCGAAATCGAGCAATTGCCAGTTCGCCTCCGCGCCGTCGAGCTCGGCTTCGAGCGCGTCGCGGTCGGCCTTCGGCGCCACCGGGTCCTTGCTGCCGTGGATAACGAAGACCGCGGCTTTGATGTCGCCCTTCTTGGCCGGCATCGAGGTGGCGAGATCGCCGTGCAGGCACACCACGGCGTCGATGTCGGCGCCGCTGCGCGCCAGCTCCAGCACATTGCCGCCGCCGAAGCAGAAACCGACCGCCGCCTTTTTCGATGAATCGCCGATGCCGCGCTTGCCGGCTTCCGCGACCATGGTCTGCAACGCGGCATTGACGCGCTTGCGCCCTTCGACGCGGTCGGCGCGCACCGCCATCATCAGGTCCTGCGATTCCGGCGGGCCTTCGGCGGTCTTGCCGTCACCATACATATCGGCGACGAATGCCACATATGTGTCGCCCGCCATCTTCTCCGCGCGCTTGATGATGGTGTCGTTGACGCCGAGCCAGTTCGGCATCACCAGCAGCAGCGGCCGTTTGTTCGTAATCTTGTCGTTCCACACCAGCGCGCCATGCGCCGTCACATTGCCGGCCTGATATTTGATTGTCTCGACAGCCACGCGTTCCTCCAGAGTTTGGGCATGATCTTATCCGAAAACCGGTTCCCACTTTTCGGGATCATGCCGCAAAAAGCTATTGCGGGATCACTTCGCCGATCATTCCGGCATCGAACAATGTGACATACAATCGTCCGTTCGACATCGGCGAGATGCAGCGCGCACCCGCATTTGCCACCGGGATCGGATATTCGCCGACTATGCTGCCATCCGGCCGCATGCGGCCGATCTTGTTGGCGAAATTCGCGGTGAACCAGAGATCGCCTTCGGGCCCGACGCAGACCCCGCGCAGCGACGAGTCCGGCGTCGTCACCTTGTGTTCGGTAATGTGGCCTTCGCGGTCAATGCGCCCGAGCGCATTGGTCGAGGTCTGCACGAACCAGATCGCGCCGTCGGGATGCGTCGCCATCGCGCGCGGCTGGCTGTCATGGCTCGGGATCGGGAATTCGGTGACCGCGCCGTCCATGGTGATGCGGCCGACGCGATTGCCTGCGGCTTCGGAAAACCACATTGCGCCGTCGCGTTCGGCGATCGAGAGCGGGCGTGCGCCTGGCGAAATACCGTCGGAGAATTCGGTCACCTTGCCGTCTGGCGTGATGCGGCCGATCCGGCTCAGTTCGGTTTCTGAGAACCAGACATTGCCGTCGGGACCGACCAGCGTGCCGTCCGGGCCGGCATTCGGTGTCGGCAGGTCGAACAGGGTGATGTCACCCTGCATGGTGATGCGGCCGATCTTGTTCGCCTTCTTGGCGCAGAACCACATGTTGCCGTCGCCGCCGATTGTGATGCCGATCGGCATGGCGTTGTCGAGCGGCAGCGCGAATTCGCGAAACGATGAATCGGCGGGATCGAAACGGCCGATCTTCGAGGCACCGCTCTCGCAGAACCACAGCGCGTGGTCCGGTCCCTCCATGCAGATATAGGGTTCGGATTTGGCGGACGGGATTTTGTGCGTGAGGATGATCGGGGGCTGTTCGCTTCGTGGTGAGCGCGCATGAACGGGTTGTGACGCAGGCGCGGACATTCATCCTCCTGTACCGTGATGCGGTACTGATGTTAGCTATGCGCGCGAGGGTATCGGCGAGCGAAGCAGAGTCAAGCGCGCGCCGCGTTGTCTCACGATGCGGTCACGATTGCGTGGGATACCGGCGGTGACGCGGGGCGAGTGCTAGTGTCGCCACTGGCAGAACAGCAGGGCTTCGATCATGCTCAGGACAATCGGCGTGCTCAAAACGATCGGCGCAATCTCGGGACTGGCCGTTGCGGCGTTTGCAGGTGTGCAGGCGGCCGATGCCTGCAGTCGCATTCTCTGGAACGACAACAAGCTTTCGGTCGTGGTCGGCCGCACCATGGACTGGCCGGAAAGCACGCAGCCGAAGCTCGTAGTGTTTCCGCGCGGCGTGGCCCGGGATGGCGGACGGGTTGGCACCGACACCATCGTTAAGGACAATGCGGCCAGGTGGACCTCGAAATTCGGTAGTCTGGTCACCAGCATCTACGGCATCGGGACCGCCGACGGCCTGAACGAGCGCGGACTGGGCATTCACATGCTGTATCTGAACGCGGCCGATTTCGGGCCGCGCGATGCGTCAAAGCCCGCGGTTCATGCCGGCTTGTGGGGGCAATATCTGCTCGACAACGCCGAGAGCGTCGCCGAGGCACTGAAGCTCCTGGACGGTATCCAGATCGTGATGGCCGAGACGCACGGGCACAAGGCCAATCTGCATCTGGCGATGGAGGATGCGAGCGGCGATTCCGCGATCGTAGAATATGTCGGCGGCAAGCCGGTGATACATCACGGCGGTCAGTACCGGATCATGACCAACGATCCGGTCTATGACGAGCAATTGGCGCTTCTGAAGCAACAGGATTTCTCGAAGCCGACGAGCGAGATGCCCTTGCCCGGCAACGTCAATCCGCGCGACCGCTTCCAGCGTGCCGCCTATTATTCCGCGCTGCTGCCGCGGCCGAAGAACCAGCGCGAGGCGATCGCCGGTATCCTTGCCATCGCGCGCAACGTGTCGGTGCCGTTCGGCGCGCCCTATAAGGACTTTGGCATCTACAATACCGAATACCGGACCGCGATCGACCTGACCAACCGGCGCTACTTCTTCGAACTGACAACGAGTCCGAACCTGATCTGGGCGGATTTGACGAAATTCGATTTGAACGCGGGCGCGCCGGTGCGCGAACTCGATCCGGACAATATCGACCTGTCAGGAGACGTGACCGCGGACTTCAAGGCGCTCAACAAGTCACCATTCTAGCGGTCTGATGCGAACAGTAGCATCCCTTCCCGGCGGGCTTTGCGAGCCTGCGGATGGGTTGGGTAGTGAATGTCAAATCCGCTCCACCAGGGATCACGCGCTCGTGCGCTGATTCGTCTGCGAACTGCAAAGTACCCCCGTGCGCGAGGGAACGGCGCCATCGTCAACGCGTTCTTGGTGCATGAAACTCTTGTTCGGCGCACTCGCGTACCTGGCTTTCGTCGGAACCCTGCTGGCGGCGACGTTTGTCAGCCTCTCGTCGGTCGAACGTAGCGGGCCGCAGGATGCGCCGGTTCTGGCGCGCGGCGAGGACGGCGCTGTCCGGACTGCATCTGAGAAGCCATTGGACGATCCGAACCGGGTACCGGTCTGGATCGCGGCGACGCCGAAATATGAATATACCCCAGTGCCGATAGACCAGCCGCCGCGCCGTAGCATCGTCATTGGCGAGGATGCGCGAAATGCGATGGCAAAGGCACCGCCGCGCGCAAGACCTGAGCGCTTAGAGGTCGGGCGCATAGCCGCGCCGCGCAGGATCGACTCGCGCCGGGACAACGACCCGTTCTTCCGTGACTGATAGATCAGCCGCTACGGCTTTCCCGGCATCGCGATCCGTTTGCCGACGGCTTCAGGCCGCGGCAGCCGGCCATGCGAAGTCTTGATCTCGCAAAGACGCTCCAGAATGTCCGGCGGGAACGGTGCCACCTTCCGTGCCGCCATGTCGATATGCAGCGACAGGTTCTCGCAGGTGGCGGAGACCCAGCCCTCGGTGGCGTGAAACAATTGCTGAAAGAAATGCAGCCGTTTTGAATCGTGTTCGAGCAGCTGGAACGTCACCCGGACCGGATCGCCCTCCTTCAATTCGCGCAGATAGCGCAGATGCACCTCGGCGGTGAAGAAGGAGTGATTGTGCTCCTTCAGATAGTCCCAGCCGAAGCCGGCGAGCGTGTACATCTCGTCGATGCCGCGGTCGAACAGCACATGATAATAGGCCATGTTCATATGGCCGTTCAGATCGATCCAGGCCGGCTCGACGGACATCACCGACGAGACAAACGGCGCAAAGAAGACGGGCTCGAAATCGGTGCGGTCCAGCATGCCGCGAATAGTGATGCAGGTCCGACTTTCTGTAAAGCGGATGCGCGACCGGCCGGACTGCCGCGAGCTTGCGGCGGTCCGCCTCTCTGCTAGGGTCGGCGCTCTCTTTTCCATGAGGACGCCGATGGCCGTTGCTGCTGCAAAATATTCCGACGAAAAGCGCGACGCGAACGCGATCCAGGCCGCGATCGCCGATCTCGCGAAAAGCTTCGGCAATCGGCTCGTAACCTCGCAGGCGGTGCGCGAGCAGCACGGCCACACCACCACCTGGATCGAGAACCAGCCGCCGGACGCGGTGGTGTTTCCGCAAGACACCGCCGACGTGCAGGAGGCGGTTCGGATTTGCGCGCGTTACAAGGTGCCGGTGATCCCGTTCGGCACCGGCACTTCGCTCGAGGGGCATGTCAACGCCCCGCAGGGCGGCGTCTCGATCGATTTCCGCGACATGAACCGGATCGTCGCGGTGCATGCCGAGGATCTGGACTGCGTGATCGAGCCCGGCGTCACCCGCAAGATGCTGAACGAGTATTTGCGCGATCAGGGCCTGTTCTTTCCGATCGATCCCGGCGCCGACGCTTCGCTCGGTGGCATGGCGGCGACGCGCGCGTCCGGCACCAATGCGGTGCGCTACGGCACGATGCGCGACAACGTGATGGCACTGAAGGTCGTGCTCGCCAATGGCGAGGTCATGACCACCGCGACGCGGGCGCGCAAATCTTCGTCCGGGTACGATCTGACTCGTCTGATCGTCGGCTCCGAAGGCACGCTCGGCGTGATCACCGAACTGACCCTGAAGCTGCACGGCATCCCGGAGGCGATCGGCGCTGCGATCTGCCCGTTCCCGACGGTGGAGGCGGCCTGCAACGCCACCATCCTCACCATCCAGTCCGGCATTCCGGTGGCGCGCATCGAACTGCTCGACGAGGTGCAGGTGAAGGCCTGCAATGCCTATTCGAAACTCACGCTGCCGGAAGTGCCGCTGCTGCTGCTCGAATTCCACGGCACCGAAGCGGGGGTTGCCGAACAGTCGCAGCGCTTCGGGGAGATCGCGGCCGATCTCGGGGGCGGACCGTTCGAATGGACGGTCAAGGCGGAGGATCGCACGCGGCTCTGGCAGGCGCGCCATGACGGCTATTGGGCGGCCAAGTCGCTGCGGCCGGCCTCGCAGCCGCTGGCGAGCGATGTCTGCGTGCCGATCTCGCGGCTCGCCGAATGCGTCACCGAAACCCAGGCAGACCTTATCGCGACCGGCCTGCTGGGGCCGATCGTCGGCCATGTCGGCGACGGCAATTTCCACGTCGCGCTTCTGGTGAACAAGGACGATCCGGGGGAGATGGCGGCGACCGAGAAATTCCTGTCCCGGCTCGCGGATCGTGCGATGGCGATGGGCGGAACCTGCAGCGGTGAGCACGGTATCGGGCAGGGCAAGAAGAAATATCTTCTCGCCGAGCATGGCGCACCGGCGCTTGCCGCCATGCGCGCAATCAAGGCGGCGCTCGACCCCGACAACATCATGAATCCGGGCAAGCTGGTGCCGGCGGAACTGTAGCCGCGCGCTAACAACGTCATTCCGGGGCGAGCGCGGAGCGCGAGAGCCCGGAATCCAGAGCGGCGAACGCCGGTGTCTGTAGCTCTGGATTCCGGGTCCGGCACTGCGTGCCGTCCCGGAATGACGGAGGATAGAGCAATAGGGATCACGCAGCAGCGCCCCCCATCATAGATTCGCCGCCAAAGGGCGGTATTCGGGTCTGCGTTCACAAAGCGACACGTCCTGCCACAGCCTCCGCCTTGCAGTGCGGGAGAGACGGGCTCATCTTGAGGCAGGCGATTCAGGTGGATTCGTGCAGGCAACACTGCTGACCTTGGCGATCGCGGCGATTCTGGCGCTGCTCGCGGCGTTGTTCGGGCCGTATTTCATCGACTGGAACGCGCACCGCGCGACCTTCGAGCAGCAGGCCAGCCAGGTGATCGGGCTGCCGGTCCGGGTGACCGGGCCGATGGATGTGCGGCTGTTGCCGTCGCCGTCGCTGGTCCTGTCCGGGGTCGAGATCGGCGAGCCGGGCAACGCTCAGGCGTTGCGCGCCAAGGCGCTGGGGATTGAATTCGCGCTGCCGCCACTTCTCTCCGGCAAGTTCCAGGCGGTGGAATTGCGGCTGATCGGCCCCGAAATCCGCGTGTCGCTGACGCAGGACGGGCACGCCTTGCTTCCCAACGCGCTCGCGGGTGTGAATACCGAAACGCTGTCGATCGACAAGCTGGTGGTCGAGGATGCCAGCCTTCAATTCACCGATGCGGCGAGCGGGACCAGCGCCGCCCTGACCAAACTCTGGTTCAATGGCGAAGTGCGAGCCCTGCCGGGTCCGATCCGCGGCGAAGGCGCCTTCGTGATGGACGGCGCGCTGTACGGCTACCGGATCGCGACCGGGCGCCCGGAGCCGAACGGATCGCGCCTCAAGCTCACCATCGATCCCGCCGACCGGCCGGTCGTTGCCGACATCGAGGGCTTGGTCGCCGCCGGCGGTGGCACGCCCCGGTTCGAGGGGACCGCCGCCATTGCACGGCGGGTGCCCGTGAAAGGCGACAAGGGCGACATCGCCGAGCCCTGGCGCATCAGCGCGCGGGTGAGGGCGAATGCGGCCTCGGCTCTGTTCGAGCAGGTCGAATTCAATTACGGCCCCGACGACCGCGCGCTGAAACTGAACGGCACCGCGGAAGCGAAATTCGGCGCAAGGCCACGGCTCGACGCCGTGCTGTCGGCGCGCACGCTCGATGCCGACCGGCTTTTTGGCAGCGCCAATGGTGCCAGGCTTTCGCCCCGCGATGCGCTGGCCGCCCTGGTCTCGGCGGCCGAACGGATCATCGGGCCCCCGATTCCGACCCATGTCGGGTTCGGTGTCGACTCGTTGACGCTTGGCGGCACCAATCTGCAGACCATCAGGGGCGACATCGAATTCGGACGCGGCAGCATGGTGTTGAGCGGGTTCGAGGCGCGTGCACCCGGCTTCACCCAATTGCAGGCGGGTGGCCGCATCGACAAGGCCGGTGATCATCTGACGTTCTCAGGCCCGGTCAGCCTGACCTCTTCCGATCCGCGCGTGTTCGCGGACTGGCTGGACGGCAAGCCTGGCGCGAGCGCCTTGCTGGCGCGGCCGATCCGGTTTCGCGGCGAGGTGACGCTCGGCGCGGAAAAGGTCGCCGTCGAACGCATGCAGGCGGAGTTCGACCGCAAGAAATTCGATGGCGATCTCGTCTACAGTTTCGCGACCGGGACCGAGCTCGCGCATTTCAGCGCGGCGTTGCGCGCCGACGAACTCGATATCGACGCGTTGATGGATACCGCCGGATCGCTCAGGGCGCTGCCGGATCTTGCACAGCCGCATGACGTGTCGCTGGCCTTGTCGCTCAAGCGGTTGCGGTTTCACGGCTTCGATGCCGATAGTGCCAATGTGCAATTGTCGCTCAAGTCCGGCGCGCTTTCGATCGAGCGGTTTTCTGTTGGAGACCTCGCCGGCATCGCGATCGACGGCAAGGGCGGCATCGACACGCGGGCGCAACGCGGCTCTATCACGTTCAACCTTGCGATCCGCGATGCCAAAGGTCTGGCCGCGCTTGCCGGACGCGCGCCTTCTGTCCTTTCCGAGCCGCTGCAGCGCGCGGCACAGGCTGCGGTGCCGGGAAAGCTCGCCGGCACCGTTGCGGTCGAACCCGCGGGTCAAGCCGGAAACAGCCGTGCCACCATTTTGCTCGAAGGGCCGCTCGGCGCGGTCGATCTCAGGCTGAAGGCGGCGCTCGCCGGACAATGGAGCGATCCCGGACAGGCCGATCTTTCGCTCGAAGGGTTGCTCGACGCAGCCGATGCGAACGCGCTGCTCAGGCTTGCCGCTGCCGAACGCGTTGTGTCGGTGCCGCGGCAGCCGGGCACCTATACGCTTTCCTTGAAGGGTGGACTGGCCGGCGATCTTCGTGTCGACAGCCGCATCGTATCCGCCAATCTCGATGTCCGTGCGAGCGGGGGCGTGCGACCTTTCGCGAGCGATGCCGGGCGTATGTCGCTCGATATTGCCGTCGGCACCGCCAGCGTCCTTGTTCCCGGCGGCGCCAAGCCCGTGCCGGTTGCGCTCAAGACACGCCTCCAGAGCGACGCTTTGGGCGTTCGGTTCAATGATGTTTCGGCGAATATTGCGGGCTCGGCGGTGCGGGGTCGGCTGGGCATTGTCTACGGGGAGCCGCTCGCCATCGACGGCGAATTGCGCACCGACAGGATCGATATCGGTGCGGTACTGGCCACGGCCATCGGGGGCGCCGGGCCGGCCAAAGACTACAGGCTGTGGAGCGAGACGCCGTTTGCGCTGCCGGCTCTGCCCGAATTGTCCGGCCGGATGACGATCAGCGCCGCGCAGGCGACGCTCACTCCGTCCTGGCAGGCTACGAAATTCGTGTCCGCGCTGCGTTTTTCCGGCGCCGATGTGGGTGTGGAGGATATCGCCGGCGAATTGCTCGGCGGGCGCCTGACGGGCGAGATGACGATCCGGCGCGGCGCCGACACCCTCGGCTTGCAGGGGCGCATCGCGGTGACGGACGCCGATGCCACGCAATTATTGTTCGGCGACGGCGCGGCGCCGCTGACGGGGCAGGCGGCGTTGACCCTGCAACTTGAGGGCATGGGACGCAGTCCACGCGCGCTGGTCGGATCGCTCAACGGCACCGGGACGCTGGTGCTCGATCATGCGCGGATCGCGGCGCTGGATCCGAGCGTGTTTGCGGCGGCGATGACCAGCGTTGATCAGGGGCTTCCGATTGATGCGCCGCGGGTGCGCGAAGTGGCCAATCGCGGCCTCGATGCGGGTCCGCTGGTGGTGCCGCATGCGGAGGCGACACTGGTGGTCGCCGCAGGCGTCGCCCGCATCGACACCTTCAAGGCGCGCGCCGATGCCGCCGATCTCGCGGTCGCCGGCTCATACGATTTTTCAAACGGACGCATCGATGTTCGGCTCGCCATGTCGGGACCGGCAGAAGGCACCTCGCTCCAGCCGGAGGTCGCCGTGCAGCTGCGGGGTCCGGCGGCCAAGCCGGAGCGGGTGCTGGATGTCTCCTCGCTGACCGGATGGCTGGCGCTGCGGTCGGTGGACCGGCAGACGAAAAAGATCGAAGCGATCGAGCAGGGGCTTCCGGTGGAGCCTGCGCCGGCGCCGCCGCAGAAAGAGACTGCGCCGCAAAAGCCGGATGCGGCTGTGGCGCCGCCGCGGCGCAAGCCCCCGCAGCCCGTGGTTCAGCCGCTGCCGCCGGTGATCGAGATCAGGCCTGCTGTTGGAGATCGTCGTCCGCAGCAAAGAGTGGAGCCGCAACGGGCCGAGCCATCAAGGGCCGAGCCGTCACGGTCAGAGCCGGAGCGTCCGGGCGGAGCCAATCCGTTCCCGCAGCCATTCGGTTCGCCGCCACCTCCGGCGCAGAGCTTCAGGCCTTTTTTCTGAAGGTGCCTGAAGATCTGAAAATTTCAAACGCATCAGAAGCGAACTTCGAACGAAGCGATTATCGAACGAAGCGATCATCGAACCCTGCGGAGGGTTCGTCGTCATTCCGCGATGTCCCCCGGGCCCTGGCGTGCCCGACAACCCGGAATGACGAACGATTGCCCTTCGCCTAGCGCCGAATATCCCTGTCGACAGATTGTCCGCGATAGTGATCGAGCACGAACAGCCTGATCGCGGACGACAGATTGCCGTGCCGCCGTTGCGAGTCGATGTTCGCAACAATGTCCGACAGCGTCATGCCGCGCGCGTCGGCGATTTCCTTCAGGCCCTTCCAGAAAGCATCTTCAAGACTAACGCTGGTCTTATGTCCTGCTATCACGATCGATCGTTTCACGACCGGTGACTTCATTGGCCTCTCCGCTTCCAATCCGGTGGCCGTCGAGATTGCTTGCAGACTTGTCACGTTGCGCCCCTTCCAGTTTGCGCTCCGCCTTCGATCGACCATGTAATAGTCGACGCGCCGCAGCGTTATCCGCTTCACGCTGTCGGTCGCGCTTCTTCCGCGCCAGCCGAAGATTCAAGACGTCGCCCATCAAAGACCCGGTCAGTTACCGGCTATCTTTGGACCCCCCGGGGTCCAAATCTATATGACGCATACCGGCTGTTGATTGCGCCTTTAGAGTGGCAGCGGCAAGGCGGAATTGGCAACGAACAGAAATCGAAGTTGTCACGGGCTTAAGCCGATCGCAGAAAATATGGCCGGTCTGCGCGCCATCATCCGCAAGGCTTTGAAACGTCGATCAATGCGGCCGAATCATCAGTTCGGGACGGACCAGCCGCTCAAATTCTTCGGCACTGACATAGCCTCCGGTGACGGCCTCGTGCTTCAGCGTTGTCCCATTCTGATGCGCGCGTTTGGCGACCTTGGCGGCGTTGTCGTATCCGATCTTCGGGGCAAGCGCGGTGACAAGCATCAGCGAGCGCTCCATCAATTCGCGGATGCGCGCTTCGTCGGCGCGGATGCCCGTGACGCAATTGTCGGTGAAGGAGCGCGATGCATCGGCAAGCAGGCGGATCGATTGCAGCATCGCGAATGCGATCACCGGCTTGAACACGTTCAGTTCGAAATGGCCCTGACTGGCGGCGACGGTGATGGTGGTGTGATTGCCGAATACCTGGCAGCACACCATGGTGAGCGCCTCGGCCTGGGTTGGGTTGACCTTGCCCGGCATGATCGATGAGCCCGGCTCGTTCTCCGGCAGGATCAGTTCGCCTAGTCCCGAGCGCGGGCCGGAGCCGAGCAGGCGGATGTCGTTGGCGATCTTGAACAGACCGGTGGCCATGGCGTTGAGCGCGCCATGCACGAACACATAGGAATCGTGCGTCGCCAGCGCCTCGAACTTGTTCTGTGCGCTGACGAAGGGAAGGCCGGTGATCGCGGCGGCGCGCTTGGCGAACATGACCGCAAATTTTGGGTGCGCATTCAGCCCGGTGCCGACCGCGGTGCCGCCCTGTGCCAGCGGATAAAGCTCCTTCACCGCAAGCTTGATGCGGGCGATGCCGAATTTGAGCTGGGCGGCATAGCCGGAAAATTCCTGACCGAGCGTGAGCGGGGTTGCGTCCTGGGTATGGGTGCGGCCGATCTTGACGATTTTCGCGAAGTCCTTCTCCTTCACCCGCAGCGCCGCATAGAGATGTTCGAGCGCCGGGATCAGCACATTGACGATCTCCAGCACCGCCGCGATATGCATTGCAGTCGGGAAGCTGTCATTCGAGGACTGACTCATATTGACGGCGTCGTTCGGATGAACCGGCGTTTTCGAGCCGAGCGGCGCGCCCAGCATTTCGTTGGCACGGTTGGCAATGACTTCGTTGAGGTTCATGTTGGTCTGGGTGCCCGATCCGGTCTGCCAGATCACCAGTGGAAACTCACCGGACAGCTTGCCGTCGATCACCTCCTGCGCGGCATCGACGATCGCCGCGCCGCGCTTCTTGTCGAGCGCTCCGAGTTGCATGTTGGTTTCCGCTGCCGCCCGCTTGACGATGCCGAAGGCGCGGATCAGCGGCTCCGGCATGCGGTCGCCGCCGATCCTGAAATTCTGCAGCGAGCGTTGCGTCTGCGCGCCCCAATAGCGATCGGCGGGCACGTCGATCGGACCGAAGCTGTCGGTCTCGCTGCGGGTTTTGACTTGAGCGCTTTTGCTCGGTGCGGTCGGGGTCTTACTTTGGGATTTGGCCATGCGACGAGTGTATAGCGTCACGCGCAGGCGCGCCAAAGCGGTCTGAACCGGAATTGATCGAAACTACTTCTTCCGGAAGCGATCCAGCCGGACCACTTCGCCGGACGGTTTGTCGGCAACCGTGTCGGCGGTCTTGCTTTCGCCAGCCTTCGGTTCGGCTGCGGCCGCATCCCCGGCGATCGGCGTCACCACTGCCGGCGCCTGGCCGGCGTCGACTGCCGCCACAGTCTCCGCTTCGATGGTCTCGAATTGCAGGCCGAACTGCACGGATGGATCGAAGAAGCTCTTGATGGCGCTGAACGGGACGCCGAGTTTTTCAGGCACGCCCCCGAACGACAGCCCGACTTCGAACCCGGTGTCGGTCACCTTCAGATCCCAGAACTGATATTGCAGGATGACCGTCATTTCCTGCGGGAATTGTTCGCGCAGGCGCGGCGACATCTTCACGCCCTCCGCATCGGTGCGGAACGAAATCGAGAAGTGATGCTCGCCCGGCAGCCCGCTCTTGGCGGCGTCGGTCAGCACCTTGCGCACCAGGCCACGCAGTGCGTCCTGCGCCAGGAGGTCGTAACGGATGTGGTCGGTCGCCATTGGTGTTTGCACCAGAAAGCCGCCTTTGAGAATCGCCTGTAATGGTAGCCCGCCGCGACGCTCCCGTCAGCCCGTGGGCAGGGCGCTGCGGACACAAATCGGGCCGGCCGGAAAGCCGGAAACGAGTGGAGGCTTCTGTTGCCAGGTGCCTCCGAACCCCGCCTGACGGAGCTTAACCCGTCAGGGCTTTAGGCTTGGTTTTTCAAACCGCTTACGCGGCCTGAGCAACCGGAGCATAGTTGTCGTTGGCAACTATACGTTTGGCCCGATAACGGCGGGTACCATACCGAGCGAAAGAACAACCTTTACGCCCTCGTCGATCCTGTTTCGCCCCCATCAACAACGGCCGGCCGGGTCCTGCGGGGCCGCTGGTGGTGGAGGCGCCGGGCACTGCCCCCGGGTCCGAAAGGTTTATTACGTAGCCCGTTTATCGCCATATCCGGCTTGCGCCGGCAGGGGGAATATATGGGCAGCAGCGCCGGGAGGGAAGGGCGATCCTGATTTATATGAAATAAATCCTACGATCGGGGAAAACCGGCGCGGGTTCGGCATTTCCGACCGGTGCGCCTTGATTATGCGCGTGCGCCCATGCTCGTAGATGTGCCGATCCTCGGCACGCGAGCATCGTCGGGAGACGAAGATCGGCAGACAGCTCGGATTGGATGGATCACACCGGCACGCCGGCCAGGATCGCCCCGCCGGACTGGTCGACTCCAAAGTGAAAGCGAGACTGAACGAGCTCGGCGCAACGACGATGCCGGGCTCGCCCGCCGATTTTTCCGAACTCATCGCACGCGAGACGGACCGGTGGGGCAAGGTGATCAGGTCTTCAGGCTTCAAGGTGAGTGTGCGCGAGAAGTGATGAGCCTGCGTGCGCCGTAATGCGGATTGCGAATTGATTCTGGTGGAATAGCGGGAAGCGTTGCGGCCGCTGGGCGTTCCGGGCCGGTCAGCGTGATATAGATTCTGTTATGTCAGAATCGCCGGCCCCCTCATCCTCCTCGCCGACGCCGCCACCCGCCATCACGCTGCTCGAACTGTTTCTCGGCTTCGCGAAGATTTCGGTCTCGGGCTTCGGCGTGATCCTGCCCTGGGCGCGCCGTTTAATCGTCGACGACAAGAAGTGGATGACGGCCGAGGAGTTCAACGAGACTTTCGCGCTCGCGCAATTTTTGCCCGGACCGAACGTGGTCAACCTGTCGGTCGTTTTCGGCTCTCGCATTGGCGGCGCGGCCGGCGCCGCCGTGGCTCTGCTCGGACTGCTCGGTCCGCCGGCGCTGATCGCGACCGCTCTGGCTGCGCTCTACGCGATCTACGGCGATGCCGACATCCTGCGCCGCATCCTGACCGGCATTGCCGCCGCTGCCATCGGCCTGATGATTGCGGTGATCGCAAAAATGGCGGAGCCGATCCTGCGCAAGGGATTAGGACCGGCGCCGTTCGTGATGGCCGCGACCTTTCTTGCCGTCGGTGTCGCGCGCTGGCCGCTGGTATGGACGCTGCTCGCGCTCGCGCCGGTGAGCATCGCGCTCGCCTGGTGGTGGCAACGGCGATGAAGGCCACCGATCCGTTAGCTGTCCTCGCGGGCCATTTCGCGCTGCTGTCACTGTTCGCGATCGGCGGAGCCAATGCGGCCATTCCCGAAATGTACCGGATTGCGGTGCAGCTCGAAGGCTGGCTCACCGATCAGCAATTCTCCGATCTATTCGCGATTGCGCAAGTGACGCCGGGGCCGAACGTCATCATCACCACGCTGATTGGATATCAGGTTGCGGGTATCGCGGGAGCCTTGGTCGCGACGGTTGCGATGGTTGGGCCGACCTGCGTTGCGACTTATTTCATCACGCAAATCTGGGATCGGTTCCGCGGCGCACCATTACAAATTGCGATCCAGTCCGGTCTTGTTCCCGTCTCGATCGGACTTTTGGCGGCGAGCGCATGGATTCTCGCCTCCGCGAATGATTCCAGTTGGATGGCCGCTGGCATAACTTTGGTCGTCGCCGCAACTGGGTATTTCAGCAGGGTGAATCCGCTCTGGATCTTCGCTATCGCGGCGGCTCTCGGCGGGATCGGTTTGCTCTGACCGCCGCCCAAGATAGTTTCTTCTTGTCATCCGAGCGATTTGCTAGACAAAAGTCTCGGCTTGGGCGAAGACCGCCGGGGGAATATCGTAGAACTACAGGCGTTGGGGGATGGCTGATGGCCGAGCGCATCGTTGAGCCGGCGGGGGGGCCGCAGGCTCGCGGACTGATTAAAAATCCGCAGGATTTCTGGGGCGGAGTTGCTCTTGCTCTGATCGGGTTGTTTTCGCTGTGGGCGGGGAGTGATCTTCCGGGCATGCGCGGCTTCGCCTTCGGTCCGGGAACTGCGCCGCGGCTGTTCGGCTGGCTGCTCGTCGGCGTATCCACGATCATTGCTGTGGGCGGGCTGATCTCGCACGGACCGCCGCTCGAAAAATGGGGCATTCGTGCGCCGGTCCTGTTTATTGCCTCCGTCGTTTTCTTCGGCGCGACGGTGCGTCCCTGGGGACTCGTCATCTCGAGTTTCCTCACCCTGATGATTGCCGCCGCGGCCTCGAAAGACGTGCGTTGGGTCGAAAGCATCATCTGGTCTGCCGTGCTGACCGCGGCCGCCGTCGGGCTCTTTATCTACGGGCTCAATCTGCCGCTTCAGCTCTGGCCTCGGTGACGCGTCATGTGGGATCTCATTAGCAATCTCGCCTTCGGCGTCAGTGTTGCGGCGTCGCCGCAGAATCTTTTGCTGTGTCTCATCGGCGCCCTGGTCGGCACGCTGATCGGCGTGCTGCCCGGTCTCGGCCCGGTCGCTACCATCGCGATGCTGCTGCCGATTACTTACGGCCTCCCGCCGGTCGGCGCGCTGATCATGCTCGCGGGCATCTATTACGGCGCCATGTATGGCGGATCGACCACCGCGATCCTGGTGAACATACCAGGCGAGTCTGCGTCCGTGGTGACCACGCTCGATGGTCACCAAATGGCGCTGCAGGGTCGTGCCGGACCGGCGCTCGCGATTGCTGCGATCGGCTCGTTCTTTGCCGGTTGCGTCGCGACCGTGATCATCGCCGCCGCAGCCGCTCCGCTGACCAGCGTTGCGCTGATGTTTGGCCCGGCGGAATATTTCTCGCTGATGGTTCTTGGCCTGATCTTCGCGGTCGTGCTGGCGAAGGGATCGGTGGTCAAGGCGATTGCCATGATCCTCGTCGGTCTGGTGCTGTCGATGATCGGTTCGGATCTGGAAACCGGTGCGGGCCGGCTCAACTTCAATATTCCGGAACTCGCCGACGGCCTGGGCTTCGTCGTCATCGCGATGGGCGTGTTCGGCTTTGCCGAAGTGCTGCGCAATCTGGAGGTCTCGCATAATCGCGACATCGTGCAGGCCAAGATCACCGGCCTGATGCCGACGCGTGCGGATCTCATTGCGGCCGCGCCAGCCATCGGCCGCGGCACGATCCTGGGCTCCGCGCTCGGCATTCTGCCCGGCGGCGGCTCGGTGATCGCGGCGTTTGCGGCCTACACGCTCGAGAAGAAGTTGTCGAAACATCCGGAGCGGTTTGGTCGCGGTGCGATCGAGGGTGTCGCGGGACCGGAGACCGCGAACAATGCCGCCTCGCAGACGTCGTTCATTCCGCTGCTGACGCTCGGCATCCCGCCGAACCCGGTGATGGCGCTGATGGTCGGCGCCATGACCATCCACGGCATCGTGCCGGGCCCGCAGGTGATGACCAAACAGCCGGACCTGTTCTGGGGCATGATCGCTTCGATGTGGTTCGGCAATCTGATGCTGGTGATCATCAATCTGCCGCTGGTCGGCCTGTGGGTCCGCCTGCTGCGCGTGCCGTATCGCCTGCTCTATCCGCTGATCCTGATCGTGTGCTGCATCGGCGTCTATTCGGTGAACAATTCGCCGACGGACGTCTATCTGACCGCGGCATTCGCGCTGATCGGCTATTGGCTGGTGAAACACGATTTCGAACCGGCGCCGATGCTGCTCGGCTTCGTGCTCGGCCCGCTGATGGAGGAAAACCTGCGCCGCGCCATGCTGATCGCGCGCGGTGACTGGACCGTGTTCCTGACACGGCCGATCTCCGCCGGTCTGCTCATTGTTGCGGCAATCCTCCTCATTATCGCGTTGCTGCCGATGATCCGGAAAAAGCGCGACGAGGTGTTCGTGGAAGAGGGCTGAGGCCGGTCCTCTAGGTCCATTTGCGTACTTGATTTTTGGGCGGCGTTTCGGTGAAACGCCGCCCAAACTCTATTCCGCTTGGTAACAAGGCGGAGTCGGGCCACTAAAAGCAATTGGAAACGCCCCCTCGGAGGACTTCAGAACATGCGTGTACTTCATCGTCTTGCCGGCGCACTGGCCGGCCTGTCCGCGTTCGCGGCCCTGTCGGCGCCCGCGCAGGCGCAGACCTATCCGACCCGCCCGGTCACCATGATCGTGCCGTTCGCGGCCGGCGGACCGACCGACATCGTGGCCCGTATCGTCGCCGACCACATGTCGAAGACCCTCGGCCAGCAGATCGTGATCGAAAACGTGGTCGGCGCCGGCGGCACCACCGGCGCGACCCGCGCCATGCGCGCCAATCCCGACGGCTACACCATCATCATGGGCCATATGGGAACCCATGCCGCGGCGGTCGCGCTCTATCCCAAGCTCGCCTATCACCCGATCAAGAATTTCGAGCCGATCGGGCTCGCGGCCGGCACCCCGGTGCTGATCGTGGCCAAGAAGGACTTTCCCGCCAAGGACCTGAAGGAATTCGCGGCTTACATTAAAGCGAACGCCGACAAGGTGAATGCGGCCCATGCCGGCGTCGGTTCGGTGTCGTTCACCAGCTGCCTGTTGCTGAACTCGGTGCTGGGCGTGAAGCCGACCGCGATCCCGTTCCAGGGCACCGGCCCGGCGCTGAACGCCCTGCTCGGCGGCCAGGTCGATTACATGTGCGACCAGATCGTCAATCTGGTGCCCCAGATCACCGCCGGAAACATCAAGGCCTACGGCATTGGCACGCCGGAGCGGAACCCGGCGCTCAAGGACGTCCCGACCACCAAGGAAGCCGGTTTGCCGCAGTTCGAAGTGTCGGCCTGGAACGCGCTGTTCGCACCCAAGGGCACGCCGAAGGAAGCGCTCGACAAGCTATCCGACGCGTTGTCCAAGGCGCTGGATGACGAGGGTGTGCGCAGCCGCCTGCTGGCGCTCGGCAGCGACATCCCCGGACCCGACCGGCGCGGCCAGGCGGCCCTGAACAAGCTGGTCGAGGGCGAGATTGCGCGCTGGACCCCGGTCATCCAGGCCTCCGGCATCACGCAATAAGCGGTTCCCGCAGAATTCGGGTGCAGGATTTATCTGAAGGGGCGGCCGGTCACGGTCGCCCCTTTTTCATGTGGGGAATCGGCTAGCTTGCGGTTCGGGACCGGTACGCTTTGATAGGGTCGAACGACAATCCGGATGAACCGATGAAGCAATATCTCGATCTGATGGACCACGTCCTGCGCCACGGCGTGGAGAAGCGCGACCGCACCGGCACCGGAACGCTGTCGGTATTCGGTCATCAGATGCGCTTCGACCTGCGCGATGGCTTTCCGCTGGTCACCACCAAGAAGCTGCACGTCAAATCGATCGTACATGAATTGCTGTGGTTCCTTCAGGGCGACACCAATATCGGATATCTCCGCGATAACGGCGTCACCATCTGGGACGAATGGGCGGACGCGAACGGCGATCTTGGGCCGGTCTATGGCCGGCAATGGCGCTCATGGCCTGCACGCGACGGCGGCAGCATCGATCAGATCGCGAACCTGATGCGCGACCTGGAGCGCAATCCGGATTCGCGGCGTCTGATCGTTGCCGCCTGGAATCCGGCCGACATCCCCGACATGGCGCTGCCGCCCTGCCACTGCCTGTTCCAGTTCTATGTCGCGGAGGGCCGGCTGTCGTGCCAGCTCTACCAGCGTTCGGCCGACATCTTTCTGGGCGTGCCGTTCAACATTGCATCCTACGCACTGCTGACCATGATGGTTGCGCAGGTGGCGGGGCTGAAGCCGGGTGAGTTTATTCACACGCTGGGCGATGCGCATCTCTATCTGAATCACCGCGAACAGGCCGAACTGCAATTGTCGCGGGCGCCGCGGGCGCTGCCGGTGCTGACCATCGATCCGTCGGTACGGGACATTTTCTCGTTCCGCTACGAGCATTTCGCGCTCGAAGGTTACGACCCGCATCCGCATATCAAGGCGCAGGTGGCGGTGTGAGCGATGGCCGCAGCGCCGTGGCGCACATTGCAGACTCGCGCAACGCGATCCCGCTCATCCTCGTGGTCGCGGTCGCCGAGAATGGCGTGATCGGGTGCGACAACCAATTGCCGTGGCGCATCAAGTCCGACCTGAAATTCTTCAAGACCGTCACCATGAACAAGCCGGTGGTGATGGGGCGCAAGACCTATGCCTCGATCGGCAAGCCGCTGCCGGGGCGCACCAATATCGTGATCACCCGGCAGACGGATTTCGAGGCGCCCGGGCTCCTGATCGCGCCCGGCATCGATCAGGCACTTTCGGCGGCGCGCGGCGATGCCTTGCGGCGCGGCGCCGATGCGATCGCGGTGATCGGCGGCACCGAGATTTTCGCGCAGACCTTGCCGATGGCCCACCGCGTTATATTAACGCTGGTCCATGCAAAACCGCCGGGCGATACCTATTTCCCCCCTGTCGACCCCGCGGTCTGGCGCGAAGCCGAACGGTTGCCGCAGCCAAAGGGGCCCGACGACGAATATGGCTTTACTATCGTTAATTATGAGCGGGCCGGCGCGGCATGAGCGCGCGTTGTAAGGGACTGGGCCGTCCCCTATAACCCCCGCCGAACATCGGCGCGCCTGCAGGATGGCCGCGCTCAAGGAGGATTGAGATGCCGTGGAGTAATCAGGGCGGTGGCGGTGGCGGTGGACCCTGGGGGTCGGGACCGAAGGGTCCGTGGGGCTCTGGGCCACAATCCGGCGGCGGGACGCAGCCGCCCGATCTCGAGGATTTGCTGCGGCGCAGCCAGGACAAGTTGAAGACCGTGCTGCCGGGCGGCAGCTTCGGCGGCAAGATCGGGATCGCCGCGGCGCTCGTCGTCGCGCTCTTCCTTTGGGGCATTTCAGGATTCTTCGTGGTTCAGCCGGGCGAACTCGGCGTGATCCAGCGATTCGGCAAATACGTGCGCGATGCACCCGCAGGCTGGGGCTACACGTGGCCCTATCCGGTCGGTTCGGTGTCCAAGGTCAATATCGAGCGCATCAATCGCATTGATGTCGGCATGCGCATCGTCGACGATGCACGCCGCGGCGGCGCCACTAGCCGTGACGTGCCGGAAGAGAGCCTGATGCTCACCGGAGACGAGAATATCGTCGACGTCGATTTCTCGGTGTTCTGGAAGATTCAGCCTGATGGCGGCGCCGGCAAGTTCCTGTTCAACATCCAGTTTCCGGAAGGTACCGTGAAGGCCGTTGCCGAAAGCGCGATGCGCGAGGTCATCGGCCGCTCCAACATTCAGCCAGTCCTGACCGGTGCGCGACAGAACATCGAAACGGCGGTCCAGGAGCTGATGCAGAAGACGCTCGACGAGTATCAGTCCGGCATTCTGATCACGCAGGTGCAATTGCAGAAGGTGGATCCTCCGACGCAGGTGATCGACGCGTTCCGTGACGTGCAGGCGGCTCGCGCCGACCTTGAACGCGCGCAGAACGAGGCACAGACCTACGCCAACCGCGTGGTGCCTGAAGCGCGCGGCCGTGCCGCGCAGATCATTCAGAATGCGGAAGCCTATCGCGAGCAGACGGTTGCGGACGCGACCGGTCAAAGCTCGCGTTTCAACCAGATCTTCGAGCAATATGCCAAGGCGCCGCAGGTCACGCGCCAGCGCATGTATCTTGAAACCATGGAGCGGCTGTTCAGCGGTACCGACAAGATCATCCTTGATCCCGGCACCGGCGCCGGCGGGCAGGGTGTCGTGCCGTATCTGTCGCTTGATCAGAACCGGCCGCGGGCGACCCAGCCGCAATCGCAACAACAGCAGCAGCAGCAGCAACCGCAGCCGCAAGCCCTGCAGCGCCGCTAGAGGAGAGACCCATGAAACTCGGTATCGCAGGCGGCGTGCTGCTGGTGCTGGTGCTGGCGGCAGCGTTCGTCGGCTACAGCTCGATCTACACCGTTCCGGAGACCCGGCAGGCCCTCGTCATCCGGCTCGGTGAGCCGCAGCGCGTGGTGTCTCAAGCGGGTCTGCATTTCAAGGCGCCGTTCATCGACAGCGTCGTCTATATCGACAAGCGGATACTCGATCTCGAAAATCCCGCGCAGGAAATCATTGCCGCCGACCAGAAACGGTTGGTGGTCGATGCGTTCGCGCGCTACAAGATCGTCGATCCGCTGCGCTTCTATCAGGCCATCGGCACAGTACCTGCCGCCAACTCGCAGCTTGCCACCCTCCTGAACTCGTCGCTCCGCCGCGTGCTCGGCGAATCCTCGTTCCAGGACGTGGTTCGCGACGATCGCGACAAGCTAATGACCCGGATTCGCGAGCAGCTCGATCGCGAAACCCAGCGCTACGGCATCAACGTGATCGACGTCCGGATCCGCCGCGCCGACCTGCCGGAGCAGAACAGCCAGGCGGTTTACCAGCGCATGCAGACCGAACGTCAGCGTGAGGCGGCCGAATTCCGCGCCCAGGGCTCGCAGCGTGCGCAGGAAATCCGCTCCCGTGCCGACCGCGACGTCACGGTGCTGCTGGCCGAAGCCAATGCCAAGGGCGAGCAGGTCCGCGGCGAAGGCGACGGCACGCGTAACCGCATCTTTGCGGAAGCTTTCGGCAAAGACCCCGACTTCTTCGCTTTCTACCGGTCGATGCAGGCTTACGAGCAGGGTCTGGGCAACAACGACACCCGCATGGTTCTGAAGCCTGATTCGGAATTTTTCCGGTATTTCGTGGATCCGAGCGGGCGCTCTGCGAACTCTCCGCCGCCGCAGCCGGCGCAGCAGCTCGGACCGCCGACCGCCGCCGCGAGGTAAACGCCACACGATCGATCGAACCGGGGGATGTGGGACTTTATCGTCGCGATCGGGCTCGTGCTCGCGCTTGAAGGTTTGCTGTTTGCGGCGTTTCCGGGCGCCGCAAAACAGGCCATGGCAAACGTACTTGAGACGCCGGACACCCTCCTGCGCGGGGTCGGGATCGCCAGCGCTTTGATCGGAATCGTGCTGATCTGGCTCATTCGCGGCTGAGCGGTGTTTATGCAGATGGCGGTGGCCTTCGGGTGCTGCTTTGCGGTTTGCGGCGCAGTTTCGCCGCAATCACGTCCCCGTTTGCTGCTGGGTATTGTTCTTGCTTCATACCCAAGGCGGGGGCAGTGTTAATGCACGTCTTGCAGGAGAACTCGCAGTCATGACGGCTTCTTTCGCCCTGTCTTTCAAGGGGTTTCGCCGACCGGCCGTGGCCGCGATGGCGGCGTTGCTGCTGTTGCCTTCGCTCACTGTCCCGTCGCTCGCACAGCGCGGACCCGACAAGATTGCCGATGTGGCGGAAACCGTCATCGACGCGGTGGTCAACATCTCGACTTCGCAACGGGTGGAAGCCGCCAACCGGCCGGGTTCGCGCCGGCAGGAACGCCCCGGACAGAATGAGGGACCCGGACAGTCGCCGCAGGTTCCGCCGGGTTCCCCGTTCGAGGATTTCTTCAAGGATTTTTTTGAGAACCGCCGCGGCGGCCCCGGTGGACCTGGCGGTCCGGGCGGGCAGGGCGAAAACCGCACGCCGCGCCGCACCTCTTCGCTCGGTTCCGGCTTCGTCATCGACCCGTCCGGTCTGGTCGTGACCAACAATCACGTCATCGCCGAAGCCGAAGAGATCAACGTGGTGTTCAACGACGGTTCGCGGATCAAGGCGGAAGTCGTCGGCCGCGATCCGAAGACCGATATCGCGCTTCTTCAGATCAAGCCTGAAAAGCCGCTGAAGGCGGTGAATTTCGGCGATTCCGACAAGGTCAGGCTCGGCGAATGGGTGATCGCGATCGGCAATCCGTTCAGCCTGGGCGGCTCGGTCAGCGCGGGCATCGTGTCGGCGCGCAATCGCGACATCCAGTCCGGCCCGTATGACAATTACATTCAGACCGACGCCGCCATCAATCGCGGCAATTCCGGCGGACCGCTGTTCAACCTCAACGGCGATGTGATCGGCGTCAACACTGCCATCATCTCGCCCTCCGGCGGCTCGATCGGCATCGGCTTTGCGGTTCCGTCGAAAGTCGTGATGGGGGTGATCGAGCAACTCCGCGAGTTCAAGGAGGTGCGCCGCGGCTGGCTCGGGGTCCGTATCCAGCAGGTGACCGACGACATCGCCGAGAGCCTCGGCCTCAAACAGGCGCGCGGTGCCTTGATTGCCGGCGTCGACGACAAGGGCCCGGCCAAGCCCGCCGGCATCGAGGCCGGCGACATCGTCATCAAGTTCGACAGCCGCGACATCAAGGAGATGCGCGACCTGCCCCGCATCGTCGCCGATACGCCGGTCGGCAAGGAAGTCGAGGTCATTGTCCTGCGCAAGGGCAAGGAAGAAAAGAAGACGGTGAAGCTCGGCCGGCTCGAGGACGCCGAGAAGGCGAAACCGGCGTCGGTGCAGAGCGACGTGAAGCCCGATGACAAGACGGTGGTGAAGAAGGCGCTCGGCCTCGACCTCGCCAATATTTCGCCGGACCTGCGCAAGCGCTTCAAGATCAAGGACACCGTCAACGGTGTTGTCATCACCGGGATCGACCAGAATTCTGCTGCTGCCGAAAAGCGGCTCAATGCCGGCGACACCATCGTCGAAGTGGCACAGGAGGCCGTCGGCACCACCGACGATTTCCAGAAGAAGGTCGACAAGCTGAAGAAAGACGGCCGCAAGCTGGCGCTTTTGCTGGTGGCCAATCCGGAAGGTGAATTGCGCTTCGTCACACTCGGATTGCAGTAGAGGTCCGTCATTCCGGGGCGTCGCTTAGCGACGAACCCGGAATCCATAACCGCCACCGGGCGTATGGATTCCGGGTTCGCGAGCTGCGCTCGCGTCCCGGAATGACATTCAATTATTTGTCCAAAAACTCATCCCGCCGGAAACCCTGCAGATACAGCAGCGCCGTAAGATCGCCGTGATCGATCCGGACATGCGCGGCCGCGGCGACCGCGGGTTTGGCATGAAAGGCGACACCGAGACCGGCACGGCCGATCATCGCCAGATCGTTGGCGCCATCGCCGACAGCGATCGTCTCCGCGAGCGGCAATGCCAGATAGCGCGCGACTTCGAGCAGCGTATCGAGCTTGGCTTCGCGGCCGAGCACCGGCTCGTCGACATAACCCGTCAGCTTTCCATCCTCGACCAGAAGCGTGTTGGCGTGGTTCTCGTCGAAGCCGATCAGGCCGGCGACGCTCCGGGTGAACAGCGAGAAGCCGCCAGAGACCAGCACCGTATGCGCGCCAGAGGCGCGCATGGTTGCGATCAGCGCAAGGGCACCCGGCATCAGCGTGATGCGACCTTCGATCACCTCGTCGATCACTGAGACCGGCAGGCCCTTCAGCAGCGCCACCCGTTCACGCAGCGCCGGCTCGAACGCGATCTCCCCGCGCATGGCCCGCTCGGTGATCGCCGACACATGGTCCTTCAGCCCGACCATGTCGGCCAGTTCGTCGATGCATTCCTGGCCGATCATGGTGGAATCCATATCGGCCAGAAGCAGCTTCTTGCGCCGGTGCGCGAGCGTCTGCACCGCGAGGTCGAGGGGGGCGCCCGCGAGCGCAACACGCAGGTGATCGGTCAGTTGCCGCTGGTCGACCGGGCCTTGCGGGATAAACTCGATATCGACCGCCACGCCCGGGTCGAGCCAGTGTATGTCGGTGGTCTGCGGTAGCGCGGCGCGGGCGCGCGCGACCAGGTCGTCGGTAAGGCGCGCTTCGGGGCCGGCAATGAGGGTTGCGACGTGAGTCATCGGGGAATGCTGCGATGAAGAAGTGCGTGCTTATCGCAGGGCCCACCGCCAGCGGCAAGTCGGCGCTGGCGCTCACGCTCGCCGAACGATGGGGCGGCGTCATCGTCAATGCCGATTCCATGCAGGTCTATCGCGACCTGCGGGTGCTGACGGCGCGGCCGAGCGTCGAGGAGGAGTCGCGTATCCCGCATTACCTCTTCGGGCATGTCGATGCGGCGGTGAATTATTCGGCCGGTCATTATGTCGCCGATGCGGCCCGTGTTCTGGCAGACCTTCCCGCGGATCGGATTCCGATCTTCGTTGGCGGCACCGGACTTTATTTCAAGGCACTGCTCAGCGGCCTTGCCGCGATCCCGCCGATCGACCCAGCGATCCGCGAAGCCTGGCGTGAACGGCTTGGACGCGAGGGCGTCGAGGCGCTGCATGCCGAACTGAAGGAGCGCGATCCGGGTGCCGCGTCGCGCATCATGGTCCGCGACCGCTCGCGCATTCTGCGTGCGCTGGAAGTCCTTGAGGCGACCGGGCGGCCGATCGCGGACTGGCATCGCGAGGGATTGCCGCCTGTCATAAACGCCGACACGGGGATCCGAATTTTCCTCCATCCGGAGCGCGAAGAGCTGAAGCGGCGGATTGAGGCGCGCTTCGCTGCGATGCTTGACGCGGGCGCGCTCGACGAGGTGCGCGCGCTTGCCGCCCGTCATCTACCCGACACCTTGCCCGCAATGAAAGCACATGGGGTTCCATGGCTGTGCCGCTATCTCGATGGCGGCATTTCGCGCGACGAAGCCGCGGCCGGGTCGGTCATGGATACGCGGCGCTATGCCAAGCGGCAGGTCACCTGGTTCCGCAACCAGATGCCGGGCTGGAACTGGACCGCGCCCGAGCAGGGCATGGCGGCGGCGGAGACTTTGATGCAGACTTGAACCTGACGCGCGCGGCAAGCGACCAAGAGTCCAGTCGTAAAGTGAGAGGACGCCAGGATGAACCGGATTCTCCAATTTGCCGGGGCCGCCGCGATCGCCGCGGGATTGCTCAGCGCTTCGCCCGCTTTCGCGCAGGACAAGAAGGTCGCGCTTGTGATCGGCAATGCCGCCTACAAGAACGTGGTCTCGCTGAAAAATCCTGTCAACGACGCGGCCGATACCGGCGACGCGCTGAAGCGCATCGGCTTCGATGTCATTACTCTCAGCAATGCGCCGGTTGCGGACATGCGGCGCACGCTCAAGCAATTCGGCGACAAGGCCAAGCTCGCCGAAGTCGCTGTGGTGTTCTATTCGGGCCATGCGCTGCAATCCGACGGCGTGGCCTGGCTGCTCGCGAGCGACGGGCAGGCGCGCTCGCTCGCCGACATCACCAAGGGCTCGATCAGCCTGCCGGAAATTCTCGAACAGCTCGAGGGGGTGGAGAAGGCCGGCGTGGTGTTCATCGATGCCGCGCGCAACGATCCTTTCGGCGAGGCCCAGAAGCGGCAATTGCCGTCCGGTCTGAAGCGGCAGGTGGAAGAACCGAAGAACGTGCTGGTCAGTTTCGCGACCGGCGCCGGCCGTAAGGTTGCCGACGGGGAAGGGCGCAACAGCCCGTTCACCGCGGCGCTGCTGAAACATATCGAGGAGCCGGGGCTCGAACTGATCGCGCTGATGAAGCGGCTGCGCGAGGACGTGGTGCGTTCGACCGCGGGCGAGCAGGTGCCGTCCTTCTATATCTCGGCTGCGGACGACGCTTACTTTGTGGCGGCGCTGCCGACGCCCGCGCCCGTGCAGCCCGAGCCGCCGCAGGGCGCGCCTGAATCGGTGCCGCCACAGGTGATCGCGCCGGAGGTGCCGGCCGCGCCCGCGCCCGCTCCGGAGGCGGCGCTCCCCGCGCCACAGCCTGTGACGCCGGAAGCGCCCGTCGCGTCCGCTCCCGAACCGGCGGCGCCTGAAGTCCCTGCGCCTGAAGCGCCCGCCTCCGACGCAGTGGCTCCGCCGGTGCCAGCGGAAAAGACCGCGGAAGCCCCGCCGGCCGCTGAAGCTGCACCGGCGCCTGCTCCTGCAACCGACGCCCCTGCAGCGGAGGCAGAGAAGCCCGCCGCCGATGCGACCGCAGCAAGCCCGGATGCGACGGACTCAACGGAGAAAAAAGGCAACGAGTAAGCAGCTTTGAAACAGCTCCGTTCATTCCCGCGCAAGCGGGAATCCAGAGCCACGCATTCGGAAGAAACCTAGGTCCCCGCTTTCGCGGGGACGAACGCAGACGATGAGGCAATCAACTGCATTTGAAGTGCTTCAAAAACTCGTAAAGCGTGAACAGCACCTCGATCACGATCAGCGCCACGATCGCCATTTCGAGGCGCACGCTTCGTGAAGCATCGATCAGATCGGTGAGTGTACGTGCAGTCTCGCCGACGACATCGATTTTGCAGTCGGAACCGGCTGGGTCACGGTCTCAACCACTGCAATCTCACTTCAAGGTCTTCAGCCACTCATCGATCTGGCGGTCGGCGCTTTCGCGGTCGATGCCGTAGCGGGACTGGATGAAGCCGTTGAGCGCCTCGCGGCGGCCCTGCGCTTCCTGGATTTCGTTATGGGTGAGCTTGCCCCAGCGCTCCTTGACCGCGCCCTTCATGCGCTTCCAGTTGCCGGAGACCTTGTTCCAGGTCCAGGTGCGGAAGGTCTCCTTGGCCGGTGCCTTTTCAGCGGGGGCGGCGCTCTGCGCGCTCGCGGCGGGTGCCGCGGCCATCATCAGCGCCGCCAGGGCCGCCGCCAGAATTCGTGATTTCACCATCGAGCCCTCTCAAGGTAGGTTCCGCGCCTCATTATAGCGTCTGGCGTCGGCTGTCCTGATGGGCCGACCGCTTGACCGGTCCGGGTTTAGACCTTATACCCTCGCGCAACGTTCGTACTGAGCAAGGCCATGTCGCGCAATTTTATTTCGTGTCCGCTGGTAATCGTAGGAAGGCGCATCGCCGGGGGTGGCTAGAGCCATCCTTGCCGGACGATGCGCCGTACCGAAGGGCCGTGAGGCCCTTTTTTCATTCCAGACCACGCCGCGGAACGACGCGAATTCAGGTGGAGTAGAGATCATGACAAAGGAACTGACCGGCGCCGAAATGGTGATCGAAGCACTCGCCGATCAGGGCGTGCAGCACATTTTCGGTTATCCGGGCGGCGCGGTGCTGCCGATCTATGACGCCATCTTCCAGCAGGACAAGGTCAAACACGTTCTGGTCCGCCACGAACAGGGCGCGGTCCACATGGCGGAAGGCTATGCGCGTTCGACCGGCAAGGTCGGCTGCGTGCTGGTGACGTCCGGACCAGGTGCGACCAATGCGGTGACCGGGCTTGCCGATGCGCTGATGGATTCGATCCCGATCGTGTGCATCACCGGCCAGGTGCCGACGCATCTGATCGGCAACGACGCGTTCCAGGAATGCGACACCGTCGGCATCACGCGGCCCTGCACCAAGCACAATTACCTGGTGAAGCGGATCGAGGATCTGCCGCGGGTGCTGCACGAGGCATTCTATGTCGCGGCCAGCGGACGTCCCGGTCCGGTGGTGGTCGATATCCCCAAGGACATCCAGTTCGCCAAGGGTACCTATTCGGGTCCGCAGAATATCAAGCACAAGACCTATAACCCGAAGGTGAAGGGCGATCTCGACAAGATCAAACAGGCCGTCGACATGATGGCGAAGGCGAAGCGTCCGCTATTCTATACCGGCGGCGGCATCATCAATTCCGGCAAGGAGGCCAGTCATCTCCTGCGCGAGTTGGTGAAACTGACCGGCTTCCCGATTACCTCGACGCTGATGGGGCTCGGCGCGTTTCCGGCGGCCGATCCGCAATGGCTCGGCATGCTGGGCATGCACGGCACCTATGAGGCCAACATGGCGATGCACGATTGCGATGTGATGGTCTGCATCGGCGCGCGCTTCGACGATCGCATCACCGGGCGGCTCGATGCGTTCGCGCCCTATTCGAAGAAGATCCACATCGATATAGACCCCTCATCGATCAACAAGAACGTCAAGGTCGACGTGCCGATCGTCGGCGATTGCGCGCATGTGCTGGAAGACATGACGCGGATGTGGCGCACATCGTCGGTCCAGCCCGACAAGAAGGCAATGGGCGAATGGTGGAAGCTGATCGACAAGTGGCGCGCCCGCAAGTCGCTGAGCTATCGGCCGTCGAACGATATCATCAAGCCGCAATATGCGATCCAGCGATTGTTCGAACTGACCAAGGACCGCGACACCTACATCACCACCGAGGTCGGCCAGCATCAGATGTGGGCTGCGCAATTCTACCATTTCCAGGAGCCGAACCGCTGGATGACATCGGGCGGCCTCGGCACCATGGGCTACGGCCTGCCGGCCGCGGTCGGCGTGCAGATGGCGCATCCGAATTCGCTCGTGATCGATATCGCGGGCGAAGCCTCGGTGCAGATGACCATGCAGGAAATCTCGACGGCGGTGCAGTACCGGCTGCCGATCAAGGTATTCATCCTGAACAACCAGTATATGGGCATGGTGCGCCAATGGCAGGAATTGCTGCACGGCAATCGCTATTCGGAAAGCTATTCGGAGGCCTTGCCGGACTTCGTCAAGCTCGCGGAAGCGATGCACGCGCATGGCATCCGCTGCCAGAAGCCGGGCGATCTCGACGACGCGATCACGGAGATGATCGATATCGACAAGCCGGTGATCTTCGACTGCATGGTCGATCAGAAGGAGAATTGCTTCCCGATGATTCCTTCAGGGCGCGCGCATAACGAGATGATCCTCGGCGATGCCGCGGAAAGCCTCGACGAGGCGATCACCGAAGAAGGCAAGATGCTGGTGTAGGAGTTGCCGCGCATGCGGTGTAACCCTCTCCCCTTGCGGGAGAGGGTAGACGGAGCAAGGATCAACGACCGTGAACGCAAACGTGCCATCCACTTCGCATTATCCCGCAGCGCCCGCGGCGCAGATCGTCGAGCGGCATACGCTGTCCATCCTCGTCGACAACGAGCCCGGTGTGCTGGCGCGCGTCATCGGGCTGTTCTCCGGGCGGGGCTACAATATCGACTCGCTGACGGTCTCCGAGACCGAGCACGAGAAGCATCTGTCGCGCATTACGGTGGTGACCCGCGGCACGCCGATGGTAATCGACCAGATCAAGAACCAGCTCGACCGCCTGGTGCCGATCCATCGGGTGATCGACCTCACCGTCGCCGGTCCTTCGATCGAACGCGAACTGGCGATGGTCAAGGTGCGCGGCAAGGGCGATCATCGGGTCGAGGCGCTGCGTCTCGCCGATGCTTTCCGCGCGCGGGTGATCGATGCCACTACCGAGAGCTTCGTGTTCGAGATCACCGGCAAGAGCGACAAGATCGACCAGTTCGTCGAGCTGATGCTGCCGCTCGGTCTGATCGAAGTCTCGCGCACCGGCGTGGTTGCGATCGGACGCGGGCCGGAGACGATGTAGCGCTGCCTTCATGCCGATCGACATGTTTCTCGGGCTGGTGGCATTCGCAGCGGCGATGGCGTTCACGCCGGGCCCGAACAACATCATGGTCACGGCATCGGGGGTGAATTTCGGATTCACCCGCACGATCCCGCATATTCTCGGCATCACCTTCGGCTTTGTGGTGCTGCTGATCGGGTGCGCGGCCGGGCTCGGCGCAATCTTCGCGGCGTATCCGCCGCTGCAGATCGTGCTGAAAGTCGCCGGCGCGATCTATTTGCTGTGGCTGGCGTGGAAGATCGCCACTGCGGCGCCGTCCGGGGGCGATGACATGCGCGTTACGCAACCGATCACCTTCCTGCAGGCGGCACTGTTCCAGTGGGTCAATCCGAAGGCGGTCGTGATCGCGCTCAGCGCGATTGCGATCTATGTGCGGCCGTCGCATTGGCTGACCGACTTCACCGTTATGCAGATCGTGTTTGCGATTGCGACCATTCTTGCGGTCGCGACCTGGACCGGTTTCGGCGTGGCGCTGCGGCGCGTGCTGAGCGATCCGAAGCACGCACGCATCTTCAACATCGTGATGGCGCTGCTGCTGGTCGCGAGCATCGTACCGATGGTGATTTGAGCGCCTTGGCGATAGCGTCGGAACCGCGTAATCCTGATCCATGCTCTCGCGCCGCGCCAAATATGCCCTCCGGGCGATGATCTATCTCGCTGGCCATCGTGGCGCGGCGCCGGTGTCGGTGCGCGACATCTCGCAGGATCTGAAAATTCCGCGTGCGTTCCTCGAGCAGATTTTCTCCGAGCTGAAGCGATCGAATTTGCTGGTCTCGACCCGCGGCAACCAGGGCGGCTTTCTGCTGAGCCGGTCTCCCAAGGACATCAATCTGGCGGAAATCATCCGCCATATCGACGGGCCTTTGGCGCTGGCGCCCTGTGCGAGCCAGACCGCGTTCCGGCAATGCCCGGACTGCGTTGATTTGCACATCTGCACGCTGCGACCGGCGCTGATCGCGGCGCGCGACGCAACGGCCAAAGTGCTTGAGAAAACAACATTGGCGCAAGCGGCAGTAGAAAAATCGCCTCCGAAGGCCCCTGTATAAATAATACTATTCTGATTGATTTAGTCAGAATTAGTTGCTGTGTTCTCCGGCGTTGAGGTCGTGGGGGCAGCGGGATGGACTCGACCTGGTGGCTTTTCTTTGCCGTGGGTATGGGCGCGCAACTGGTGGATGGCGCGCTCGGCATGGCCTTTGGCGTGACCGCCACGACATTCCTTCTTAGCTTCGGCATCGCGCCCGCGCAGGCGAGCGCCATGGTCCATATCGCCGAGATCTTCACCACGGCCGCCTCCGGTGCGTCGCATTGGGCACAGCGCAATGTCGATTGGGCCATCGTGAAGCGTCTCGCCGTTCCCGGGACCGTGGGTGGGGCGATTGGGGCGACCGTGCTCTCGAATGTTGACGGCAAGCTGATCGCGCCCTTCGTGACCGTCTACCTTGGCATCATGGGCGTGGTGATCCTGTTCAAGGCCGTGCGTCTGACGCTCCAGATGCAGCCGAGCTGGCGCGGTATGCCGGTGGTCGGTTTTTTCGGCGGATTGCTGGATGCCATCGGCGGCGGCGGCTGGGGCCCGATCGTGACCTCGACCCTGATCGGCGGCGGACATGCCCCGCGCTTCGTAATCGGCTCGGTCAATATCACCGAGTTTTTCGTCACCGTCGCGACCTCGGCGGCATTCGCACTGAGCCTCGGCCTGATGGACATCCTGCCGGTCATCCCGTTCATCCTGGGCGGGCTGATTGTTGCGCCATTCGCGGGCTACCTCACACGCGTGGTTCCGACACGGCTGCTGATGGCCATGGTGGGGCTTCTTATTCTTGGGCTCAGCACACGGTCGCTCCTGAAGTTTGCGGGCTGGCTGTAAAGGCCGGCTTCGGGGTCCGCCGGGGCTTGCCGCGCCGCCCGTGGCCCCCTAGAAACCCTGCCAACGGCATCGGAACCAGTTCCGGCGCCTTGCAGCGATCTGCGGCCGGGAGCCGCCATTTCAGGGGTTGATAATGCGCGTTTACTACGACCGGGATGCCGACCTGAACCTGATCAAGGGCAAGAAGGTCGCCGTCGTCGGCTATGGCAGCCAGGGCCATGCCCACGCCCTCAACATGCGGGACTCCGGCGTAAAGGACGTAGCGATCGCGCTGCGCAAGGGTTCGGGCTCGGCCAAGAAGGCCGAAGGCGAGGGCTTCAAGGTCATGGAAGTGGCCGACGCCGCCAAATGGGCGGATGTTGTCATGATGCTGACGCCCGACGAATTGCAGGGCGACATATATCGCGACCATCTGCATGCCAACATGAAGAACGGCGCGGCGCTGCTGTTCGCGCATGGCCTGAACGTGCACTTTAATCTGATCGAGCCACGTGCCGATCTCGACGTGCTGATGGTGGCGCCGAAGGGCCCCGGCCATACCGTGCGCGGCGAATATCAGCGTGGCGCCGGCGTGCCGTGCCTGATCGCGATCGCCAAGGACTCGTCGGGCAACGCGCATGATCTCGGTCTGTCGTACGCGTCGGCGATCGGCGGTGGTCGCGCCGGTATCATCGAGACCACCTTCAAGGAGGAATGCGAGACCGATCTGTTCGGCGAGCAGGCTGTGCTTTGCGGCGGCCTGGTTGAACTGATCAAGGCCGGCTACGAGACGCTGGTGGAGGCCGGCTACGCGCCGGAGATGGCGTATTTCGAATGCCTGCACGAAGTGAAGCTGATCGTCGACCTGATCTACCAGGGCGGGATCGCCAACATGAATTACTCGATCTCCAACACCGCAGAATACGGCGAGTATGTTACCGGCCCGCGCATCATCACCGCCGAGACCAAGGCCGAGATGAAGCGGGTGCTGGACGACATTCAGACCGGTAAGTTCACCCGCGACTGGATGCTGGAGAACAAGGTCAACCAGGCCTCGTTCAAGGCCACCCGTGCGCGTCTGGCCGAGCACGATATCGAGAAGGTCGGCGAAAAGCTCCGCGAGATGATGCCGTGGATCAAGAAGGGCGCGCTGGTCGACAAGGCGAAGAACTGATCCAACCAATTTTAGCGCTGACGGGTTCGCTGCGCGACCCCGCTGGATCAAGCAGCGCGCATTGGTGGACAAGGCGCGAAACTGATCCTCAATCGCGCTGATGAATTTCAAGGGCCGGTGCGCAAGCGTCGGCCCTTTTGCTTTCGGTTGCGCATTTGCTGGGCAGGCCGCCGCCTATTTTCACTTGCAATTGCATTTGCAATTCGATGTGATCGCTGAAGGATAATCGGGCGGGAGGAATTCGCCATGAGAAAGCTGCTGATATTGTTGGTGCCGCTGATGGTGTGCGCACCGATCGCCGCAGTCGCGCAGACCTACCCGACGCGCACCATTGAAATGATTGTGCCGTTTCCCGCCGGGGCCAACAGCGACCTCGCCGCGCGCCCGCTCGCCGACGCGCTCTCGAAAGCGCTCGGGCAGCCGGTGGTGGTGGCAAACAAGGACGGTGCCGCGGGCGTCATCGGCACCGGCGCGGTGGCTGCGGCTCAGCCCGATGGCTATACGCTCGGCTTCTCCGCCATGGGCGTGGTGACGGCACAGCCGCATCTGCGCGACGGCATGCGCTACAGCGCGGCCTCGTTCGATTATATCTGCCAGGTGACCGATGTGATCGTGGTGGCCTCGGTGTCCAACGAAAGCCCGCACAAGAGCTTCAAGGATCTGGTCGCCTATATCCGCGCGAATCCGGAGAAGGTGACTTATGGCCATCCGGGGCCGGGCACGGTGCCGAATTTGCTGATGCTTCAGATGTCCACCGATAACGGCCTAAAGCTGACGGCGGTGCCGTTTCGCGGCGACGCGCTCGGTTTCAACGCGCTGCTCGGCAATCATATCGACGTGCTGATGTCGGCGGACGCCACGGTGGCCGGAAAGAATGTGCGCACGCTGGCCGCGTTCGGCGACGAACGGCTCGCGGCGATGCCGGACGTGCCGACCACCAAAGAACTCGGTCTCGGCACCGGCTTCGGCACGCCGAACGCGCTGTTCGCTCCGAAGGGCTTGCCGCCGGAGGTGCTGGCGAAGCTCCGCTCCGCCTGCGCGACCGTAATGAAGTCTGAGCCGACGCTCGACGCCATGAAGAAGGCGCGCCACAACGTTCGCTATCTCGACGGCGACGCATTGGCGGCGCGTGTCGGACGCGATGCCGATACGATCGGCGCTCTGATCAAGAAAACCGGCCGGCCGAATTAACATGGCTCGCAAGGCTGCGCCTGCGCGCGCTGGCGGCGAGGCGCTCGATCTCGAGCGATTCGAGCCGTTCATGATCAATTCGCTGACCCGCCGCTTCAACGGACGGCTCGAGAAGGCCTTCCGCCGAAAGCGCCTGACCATTCACGACTGGCGGCTGCTGGCGACGCTCGCCAACACCCAACTGAACCGGCCGGCGGAGATCGCCGATTATATCGCGACCGACCCCTCGACCCTGAGCCGCATGATCGACCGGTTCGCGCGCGCCGGGATTGTCGTGCGCCACAAGCCAGCGGGCGAAGCGCGGATTACCGAACTGGCGCTGACCAAACTAGGCCATTCACTCTACGAAGCGGCCTTTGAGATGATTGCATCCGAGCGCGACCGAATGGTGGGCGCCCTGACTGCGCCCGAGAAGGCGCAGTTCCTGCGGCTTCTGGTGAAGTTGTGCGATTGCTATGAACCCGCCGCGGTCCTGCCGGATCGCAGGACATCCGCCGCCTGATCTTCTGGAGTTTCGACGCATGCGTGAGTACCGCGACCATTATTTTCCCAACACCGAACCGCTCGCGTCCGACGAGATGCGCATCGTCGCGCTCGGAACCGGGCGGCCCTACTTGCGCAAGGATCAGGTCAATACCGGCTGGCTGGTCGAACTCGGTAACGGCGACAAATTCCTGATCGATTTCGGCTTCGGCACGCAGCGCAATTTCGTGTCGCTGGAAATTCCCTACAACGCCATTACCGCGGTGATCGCGACGCATCTTCACACCGACCATGTCGGCGACTTCATGCAGATCCGGCAGGGCGGCTGGTCCGGCGGGCGGATGCATCCGCTGCAGGTCTATGGGCCGTCGGGCAAGATTCCCGAACACGGCATGAAGCATTTCGTGCAGCACCAGATCGAGTCGCTGCGCTGGGACGCCGATACCCGCCACGGTTTGCTGCCACTGGTCGGCTCCGAGGTCGACGTGCATGAATTCGATTATTCAAAGGTCGGGGTCATCTACGACAGGAATGGGGTCAAGATCACGTCGTTTCCGGCGGTGCATATCTATGACGGCCCGGTCTCGCTGCGCCTCGAATGGAATGGGCTGACCTTCGTCTATTCCGGCGACACCACCCCGTCATACTTCATGGTGGAGAACGGCAAGGGCTCCGACATCATGATCCACGAGACCTTCGACCGCTGGCAGGTGATGATGGAGCGCGCCGGCTATGACGAGCGCACCGCGCGCGGCGTCTGCACGGTCGCGCATTCCGATCCGGAAGAAGCTGGCAGCGTGTTCGCGCTGTGTCAGCCGCGGCTTGCGGTCGGATATCACTTCTACAACGACGACGAGACCCTGCCCGGTCACCTCGAGGCGGTCCGCAATAGCTATGGCGGGCCGCTGGTGTTTGCGCGCGATCTGATGGTGTTCAACGTCACCAAGGAGCAGGTGAAGTGGCGCATGGCCGTGACCGCCGGCACCACCTGGCCGAACAAGGAATTCCACGACGAGGGCTTCAAGAAACTGCCGCGCGGCGAGAAGCTGAAAATGTCGCAATGGCTGTTGGACAAAGTGATGTTTCAGAAATGAATGGGGCGTTTGTCTTTTGCTGCGATGCAGCACCGGTTTCCACTTGCATTTGGCAAGCCGTTTGAGTCGAATTCCGGCCCCTTACGGAGTTTTGACACGTCATGATCGGCAAGCGGACAGGTTGCATCGTCGCATTGATAAGTTTCGCGCTGTCGGTTCCGATCGCCGCATCCGCTCAGGGACAAACGCCACGCAACATCGAGCTTATCATTCCGTTTCCGGCGGGCGGAGTGACCGATCTGGTTGCACGCATGCTGGCGGAGGGATTGTCGAAGGACCTCGGCCAGCCCTTCGTTGTGGTCAACAGGGATGGAGCAGGCGGCACCATCGGCGCGACGGCGACGGCGCTGGCGGCGCCGGACGGCTCGACCCTCGGCTTCTCGGCAATGGGCGTGATTACCGGCCGGCCGCATCTGCGCAGCGACCTGCGCTACAATGTGCAGTCGTTCGACTATATCTGCCAGGTATCAGTCACGCCGACGGTGATCGTGGTCTCGCCGGAAAGCCCGGTCCGGTCGCTGAAAGATCTGTTCGACCGGGCGCGGCAGACTCCCGACAAACTCACCTACGGGCATCCGGGGCCCGGCAGCATTCCGCATCTGCAGATGCTCGATCTGTCCGCGCGCGTGGGCGTGTCGCTCACATCCGTGCCGTTTCGGGGTGACGCCCCAGCCCGCAATGCGCTGATGGGAAATCATATCGATGTGCAGATGGCGGGAGATGCCGGGGGCGTCGGCAATATGCGCCCGCTGGCCATCATCGCACGCGATCGCATCCCGATCCTGCCGGATGTGCCGACAACCAACGAGCTTGGCTTCGGCGAAGGGTTTGCGACACCGTTCGGCCTGTACGCGCCGAAAGGCGTCCCGGCCGCAATGCTCACGCGCTTTCGCAAGGCGTGCGCTGACACCGTGGCGTCGCAAAGCTTTCGCGCGGCGATGACGAAATCCGGACAGACGATCGAGTATTTCGACGGACCGGACTTTGCCGCGCGGATGGAGCAGGTCTCGCGGCTCATTGGCGATCTGGTCGCGAATGTGCCGGCGTTGAAGAATTAGGCGGCGCCGCCGCGGCAGCCTATTTCCGCAACCGCTCCGCCATCCACCTGGCCACCTGCTCGGGCGGCTGGCTCTGGCCCGCGCGCAGATTAGCCTCGCGCATCAGGGTCACGTCGATCGCACCGGTCAGCGGCTTGAGCGCGGCCAGCAACGCGGTATCGCCCGCCCGTTTCGGCGACACCAGCAGCACCGCGTCATAGGGCGGGATCACGCCCTTGGGATCTTCGAGCACGACGAGGTCGTACTGCGCGATGCGGCCGTCGCTGGTATAGGCCGAGATCACGTCGACCTCGTTGCCCGCGGCGGGATACATGAATTCCGCCTGCATGGCGCGTTGTGCCTTGAACGACAGCCCATAGGCATCGCGGATCGCCGCCCATTCCGGCCGGCTGAAAAATTCGTAGTCGCCGGCGATGGTGAGCCGCGGCGCGTGGGCTGCGAGATCGGCCAGCGTCTTGATGCCGAGGCGCTCGGCTTCGTCGCGCTTCATCGCCAGCGCATAGGCATTCTCGAAGCCAAGCGCCCCGGCAAGCGTGATGCCGCGCTCGCGCTTCAGCCAGGCTGCGACCTCGGCGAGCGTCTCCTGGCGTGGCCGGATGTCGGTCCGCTTCATCACATTGGCCCAGATGGTGCCGGTATAATCGACATAGGCGTCGATCTCGTCGGCTGCGAGCGCGTCGAAGATGATGCTGGAGCCGAGGCCCTCGCGACGGCGCGCGGACAACCCGTTCGCCTCCAGCCGCTGCGCGATCAGCGAGGCGAGTATGTATTGCTCGGCGAAGGTCTTGGCGCCGATGACATAATCACTTTTGCGAACCGTGAGCGACGGCACCAGCGCCAGCGCCACGATCAGCGCCAGTCCTGCAAGGCCTGCAATTACGGACGCGCGACGGCGCTGGACGGCGCCGCGTTCCATCAGCGACAGCAGGAGATCGACGGCAAGTGCGAGCAACGCCGCGGCAACGCAGCCGAACAGCACGAAGACCCAGTTTTGCGTCTGCAGGCCGCTGAAGATGTAATTGCCGAGACTGGTCTGACCGATCGGCGTCGCGAGCGTGGCGGTGCCGATTACCCAGACCGCGGCGGTGCGGATGCCGGCCATGATGACGGGGAGCGCCAGCGGCAATTCCACCATGAACAGCGATTGCCGCGCGGTCATGCCGACGCCCTGAGCGGCGCGGCGAAGCGCGGGGTCGACGCCGTCGATACCGGTGATGGTGTTGCGGATCACCGGCAGCATCGAATAGAGCGCGAGCGCCAATACCGACGGCAGGAAACCGAGTGCGGAGAAATCGAAGCCGAGATATTTGGCCGTGAGCGCGGCGATGCCGAGCAGCAGCGGATAGAACAAGGCCAGCAGCGCGAGGCCGGGAATGGTCTGCACGACGCTCGCGAATGTGAGCAATATCGTGCGCAGATGCGGCCGCCGGACGGCGTAGAGCGACAGCGGAAAACTGACGGCGAGTCCGAGCGCCAGCGCTGTCAGGCTCACCAGCACATGCTGGCCGAGATAATCCGGCAGGCGCGACCAGGCATCGGCAAAGGCGGGATCTGAGAACATCACGCGGTCCCACCAGCGCGCATGAGCGCGGTCAGCCGTTCGGCCTGGCGGCGGGGCATGTCCATCAGCGCGCGCACGTCGGGGCTTTGTGCGCCGTCCATCAGATCGCGCGGCGTGCCGTAGGCGGCGATCCGGCCCTTATGGATCACGGCGATACGGTCGGCCAGCAGTACCGCCTCGATCACGTCATGGGTGATCATCACGGTCGTGAGTTTGAGCGCGTCATGCAGCGCGCGATAATCGCGACTGAGGGCGTCGCGGGTTCGCAGATCGAGCGCGCCGAATGGCTCGTCCATCAGGATCACATGCGGCTCGGCGGCAAGTGCGCGCGCCACACCGATGCGCTGGCGCTGGCCGCCGGACAATTCTGCGGGAAAGCGGTTGCGGTATTCGGCGGGCGGCAATTGCACCCGTTCGAGCAATTCGTCGGCGCGCGCGCTGCGGCGCGCGGCGTCCCAGCCCAGCAGCCGCGGCGTGATCGCGATATTTTCCGCAATCGACATATGCGGGAACAGCCCGACATCCTGGAATACGTAGCCGATACGGCGGCGGAGCGCGATCGGATCGAGATTGCGGACATCGTCGCTCTCAAAGCGCACGACGCCCGCGCTCGGGTCGATCAGCCGGTTGATCATCCCGAGCAGGGTGGACTTGCCCGATCCGGACTGGCCGACAATCGCGACGAAGGCACGCTGCGGGATTTCGATCGTGACGTCGTTGAGTGCCGGCGGGGTGTCCGGGCCATAGACCTTGGACACATGGTCGAAAGCGATCAGGGGAGGCATCAGCCATTGTCGCATCTCCTGACCGTCGCCTCAACCGGGCTGGAAAAAAGAAGTTGACGCGGAAACTATATGCAAATAGTTTCCATGGAAATCATATCGGGTTCCGACATGGCCATCCGCAATTCCGGTGCCAGCGCCTTGCAAAGCCATCTAGGCTATTGGCTGCGCTTCGTGTCGAACCAGGTCTCGCAGGCCTTCAGCGACAAGCTGAAAGCGCAGGACGTCTCGGTCGCCGAATGGGTTGTGATGCGCGAATTGTATGACGGCGAACGCGCGCCGAGTGCGCTTGCCGAACGGATCGGCCTGACCCGCGGTGCCATCACCAAGATCGCGGACCGGCTGGTCGCGAAGTCGTTCGTCACCCGCACGGCGAGTGAAGAGGATGCGCGCTCCCAGATGCTCGCCTTGACCAGGCAAGGTCGCGCCGTCGTGCCAAAGCTCGCGGCGATCGCTGACCGCAACGACGCCGAGTTCTTCGGTCACCTGTCCCCGCGGGAGCGGACGGCGATCGAGGATGTCATGAAAGACATCGTCCGCCGGCTCGGGCTGAAGGGCCAGCCGGTCACCTGACAACAACGCTTTTTATCCTAGAGTGAGGACCGAAAATGGATCGTGCAGTTCATGACGTGATGATCGAAGCGTCGCGCGCTTCCGACGAAGGCCATCAGAGCTTCGGCGAGATCGTAAAGCAGCTCGCGGAGGCGGGCGTTGAGCGCTATCACCAGGACTTCTCGCGCTCGGAGCGCACCTATTACCTGCCTGACGGCGAGTCCGAAGTGGTGCGGGACGAGTCGGCCGGTACGATACCCGCGGCCGCGTTCTCGGCGAGTGGCGTCGAGGCAGCGGTGCGCGCGACGCAGGCGGGCGCCATTGCGTATAAGGAATTTTGCCGGCAGGTCATGGAGGCCGGATGCGTCGGCTATCTGGTGTCGATCGCCGGGCGCCGCGTGGTTTATTACGGCCGCACCGGCGACATGCATGTCGAGTACTTCCCCGGCGCGCGCTAGCAGCGCGGGCCGCCGCTCAACTCCGTGCCGGGTGGTCGACTTCGAGGACCAGAATTGCCGGGCCGCTGCCGATCAGGTAGCGCCGGCGCAGCACCACGAAATCGTCGGCCGGGTCGCCGCCGAACGAGAGCCGGTCGCCGACCTGGACCCTGTCGTCGAGGCTCTGGCTTGCCGCGGCGTTGACATCGAGCCCGGCCGCCTCCGAACGGGCCCTCGCGCTGGCTGTCAGCTCAATCCGAATAAACAGCTTGCGATCCGTCATTGAGGCGAATCCGCCGAAGGCGCATAAGCGCATGCGGAGCGGGGGAGGGACATCATGCTGATCGTCCGGCTTGCAAAGATTGCGATGACGGCGGCGCTGGCTGCGTTCGCATTCATCGTCACCTACGACAATATCGTCGATTACGGAACCAACTACGAGTTCGTCAAACACGTTCTCAGCATGGATACCACATTTCCGGGCAACAAGCTGATGGGCCGGGCGATCACCGATCCCCGGCTCTGGACGCTCGGCTATGGTGCGATCATCGCGGCGGAGGGGGTGGTGTTCATCCTGCTGGCGGTCGCGACCTTTTCGATGCTGATGGCCTTGCGCGCCCCGGCCGCGAGCTTCCAGCGCGCCAAGACCTGGATGGTGGCGGGCGCCACGGCAGGCTTCATGATCTGGTTCTTCGGTTTCATGGTGGTGGGCGGCGAGTATTTTGCGATGTGGCAATCGAAGACCTGGAACGGGCAGGAGGCCGCCTTCCGGTTCTACATGACGCTGCTGGCGGTGCTGGTTTTCGTCAACCAGAAGGACGAGGAAATTGGTTGATGCTTGCGTGCGTTCGGGCGGCGGTTAATGTCGTCCGCAAAACAGCGTGCGGGAGCGGAGCTTTCGGTGATGGGGGTATCGGCAGCCGAGGCTCTGCCGGCGCGCGCAGAGCGTTCGGCCTCTGCGGTTGCGTTGCGCGACGTGACCATCACGTTCCGGCTCGGCAAGGGCCTGACTTATACCGCCGTCAGCGATGCCACATTGTCGGTTGCGGACGGCGAGTTCGTCGCGATCGTCGGCCCGACCGGCTGCGGCAAATCAACGCTGCTCAATGTCGCCGCCGGTCTGCTGGCACCGTCGTCCGGCGCCGCCGATATTTTTGGGGAACCGCTGACCGGCCTGAACCTGCAATCCGGGTATCTGTTTCAGGCTGACTCGCTGTTCCCTGGAAGACCTCATTGCAGAACGTCGCCATCGGCCTCGAAACGGCGGGCGTGCCGGCGGCGGAAGCCCGCACCCGCGCGCAGGCGTGGCTGAAGCGCGTCGGCCTCGGCGGCTTTGCCGGCCGCTATCCGCATATGCTGTCGGGCGGGCAAAGGAAGCGCGTCGGCCTCGCCCAGGTGCTGATCCGCGATCCGAAAATCCTGCTGATGGACGAGCCGTTCGGTCCGCTCGACGCGCAGACCCGCCAGATCATGGGCAATTTGCTGCTCGACCTCTGGAGCGCCGACCGCAAGGCGGTGATGTTCGTCACCCACGATCTGGAGGAGGCGATCGCGCTGTCCGACCGCGTGGTCATCATGTCGGCGGGGCCCGCCGCGCGCATCATCGGCGACTGGCGCGTGCCGCTCGCGCGCCCGCGCGACATTTCGGAGGTGAGGCTGGACCGGAGTTTCCATGAACTGCACCGCGAAATCTGGAACGTGCTGAAGGACGAGGTGCTGAAGGGTTACGCGCAGACGGAGGGCGGGGAGTCATGAACCGCGTCGCGCTGCTCGGCTGCCAGATCCTCGTTCTCGTCGTCACGCTGCTGGCCTGGCATCTGCTCACCACCGTGCCGATGTCGGACGGCAAGCCGCTAGTGCCGCCGTTCTTCTTTTCCACGCCGGGCGACGTGTTCGCGCGCATCTGGCAATGGTTCTACGAGGGCACGATCTGGCGGCATCTGTGGATCACGCTGACCGAGGCGACGCTGGCCTTCGTGATCGGCTCGGTCGGCGGCATCCTGGTCGGCTTCTGGTTCGCGCGCCAGCCGATCATTGCCGCGATCTTCGATCCCTACGTCAAGATGATCAACGCGCTGCCGCGCATCGTGCTGGCGCCGATCTTCACGCTGTGGTTCGGGCTCGGCATCTGGTCGAAGGTGGCGCTCGGTGTCACGCTCGTGTTTTTCATCGTGTTCTTCAACGTCTATCAGGGCGTGCGCGAAGTGAGCCCGACGGTGCTGGCCAATGCCAAGATGCTCGGCATGAACGAGCGGCAATTGATGCGCCACGTCTACTGGCCCTCGGCCTTGTCCTGGATGTTCTCCTCGCTGCACACCTCAGTGGGGTTCGCGGTGGTGGGTGCGGTGGTCGGCGAATATCTCGGCTCGGCGGCGGGGCTCGGCTATTTGATCCTGCAGGCGGAGGGAACTTTCGACATTGCCGGGGTCTTTGCGGGCATGTTCGTTTTGGCCGCCTTCGTGATCGTCATCGACGGGCTCGTGACCCTGGCCGAGCGGCGGCTGCTGGTCTGGCGCCCGGTCGCCGCAGACACCCGGACATGATGTTATTGACCATGGCCGGACTTTGCAGGTCCGGCGTGGTGTCTTATCGTCCATCATCCAATGCGGCCGGCACAGGCCGCCTTCGCAAAACGGGAGGTTTTTTCATGACGATTCGGATCGTCCGGCGATTGGTTTCGTCGCTGTTCGCGCTCGCGCTGATGTCGGGCGCGGCTTTCGCGCAATCCAAGGTCACCATTGCCATCGGCGGCGCGTCTTGCCTGTGCTACCTGCCGACCGTGCTGGCCAAGCAGCTCGGCGAATACGAAAAGGCTGGCGTCAATGTCGAGATGGTCGACTTCAAGGGCGGCTCGCAGGCGCTGACCGCGGTGCTCGGCGGCTCGGCCGACGTGGTGTCGGGCTATTTCGACCATTGCGTCAATCTCGCCGCGAAGGGCCAGGAGCTGCAGGCCTTCGTGGTCTACGACCGCTATCCGGGTCTGGTGCTGGTGGTCTCGCCAAAGCAGACCGGCACCATCACCTCGATCAAGGATCTCGCCGGCAAGCGGGTCGGCGTCTCGGCGCCCGGATCGTCCACGCATTACTTCCTGAACTATCTGATGAAAAAGAACGGCGTCGATGCGGCTTCTGTCGGCATCATCGGCATCGGCCTCGGTGCGACCGCGGTCGCGGCGATGGAGCAGGGCTCGGTCGATGCCGCGGTCATGCTCGATCCGGCGGTGACGCAGCTGCAGGGCCGCAACAAGGATATGCGTATCCTCTCGGACACGCGCTCGGAAAAGGATACGCTTGAAGTCTTCGGCGGCGAATATCCTGGCGGCGCGCTGTACACCAGAGCGGACTGGATCGCGAAGAATCCGAAGGTGGCGCAGGGGATGACCACCGCGATCGTCAATACGCTGAAATGGATTCACTCGCACACGCCGGAAGAGATCATGGCGAAGATGCCGCCCGAACTGATCGGCGCTGACAAGGCGCTTTATCTCGAGGCGCTGAAGGCCACGATCCCGATGTACTCGCTCACCGGCCTGATGGACCCGAAGGGCGCCAAGGCGGTGCTCGACGTGTTCACCCTGTCCTCGGAAGCGGTCGCGAAGGCCAAGATCGATCTGTCGAAGACCTACACCAACAAGTTTGTCGAACAGGCGCTGAAGGCGAAGTAACTTCCCTCCCTCGGCTTGCGGCCTTCCCTCTCCCCGTTTCCCTTCCTGCTCCCTCCCCCTGGAAGGGGGAGGGTCGGGGAGGGGGTCATACGGTGGACGAAGTTGGGGGCCCCCCCCCCCCCCAAGGAGTTGATAAGGGGGGGGGCAAACCCCAA
>JAESGX010000076.1_pt1 | contig 160730 bp, 148 predicted proteins | sample 9269801 | NCBI WGS metagenome assembly JAESGX01 (sample SAMN16773122, study PRJNA677054) | algae metagenome | isolation source: Pleurocapsa minor GSE-CHR-MK-17-07R and co-occurring heterotrophs from wet... | place: USA: Lower Calf Creek Falls, Grand Staircase Escalante National Monument, UT ... | reverse complement strand
ACCGACTACAACACCGAAAGGCCCCACTCGGCCCTCGGCTACCAGACCCCTGCAGGCTTCACTCTGCACCTGACCACCGCAATCGCCCGTCCCGCTGCACGCAACGAGGGTTCCGCGAGCCGGGCGATTGCTCAACACGCGCCGAAAGGCGTAAATCAGCCACCGGCTCCGATCGCGGCTGGATGAATGTTCAGTGGCAGGTCACGAGAACCCGGCGACCAGCAAAGGGTTGATGCCGGCAGCACGCCGGATCCGCCTAGAAAGGCGTCCCGCCCGGCCATGTAGCCTGGCAAATCGGCCCGATCGGTCAACCAGGCAGAGATGTGGCAGATGTCCTCTATCCCCCATGCCGCCTTCGGCAAGGATGGTCCGGATGTTGCCAAAGCAGATCGCCCCCTGATCGGCCACGTTCTCTGGCACCGTGCTGTCCGCGGCAAGGCCGAGCTGCCCCGAGGTCCGGACGATCCGTGCTCCGGCGGGCAGAAGCACGCCATGGGCATAGCGGGCCAGAGGGGCGGCAATGTTTGCAGGAGTCAGGGGGCGCATGGTGTCTCTCGCCGAGGTCCGCGCCAAGAATGCCCCTAGTCGATCCCCCCGCGCGGCAAAAAAATCGTTCGTCACGCCCCCGTTTTCCTTTTGCCAAACCCGGCCCGGATCGCACTAATCTTTGCGGCGTCCGGCCCGGAGGAACCTATGTCCCGCAAGATCGTGCTTGTCCGCCACGGCGATGATCCGCCCGATGACCGGGTGGTCACCTATGCCGTGCAGAACGGGTTCGAGCCGGTCTTCGTGCGCCCGTTCAAGGGCGACAAGCTGGGGCTACCGGGGCCGGACGTGGCAGGCTCGGTCGTCTATGGCGGGCCCTACAATGTCTTCGAGGAAGACAAGCACCCGTTCCTGAACGATGAGGCCGACTGGATCCGCGCCTGCATGGCGCAAGGCATCCCGCTTCTGGGCCTGTGCCAGGGCGGCCAGCAGATTGCTCGGGTTCTGGGGGCCGAAGTCGGGCCCTATGCGACGCCCGTCCACGAATTCGGCTATTACCCGATTTCGCCCACGCCCGAGGGCCGCGATTTCCTGCCCGAAATGCTGCACATGACGCAGGCGCACTTCCACACCTTTGCCCTTCCCGAAGGCGCGGTGCATCTGGCCTCCAGCCCGATGTATCCCAACCAGGCCTTCCGCCATGGCGAGAAGACTTATGCCTTCCAGTTCCACCCCGAAGTCACCATCGAGGGCTTCCGGCGCTGGCAATCCTACCCCTGGGCGGCCTTCGGCAAACCTGGCGCGCAGACGAAGGCCGAGCAGGATGCCCTGATGGCGGAACATGATGCTCGGCAGGCGGATTGGTTCTACGGGTTTCTGCGAAAGCTGTTCGGCAGCGCATGACCTCCCTCGCACAGCGCAATCCGCAGGCCTTTGGTGTGCTGGTCACCCTGGCCGGCGTAATGATCTTCGTCCCCGATGCACTGGTGATGCGACTAATCGGCGGCGACATGCTGGCGTTGGCCTTCTGGCGCGGTCTGATCGCGGGCAGCATCTTCCTGCTGGGCAACCTGATCCTTGCCCCGCAAACCATGCCCGCCAAGGGAGAATGGTTCGACCGCGAGGGCCTTCTCATCATCGGACTGAACGCGGGCGGCGTTCTGTCGTGGTGTTCGGCGATGCAGTACACCTCGGCCGCGAATGCGCTGCTGGTCCTGGCCATCGCCCCGTTCTTGGCCGCGATCCTATCGTACTTCCTCCTGAAGGAACGCATCGACCGTGCCACCGCCCTTGCCATCGCGCTGGTCTTTGCAGGCGTTTTGATCATCGGCTCAGGCAGCCTTGGGCACGGGCGGCTGCTGGGCGACGCCTTTGCAATGATAAACGCGCTGACCATCGCGGCCTACTACGTCACGCTGCGCACCACGGGCCACCGCAACATGCTGCCGCATCTGGCGCTGGGGTCGATCCTCGGCGGACTCCTGGCCGTTCCCTTCGCCGACTTCGAACCCGTCAGCACGACGCAGGCGCTGCTGATCTTCCTCTCCGGCGCGATCATCCTGCCCGGCGCAGCGGGCTTGCTGATGCTCGGCCCCCGCTACCTGCCCGCGCCCGAGGTTTCGATGATCACGCTTCTGGAGGTGATCCTGGGGCCGCTCCTCGTCTGGGTGGTGATTGGCGAGAACCCCGGCCAGATGACCTTGATCGGCGGGGCGGTCATCGTCATCACAGTCGCGCTGTACACCTTGCGCCGCCTGAGCCAACCCGAAAGCCCCGTCTGATGCGTCTTCTCTTCATCCATGCCCATCCGGTCCCGGAAAGCCTCAGCACCGCGCTGTGCACCGCCGCCGTGGAAATCGCGCGCGCGAAGGGTCACGACGTCCGCCTGATCGACCTCCACGCCGAGGGCTTCAACCCCGTCATGTCCACCGACGAACGCCGCCGCTACACCGAAGACGTCCCGCTTCCGGTCGACCTCATCCACCATGTCGAGGCCCTGCAATGGGCCGAGGCGCTGATCCTCGTCTACCCCACCTGGTGGTACTCGCAACCCGCGATCCTGAAGGGCTGGATGGATCGGGTCTGGCGCCCCGGCATCGCCTTTACCCTGCACGAGGAAGGCCAGCGCCTGCGCCCGGCCCTGACCAACATCCGCCTGATCGGAGTGATCACCAGCTTCGGCTCGCCCTGGTGGTTCTGGACCTTCCTTATGGGTGCTCCGGGCCGCAAGATCGTCCTGCGCGGCCTGCGCTTCTGCACCAACCGGCGGACGAAGACCTTCTGGCTGGGCCTCCATGAGATCGACGACCAGACCGACACGACCCGCAAACGCTATATCGACAAGGTCCGCGCCCGCATCGCGCAGATCCCGCTTTAAGGTGCCATCATGGGCCATATCGGACACTGGGCCGACCTGACTGCCCCCGAATTCGCCGCCCTTGACCGCGAAAGGGCCGTGGCAATCCTGCCCATCGGCGCCATCGAACAGCACGGGCCGCATCTGGCCATGTCGGTCGACCGTGACCTGACCCTGGCCGTCCTGACACGCGCCTTGGCCCAGATTGACCCCGCGCACACCGTCCTCGCCCTGCCAGTGCAGGCCATCGGCAAAAGCACCGAACATCAGGCCTGGCCCGGCACCCTCTCGCTCTCCGCCGACACGCTGCTCCGCGTCCTGCACGACCTCGCCGCTTCGGTCCACCGCGCGGGCGTGCCCCGGCTGATGATCCTGAACGGCCACGGCGGCAACCGCGCGCTTCTGGAGCTTGCCTGCCGCAACCTCCGCGCCGAACCGGGCCTGATCACCGCCCATGTCGCCTGGGACGATCTCGCCGATGCCGAGACCGTGGTCGGAGCCGCCGAGGCGCAGAACGGCCTCCACGCAGGCGACGTCGAAACCTCGGCCATGCTGGCCGCCCACCCCGACAAGGTCCGCCGGGACCGGACCGAAGACTTCGGCTCAGCCCACCTCACCTGGCAGCAGGCCCATCCCGACCTCGGCCTTGGCTCCGCCCCCCTCCGCCCCGGCTGGCTGATGGGGGACCTCAATTCCAAAGGCGCCATCGGCAATGCCGCCGCCGCCACGGCGAAAAAGGGCGAAACGCTTCTGACAAACGCCGCCCGTACCCTCGCCCGGCTGGTCGGCGACTTCGCCCGGTTCACCCCCGGCTGACCCCGCAACCGGAATGACGTCGAATCCTTTGGGGTCACGTCCCCGTTTTGCTTGCGTGAACCCACGCACCCCCGGCCTTACCCTCTTTCGGGAACCCGATCCCGAAAGCGCCGCATGACCAGCATTTCCGGCAAGACCACCACCGACTGGGCCGCCTTCGCTGCTACCCTCGCCCCGGTCGAGGTCATCGACGAGCCGGTCCTGGTCAAGAAGCGCAGCCGCGATTTCTTCTGGTATTCCCCGATCCTCGACCGCCGCCTGAAGACCTGCTTCGGCGATCTGGTCGCACGGCCGAAATCCCCCGCCGAGATGGCACACTGCCTATCCCTGTCGGCACGCCATCGCGTCCCCGTGACGCTTCGCGGCGGGGGAACCGGCAATTACGGCCAGTCGGTTCCGATGGAAGGCGGCCTCATCATCGACACCACCGCCATGGGTGAAGTCCTTCAAATCGGGCCGGATTTCGTGCGGGTACAGGCAGGCTGCAACATCCTGAAACTGAACGAGGCCCTGAAGGCCAAGGGTCGCGAGCTTCCCGTCTTCCCCTCGACCCAGGACATCGCCACCATCGGCGGCTTCATTTCGGGCGGGTCGGCGGGCATCGGCACGGTCAGCCACGGCATGCTGCGCGATGCGGGCAATGTGCTGGAAATCCGCGTGCTTTCCGCAGAGGAAACCCCGCGCGAAGTGGTGTTCACCGGCGACCGGATCAACATGATCCACCACGCATGGGGCATCAACGGCGTCATCACCGAACTGACGCTGCGCACCGTGCCGACCGAAGACTGGATCGGCTGCATCGCCACCTTCGCCGACTATCCCACCTGCTACGCCGCCGGCATGGACCTTGCCGCCTCGGACATGCGCCGCAAGCTCTGCTCCACTCTCGACGCGCGCATCGGCACCTATTTCGACCGGCTGAAAGGCATCATCCCCGAAGGCCGCGCGATGCTGGTCACGCTGATCCCGCGCGGCCAGATGGACGCCTTCCGCGCCCTGATCGCCGACCACAAAGGCACCGTTGATCTGGAGATGGACGAGGCCGAACGTCTGGCCCGCAAACTCCCGCATGCGTTCGAATTTTCCTACAACCACACCACGCTGCAGGCGCTGAAGACCGACCGAAAAGTGACCTACCTGCAGATCCTCTGCCCCGCCCCCTTGAACGTTGCGAAGATCATCGAGCTGCGAGGCGTCCTTGGCGATGACGTCTACATGCACCACGAGTTTTCGCTGATGGGCGGGCAACGCGTAGCCTTCGACCTGCCGCTGGTCAAATACACCACCGACGAACGCCTCTACGAGATCATGGGTGCCTACGAGGCCCACGGCTGCCCCGCCTCGGACCCGCATTCCTGCATCATCGAGGAGGGCGGGATGAAGAAGGCCGACTACCGCCACCTCGCCTGGAAGAAACGGATGGACCCGCTGGGCCTCCTGAATTCCCCCAAGACCCGCGAATGGACGCGCGTCCGCGACATGCCGCCCGAAGCCATCGAAGCCCTGCACCAGACCTGACCAAACCAGAGGCGGCCCAGCCGCCCGAACCCAACAAGGAGAGAGCCATGACCTTCACAGACAAACGCGGCAACCCGCTGCCCGGCCACCTTTCCAAGGCCGCGAAATCGCTCGGGTCCGACCCGATGAGCCGCCGGGAGTTCCTTGCGACCGCCACCGCCTTCGGGGCCACTACAGCCACTGCCTATGCCATGCTGGGCGCGGCTGCCCCGGCCCATGCCGAAGGCACGCCGGTCAAGGGCGGCACCCTCCGGGTCGGCATGCAGGTGATGGACCTGAAAGACCCCCGCATGGCCGACTGGTCGCAGATCGCCAACCTGGAGCGCCAATTCCTGGAACCGCTGGTGAAATACACCTCGGACTTCACCTTCGAAGGCAAGCTTCTGGAAAGCTGGGAGGTGAACGCCGACGCGACCCAGTACACGCTGCGTGTCCGCCCCGGCGTCACCTGGAACAACGGCGACACGTTCACGTCAGAAGACGTGGCCTACAACCTCAACCGCTGGTGCGACACCTCGGCAGAAGGCAACTCGATGGCATCGCGCTTTTCGGCGCTGATGGATGCGGCGACCGGCAAGGCCCGTGACGGCTCCATCGTCATCGTGGACGACATGACGGTGCAGCTGAATCTGTCCGTGCCGGACATCGCGATTGTCCCGAACATGGCGGACTACCCCGCCCTGATCGTGCACCGCAGCTACGACGCCACCGGCGCCAACCTGGCGGCAAACCCGATCGGTACCGGCCCGTTCGAGCTGGAAAGCCACGAGGTCGCCAACAAGGCCCGCGTCGTCCGGCGCAAGGATGGCAAGTGGTGGGGCGGCGAGGCGCATCTTGACGCGATCGAGTTCATCGATCTTGGCAACGACCCCGCCGTCGAGGTCAACGCCTGGGGCTCGGACCTTATCGACCTCAACCAGCAGTCGGGCGAGAACTTCTTGGAGACGCTCGACGCGCTGGGGCTGGAGCGACACGAGATCGCCACGGCGAACACTGTCGTCGCCCGGATGAACGTCGGGCAGGAACCCTACACCGACAAGCGCGTCCGTCTGGCGATTCAGGCCGCCGTCGACAACGCCAAGGTGCTGGAACTGGGGATTTCCGGCCTCGGTACCGTCGCCGAAAATCACCACGTCAGCCCGATCCACCCGGAATACGCGGAACTGCCGAAGCTTAGCCGCGATCCGGCCAAGGCGGTGGCTCTCCTGCAAGAGGCTGGCATGGCGGATTTCGAGTTCGACCTGATCTCGGTCGACCAGGACTACCACCAGAACTCCTGCGACGCGATTGCAGCCCAGGTCGTCGATGCTGGCATCAAAATGAAGCGGACGGTGATCCCCGGGGCGACGTTCTGGAACGACTGGACGAAGTACCCGTTCTCGATGACGAACTGGAACATGCGACCCTTGGGCGTGCAGGTTTACGCGCTTGCCTACCGCTCAGGCGAGGCCTGGAACGAAAGCGGCTACGCCAACGCCGAGTTTGACGCCAAGCTCGCCACCGCGCTGGCCACGGCAGACGTTGAGGCTCGCCGCGCGATCATGGCCGAGCTTCAGGCGATGCTTCAAGGCGACGGAGTTCTGATCAACCCGTTCTGGCAAAATGTTTATTCGCACTCAACTCCCAGGCTGAAGGGCTACCGAGTGCACCAGACCTTCGAGATGGACCTCGGCGGCGTCTGGCTTGAAGCCTGACCGTTCCCTGAACCAAAGCCCGAAGGCGGCCCGTGCCGCCTTCGCAACCTGCCACCGCCCCGCGATTGCGACGGGCAAAGGAGAACTGCCATGAAGACCACCCGCCTGCTTCTGTCTGTGTCCTTCGTCCTGTCGCTTCCGCTCAGCGCGCTTGCCGATGACCCCGAACTGATCGTCACCGACTGGCCTGGCTTCGACGCCGAAGGCATGTACGCCCCCTACAAGGAGAAACACGGCGACCGGCCGACCTATACTTTCGTCACCTCGGATGACGAGACCTTCCAGAAAGCCGCCTCCGGCTTCGGCGCCGACGTCTCGCACCCCTGCGCCCAGATGGTGCCCAAGTACCGAGAGATGGACCTGATCGAACCTTGGGACATCTCCCGCATCCCGGAATTCAAGAACATCATGCCGGAGTTCCTCGCCTCCCCCGTCATCCAGGACGAGGCCGGGGTCTGGATCATCCCCGCCGACTGGGGCGCGACCGCGATCGCCTACAACACCGAAACCGTCCCGGCCGAGGATGTCTCGACGCTGCAGGTCTTCACCGACCCGAAGTACGCCGGCAAGATCACCATGCCCAACGCCTCGGACGACGTCTGGGCTCTGGCCTATCTTGCCACCGGCGTCACCGACTGGACCAAGGTCACTGACGACCAGTTCAACGCCGCCGCCGACTGGCTGCGCAAGGTGCATCCCGGCGTCCGCGCCTATGTGAACTCCTCGACCGAAATGGCCCAGCTGATGAAGTCGGGCGAGGTTCAGGTCGCCTGGTCCTGGCCGGATGGCCTGTCGATCCTGCAGAAGGAAGGCTTCCCCGTCGGCTACCAGCGCACGCCCAAGGAAGGCGTGACCACCTGGTTCTGCGGCCTCGTGAACCTGAAGAACGGCAAGGGCAGCGAGGACAAGGCCTACGACTACGTCAACTCCTGGATCCGCCCCGAGGCCGCCGAAGTTCTGGTGACAAACATCGGCTACGGCCACGCCAACGCCGAGGGCATGAAGCTGATCGATCCAGCGGTCCTCGATGCTGCGGGCCTGGGGCCAATCAGCGGGCCGACCCTGCCGCAGCTTCCGTTCGACCTCGACCAGCGGGAAAAGCAGCTCGAAACCTTCGAGCAGATCAAGGCCGGGTTCTGAGCGGACCAAGGCACAAGGCAAGGGGCACGTTGATGCAAGACCACCGACTGTCCATTCCGGACACCCCTCGCCTTGTCCTGACAAATGCGCGCGTCCCGGCCGAACTGGTCGTGGCGCCACCTCCGGGGGCGCGGACTGACGCCGAAGGCGCGCTCCTTCTCGACCTCCTGATCGACCGAGGCCGCATCGCGGGCCTTTTCCCCGGAGGAACCGCCCCCGACGCAGGCCCGCGTGTCGACCTCCAGGGCCGCCACCTCTGGCCCGCCTTCATCGACATGCACACCCACCTCGACTGCGGCCACGCCATCCCCCGCGTCCGCCCGGACGGCACCATCCACGGTGGCTTCTCTCTGACCGCCGAAGACTGGCCGCGCTGGACCGACGCCGACCTCGACCTGCGCATGGAGTTCGGTATCGCTTGCGCCTACGCCCACGGCGTCGCCGCACTCCGCAGCCATGTCGACAGCGAAACGCTGGCCTATTCGCAGCACCATTGGCGGGCGCTGGACCGCATGCGCAGCAAATGGGCGGGCCGGGTTGACCTGCAAGGCGTCACCATCTGCGCGATGGAGGCCTGGGTCGGAGAAGACGCCCGGGCCCTCGCCGATCTTGCCGCCGATAGGGGCGGTATCTTGGGCGGGGTCACCGATACGCTCGACCGGGGTGAGAACGGCACCTACGACGCGCTTGCCCACGCCCTCGGCCGGCTGTTCGCGCTGGCCAAAGAGCGCGGCCTCGACGTCGACCTTCACGTTGACCAGACCGAGGACCTCTCCGCCTTCACCATTCCCGAAATTGCCCGCGCCCGGCTACGTTCAGGCTTTCAGGGCCGCGTGGTCCTTGGTCACTGCGTGAACCTCTCCCTGATGACGCCCGAGGTCATCGACCAGACCCTCACGCTCGCCCGCGAAGCCGACCTCGCCTTCGTCTCGATGCCGACGCCGATGATGTACCTGATGGACCGCAAGCCCCACCGCACCCCGCGCTGGCGCGGCGTCACGGCGGCCAATGAAATCCGCGCCGCCGGTCTGCCGCTCGCCATCGGCGGCGACAACTGCCGCGACGCCTGGTTCGCTTACGGCGATCACGACATGCTGGATACGCTGAAACAGGCGATCCGCGTCTTTCAGGCCGATGAACCCCTGACCGGCAGCCTTGCCATGGCCTCCCGCACCCCCGCCGACCTGATCGGTCGCCCCGACCTTGGCCGGATTGACGAGGGCCTGCCCGCCCATTTGGTGATCTTCCAGGCCCGCAGCCTGAACACCGTCCTTTCCCGCGATCAGGCCGACCGGATCGTCCTGAACCACGGGCGCCAGGTGACCGACCCCCTGCCGCTGCATCACGAGCTTGAAGCGGCCCTCGGGCTGGCAGAAACTCTTGCCTGAGCTTTGAGGGATTGCGCCATGCAGCTGACCGACTTCATCCATGGCCTTCGCTGGCAGGACGTTCCCGCCCCAGTGCAGGACCGCACCCGCGATTTCCTTGTCGACTTGCTGGGCGTCGCAACCGGAGGCATCGGCACCCGCCTTGCGCGGATCATCTGCGATCATGCCGCCGACCAGTTCGCCCCCGGAAGCGCTTCGGCGCGAATGCTGATGGATGGCCGCGAGGTCAGCCCTTCCGGGGCGGCACTAGCGGGCGGCATGACCATCGACGCCTATGACGCCCACGACGGCCACCGCTTGACCAAGGGCCATGCCGGTTGCGCCGCGCTTCCCGCCGCGATGGCCATGGTGGAGGCGACCGGAAAGTTGGACGGGGGCGACCTCCTGACCGCGCTCCTCCTCGGCTACGAGATCGGCACCCGCGGCGGGATCGCGCTCCACCGGACGGCCTGCGACTACCACACCACCGGCGCCTGGACCGCGCTCTCCTGCGCCGCCATCGGTGCGCGCTATCTGGGTCTGACAGCCGACCAGACCCGCCACGCCCTCGGCATCGCCGAATACCACGGCCCCCGCAGCCAGATGATGCGCTGCATCGACCATCCGACCATGCTGAAGGACGGCTCCGGTTGGGGCGGGATGGCTGGGGTTTCCGCCGCTTACCTCGCGCGGTCGGGCTTCACTGGTGCGCCTGCGATCACGGCGGAAGGGGATGACGTGGCCGACCTCTGGGGCGACCTTGGCCAGACCTGGCGGGTGATGGAGCAATACTACAAACCCTTCCCGGTCTGCCGTTGGGCGCAACCGCCCGTGCAGGCCGTGCTCTCGCTGATGCAGGGCCATGGCCTCCGGTCAACCGACGTCGCGCGGATCGAGATCGTGACCTTCCACCAATCCCTCCGCCTTGCCACGCGCACCCCCGCCACGACCGAAGAGGCCCAATATTCCACCGCCTTCCCCGCCGCCGTCGCTGCCGTGCGCGGCACCATCGGGGCTGCCGACATCACCGAGGCCGCCTTCGCCGACCCCGAAATCCGCCGCCTTGCCGAAGGCATGAAAGTCACCGAATCCGACACCTACAACGCCGCCTTTCCGGCCCGCCGCTTCGCCCATGCCGTGCTGGTCCTGCAAGACGGCACCCGCCTTGAGTCACCCCCGACCGAGGCGCGCGGCGACCCCGAGGCGATGGTCTCCCGCGACGAGATGCGCCAAAAGTTCCACGCCTGCGCTGACCCGGTGATGGGCCCCGAGCGGGCCACAGCCCTACGCGCCGCAGCCGAGGGCCTGACCCCCGGAAAACCCGCTCAGGATCTTCTGGATCTGGCCTTGGGCAGACCTTAAGAATTCCCTAGCGTCCGCGACCAAGCCTTTGATTTTACGCACGTTACAGCTTTTTTCCACCGTGGACACTACGCCCGCAGACGCTTCCCCTCCGGGTCGAATGCCGCCCCCTCCAGCACCTTCGCCCGATGCGGCCGCCCCAGAACCATGACCTCCAGCTCCGCCCCCGCCGCGATGTCCGGCCGCAGGTAAGCCAGCGCCAGCGACTGCCCGACATGATACCCATAGGCGCCCGAAGACACCTTACCCGCAGGCTTCCCTGCCAAGTCAAAGACCGGCTCATTCCCCGTCGCGTCCGCCGTCGTGACCTCGATCACCAGCGTTCGCAAGACCTCCCTCGGCGGCAGGCCCGCGATGGCCGCGTAGGCCGCCTTGTTCAGGAACTCCTTCTCCATCTTGATCAGCCCCGCCAGCCCCGTCTCCTGCGGCCAGTACTCGGGCGAGTAATCCCGCCCCCAGGACCCGTAGCCCTTCTCCACTCGCAAGCTCATCAACGCCCGGCTGCCAACCGGCCCCGCTCCCACCGCCTTGCCCGCCTCCAACAGCGCCGCATAAAGCCGCGCCTGATCGGCCTCGGAGCAATGAAGCTCCCATCCCAGATCGCCAGTGAAACTGACCCGGAGCGCAATGCAAGGGACCCCCGCCACGTCGATCCGCTGGGACCGCATGAACGGAAACGCCTCGTTCGACAGGTCGGCGTTGGTCAGCCGTGTGAGCAGATCGCGCGCCAGTGGCCCCGCCACATTGAACCCCGCCATCGCCTCGGTCACGCTCTCCGACCGCGTCCCCGCAGGCAGGGGCAACGCATCGAAGAACCGCTTGTGATACCGCTCCGCCATGCCGGAGCCGACCATCAAGTAATCCTCGGGTCCCAGACAGGTGACGGTGAAATCCCCCGCAATCCCGCCGCGTTTGCCGATCAGGGGCGCGAGGCAGGAGCGGCCCGGCACGCCCGGAATCCGGTTGGCAAGCAAGGCATCCAACCAGTCCTTCGCCCCCGGCCCGGCGATCCGGTAGCGGGCGAAGTTCGAGATGTCGATGATCCCCGCCCGGTCACGCAGCATCCTTGCCTCGCGCCCCACCGGAGCCCACCAGTTTTGGCGGTCAAAGCCGATCGTCTCCTCCTTCGGCTCGCCCTCGGCCGAGAACCAGAGCGGATGTTCCCAGCCATAGTTCAGGCCGAAGACCGCACCCTTCGCCTTTTGCGTCTGATAGATCGGCCGAACCCGCACCGGGCGACCGGCGCTGCGTTCTTCGTTCGGGAAGTGAATCTTGAAGCGGTTCGCGTACTGGTCGCGGACGCGGGCCTTGGTGAAGTCCTTGCCCGCCCAGGCCCCGAACCGCGCAAGGTCCCAGCCGAACATGTCGAGCTTTGGTTCGCCCTGAATGATCCATTCCGCCGAAAGAAGCCCCAGGCCGCCGGACTGTGAAAAGCCGGGGATGATCCCGTTGCAGCAGAAATAGTTGCACAGTTCCGGAACCGGGCCGAACAGGGCCGATGAATCTGGCGACCAGATCATCGGGCCGTTGATCACCCGCTTGATCCCCGCGCTGCCCACGACCGGCACACGGTCGATCGCGCGGAGCATGTTGGGTTCGATCCGCTCCAGATCATCGGCGAAGAGCTCGTGGCCAAAGCCTTGCGGCGTGCCGTCCTCAGCCCAGAAGCGCATGTCCCTCTCATAGGCGCCGACGAGCAGGCCCTTGCCTTCCTGCCGCAAGTAATACTCGCCATCCCGGTCGGCGACCGAGGGCAGGCGGCGGTCCATCGCGGCGATTTCGGGGATCGTTTCGGTGACGAAATACTGATGCTCGGTCGGCATCAGGGGCAAGGTGATCCCCGCCAGCGCCGCCACTTCCCGCGCCCAAAGGCCTGCTGCGTTCACCACCCATTGGGTATGGATCGACCCCAGCGGCGTTTCGACAATCCACGACCCGTCCGGCTGCGGCCGAGTCGCTGTCACCGGGCACATCCGGTGGATTTGCGCCCCCCGCGCCCGCGCACCGGCGGCATAGGCCATCGTCACGCCCGAGGGGTCCACATTGCCGCCTTGCGGTTCGTACATGATGCAGCGGATGCCGTCGAAATTCACCAGGGGGTGCAGCCGTTCCGCCTCGTCCCGGCTGACCTCGTGGAAGTTCATCCCATAGTACCGCGCCTTCGCAGCCTGCAGGCGGAGCTGGTGTTCCCGCGCTTCGGTCTGGGCCAGATAGAGGCTTCCCGGCTGGAAGATGCCGCAGCCCTGGCCGGTCTCGGCCTCCAGTTCCTTGTAAAGACCCATGGTGTAGTGCTGCAGGCGGCTGATGTTGGTCGAGTCATGCAGACCGTGGATATTCGCCGCCGCGTGCCAGGTGGAGCCGCTTGTCAGTTCCGACCGTTCCAGCAGGACGACATCCGTCCAGCCGAGCTTGGTCAGGTGGTAAAGTATCGAGCAGCCAACGAGGCCCCCCCCGATGACAACGACCTGGGCGTGGGATTTCAGCTTGGTCTCAGGGCTCGTCATCGCCGATCTCTTCCCGTCGCTTGGCGACATAGGCTTCCAGTTCCTCGCGGATGGCAGGGTCCATCGGCGGCTCTTCATATTCGGCCAGCGCCTGCTGCCACAGGTCGGTCGCGCGGTCGCCAGCGTCTTTCGCCCCAGCCAGCGCCCAGTTTTCGTACCCCCGCCAATCCGACAGCATCGGCTGGTAGAATGCCTTTTCATACCGCTCCATCGTGTGGGCCGCGCCAAAGAAATGGCCGCCCGCAGGCACATCGCGGATGGGGTCGAAGCCCAGCTCCTCGGCATCCCACTTCAGGGGCCGCAGGAACTCCACCATGTTCTGCAGGATTTCCACGTCGAGGATCAGCTTTTCATAGCTGGCCGTCAGCCCACCCTCCAGCCAGCCCGCTGCGTGGTAGATCAGGTTCGCCCCACCCATCACCGCGCCCCAGGTTGCCATCGAGGTTTCATATGCCGCCTGCAGGTCCACCGCGTTCGAGGCGTTGGCGTTCGACGTGCGGTAGGGCAGCCCATAGCGCCGGGCCAGTTGGCCTGCGATGACATTGGCCTTGGTGTTTTCCGGTGTACCGAAGGCGGGCGCGCCAGACCGCATGTCGACGTTCGAAGTAAAGGCCCCGTACGTCACTGGCGCACCGGGCTTGACCAACTGGGTCAGGACGACGCCGAAGAGCGCCTCGGCATTCTGCTGAGCCATGGCGGCGGGCAGGCTGACGGGGGTCATGGCACCCATCAGGGTGAAAGGGGTGATCGTCACCGGCTGGCCATGTTCGGCCATGGCGATCAGGCCGTCGCCCATCGCATCGTCCAGAAGGCGCGGCGAGTTGACCGAGATGATGGTGATGACGCCTGGGTCTTTCGCCATCTCCTCAAGGCTGACGCCGCGCGAGATGGCCATCATCCGGATGCCGTCCATCGCCCGGCTGCGCCCGATGGCGGTGCAATGGAACGTCAGGTCCGAGAGAGTGAGGTTGGCGAAATAGGTATCAAGATGGCGGTTGTTCGCGGGCAGTTCCTGTGGCGCGGTCACCTGGTTGCCGATCATGTGGATCGTGTTGAAGTGGTGCGCCAGGCGGATGAAGTTCTGGTAGTCGCCCAGGTTCCCCGACCGGCGTCCGTTCACCCGGTCATGCACGTTGGGGGGCCCCGCGACCAGACCGAAGACCAGATGATCGCCGCCCATATGCACCCGCTTTCCCGGGTTGCGCGGGGTCAGGGTAAACTGGCGCGGGACGGTCGCGAGCGCCGCTTCGACGTGGGTCTCGTCGATCCGCACCACCCCGTCGTCATCGATCCTGGCTCCCGCAGTGGCGAACAGCGCCCGGACATTGGCACCCATCACCTTGATGCCGAGTTCCTTCAGGATGCGGATCGAGGTGTCGTGCAGGTCCTGCATCTGGTCGGGGGACAGGACCTCCATCGGAGCGTAGGGGTTGCGGACAGCCTCCCACGGCAGTTGGGCGATGCTGGCCCCGGCCTTTTCGCGCCGCCCCCGTCTTGCTTCCCGCATCGTGCTCCCCTGCCTTTTGCAGCAGCCTAAATCCCAGGCAGACAAAGTCACGAAAGCGAAACGGGGGCCTGACCCCAAGATATTCCGGGGCATAATCTGTGGCCCGATGTCCGCGCATCGGCTAGGCTGCGGCCAGGAGAAAGCGACGATGAAATACCTGCCGCCCCTGAACTACATCCGGTCCTTTGAAGCCTCAGCCCGGCACCTGAGCTTTACCCGCGCGGCGGAAGAGTTGCGGATGACCCAGGCCGCCGTTTCGGGCCATGTGCGGGCGCTGGAGCAGTTCATCGGGCGGCCACTCTTCTACCGCGCGCCGCGCAGCCTGACCCTGACCGAGGTCGCCTCGGCCTATCTTCCGGCCCTGCAGCGGGCCTTGGCGCAGATCGACGTGGCGACGGGCCAGGTGCAGACCGTTCGGCACCGGAAAGAGGTGGTGATTTCCTGCCCGGCAAGCCTTGCCACCAACTGGCTGCCCGAACGGCTGAAAGCCTACCGGGAGGAGAACCCCGAAGTCGAAGTGACCGTCCACGCGACGATCTGGGCGGAAACGACCGAGCAGATCGTCGACCTGCGGATCATCCCCCGGCATGTCAGCCAGCCCTTGGTCGGCGACAGCCTGGGCGAGGAACTTCTGGTCATGGTCTGCCGCCCCGATTTTCTGACCGGCCCAGACGCCATGCGGGCGCCCGCCGATGTCCTGCGGAAGGGCCTGATCCATATCCTCGGACGGCAAGAGCTGTGGGAGGCCTTCGCCCGCCACCATGGCATTCCCGACCTGCCGCTGGTGCAGGGTCTGAAGACCGACAGCTCCAACGTGGCGCTTGAGATGGCTATCGCCGGGCTTGGCTGCGCGGTCACGCTGGCCTCGTTGGCCGAGGTTCATTTGCGGCGCGGCTCGCTGGTCGAACCGTTCCCCGGCAAGATCGCCAGCGGCTGGGGCTACGACCTTCGGGCGGGCGAACTCAGCCCGACACGTGCAAGCGAAAGGCTCATGCAGTTCCTGCTAAAACGCGAGAGGGGGCCGGCAGGGTGAGCGTCGAGTATCGTGTCTTGAAAAGCACGTCGGGATTGCCCGAAAGAAGTATCGGGAGGCCGCTTTCCGCCCTTTGCGTCCTCTCGGTCACTCACGGCCCTAAGCTGCCGGTCAGTCTACGCACCAAGCATCAAGCCCACGAAGGTCGAACTGCGAACCTCAAGTGTTTTTCGGGCGGCCAATGTGCCAGTGCCGATTTTGGAACCATAGCGCCTTGACATCGGATAAAAACCGGAAAGTATGATCTAATTCAGTTAGGGGAGGGGGTCGGATGGCCGCGATCACGCTGGAGGGGGTCTCGAAGAAGTTCGGCGCGGTCGAGGTTATCCGCGACCTGAACCTGGAAATCCGAGCGGGGGAGTTTGTGGTCTTTCTCGGCCCGTCCGGGTCTGGCAAATCCACACTCCTGCGGATGATCGCGGGCCTGGAAAGCATCGATTCCGGCAAGCTTCTGATCGATGGGGTGCGGGCGGAAGGGTTGGCCCCGGGCAGCCGGAACCTGGCGATGGTCTTCCAGAACTATGCGCTTTACCCCCACATGACGGTCGAAGAGAACATGGCATTCGGCCTTCGCAACATCGGCATGCCCGCGGACCGGATCAAGGCGCAGGTGACCGAGGCGGCGCGGATGCTGGAGATGGACAAGCTTCTGGCCCGGCGACCGGCCGAGCTTTCGGGCGGGCAGCGGCAACGCGTGGCCATCGGTCGGGCGATCGTGAAGGAACCGAAAGCATTCCTCTTCGACGAACCCTTGTCCAACCTGGACGCTGCGCTGAGGGTTCGGACGCGGGTGGAACTCGCAGAACTGCACCAGCGGCTCGGATCGACGATGGTCTACGTGACCCATGACCAGACCGAGGCAATGACCCTGGCCGACCAGATCGTCATCCTGAACAACTGCCGGATCGAGCAGGTCGGCACGCCGATGGAGGTCTACAGCCGACCAGCATCGCGCTTTGTCGCCAGCTTCATCGGCTCGCCGGCGATGAACCTTCTGCCGGTCACGCTGACCGGGCAGGGCGACAGGGTAGCGGCGCGGCTGGGGGACGGGTCCGTGGTGCCGCTGCGGGGCGCGCCCAAGGGCGAGGGCCCGTGGGAACTGGGCATCCGGCCAGAGGCGCTGACCCTTGCCGCCGAAGGAATGGCCCGGGCGACGGCCACGGTGGTTGAGCGGCTGGGCGACCGGACGCTGGTCTATGCCAAGCTGTCCGACGGATCGCAAGTCATTGCGCAGGACGGCGGCAAGTCGCAGGTCAAGGCGGGGGACAGTGTCGGTCTGACCTTCGACACCGCTGAGTTGCATCTTTTCGACGGTCAGGGCCTGGCCGTTTCGTTCTGATCCCAACGCGCCCGCATGCCCGATCATTGCGCTAAACGACCTAGGGCCTTCATGGGCCTCGGATATGCTTCGTGCGCGCTTAGCCCTTGATACCGGCCGATAGCGTGATCGCCTCGGTCACCCGGCGCTGAAACAGAAGATAGGCAAGCGCGACCGGTAGACCCGCCAGCACTGCGGCGGCCAACTCACGGGCGTAGTAGACGCCGAAGGCATCGTTGACCTGAGTGATGCCAACAGTGATCGTCATCATCTCGGTCCGGGTGACCGACAGGAACGGCCAGAGAAAGGCATTCCACGTCCAGATGAAGCACACGATGGACAGCGCGGTCGTCACCCCCCAATTCATCGGCAGGTAAACCTTGAACAGAATTCGGAACTCGCCCGCGTTGTCCATCACCGCGGCCTCACGGAAATCATGCGGGACCTGATCGAAGAACTGCTTGTAGACGATGATGATGACGGGATGGATCAGCTGCGGCAGCATGATCCCCGCCCACGTGTTGATCAGCCCCAACTGCGAGGTCAGCACGAAATGGTTTATGATCAACGCCTGGGTGGGCACCATGAAGCTGGCCAGGATCAGCCACCACAAAAGCTTGCGACCCGGAAACTGCAGTTGTGACAAGGCATAGCCGCACAGCATCGAAGTCACGATGGTGATCACAGTCACGCCCACTGCAACGGCGATGGAATTGACATACCAGGCCCCGATCTGCGTCGCCGTCAGGGCATGGACATAGTGCTGGAAGGTCAGGTTCTCGGGCCAAAGCTCGATATATGGCCGGACGACCTCGTCTTCGGGTTTCAGCGAAGAGATGACGCCCCAATACAGGGGAAAGGCCCAGATGAGCGCCAAAAGGATGGTCAGGGCCGTGATTACCCCGCCCCAAAAGTTCGCCCGTTGCATGCCAGTGGCGGTCATTTGCGCCCCCCGGCCAACCGCAAGAGCTGGAACTGCAGGACCGAGACCACGACAACCAGAACGAAGAGTGTCACGGCCACTGCCGCAGCCCGGCCGCCCTGATCCTGCTGAAAGGCGCGCTGAAAGACATAGTAGACCAGCACCATGTTGTCGTTCGGCCGCCCGCCTTGCGAGAAAAGGTAGACTTGGTCAAAGATCTTCAGCTGCGCGATCAGCTGGATCGTGAAGACCAGGCTGGTGACCGGCCAGAGAAGCGGCCAGGTGATCCGGCGAAAGGTCGTCCAGCGCCCGGCATTGTCCAGCGCGGCGGCCTCATAGATCTCGACCGGGATCGACCGCAGGCCTGCCAGGAAAAGAAGGATCGAGAATCCTGCGGTCCACCAGATGGTGACGATGCCCACGGCAGGCATGAACCACTCGCGGGATTTGGTGATCGGAATGCGCTCCAGACCAAGAAGGTCAAGGATGTGCATCGAAATCCCGAACTGGAAGTTTAGCACCCAGTCCCAGATGAGATAGACGACCGAGACCGGCAGGATATAGGGAAGAAAGAACAGCGCCAGGATTGCCGCCTGCAGCCGCCCCTTCAGCCGCGAGACGCCAAGCGAGATCAAGAGCGCGATGATCGTGCCGGGCAGGACGGTCAGCAGCACGAAATAGGCGGTGTTCCAGGCCGCGGTGCGAAAGCGCGGGTCACTCTCCAGCCGCGCATAGTTGTCAAGGCCGACCCATTCGCCTGACCCGATCAAGGGGGCGTCGGTGAAGGAAATCCCGAACATCTGGATCGTCGGCCAGACGAAGACCAGAAGATAGATCGCCAGAAACGGCGCCACCAGCACGGCGGCGACCAAGGCATCCTTGCGGCGGTTGGTCAGCATGGCGATGTCCCCGAAAGCTCCGGGCCGCCCGGGGAGCACGGACGGCCCGGAATGTTGCAGGCCTTAAAGAGCGTTCAGCTCTTCCTTGATGGATTCCACGGCCTCTACCGGGTCCATTTCGCCGTTCAGGGTCGGGACGAAGTAGGTGGACATGACGTCGAAGATCGGCCCGGCCACGCCCGCAAGCGGGGTTTTGGGGTCGAAGATCATGTTCGCCGTCAAGGTCGAGTAGGTCGCGTTCGGCTCCATCGCAGCGTATTCGGGCGAAGCGGTAACTGTGCCATTTGCCGGGATGTGACCGGCCGTCGCCCAGAAGAGCGAGCTCTTCGACATCCAGGACATGACTTCCAGAACGGCGGCGCGCTTTTCGGGGGTCATGTCCTTGCCCTGGTTCAGGGGCAGCGCGAAGGCATGGCTGTCGGCATAGGTCGCGGGCTTGTCGAAGATCACCGGCAGTTCCACCGCGCCCCAGTTGAAGAGCTTTCCTTGCGCGTTGAGGTCGGTCATCGTGGGCACTTCCCACACGCCGTTGATCATCATCGCTGCCTCACCGCTGGTGAAAAGGGCGACGGTTGCGGGATAGTCGGTATAGGTCGACTGCAGGCCGGCGGTCGTCCATTCCGACAGGACGCCCAGTGCGTTGGCCAGCTTGGCACCATTGTCGCCGGCAAGGAATTCGCCATCGGTCATCAGCTCGCCGCCCTGCTGGCCGACCAGCGAATAGATCGTGCGGAACATGAAGTTGCCGTCAGCCGTGACCGAGCCCAGCGGAAACTTGACGCCGTTATCCTTCAGCGCCTGCAGCGTGGCGGTAAAGCCTTCACGGCTGTCCATGCCTTTGGGCTTGCCGTTTTCGTCCAGCATGCCTGCGGCTTCCAGAAGGTCCTTGTTGTAATAAAGGACGATCGGATGGGTATCTAGCGGCACGGCGTATTGCTTGCCGTCGATGCTGACCGCATCCCAGGTCGCCGGTGCAAAATCGGCCGACGAGAGGCCCATTGCAGTCCAATCATCGGCAGTGACTTCCTGCAGGACGCCCTGCTGCACCGCCAACGGAATGCGGCTGGCGTGGTAGGTCATGACATCGGGCGCCTCTCCCACGGCGGCCGAGGTTTGGACCTTGGCGTAGAACGGGGTGCCCCATTCAAGCGTGGTGGCGTCGATCTTGATCGCACCGGCATGCGCGGCGTTGAAGTCCTCGATCAGCTTCTTCATTCGCACGCCGTCGCCGCCGCCCAGGAAATCCCACCAGACGACAGTCTCTTCCGCGCGCGCGACCCCGGCAAAACCGATGGCGGCGACGATGGCGGACTTCAGCAATCCACTTATGGTCATCTTTTCCTCCCTCCAAACGGCGTGGTTCGCCGCGTCTCCTGGGAAAAGCGTATCGCCTTTCCCGATTCGATCAACTCAAACCTGATATATATCCGATAGTCGGATACTAAAGCGTGACCCGGATCATCGAATAGGAATGCGGCGGCAGGGTCAGGTGCAGCCCTTTTCCGCCCAACTCGGCACCGCTGCCCTTTTGCGGAGCGACGTTGTCCGGTTTGGCCTTCGAGTTCCGAGCCTCAAGGTCCGAATGCTTGATCAGCGTGTGCTCGACCGTCTTCGCGACGAAGCCGTCCAGCGCAAGATCGACCTCCATCGGCTCGGCCCCGTTGCGGTTGATGGCAAAGAAGGTCAGCGTGCCCGCGTCGTCGTCCCGCACACCCGCGATGTCCAGCCAAGGCACCCCGGCCGCGGCGTCGGCGTCATAGCTTGGCACCTCGACCGCCAGCTGCATCGCCGTGCCGCGGCCATGCTTGGACGCAAAGAGGAACGGCCAGTAGATCGTCTGCCGCCACGCTGCCCCGCCCGGTTCCGTCATGATCGGGGCGATGACGTTTACCAGCTGCGCAATGCAGGCGATCTTCACCACATCGGCGCGACGAATGAAGGTGTTCAGGATGCAGCCGACCTGCAGCACGTCCTCGAAATTGTACTGGTCTTCCAGCAGCACCGGCGCCTCCGGCCAGTCCCAGGTCCGCATCCGCTCGGCATCCGCCTTGCGTTCATGATACCAGACGTTCCACTCGTCGAAACTGATCGTCACTTGCCGCTTCGACCGCTTCTTCGCCTTCACATAGTCGATGATCCCGGAAACGGTGCCGATGTAACTGTCCAGCTTCTGCGGCAAGGCAAGGAATTCTTTGGAGTTTTTCTCGTAGTTCTCAAAGTACATGTGCAGGCTGATGTGATCGACCTGGTCATAGGTCTCTTCCAGCACCGTCGCTTCCCATTGCGGATAGGTCGGCATGTTGGAATGACTGGAGCCGCAGACCACCAGCTCCAGCGTCGGGTCCAGCCCCCGCAGCGCCTTGGCCGTCTCGTTCGCCAGGTGCCCGTATTCGGCCGCCGACTTGTGGCCGACCTGCCAGGGTCCGTCCATCTCGTTCCCGAGGCACCAGAGGCGGCAGTTCCAGGGGTCCTTGCGCCCGTTCTTCGCCCGCAGGTCCGACCAGTAGGTCCCGCCCTTGTGATTGACGTATTCGACAAATGCACGCGCCTCGTCTAGCCCCCGCGAGCCGAGGTTGACGGCCAGCATCATTTCGGTCCCGGCCTTTTCGGCCCAGTCGGCAAACTCGTGGATGCCGACCTGGTTGGTCTCGGTGGTGCGCCAGGCAAGGTCCAACCGCTTGGGGCGCTGGTTCTTTGGCCCGATCCCGTCTTCCCAGTTGTAGGCCGACACGAAGTTGCCGCCGGGATAGCGGCAGATCGGTGTGTCCAGGGCGCGCACAAGGTCAATCACGTCGCGGCGCATGCCCTGAGCGTCAGCGGTGGGATGGCCGGGCTCGTAGATGCCGGTGTAGACCGCCCGACCCAGATGCTCCAGAAACGACCCGTACAGCCGCTTGTCGATATCCGCGATTGTGTAGGCGCTGTGCGCCGTGACCCTGGCTTTCATCTTTTCCCCCGTCCGGATAATGCGCATCTGCACTTCCGGTCTATACCAGATTTTCCGGTATTGTTGGTCGCAGCGGAAGAGTCGGTCAAGCGAAAAGGTGGGTCAGGCCCGCAACAGCCGCAGGGTGATGTCTTGATCATGGTTGCCAAAGCCGCGGCCGAAAATGTTCAGGCCACCAGGGTGGCGGGCATCGTCCTTGACCCCGATGCGCACCCGGATCGAGCGGTGATTGTCCAGTTCCAGGTCATTCAGCGTGCAGTCAGACACCCGCTGCCCGTCAAGGTAGGTGCCTGTGGTCGTCACCTCCCACCGCTTCAGGTCGCCGTATTGCGAACCGGCCAGCTTCCACCAGTCCGGAGTAAATTTGCCGCGTTTGTCGCCATAGTCGCCCGGCGAGGTCCACGTGCCAATCTCATGCCCGTTCAGCGTCACCGTGATGTCCGAGGGCCAGTCCTTCGACGTGCCCGGCACCTCGGAGGACAGTTCCGTCACCAGTTCGACGGACTTGACCGAAGTGCCGGCCAGCTTGGCGTTGTTTGGGAACTGGTATTCGACGAAACCCCTTGTAAACCAAAGCAGTCCGGCGCGCATGCGGTCCGGATCAAGGAAGGTGTCCGGCACATCAAGAAGGCCGATCACACCGTCGGGAGAGCACAATCCGCAGGGCGCAGACACCTCGCAGCGGGTGTACAGGCCGATCGGCATGGCCACCTCTATCGCATCCGAAAGCTGGGCCGGTGGCGGGTCCTTGAAGGCGATCAGAAGCTCGGTGAAGGTCGACAGGCAGATCTTCTGGCTGCCTTTCCGGCCCTTTTCCGACCGCGTCTGAACCAGACCGACGTCCACCAGTATCTGGATGTTCGACGAGACTGTGGATTGCGGCAGGCCAAGATCTTCCGAGATCTGGTTTACGTTGCGCGGCCCGCCCCGTGTCAGGTGTTCCAGAATACGGGCGCGAACCTCGCTGGCAAGACTGCGCAGAATGTCCTGTCGCTCCAGGGGGTCAACAACGAGGATTTGATTTGTCATGGTATCACGCGTTCCGGCTTGATGCGTTCGTATCAGGAACTCCGATGCAAATAAAGCTGGTCGAAGACCGCAACTCCATTTGCAAACGCGGGCTGTGGAGCCCGCTTCCGAAATAGTTGTTTTACTGGGGCACCAGACCAGCCAGAACCGAAAAGCGCCTCTCTGAACCAACGCGAAGTATGCGCTTTCAGCCCTTCATGACGAGAGGAATGCTTTCGGACCTTTGCAGACGGTCAAGCATTGCGCGGCGACAGACTTCTGGCAACAGAAAGCGAAATGATCGGGGGCGCTGAAGGAGACGCCTGCTTATTGCCGTTGAACGGCCACCAAGGTCATGAATGGCTTTCTTCTCAAGCTGATCTTCCAGGTCAACCGCAAGTCGCGCGGCAAGGCGGCTTGTTGCTGGCCAAAGGGTGCGAGCAGTAACCCGGACGACCCTGCGCGACTGTCCCCCGCAGCCTTCGCAACCCCACCCTGTTGCCGTGGCTCCAGCCTCGCGTCCTGCGGATGCCCAGTCCGGCTTCCTGCCGCCTACCGAAGCGCGGCATGGGACCGATGGCTTCTTTGCTGTTGCCGACGGAAGGAAGGCGATGCTTTGGTAGGACTGCCAAGGGCCGCGGTCCTTGATAGTGGGCCCGCCGGGTTGGTCGCCGGGTTGGAAACAGGACCACGGATCTACCGCCCGACTTTGCCTGGTATCGCGGCCCCTTTCGGGTTCCGGGGCCGGTGCTGGCCGGTTCTGACTGACAAAGTGTCCACCGACCTCAGTTGAGTTCATTGACAACCGTGCCTGCGAACACCTCGCGCGCCACGCTTTGGATGATGCTGGCGATCAGCTGTGCTGCGTCGTCGGTGCTGTGCTTGCGGACGACAAGACCAATCGATCGCAAAATGCGCGGCCCCTCCAGTGGGACGATGGCCACATCGCGGTCATCTGGACCAATTTCCGAGCGCACATAGAGGGCGGGGAGAAAGGCAATCCCCATACCCATACCCGTCATCAGGCGGATCGAGTCAAGGCTATTGCCTTCATAGTCCGCACGAAGCCGTGCGCCCAGTGTCTCGCACAGATCGGTCACCTGCTGACGCAGGCCGAAGGCGGGCCCAAGAGCCAGCACGGTTTGTCCGCGCAGCTCTTCCCGGCGGATGCGGTCGCGACCGGCAAACGGGTGGTCTCTAGCCACCACAACCTGCAGCGGCTCGCGGAACAACCGGATAGGCGTGGCATCGCCGCGGATCGGCAGCTGCACGAGGATCATGTCATAGTCGCCACCGGCCAGCCCTGCGGCCAGCGCCTCTGGCGGGTTCTCGCGGATGAAAAGTTGCAACTCCGGGTGGCGAGCATGCAGGCGCGCTATGACATGCGGCAAGAGATAGGGCCCCAACGTGCCCGATGCACCAAAGCGGATGGTGCCGGACAGACCGGTGCGCGGCAGGTCAAAGCGGTTGACCAGGCTTTGCGCGGCATCAAGGATCGCTCGAGCGCGGTCATGCACCTCGCGCCCCGCCAGGGTGGGGATCACCCCCGCGCGACCCCGTTCCACCAGCCGCTGGCCCAACCGCTTTTCCAGCGTCGCGAGTTGCACCGACAGCGAGGGCTGGCTGATCCCGCACTGCTCAGCCGCCGCGCGGAAGCTGCCCGTCTCAACCAGGGCGACATAGTATTCCAGCTGCCGCAGGGTCGGAAGATCGCGCACTTTAGAGGAACTCATCCTCGCCGCCACCTTCGTCAAAGGACGGGGGCGGAGGCGGTGCACCTTCGGTGCCAGGGGCATCGGACCGGAACAGCTCGTTCGGCAGCCACGTCGCAAGGTCGGGGAAAATCCACAGCACCGCCAGCGCGAAAATCTGGATCACGATGAAAGGGATCACCCCACGATAGATCATCGGTGTGGTGATCGTGCGCGGCGCCACCCCTCGCAAGTAGAACAGCGAGAACCCGAAAGGCGGCGTCAGGAACGAAGTCTGCAGAAGCAAGCCGATCATCACTCCCAGCCAGATCGGATCAACGCCCATGATCAGAAGGACGGGCGCGGTGATGGGGATCACGATGAAGATGATCTCGAAGGTGTCAAGGAAGAAGCCAAGGACAAAGATGATCAGGAACACCACGAAGAGAGCTCCGAACTGCCCGCCCGGCATGTTTTCCAGGAAGCCCTGCACCATGGCGCTGCCGCCCAGCTGGGTGAAGACCAGCGCGAAGGCCGTAGCGCCCAGAAGGATGATGAAGACCATCGAGGTGATCGACATGGTCGATTTCGACGAATAGAACAACGTGCTGGCATATCTGCGCCGCAGTTCGCCATTAGCGATGATGGCCAGCAACGCCAGCCCCAGCAGCGCCAGCATGGTGTTCAAAAGGCCCACAGCGCCGAAGATCCAGGCCGTCGTGGCCAATGCGATCATCGCCACCAGCCAGAACCAGAACAGCCGGATGTCGCGCCTAGGGTCGCCTTCGGCGCCAAAATAGACATCTGCCAGCAGCTTGACCGCCGCCAGGAACAGCGCGCCCACAGCGCCGACGCTGGCGCTTTCGGTCGGCGTGGCAACACCCGTGACGATGGAGCCGAGGACCGACACAATCAGCAGAAGCGGCGGAATCAGTGCACCCACGACGCGCAGCCCAAGGCCCGCCTTCTCGGCTGGGGTCATGGCGACAGGGGGGCAGGTCTCGGGGTGGAAAATCGCCTTCCATACGATGTACAGGATGAAGGCCGCGACCAGCACAAGGCTGGGCAGGATCGCCCCCGCGAAGAGATCGCCCACCGAAACGGTATCCGGCGCAAAGTTACCCAGCGACAGCTGCGCCGCCGAGTTCGCCCCCTGCAGGATGTCGGCAAGGAAAATCAGCACGGTTGAGGGCGGGATGATCTGACCCAGCGTTCCTGCCGCGCAGATTGTGCCGGTAGCAAGTTTCGGATCATAGCCCGCCCGCATCATTGCAGGCAGGCTGAGCAGGCCCATGGTCACCACGGTTGCGCCCACGACACCGGTGGCGGCAGCAAGTAGCGCGCCTACCAGCACGACCGAAAGTGCAAGACCGCCACGCAGCGAGCCGAAAAGCTGGCCCATCGTGGTCAGAAGGGACTCGGCGATGCCGGATCGTTCAAGGACGACCCCCATGAAGACAAAGAGGGGCACCGCGACAAGGACGGGATTGGTAATCACCCCCCAGAAGCGGTTTGGCAGCGCAGCGAACAGCGACTGGTCGAAGGCCCCGACTGCAATTCCGGCAAAGCCGACAAGGATCGCCAGCCCGCCCAGGGTGAAGGCCACGATGTAGCCCGACATAAGGAAGAGGATGATCAGCAGGAACAGTCCAGCCGCCATTAGTTGGCCAAGAAGTGCCGCGTCCATTTCGTGTCTCCGTGGCCTAAAGGGTGGTGTCGGCGCCGTGACCGCCGTGGTTCAGCGCGTGGCGTTCATGGCCCGCCAGGACCATCAGCCCACGCAGCACGAAGGCCAGGCCCTGCAGCCCGACCAGCACGACAAAGCCGATCAGCGTGGCCTTCAGCATCCAGTAATTGCCCATCCCGCCGGGGTTAAGCGACCCCTCGTCCGAGGCATAGGAGGAACTCCAGAAGGTCCAGACGCCGATGCTGAAGATGATCAGGAACGGCACCAGCAGCAGAACCGTCATGACCAGGTCTGACAGCGCCCGCTTGCGCACTGACCAGCGCGAATAGAGCACGTCGACCCGCACGAAACCGCCGGTCATCATGGTATAACCCGCGCCCATCACGATGACGATGACATGGGTCCAGATGTAGGATTCCTGCAGCCAGATCAGCCCGGTGCCCATGACATAGCGCAGGTAGACTGTGGCAAAGCACAGGATCACCGTCGCCAGCGTGGCCCAGGCGACGATGTAACCGCTCCACCGGCAGATGCCGTCAATCACACCCACGGCGCGCGCCGACGCGCGCACCCATCCGGGCTCCGGCCCGACATCGGCAGTTGCCATGTCTCACTCTCCCCCTGTCGCGCGGCCGGCCCGCCGGTCTTGGCGGCGATGCCTGACGCGCAGTCCCTGTCGTCCGTCCCGGCGGATTTGGCCGGGCTTGACTGCGCTAGATTGCCGCGCATTTCGGGATTGCAAGGGGCGAGGATAGGTTTTTTTAAACGAAATAGCTTTGGCCAATAGCTTTCAATAGTTTTGTCCTAATCCTCATTTTTCCGCGGCCTGCGCCGTTGTCCCGCGACAATCCGTCTCCACTTCCACCCGGATCGCGGCGGGCCTTTGCAGTGGCCACGCCGACGGCAAAGCAAATCTGAAAGGGAGGACCGAATGAAGAGACGCGACTTTCTGAGCAAATCAGTGCTGGGCGGCGGCGCAGCAATGGCTGCCACGGCGCTGGCAGCGCCCGCAATCGCGCAGTCCGTGATCGAATGGCGCATGGTCCACAGCTGGCCCAAAGGCCTGCCGGGCGTCGGCGTCGGCGCCGATCGTCTGGCAAAGCGGATCGAGACGATGTCGGGCGGGCGGATGAAGATCAACGTCTTCGCCGCGGGCGAGCTTGTCCCGGCGCTGGGCTGCATGGACGCGGTGATGGATGGCACGGCCGAGATGGGCCACGACGCATCCTTCTACCACGTCGGCAAGCACCCGATGCTGGCGGCGTTCTTCGCCGTGCCCTTCGGAATGACCGGCGACGAACAGGCGGCCTGGCTTTTGCATGCGGGCGGCCAGCAGCTGTGGGACGAGCTGAACAGCCAGTTCGGCATCATGTCGCTGCCGGCGGGCCAGACCTCGGCCCAGTCTTTCGGCTGGTTCAAGAAAGAGATCAACACACCCGAGGATTTCAAGGGCTTGAAGATCCGGATGCCGGGCCTGGGTGGCAAGATGGTGGAAAAGCTGGGCGCGACCCCGGTCCTGCTGCCAGGGGGCGAGATCTTTGCAGCACTGCAGTCTGGGGCGGTCGACGCGGCGGAATTCATCGGGCCGGTCAACGACCTGCCGATGGGCTTTCACCAGGTGGCCAAACTCTCTTACGGCCCCGGCGTTCAGGAACCGGGCGGCACGGTGCAGGCCATGTTCAACACCGCCAAGTTCCAGGAACTGCCCGCTGACCTGCAGGAAATCGTGCGCGCCGCCTGCCATGCCGGGCATGAGGACATGAAGGTGGAATACGACCTGCAGTCCGGCCGCGCGATGGAAACGCTGCGCGTGGAACATGGCGTCGAGTTCCGCCGGCTGGAGCGCCCGGTTCTGGAGGCCCTCGGCAAGGCTGCGGGCGAGGTGATCCAGGAATCCTACGATGCAGGCGACGATCTGACCCGCCGCATCTGGGACAGCTACCTTGCCAGCCGCGCCGACACGATGCGCTTCCTGCGCTTTAACGAGCAGGCCTTCCTCAACGCCCGCACGCTAGAGTTCCCCTTCCCGGGCCCGCAGGCGACCTGAGGCTCCTGTCCTTTGCAAACCCTTTGGCGCAGCACACAGTGGTGCGCCAATTTCCTTTCCCGGACATGCCAACGGTGCGGGGATCCTCGGACCCAGTCACCGGCACAAGCAACACCTTGTTTCGGACTGAATAGCCACGCGCCAAAGCTCACGTGCGCGACCGAAGGACTTGATGGGTATGGTTTCGGCGATGACTTCTGGCACACAGGCGCCACCAGCGGCGTGAGGGTATCGATCAGGGTCGCTGCTCGAAGCGGACAGTCTTCCTACATCCAGCAAAGGCCGCAAACCGCCCAGTCGCGACTCGTTGCCATGGGTGTGGTATCCTTCTTCAGTCGGCGTGACCGAAGAAGGGTGGGCCCGGTGGACTGGAGGTCTTCCCATGTCTGTCAATCTTTTGCCCGCCCTCCGTCCCTCCCGCGTCGCCTGGAACAAGGGCCGCATCGTGGGACAAAAGCGCCCGCTCCTGCCGCGTCACGTCTGGTCCATCCGGGTCCGCCTCGAGATGGCTGGCAACCTGCGCGACGTCGCGCTGTTCAACATGGCCGTAGACAGCAAGCTGCGCGGTTGCGACCTCGTGGCGCTGCGGGTCAGGGATGTCTACGCAGCCGGGCGCGTCAAGGAACGCGCCTCGATGATCCAGCGCAAGACGGGCAAGCCGGTTCGGTTCGAGATCACCGAGACCACGCGCCAATCCCTCGAGTGCTGGATCCGAGACCCCGAGATGATCGGCCTGGAATTCCTGTGGCCGAGCCGGATTCAAGGGAGCCCGCACCTGTCGACGCGACAGTATGCCCGGATCGTCCGAGGCTGGGTCATGTCGCCGGGCCTGGAGCCGAGCGCCTATGGCACGCATTCAATGAGGCGGACAAAGGTGGCGCAGATCTATAAGAAGACTGGCAACCTGCGTGCGGTGCAACTTCTGCTTGGTCACACGAAGATGGACAGCACGGTCCGCTACCTCGGCGCCGACATCGAGGATGCCTTGACGCTCTCCGAGGGTATCGACCTGTAGTCCTGCATTCCGCCGACCGGCGCCTTCTTGTTCCGGTCGGCCCAAAGCTGACGGTTCCAGTGATGTTTTCATTCAGCGCAGTCGGATCGCCCGGCGACCCAGCGCACTGATCGATACCGCGACAAGGATGATCGCGCCCACCAGGACCTGTCGCACGTAGCTGTCGACCTGCAACTGGGTCAGCCCGTTGTCCATCACGCCCAAGGTGACCACTCCGGCAACTGTGGCGAGTACTTTGGGTTGCCCGTCGCGTGTGACCGTCATCCCAAGGAACACCGCGGCAATCGCGGTCAGCATCAGCCCGTCACCTTGCACGGGATTGGCCGAGGCGACGCGTGAGGCATACATGATCCCCGCCAGTGCGGCGCCCACTCCGGTAAAGGCGAAGGCCGAGAGCCGCAGCTGCGCGACCTTGACCCCGGCCAGCCGCGCGGCATCGGCATTGCCGCCGATGGCATAAAGCCTGCGGCCATAGGTTGTGTGCTCAAGCACGACCCAGACCGCGAACGTCACCGCTGCCGCAAGCAGCGTCAGCGCGGGCAGCACAACTAGATTGCTCCCCCAGGTCCCGAGGGGCAGGCCGGACTTGGCGAAATCGGCGAAGCCTTGCGGGATGTCGCGCCCGAAGATGGTCTTGCCGCCGGAGACAAGGAAGGCCGCGCCCGAGAATATGGTCATCGTCGCCAGCGTTGCGACGAAAGGCAGGATGCCAACCAGACTGACCAGAACCCCATTGGCAAGCCCGCCCAGAAGCCCGACGGCCAGCGCCGCCGCAAGGGCGACGGGGACCGGCAGGCCCTGCGTGAACAGCACCGCCGCGACCACCCCAGAAAGGGACGCCATCGCCCCCACCGACAGATCGAAATCACCCATCACCATGACCACCGTCATGGTCACAGCCACCACGATCAGCATCGAAAGCTGCTGGCTGATGTTCAGCCAGTTGCGCAGGGTCATGAAGGTGTCGGGCAGCGCAATCCAGAAGAAGAGCACAATCGCCGCCATGCCGATCAACGACCCGTAATGCCGCAGGAACGATGTCATCGGTTCAGCTTTCCTTCTGATAGCAGGCTGTGAGCAGGGCGGCTTCGGTCAACCCTGCGGTAGGCAGTATCTGCGAAAGCCGCCCCGCGTTCAGAACGGCGATCCGATCCGACAACCCGATCAACTCGGGCAGGTCGGAGGACACGACGATGACCGCAGCCCCTTTCGCGGCAAGGTCGCGGATCAGCGTGTAGATGTCGAACTTCGCACCGACATCGACACCCCGCGTCGGCTCGTCCAGGAGGAGGACCGCGGGGTCCCCGGCCAGCGCGCGGGCGAAGAGGACCTTCTGCTGGTTGCCGCCCGACAACTCGGCGATCGGCTGGTCTGGCCCTGATGCCTTCAGCCGCACGTCCTGCGCAAGGCGGCGCACGAGCCTAGTGGTCTTGCGGCGCTGGAAGAACCCCAGGCGCGACAGGCGGGAGAGATGCGGCAGCGCAACCGTCTCGGCCAGCGCGCGGCGTGGCATCACGCCTTCGGTTCGCCGCTCAGGCGGGACATAGGCCAGACCCTGCGCCCAAGCTCCTGCCGGGTTTGCCGCCAGCGGAACCCCGAACAAGGACAGATCGCCCGTCCGTGGCACCGTCCCGATCAGCGCGCGAAACAGGACCTCCCGGCCCGAGCCGGACAGCCCAGCCACGCCCAGGATCTCGCCTTCCGCCACTTCGAAGGACAAGGGGCCGAGACCCGTCGCCCGCAGATCGCGCACTAAAAGTGCCCGGGGGCCCAACGTCGCTGCACGGCGCGGAAAGAGGTCTGCCAAGTCGCGCCCGGTCATGTCGCGGATGATCTCATCACGGCTGGTTGCGGCACGGTCATGGGTGGCCACATGCGCCCCGTCGCGCAGGACGGTGATGCGGTCGGCAAGCATCATCACTTCGTCCATGCGGTGCGAGACGTAAAGGACCGCTGCCCCCGCCGCCTTCAGCGCGGCGATGGCCTTGAACAGGCGTTCCGCCTCGGCTCCGGTCAGGGCGGCCGTCGGTTCGTCCATCACATAGGCCCAGGGGGCGTCGCCATCGTCCAACAAGGTTGCCGCAATCCGCACCAGCATCTGGTCACCCGCCCCCAGCGCCCCCATCACCGCCCGCGCGTCGATATGCGGGGCCCCCAACCGCCCCAGTGCATCCGCTGCGGCTGTCCGAAGCGCCGACCAGTGCACCAGCCCGAAGCGCTGCGGATAGGGCCTCGACTGGTGCATGTTCTCGGCCACGCTCAGCGCCGGGACTACATGGTTTTCCTGATGCAGGAAACGGAACCCCGCCGCCTTGGCCAGCGCTGGCGATCCCAGCCGCAACGGCGCGCCGTCCAGCGTCACGTCGCCCGCATCGGCACTTTCAAGGCCCGCGAGGATGCGGATCAGCGTGCTTTTGCCGGCCCCGTTCTCGCCCATCAGGGCGTGGACCTCGCCGCCGCGCAAGGACAGCGCGGCCCCGTCCAGCGCGCGCGCAGGACCGTAGGTCTTTACAATGCCCGACAGGCGCAACTCTGGCATGGGGAAGGGCAGTGGGGCGGTGTGACCCGCCCCGCGGGCCTTAGTCCTTGGCGTTGGCGCTGGTGACCAGCTTGGTCGGAACATAGATCACGTTGGACTTGAGCGTCTCACCGCCCAGCACCCGTGCCACCGTGTCCGCAGTCGTGGCGCCGATGCCCTGGAAGTCCTGCGCGACCGAGGCCTCGAAGTTCCCGCCCGCCGCGATGGCGTCACGCGCCTGCGGGTTAGCGTCGATGCCGGTGATGACGATCCCTTCGCCCTGCCGTCCCGCGGCTTCGATCGCTTGCAGTGCGCCAAGGGCAGGCTGGTCCCATGCCGCCCAGACTGCCTTGATGCTGCCGGGTTCCGGGTTTGCGGCCAGGATCGCTTCCATCTTGGCGCGGCTGTCGGCGATGCCACCGTCCGAGACATCGGGCGTCACGCGGTCCAGGACGGTGATGTCGGGATGGTTCTTGAAGACCGCATCCGCCACCGCGCCGCGCACCTGCACCGGCGGGAAGGCGTCAAAGACGAACATCACTACGTTGCCCGCGCCGCCAATGCGATTGGCCACATAGACCGAGGTTTCCGCCGCCATCGCATAGCCGTTCGAGGTGATGTTGGCCTTGATCCGCGGGTCGGCCCCGGCGTCCATGCCAAAGACCGGAATATTGGCCGCCACTGCCGCGTCCAGCCCCGCGCCCACCTGCGCCGGATCGACGTTCAGGACGATAGCATTCACGCCCTGGGCCGACACATCCTCCATCCGGCTGATGACCGCCGCGACGTCACCCGCCGTGTCGATGACGTTCACTTCCCAGCCCAGCTCCTTTGCGCGGGCCTGGAAGGCTTCGACGTAGAACTGCGTTCCGGGCTGCGACAGGTACGGCGTGATCACCGCGATCTTTTCGCCCTCGGCGAAGGCGGCGCTTCCGGCAGTTGCCAGTGCGGTCGCCAGTGTCAGCCCTGCGATGCGCCCTAAAGCGCGCCGTGTGATTGCGGTCATGTCCAGTCCCTCCACGTTCGTTTCTCGATCTTGCGCGGGAATGATTGTCAGGCCAGTCTCGCCGCGTCCAGAGGTTTTGCAACCCACGTCCGGACCGGCAACTTGGGGGAAACGTGTCAGCCTTGCATCTGATCGGCATCGACATCGGCACCACCTCGGTCAAGGCGGTCATGATCGACCTGTCAGGCCGTCGCGTGGCCGAGTTTTCGGCCAGCTATCCGACGCAAAGGCCCGCTGCGGGCCAGGTTGAGCAGGACCCCGAAGATTGGCTACGCCTGGTCCGGGCTGCGCTGGAGCATTTCGCCCCACATGGATCAGCCGCTGCCCTTTGCCTGACCTCGCAGGTGAATACCCATGTCTTCACCGATGCCGCATTGAACGTTCTGCATCCCGCCATCGTCTGGCAGGACGGCCGGGCGGCCGACGCAGGCGCTGCCCTGGATCGCGCCGTATCGACCGAGGACAAGATCGCATGGCTTGGCGCACCCATCCCGATTGATGCCAGCCATGCCCTTGCCCGCATGGCGTGGATGCAGTCTCTTCGCCCCGAGATATGGGAGCGTACCGCGCATGTCCTTTTGCCGCGGGACTGGGTTCTGGCGCGTCTGACGGGGGTTCTCGTGACCGACCCGATCTCGTCCGTGGGTCTGGTCACACCCGCTTTCACCTATGCCGATGAGTTGATCGCGGGACTTTGTGGCGCAGCAGCGCGCCTTGCGCCGCTGGCCGACCCCTTCGCTGTAGTGGGCGAGGTCAAAGCTGACTGGCCGTTGGCGGGAACGCCCGTTGTGCTGGGCGTGATGGACGCCTGGGCCAGCCTCTTCGGTCTTGGCGTCTCGCAACAAGGCGAGGCGTTCTATCTCTCCGGCACCTCTGACGTGCTGGGCATCATGTCAGCCGACCTTTTCCCGCAAGCGGGGATCATCACCTTTCCCGACTGGCGCGGACTTCGCCTTCACGCGGCCCCGACGCAATCCGGGGGGGCCTCGCTTGACTGGGCGGCCCAGCTCTTGGGGCGCTCGGCCCAGGACGTCGCCGCGATGGCCCAGTCCTTGGCCGACGATGCGCCGTTGTTCCTGCCCCATCTTCAGGGTGAACGTGCGCCGATCTGGGATGCGGCCTCGCGGGGTGGATTCGCCGGTCTGACGGCCAGTCATGGCCCGGTTGAGATGGCTGCCGCCATCCTGGAAGGCGTGGCCTTCTCTGCCCGCCTCGCGTTCGAGGTTCTGGAACAGTCGGCCGGCGTGCGGCCAGCGATCCTGCGGGCAGGCGGGGGTGGCTTTGCAGCGGACACCTGGGCGCAAATGCGCGCCGATATGCTGGGCCGGCCGATCCAAAGGGTCGAAGGCCGCGATCCGGGGGCAATCGGCGCTGCCGTGATGGCGGGGGTCGGGACGGGTTCAATGGCCGATCTTGCCACGGCTACCAGAGCGCTTGTCAAAACGGACCGGATGTTTACGCCGCGACCCACAGAAAGCGCCCGCGCGGACACCCGCTACGCCCTGTGGCGCGACCTTTACGATGCGTTGCGCCCGATCAACCACGCCTTGAGTGCCTTGGGATAAGATCGCCCCCATTGGCGATACCACGGTCGATTTTGACCTTCCTGACCGTATCCGGCTTGCGCCGAATGTCTGCTTCCCGTCCGAAACGATTGATCCGCTCAGAAACGGCGGTCGATGGTACAGTGCCCTGTCGGCAGAGCCGAGGACGTGGCGGGTTTGGCGGGCTGGAGAGAAGCCATGCCCATCGAAACACTTCCCGCCCTTCGTCCCACACGTGCGCCTTGGAACAAGGGCCGCATCGTCGGCCAGAAGCGCCCCCTGCTCCCCAAACGGGTCTGGTCTATTCGTGTCCGGCTAGAAATGGGCTACAATAAGCGCGATCTAGCGCTGTTCAACATGGCCATTGATTGCAAGCTCCGGGGTTGCGATCTGATCTGCCCGAAAGTGAACGGTGTTCACACTGCAGGCCGCGTTAAGGAACGCGCCTCGGTGACGCAAAGCAAGACACGCAAGCCTGTCCGCTTCGAGATTACCGAAACCACGCGACTGTCGGTGGAGCGTTGGATCCAAGATCCAGAAATGATCGGTTGCGAATATCTTTGGCCCAGCCGTGACCATTCTAGCCCGCACTTGTCGACACGCCAGTACGCGCGGATCCTGCGCGACCGGGTTCTCTCGATCGGGCTCGAACCGAGCGCCTATGGCACCCATTCGATGCGACGCACGAAGGTTGCGCAGATTTACAAAAAGACCGGCAAACTGCGCGCTGTTGAACTTTTGCTCTGGCATACCAAGATGGACAGCACTGTTCGCTATCTTGAGGTCGACCTGGACGATGCGCTGTCCTTGTCAGAAGGGATCGCTCTGTAACAACCCCGCCGACCGGCGTGCCGTGCGCCGGTCGGCCCTTTGCGAACATTAAAAGTAAATTGCGCCCTTCCATAGAGCGGCCGTTCATGCGGCCATCGGGCTTTGGCACGCAAATCTGAAATTAACGGGTAGATTGGTTGGAGAAGACATCAAACGGCAGTCTAACGATCTCCCATTTAACATGTCTTTCTAAGAGAAATGGCCACAACCGCGGCATTTACTCAGCGGTTGGCCCAAAAGGTTTCGCTTACTGTTGTTCCAGTCCGTTCGATGGTGTGCATCCGGCAGGCGAAGCGTACTTTAACATATCAATGGCTTATGATCAGATGCCTTTGGCTCACCGCAAGAGATGTTGCTAGGCTGTTATGTGTTCATCTGGTCGGTCGTTCCGCTTCGTAGCTGCAAGCCACGCCAGAAGCTGATCGCTCCGATCAGGCCAGTCCGGCAGTCGGACATCCTTACTCATCATTCCGGCCGCTCTTGCCGCATCGATGCCCTGATCGCTGTCTTCAAGAACTAGGCACCGCGCAGGCGCGATGGCCAAACGCTCTGCGGCAGCAAGATAAAGGTCGGGGGCGGGCTTTGGGCGGGGGGCATCCTCGACTGTCACGACACAGTCAAACAGTTGCGTAAGCTGGGTCTCGGCAAGGACAGCCCGCGCAATGCGGCCTTCGCTGTTGGTCACGACGGCAATCGGCAGTATCCCGGACGCGTGGCGCGCGATCGCTGCAACCGTCGGGTTCTCGCGCACGTGGCCCGTGAGATCGACAGTCAGCGCGATGCTGTCCTCGACCAGGCGGTCAATGTCGAAGGTTGCTGAGGCATCGGCAGCGAAGCGTTTGAACAGGTCCCGCCGCCCAAGGCCGGTAAGGGACCGGTACCAATCACGCGGCATCTGGTGGCCTTGCCGCGCGACCGCCCGGGAGATCGCTTTGTAGTGAAGGTCTGCCGTCAGAACGAGCGTGCCGTCACAGTCAAACAAGAGGGCCGCGGGCGCAGGGTGAAACCCCGCGTCAGACGCCATGCCGGGCAATGGTCGCATTCTCAATCCCTTGGCTGAAAAGTTCGACCACTGCTTTTGACAGAAGGTCTTGGGTCAGAGGTTTTGCCAGCGTTACAATGCGCCCCGGAAAACGTGCCGACAGAGGTTGAACCTCTGGCAGGTGACCCGAGACGATGATGGCCCTGGATTCGGGCCAGCGGGCAAGAGCCATTTCGGCGAGCCGCCAGCCTTCGATCTGGCCATGCAGCGTCAGGTCCGTGACGATCAGGCTGATCGGTTCGGCAATATGGCGCAGGGCGGCGGCCCTGTCTTCCGCCAGCAGCAGGCGATCGGTCACCGGGCTAAGCAGGGATAGGGCGGCTTTCCGGTCGGTCGGATCGTCTTCAACCAGAAGAACCGAGTGTAGCGCCGGCAGCTGCATCCCTGCCGTCTTGTGCAAGGGCAGCACCAGCCGCACCGAGGTTCCTTGACCCGGGGCCGAGTCAATCTCGATGTCGCCCCCCGACTGGCGGATAAAGCCGTAGACCATGGCAAGGCCAAGCCCCGTGCCAGTGCCATCGGCGCGCGCGGTGAAGAACGGCTCCATCGCGTGGGCCAGCACGTCGGGTGTCATCCCGATGCCGGTGTCTGTAACCTCGATCAGGGCCATGTGCCTTTCGGGCCGGACTGATAGCGTGATGCACCCGGCGCCCTCGATGGCCTGTCCGGCGTTCATGCAAAGGTTCAGGATCGCGCTTTCCAACTGGCCCGGGTCAACCAGCACGGGCAGCGGTCCGGGGCGGCAGTCGACTACCAGGTCAACGCCATCGCGCAGGGCGAACCCGATCAGATCAGCGACACCATCGACCAAGGTCGGCAAATCCACCACTTCCGGCGTCAGATGCTGGCGGCGCGCAAAGGCCAGAAGCCGGCTGGTCAGCGCCGCACCAAGATCGATCGCCGAGGCGATGGTCTGGCGCAACAGGCCCTGCCGTTCCGGCGGGGCGCTGTCCATCAGGTGCAGGCTGCCCGCGATTGTGGACAGGATGTTGCCGAAGTCATGCGCCACCTCGCCCGAGACCTTGCCCAAGGCCTCGATCCGCTGGATCTGTCGCAGGCGGTCCTCGATCTGCTGCCGCTCGGTGGTATCCGAAACCAAAACGACTGCTCCGCCACCGGGCAAGGCGCTTTCGCGCAGCTCGGCCTGCGGGCCACTTGGCAATGACACCGTGACAATCCCGCCTCGCCTGTCGCCAGTCATCCAGCCAGCTTCGGCCATCCTGTCTGCAAGCCGGGGACGGTCGGACAGGTGGGCAGGTTCCACCCGCAGCACCGCAGCCAGCCGGTCATTGCGGGCGACGATATGGCCCTCAGCCGACAGGATCGCGACCCCGTCACTGATCCCGGCCATCATGTTCTCATAGAGCGCCGTCCGTTGAGCCATCTGTCGGTGTGATCGGTCGAGCCGCAGCGCGTTGGCCCGGAAGGTGCGGAAGGCGTGGAAAAGCTTGCCGATCTCGTCGCCCTTACCCTCGCCGCGCGGCAGTCGGGTCTGCCGGTCGCCGGAGGCAAGGCGCATCATCGCTTCGGAGATGGCACGCAGATTGGCCGTGACATAGCCTGAGACGTAGAGTGCCGCCGCAAGTGCCAGTGCGGCACTGGCCAGAACCACGACCAAAAGGGTGGACTTCGCAACCGCAATCGCCGTGGTCGTGCTGGCACGTTCCGCAGCGATCACGGCTTGCGCTTCGGCGGTGGCACTGGCGGCGTGGGCGGCGACGAGCGCTGCCCCCAGCCGGATACGCACCAGCGCCGCTTCGGCCCCGATCTGGCGGGCAAGGTCGACCCGGCGCAGTTCGAAAAGGCCCTCTGCCCCCTCGGCAAAGGTGCGCAATCGCGCAAGCTCTGACGCCTCGGCAGTCGACAGCGGGGCGACAAGGTCGGCGACAAGCCGGGTATATTCGCGCTGAAACTCGCCCACACCGATCAGGTTCTCGGCCCGGCCCGCCCCAAGCAGCGCCGCCGCGATGCGCTGCAGGGCAAGCCAGTCTTCACGCTGTTCCAGTGGCGCGTCCGACCGGGCCGACAGCGCGCCAAGACGACGTTCAGTGGCGGCCAGTTCGGCGTTCAGCCGCAACGTGCGGTCGCGCAAGCCCGCCCGAAGTGAGGTGTCGCGTACCAAACCGTCAATCGCGCGGCGGGTCTCGTCCAGCGTGCCGCGCAAGGCGGCGTCGGCGGGCAAGCCCATTGCAATGGCTTCGACCAGCGCGGTAGAGGCCTGCCCCTCTTGTGCGATGCGGAACGGGCTCTCCAATGTCAGCAGGTAGGGCGCTAGTGTCGCCAGATCGGCGGCCTGCCGCGACAGGGTCAACGCGCGGTCCACACCGGCCAGCGTCTCGCCATGCAGCCGGTCCAGTCGGTCGTTGCCGCGACTGAGCGCCCCCCAGGCAATGGCCCCCACGGTCAGGACGGCAAACGCCAGCAGCGACAAGGCCGTCAGCAACCTTGTGCGGATTGAAAGCTGCCTCATGCCGGTCCATCCATCACGAAGATATATCCCTGCCTGCGTCGCGTCTGCAGATGGATTGGCTTTGATGGCACCGCCTCGATCTTGCGGCGCAAGCGCAGGATCAGCACGTCGATCGTGCGGTCCATGTATTGCGAGAGGTCATTGCCCAGTTCGGTCAGCAGTTCGGTGCGCGGAATGATCCGGCCGGGATGACGCAGGAAGTAGTCGAGCAGACGGTATTCGGCGTTGGTCAGCGGGATCTCGGCCCCTTCGGCATCCAGAAGTTCACGCCGGGTCTGGTCGAGCCTAAGCTGGCCAAAGGGCCGCATGGTGCTGGCGCTCCGGTCCGGCGCTATCGGCGCGGGGTGCCCCGACCGGCGCAGGACGGCCCGTAGGCGGGCGATCAGTTCGCGCGGGTTAAAGGGCTTCATCATGTAGTCGTCGGCCCCGGTTTCCAGGCCGATGATCTTGTCCATCTCATCCCCGCGCCCCGTGAGCATAACGATCGGGATGCCCATCGTCTCGCGGATGCGGATGGCAAGGGCCAGGCCGTTCTCGCCCCGCAGGCGGAGGTCGATCAGCGCAAGGTCAACGCCCGGACGCGGCCCAAGGGCAAGAAAGGAGGCCCCATCGGCCAATGGAAGGGGCGTGAAACCATTTTCGCCCAGAAGGTCGGCCACCGTCCGGCGCAGATCGGCGTCATCGTCGATGATGGCCACGACTGGACCATCGCCCAAGGGCTTAGGCCCGTCCGGCATGGACACCTGTTCCATGAACTGTCTCCTCCCGGCTAGCATGATGGCCGAACGCGGGCAGGCTGCAATCCTTATCGGGTTACATCGGTTATGGCGGGATACGGGTTCTGTAATAGTGTTCATCAATTTTCGGCGTGACAGACAGGCTGTTAACCTGCCAACGACCCCGTAACCCGACAAGCCGTGGCAGTCTGCCCCGCATGCCGCCCGGAGAGAGGCGGCCACTTTGGGAGGAGTGCGATGAAGATTTACTCGATCAGTGCGCTTGCACTGGCTGCGGCACTGTCCAGCGGCGGGGCCTGCGCCCAATCCTTGAACGTGGTCTGCTCGAACGAGCAGGCCTGGTGCGATCTAATGGCGCAGAACTTCAAGATCGACACCGGCATCGACGTGGCCATGGTGCGCAAGTCGACCGGCGAGGTGCTGGCCCAGATCCGCGCCGAGGCCGGGAACCCCAAGATCGACGTGTGGTGGGGCGGCACGGGCGACCCCCACCTGATTGCCGCGAACGAAGGGCTGACGGTTGCCTCGGGCGTCGATGTCTCTGGCCAGCTTGGCTGGTCGCAGAACATGACCGAGATGTCGGGCGGCAAGGCCGTTGGCGTTCACGTCGGCCTGCTGGGGATGCTCTACAACACCGAGGTTCTGGCCGAAAAGGGCCTGCCCGCCCCGGCCTGCTGGAAGGACCTCGCCAAGCCCGAATACAAAGGCGAAGTGACGGTGTCGAACCCGCAATCCTCGGGCACGGCCTACACGCAGCTAGCCACGCTTGTGCAGCTTTTCGGCGAGGATGAGGCGTTCAAGCTTCTGGCCGACATTGCAGTGAACGTGAACCAGAACACCAAGTCCGGCTCGGCCCCCGGCAAGATGGCGGCGCGGGGCGAAACCACCATCGCCGTGGGCTTCATGCATGACATGGTGAACCTGAAAAAGCAGGGTTTCCCGGTGGAAATCGTCTCGCCCTGCGAAGGCACGGGGTACGAGGTCGGCGCCGTCAGCGTCATCAATGGGACGCCCAACCTTGAGGCCGCGACGAAGTGGGTGGAATACGTCATCAGCGCCGAGGCGCAGTCGCGCGGCCTTGAGGTTGGCGTGTTTAACATCCCGTCGAACCCGGCGGCTGCGACCGACCCCGAGGCCCCCGACATGGCCGCGGTCAAACTGATCGACTATGACTTCGCCACCTACGGCTCGTCCGAAACGCGCGAGCGTCTGCTGGCGCGATGGGAGGCGGATGTGAAGTCCAAGGGCGGCACCTTCGAAGAGTGATCCCTGCACCCGGCCCGCGCCCCGAGGCGCGGGCCGCCTTCAATTTCGGGAAGAATGCGATGCGGCGCACGGCGGGGCTTTGGCTTCTGATCGGGCTGGGGGCCTATGGCCTGATGCCCTGGTACATGGTGGCGGGGGGCTTCTGGTCCTTTGGCTGGCTGGGCACAGAGCGCTCGGCGCTGGGCTGGGCGCTTGCGGATCGGGCCTGGCTTTGGCTGCCCTTGCTGGGCTTTGCCATCGCCGGGGCCACGCTGGTCGTTGCGCGCAAACAGCTATCCGTCGCGCGGGGGCTGGTGGCTGGCGGGGCCTCGGGCCTTTTGCTTCTGGCCGCGCAGGGGCTGGTCATTCTGGGCAACGGCCCGCGGCTTGGGTTGATGGAAGGGGCGACGCAACCCGGCATGGGGGCGGGCGCCTTCGTCGTGGCGGCGGCGCTTCTGTTCCTGCTGACCTCCGGCGTCTCCGGCCTTGGCCGGGGCCGGGGCGATGCCTTCATCACCGGCATGATCGGCGCGATCATCGCACTGGTTGGCGTCTTCGTCTTCTACCCAATGAGCTTCATCCTGATCCGCGCCTTCGAGTTGCGCGGCGGCGCGGGCCTTGGCGTGAGCGAGTTCCTGCCGCGCTTCTTTGCGCCCGAGATCTGGTCGCCTGCCTGCCTGCTTGGCACCGGCTACTGCGGCGCTGCGCTGAATTCTCTGTTGCTGGGGATCGCCACCGCAGCATCGACCACCCTTCTGGGCCTCGCCTTCGCCTTGATCTTCACCCGTACCAATTTCCGCGCCAAGCGCCTGCTGCGGGTGTTGACGATCCTGCCGATCATTACGCCCCCCTTCGTGATCGGTCTGGCGCTGATCCTCTTGTTCGGCCGGTCGGGCACGGTAACGGAGTTCTTCGCGGATGCCTTCGGCTGGGAGAAAACGCGCTGGCTTTACGGCTTCTGGGGCGTGTGGCTGGCACAGACCTTGTCCTTTACCCCCATCGCCTTTCTGGTCCTGATTGGTGTGGTCGAAGGCGTCAGCCCCTCGATGGAGGAGGCGTCCCAGACCCTTGACGCCAACCGCTGGCAGACTTTCCGCTTTGTGAGCCTGCCCCTGATGCGCCCAGGGTTGGCCAATGCCTTCCTGCTGGGGTTCATCGAAAGCCTGGCAGATTTCGGCAACCCCCTAGTGCTGGGCGGCAACTTCAACGTCCTGTCGACCGAGATCTATTTCGCCATCGTGGGCACCGTGGCCGATCCGGCAAAGGCCGCGATCCTGTCCTTGATCCTCCTGTCCCTGACCCTGGGCGCGTTCATGGCGCAGCGAAAATGGTTGGGGAAGAAGAACTATGCCACCGTCACCGGCAAGGGCGACAGCGGTCGCCATGCCGCGCTGAACCCGGGGCTACGGGTGGCCTGCTATGCCATCGCCCTGCCGTGGGCCGCCTTCACGCTGGTCCTTTACGCGCTGATCGTCTTCGGCAGCTTCGTCAAGCTCTGGGGCTATGACCACAGCCTGACGTTCGAGCATTACACCCGCGCCTTCGGGATCGTGTTCCGCAACGGCGTGCACTTCACCGGGGCCGCTTGGGACAGCTATGTCACCACGATAACCATCGCCGCCATCGCCGCCCCCCTGACCGCCGCCGTGGGCCTCGCGACCGCCTACCTTCTGGTGCGCCAGAAATTCATTGGGAAAGACGTGTTCGACTTTTCGACCATGCTGTCCTTCGCCATCCCCGGCACGGTCATCGGTGTGGCCTATGTCATGGCCTTCAACTTCCCCCCGATCGAGCTGACCGCGACCGGCCTGATCCTGGTCATCGTCTTCGTCTTCCGCAACATGCCCGTTGGCGTTCGCGGCGGTATCGCGGCGATGAGCCAGCTGGACAAGTCGCTGGACGAGGCGTCGATCACGCTTGGCGCGAATTCGGCCACCACGCTGCGCCGGGTGATCCTGCCCTTGATGGGCCCGGCGATCCTGGCGGCGCTGACCTATGCCTTCGTTCGCGCCATCACCTCGGTCTCTGCCGTGATCTTCCTGGTCTCGGCCCGCTACAACATGGCCACCAGCTTCATCGTCGGCCGCGTGGAAAACGGCGAGTTCGGCATCGCCATTGCCTATGCCACGGTCCTGATCTTCACGATGCTGGCCGCCATCCTTGCCCTGCAACTGATCATCGGACGGCGCAGACTGCGGCGCGCCGACCGTATCGAAGCCCATTGAAGGGGGTGCCATGAAAGGTTCCGTCCGGTTCGAAAACGTGACGAAAAAGTTCGGCGAGGTTGTGGCGCTGAAGCCCTTGTCGCTGGACATCACCCCCGGCACGCTGGTCACGCTTCTGGGACCGTCGGGCTGCGGCAAGACCACGACGCTGCGACTGATTGCCGGGCTGGAGAGCGCCAGCGAAGGCCGTATCCTGATCGGTGGGCAGAATGTGACGCATCTGTCGGCCACATATCGCAAGGTCTCGATGGTGTTCCAGTCCTACGCGCTTTTCCCGCACATGACGGTGCTAGAGAACGTTGGCTACGGCCTGTCCGTCAAGGGGATGCCCAAGGCCGAAGTGAAGGCTCGCGCCGAGGCGGGGCTGGAGACGGTAGGGCTGAAAGATTTCGGCGCGCGGCTGCCGTCGGAGCTTTCGGGCGGGCAGCAGCAGCGCGTGGCGGTGGCCCGCGCCATCGTGCTGGAGCCGGAGGTCCTGCTGCTGGACGAGCCCCTCTCGAACCTTGACGCGAAGCTGCGCCGCCATGTGCGTGAGGAAATCCGCCAGATCCAGCAGCGCCTTGGCCTGACGGCGGTTTATGTCACGCATGACCAGGAAGAGGCGATGGCGGTCAGCGACCGGATCATAGTGATGAAGAATGCCGAGATCGCGCAGGAAGGCACCCCGCACGACCTGTACGACCGGCCAGCAAACGCCTTTATTGCGGATTTCATCGGGGACGCAAACCTGATCGACGTCGAGGTCACCAAGTCGGGCGCCGAGACGGAAATTGCATTGCAAGGCCGCCGCCTAACCCTTCCGCTGGCAAGCACCGCGACCGGCCCGTCCAAGATGGTCCTGCGGCCGCATCACATCCGCCTGTCCCGCGAGCCGGGGCCAGAGCGCCTTCCGGCCGAGGTGACCTACGCCGCCTGGCTGGGTAATTCCGTGCAGTACACGCTGAGCACGGCAGTCGGCCCGATCTTCGCCATCGCCCCGCCGCAGCCCCTGCCGTTCCGGCAAGGCGACAGCGTGCATTTGGGCTTCGGGGTGGAGGACGTCCGACTGGTGCCTGCCTAGGGCGAGGGCCTGACCGGCAGCTTGGGGAAGCAGAATGATCGACGGTGAAGCAGACGGGACAAGTCGTTTCTATGCGTGCAACGCGGAACTCTACGTCGGTAGGGGCGGTGGAGCGCCAAATCCTTTGCTTCCGCCCTTTTTAGCCAGGCTTCGGACCGGTTCCCGTATTCTTGAGCTTGGCTGCGGGGCAGGACGCGATGCCAGCGCGATGATCGCGGCTGGGCACGATGTTGTCCCGACCGATGGCATTCCCGAGATCGCACGCGAAGCGGAACGGTTGTTGCAGCGGCCTGTGAGGGTTCTGAGATTTGAAGACCTGAACGACTACGAAGTTTTTGACGCGGTCTGGGCCAATGCCTCCCTGTTGCATGTGGCGCGCGCCAGGTTGCCGAATGTCTTGGCCCGGGTCAGAAGGGCGCTTAAGCCGGGCGGGTTGCACTTTGCGACCTACAAGAGCGGTGGAGGCGAGGGCTTTGACGGGCACGGAAGATATTACAACTTCCCGGACATTGCGGAGCTGTGGGCGGCCTATGGCGTGCCGGACCAGTGGGAGGTGGTGTCCGTCGAAGAATTCATAGAACCCGGGTTTGACCTAGACCGTCCGGAGCCGTGGATTGCGATCACCCTGCAGCGGCCCGCAAACGGATGTCCCTAGTCGGCGTGTCTGGGCAATTCGGTGCAGCACATGCTGTCGACTGCGGTTGGGCCGTTCTATGCGATCAGGCCGCGCAGCTTGTTTCCTTCCGGCAGGGCGACAGTGTGCACCTCGGCTTCGCGCTTGAGGATGTGCGGCTAGTGCCGGCCTAATCGGGCGCACCGAGTTCGGGCGCACCGGGGCGAAAGTTGTAAAGCTCAAGCTTCGCCACACCGCCGTTCAGCCGCAGCACCGTCAGGCTGGCGGGTGCGACGGGCAGGACATGCTGCGGACGCAGGCCAAGCAACACATCCAGCGCAGCGCGGATCACACCACCGTGGCAGACGACCAGCAGCGTCCTTGCACCACCCGACATTGCTTCCTGCCGGATCGCCTGCTGCACCCGTGCCGCGAAGGTTGACCAATCCTCACCGCCCTCGGGCCGGTGCGTGCCCGCGCGCCAGCCAGCGTAGTCGATGGGGTTTTCGGCCACAAGGTCGGGGATCGCGCGTCCTTGCCAGACGCCGACGTCGATCTCGCGCAGTGCACGCTCGGGCCGGGCGTCGGGGTGGCCCAGGATCGCCGCCGTAGCGGACGCTCGGAGGAGGTCGGAGGTCACCGCCCGGTCCGGCGCAAGGGCGGCCACAGTGACGGCAAGCGCCGCCGCCTGTTCCCGTCCCAGGGCAGACAGCGGCACATCCGCCTGACCCTGCAGGACGCGGCCTGCGTTCCATTCCGATTGCCCGTGGCGCACCAGCAAAAGCCGCATCATGCGATCCTTTCGCCAGTGGGGGCGAACCAGGCCGCCGGGCTGTCCGGCAGGACCAGATGCACCCGGTCACCGACCTGCGCCGGTGGCGGGCGGTCAAGGATCGCGGTCAGGCGAAGGTCACCCGACAGCGCCGTCGCCATCGTGCGCCCGGCGATGGAGGAGACCTCCACCAGTTCCATCGGCAGGGTGCGGGGGCCTTCCTGCAGCGCCAGACCCATGGTGTCGGCGCGGAACATGGCAAGGCAGTCGTCTTGGGGTGGCACGATCCCCATATGCCGCCCGCCGACGGTGTGGCCGGTCCCGTTCTTCACTACCGGCACAAGGTTGTTGGGCGGGGTGCCGACGAAGGTCGCGACAAAGGCGCTGGCGGGGGCGTCGATCAGGTCTTGCGGCGGGCCGAACTGCTCGATCTGGCCTTTGTTGATGACGGCGACATGGGTGGCCATGGTCATCGCCTCGATCTGGTCGTGCGTCACATAGACCGCCGTCGCTCCGGTCGCGCGGTGCAGGCGCATCAGTTCCGTCCGCATCTCGACCCGCAGCTTGGCGTCTAGGTTCGAGAGCGGCTCGTCGAACAGCAGGACCCCCGGCTTTGGCGCGATGGTGCGGGCAATGGCGACGCGCTGCTGCTGGCCGCCCGAGATTTCATTGGGGTAGCGGTGCGCAAGCTGGCCGATCTCCAGCATCGCCAACACCTCATCCACCCTTGCTGTGCGGTCGGCAGCGGGCATTCCGGCGACCTTCAGCGGCCAGTCCACATTGCCCCGCACCGTCATGTGCGGCCACAGGGCATAGGACTGGAAGACGAGGCCGGAGTTGCGCTTGGCCGGGTCAACCTGCGTGCCCCTGTCGCCATCCGACACGGTGACCCCGTCAAACACGATCTGGCCCGAGGTCGGCATCTCCAGCCCCGCCAGCATCCGCAGGAGGGTGGTCTTGCCGCAGCCTGACGGGCCGAGGAGGACCAGGAACGCCCCGTCCGGCACCGACAGCGAAACATCATTGACAGCAGGCAATCCGCCGAAGCTTTTGGTAAGGTTCTTCAGTTCCAGCATTGGGATCAGGCTTTCAGCCAGGGTTGCGATTTCGCCTGTAGGCGGTTCGCAATCAGCGTGGCAAGGATTGACAGGACAAGGATCACCACGGTGATCGCATGGGCGAATTGGGTGAAGCCTTCGCTGGCGTAGCGGTAGGCCAGAACGCTCATCACCGGCATGGTGGGGGTGAAAAGAAGGACGACAAGCGACAGGTCGCGGATGATCTTGACGAAGATCAGGATGCCCCCAGCCATCAGCCCCCGGATCGCAAGGGGCACGGTGATCGCCCCCATCCGGCGCAGAAAGCTGGCCCCGGTCAGGCGGGCGCTTTCGTCAAGCTCGCCCGAGACTTGCTGGATCACCGCGCGCCCCGTTTGCACGCTGAACGGCAGAAGGTAGGCAGTGCCTGCGATGACCAGAAGCGCGAAGGTCCCGTAAAGCGCCGGAAGGGGGCCGATGGGCGCGCCGAGATAGGCGATATAGGCGGCGCCAAAGGCGATGCCGGGGATCAGCAGCGGCAGAAAGCTGATCTGGGTGATGGCGGCAGACAGCCAGCCCTCACGGTAGCGGGCGGTCGTGTAGCCGGCCAAAAGCCCCAAGGCCATGCCGGCGACTGCGACACAAAGGCCAAGGCCAAGGGTCACGACGGTGGCTCGGATGATGTCGGCGTTATGCCAGATGCCCGGCGTGCCTTGCGCGATCTGGGTGCCTTGCGGGCCGATCCAGTAATGCAGCGTCCAGTTGGAGAAGAGGGCCGAGGAGGCGGGCGCGAGGGAGGAGGCGATCAGGATGATGACCGGCACGATGGTGGCGCAGGTCAGGATCAGCGCGGCCACACCGAAGACCGGCCAGCGTGCGGGGCCAAGGTCAAAGCGCTTGGCCCGCCCGCCCTTGCCGGTGATCGTGGCATAGGACCTTCGCCCCGACACCGCGCGGTTGCCAAGCCACAGGAACAGGGCCGAGATGACGACCAGCATGATCCCGATGACATAACCGCGCGCGACCTGCCCCACCTCGATCATCCCGTAAAGCCGGGTGGAGAGGGTTTGCATTCTGACCGGCAGGCCCAGCAGAGCGGGGGCGGCAAAGTTCGACACCGCTCCCGCGAAGCAAAGGCTTCCGGCGGCGATCAGGGCAGGCGTGGTGACGGGCAGCACGATGCCAAGGACGATCCGCCGCCCCTTGGCGCCGGCGATCTGGGCGGCCTCGACGAGGTCAGAGTTCACGGTGGCCAAGGCAGCCGCGATGATGGTGAAGGCGAGGCTGAAGTAATGCAGGATCAGCACCACCAGCGTCGGCACCATGCCCCAGGCCAGCCAGTCTGGGACCGGCACGCCCAGGCCTTGCAGGAACCCCACATCGCCACCGATCCGGTCGTTCTTGAACAAGCCCCCCCAGGCCAGCGCAGTGGCGAATGAGGGGATCATGAAGGGCAGCGTCGCCATCATCCCGATGGTGCGGCGAAAGGGGATGTTGGTCATCACCACCGCCCAGGCCAGGAACCCGCCGATCAGCACGCAGGCGGCCCCGGTAATCACGCCGATGACCATGGTATTGACCAGCGGCCACCAGAAGAGGTTCGGCGCCAGGCGGCCGACCAGAACATCGCTCCACGCTGTCACCGCCCCGGGCGAGAGGGTGAAAAGCACCGTCCGCGCCATCGGTGCGACGATGAGGAGGACCAACGCTGCCAGCACGATCAGCTTGAGCGCAAGGCCCGGGCGCAGCCGCGCGCGGCGGGCGGGGGAGAAGGTGGCAAAGGCCATGAGGACGAAGGCTTTCCTTGGTTGGGCAAAGCGTAGCGGGTCCGCCGGGGGCAGCAAGTCCCGGAGTGTTTCGAGATCCCGACGGAGTGTAAGTGCAGTCAGGACTTTGGCGGGTAGGGGGCCACTCCCCAGACTGGCCCCCCACCCAATCCCTCCCTTACGCAGCGGGGAGGGAAGCGCAGGTTGCACTGCCCCGCGTTACTGCAGCGTCAGGATCAGGTCCCCGACCGAAGCGCGAATCTCGGCGGTCTTGACCGGGTCGATACTCCAAGCCTTGAAGTCGGCCAGGGGGATCGCATCGGGATGCGGGGTGATGTCATTGCGGGTGGCATAATCGCCCGCGACGTAGAATGGTTTGAACCCATCGCCGCCGGTGTCGCTGTCATCGCCCATCAGAAAGTCGATGGCCAGCCGCGCCGCCGCCGGGTTCTTCGCCCCGTTCGCAATCGCAACCACGGCCGGGAAGATGATCCCCGGCGCTGGGGCCACGTCATTGGCGACCTGCAGGGCCCATCCCTCATCCTCATTGTCGCGGCGGTCGGAGTAGGTGGTGAAGCCGATTGGCGGGTTGGTCTGCCCGGCCTTGCCGACGGCTGCGTTGACGTCATCGGTGGAGCCGACGAGGATCAGGTCATTGGCGAAAAGGTCGGTGATAAACTTCTCACCCGCATTCGCTGCCCCGCCAAGGTCGATGGCCGTGCCAAACTCGGCCTCGTAGGTTGCCGCCATGGCGTCCGATTGCAGGACGATCTCGGTCATCAGATCAAGGTAGTCGCCGCGCTGCAGGGGGTCTACCATCACCACGCGGCCTTTCCATTCCTCACGCGTCAGGTCCCACAGGCTGTCAACCGGTGCGCTGTTCGGGTACGCATCCTCGGCATACATCAGCACCTTGGTGGACAGTCGCTGTGCCAGAAGCGGCGACTTCTCGCCTTCGTCCAGCAGGCCCGCCACACGGGGCGGCACATAGGTCTCGATGATCCCGGCCTCCAGTAGTTCCGGGATCACCACGGCGGCGTCCGAGATATAGACGACATCGGCATTCACCGTGCCCGCCTGTGCCTCGGCCTTCAGCCGCGCGATCTGCTCGGTCGACGACATGTCGAAGCCCTGCAGGTCAATGCCGGGATAGGCCGCCTCGAACGCCTCTTCCACCCGCGCGATCCGGCTGGTGAAGCTGTAGACGATGACCGAGCCTTCGGTCTGGGCCTGTGGCAACAGATCGGCCGGGGCAGCGGTGTTCAAATCCTGCGCATAAGCGGAACCTGCCGTCAGGCAAAGCGCCGCCAACCACCTGAAGTGGGTCATTTCCATCTCCTCCCTTTGGTCTTCGGTTATTCGAACCGCTTGATCAGCGACCCGAGTGTTTCAAGTGTCTGCAAGGTCTGCGTTTCCCCCCGCGCGCCCGCCACAAGGACGATCGCGTTGGATATGGCCATCGGCACGGTCAGCGTCTGGAAACTGTCAACATCGCTGGAGCGCGGGGCCGACAGCACCAGGTCTGGCGCGGGCACCAGCATCGGGCCAAGGGTGTCGGAAATGGCGATCACCGGCACCCCGACGGTGCGGGCATGGTCAACCAGCGCGGCATAGGGCCGGGGGGCGCGGCGCAAGGCATAGACCAGAAGCACATCGCCCGGCCCCATGCCCAACACGCCCTCGGCCAGGCTGCGCGCATCGCCGGTCAAGAGATGTACGTCGCGGCCAAAGCGGCGGAAGCGTTTGGCCATCATCAGCGCCAGCGCTTCGGCATTGCCGCGCCCGAAGATGTAAAGCCGCCGCGCGCCGATCATTAGCGCGGCGGCCCGGGCCAACTGGTCTTCATTTACATGCGAAACAAGGTTCGCCAGCGCCGCCGTCTCTTCGGCGACCAGCGACGCCAGTACCCCGCTGCCCGCCGCCGTTTGCAGGCTGCGTTGCAGACGGGTTGCGGTTTCCTCGGTCGGCAGGAACTCGGTCTGAAGTGCACTGCGGAACGCAGCATAGCCCGGATAGCCAAGCTTGCGCGCCAAGCGTGAAACGGTGGCCTCATGCACGCCAGCCTCACGCGCAAGATCGGTGACTGTCGCAAGTGCCGATTGCCGCGGCTGCGCCAGCACCGCTGTCACAAGTCGTTGTTCAGAAGGGGTCAATCGGTCCGCCCGCTGCTGAATGATTTCCGCCAATTGAGACATGAGAGCCTTTACGTCAGAGTGTATGCAAATTTATATGCAGATAAATTTAATCCTGCAAGAAGACTTTACATGATGGGACTGCGAAGGTATGCAAATGCGCCCGTCCCGGATGACGCGGGTGCGTTGTGGTGGTCTGTTCCCCGCCCCGCCCCGTACAGCCAGCCGTCATGCCGCGCACCTGAGGCTGGTCTTTGGCAGCGACGATGGGGGTGCGGCGTCCCAACTCCTTTTGCACCCTCTGACGTGCTATGGAACGCTCAGGGATCCAGACGGTAGCCATAGTTCCGGATCGTCGCGATCATCGTCTGGCCCTGCGCCAGTTTGCGCCGGATTCGGCTGATCGTGACGTCGACTACGTTGGTCAGAGGGTCGGCCTCAAGCCCCCAGATGGCGTTCAGCAGCCGTTCCCGGGCGAGCACGCGACCGGGGTTTTTCATCAACAGTACCAGCACGTCCCGCTCCTTCGTGGACAGGTCAATCTCGACCCCGTCCTGCGTCAGCCGCATTGAGCCGGGATCGAAGGCCAGCGGCCCGACCTTGAAGAGCTGGGTTTCTTCCTCCAACCCCCGACCAGAACGGCGACGGTGGAGAGCCTCGACCCGGGCGACGAGTTCGTCAAAATCAAAGGGCTTGGCAAGATAATCGTCTGCCCCGCTGCGCAAGCCGATGACCCGCTTGTCCGTCGAACCGAGCGCGCTGAGCATCAGAATCGGAACGTCGTTGCGGATCGCGCGCAGATGGCGGCAGAGTTCCTCGCCCGACATGCCAGGCAGAAGCACGTCGAGCAGAATCAGGTCATACTGGCCCGCATTCAACAGGGCCAAACCGTCTTCGGCACTTTGGGCGGTCTCGACCACCCAGCCCTCGGTCCGCAGGCCCCGGCGCACAAAGTCCGCGACCCGGGGTTCGTCCTCGATCATAAGGATATGCATGGTCGTCCGCGCCCCCGTTCCATGCAGCCGACCCCGGCCCCCAAGCACGCAGCAAGGGGCCTCTTGGACCGGCTGATCTGTAATCGTCCTGTCGTTAACGTGTTACGTGGAGGTTTTATTCCGCCTTGCGGCTGATCGGGGAAGCGGGCGGTGTCGGCGCTTCTCGCAGGCCTGCGATAAAGCTGAGCCGCACTACAAGGCCTCCGCCCGCACGGTCGGACAGATCGACGCTGCCGCCATGCGCCGTCATGATCGATCGAACGATCGGCAGGCCGAGGCCTGTGCCTTCGACCCCGCTGCTCTGTGCGCCAGAGCCACGGAAAAAGCGGTGGAAGGCCTGGTCCTTTTCGGCATCGCTCATGCCGGGGCCATCATCCTCGACCACGATGGCATAGCCGTCGCTGCTGCGCTCGACCCAGGCACGGACGCTCCTTCCGCCATAGCGCAGCGCGTTGTTCATTACAGCAAGCAGGCATTGCCGCAATCGTACCGGATCGACCCGCGCAGGTGTCGGGCGGCCCAGGCGCAGCACCTCGACCCGCGCTTGCGCCAATCCCGCCGCCTCGACCAAGGCCGCATCCAGATCGACGTTGCGCAGGTCAAGCCGTAGCTGCCCGGCCTCTTCCCGCGCAACAAGCAGCAGGTCCTCGACGATCCGGTTGGAATGCCGCGCGGCGTCGCGGATGCGCGAAAAGGACTCGGACGATTGGACAGGGTCACTCAGGCCGCTGCGCAGTGCGATGTCGGCCTCACCCTGGATGATGGTGAGCGGTGTGCGCAGCTCGTGACTGACATCGGCCATCATCTGGCGCCGACTGGCCTCGGCCTGTTCAAACCGCGTGAGGATCGTCTGTAGTTCAGATGTCCGCTCGTTGACCCGAATTTCCAAAGTGCGGGCCTCGTGCCGCAGGTCTCGTTCGCGGGTCGCGATCTCGGCGGCCATCTCGGACAGAGTGACCGACAACTGCCGCAGTTCCAGCGCGCCCCTGGGCGCGATGGCCCGGCCATAGCTGCCCTTGCGATACGCATCCGCTCCTTCTACCAGATCAGCCAGAGGCCGCATCACGCTGCGCCGATAGACGAGCACCACAATCGCCGTTGCCAACAACATTGCGCCGAGGATCACCCCAGCCAGCACAGCAACTCTCCGGCGAAACTCGGCCGACCGTTGCGTGGCCTCTTCAACCTCTTCGCGCTCGCCGTCCAGCGCCACCTCGATCAGATCCGACAGCGTCCGGTCGATGTCGCGGTCGAGAAGCCCGATCAGGTCCTGCGGAATAACTGCGTCGGACGTACTGTCATGGGGCAAAATCTCGTCATAGCGGGTGCTGATGGAGTCGATTGTCCGCTCCAGCGTGGACAGAAGCCGCAGTTCTTCGAGCTCCCGCTCGCCATCAAGCTCGATCTCACGGGCAATGATGCGCTGGATCTCGGCCAGATTGCCGTCGATCTGCGCCTTGACCTCAGTCTCCAGAGCAGAGCGGTCGCGATCGCCGATCAGAAAGGCATCGGCCTTTTCCTTGAACAGCCTGTAAAGGTTCGACTGCAATTGCAGGTGTTCGGCCTGCGAGGCGCGGGCTAGCGCGATGCGCTCGGAAACCTTTTGTGTTTCGATGACAACCCAGAAGGTCAGGCACGCGGCAGCCACCGCGCCCGCAAGCAGCACGGAAGCCAAAAGCGAAAGCAGGGTCGAAAGGCGCATCGGGATCGCACCCTCGGGCATCTGTTGCTTGGCGGCACTCACCACCGTTGACCCTCTAAGTTATCGCCAGGGAATGACAGAACCATGACAGCCTGCCTGCACGCGTTCTGGGTTGCAACGGCCAAACCCGGTCAACCGTCAGGCTGCGATCGACACGGGCAATGCCGTCGGAATCGCTGCCGACAGGTTCAGTTTGCGCAAGGCCGGCAGGAACCGGTTGTGGCGGTCTACCAGTCCCAGCGCCGCCATGCCGATACAGTATTTCGAACAGTTCTTGGTCGGATGCAGATGCTCGCCCCGCAGGATCTTGTCGGCGATGCCGTTGCCCCGCGCCGACTTGGTTTCAAGGATGAACATGCCAGGTGCGGCTTCTCTTTCGGCGTGTGCCGCGCGAAAGGCGAGTCTTGTGTCGATCGTCATCCGCTCGCCGCCATCGCGGGCAACCAGCGTGATGCGCTCATACTCCATGCCGATCACCGGGATCAGGTGGCGGCCTAGCGGAGTGCCGTACATGTCGGCATGGCAGGCGTCGATGAAGGCAAGGCTTTCATCACAGAGGCTGCGGCTGTGGCGGGCCAGCTTCAGCCGTTTCTTCACCGTGGCGTCGCGGATGTCTTTCAGCTTCACCTCCAGATAGCTGAAGCCCGCGTCCACATAGTTGCGGATGCGCACCTTGCAGCGCTTGCGGCGGCCCTGATGATGGTCGTGGTAGGCCTGCGTCGCCGGATCGTCGAAATAGTCGGTGGCATAGGTGAAGGCACGCTTGCCGCCGATCTCCAGCACTTCGAACAGTTCGGAAAAGCGCTGGAACGCGGGTAACAGGCGGTCAGCCGGGACAATGTACTTGTTGTCCAGCCTCTCCAGCATGGCAGCCTTAGCGTTCAGCCCGTCCAGCGAGATCGTGCTGAAGGTGCTTAGGGAAGCGGCGATGCGGTGGTCCATGGCATGTCCTTTCAGAGCGGGTTGCGGGAATGTCATTCAACGGCGATCAGCGCGAAGACCGACCGCAAGTCACCGTCGATCTTGTCGTCGCTGACCAGCAGGAGCAGACCATCGCCAAGAGCGGCGATGCCTTCGAAGTCGGCATCCTCTATGCCCGGAACGGTGACCGGGTGGGCCGTGCCCGTGCAGGTCTGCGTGGACTGGCAGGCTACGGGATCAATGATGCGCATCGAAGGCCGCAGCGCGTCTGTGATGTCGTCGCGCGTGCGTTCGAGAAGGAAGATGCGACCGCCCGCCGCCTCCATCCCCTTGATGCTGACCGACTCGGGACCCTCGACGGATATCGTCCAGTCACCTGCCAGCGTGGTGCGTAGCGTATGTTCGTTGCGCCCAAATCCCTGCTGAGGCTCTTCCGTCATGGCCAGAAAACCGGTCCCCTCGGTCCAGGCCAAAGACTCGACACCATCCTTCTCGCTTGCCTGCAGGCGTATGTCGCGCAGCGCCTCGGGCAGCAGATCGTCGCGCAACCACGTGCCCATTGTGTCAAAGACCATCAGGCGCGCCGCCGTTTCGTCCACTATGGCAATGCTTCCGTCCGGCAATGCCGCCGCCGCCTCGGGCGAGAAATCTTCGTCGCGCACGGCGCGGCCGTCTGGCCCAGTCAGGACATGGACAGACAGTACCTCGACCGCCATCAGATCCTTGCCAGTAATAGTGACGGCCAGTCGGGCGAGATAGCCGCGGTCCGACACGGCGATCAGCCCATTCCTGTCCGGCGCTACGACAAGGGCCGAGAACTCGCCGATCTTCTCGCCGTCGATCTTCGACTCGCCCAGGATCAGGTGGTCGACAAGGCGCACAGTCTGTGACCGGGCGGGGGCGGCATGAAGGCCGAACAGAAGTGCTACGACCAGACCAAGAGCATGAAAATACTGGGTCATTTGCGATAGAACACGTTGATCTGGGCCATGTCGGTGATGTAGTTGAGCGCGGTGATCTGGTAGCTCATGACCTGCACCCCCAGCCGTGCGGACAGCGCGCTGCGCATCTTGGCCGGGTCCGACAAGGCATCGGGGTCTATCTTGTCGAGCGTGACCTTGATTCCGTCGACCGATTTCAGGATGCGCGGGTGGTCGAACAGGTAGGCACCCAGAAGCACCAGCCCGACGACAACACAGACGAAGGGCAGCGTGGTTCCCTGGATCGAGCAGATCACTGCGATCGAGATCGAACCGAAGAAGTAGGTGATCTCGATCTTCGAAATCTGTTCTGACCTAAGCGTGAAAAGCGCAAGGATCGCGAACAGACCGAAACCCGCGGCTAGCGAGAACTCGACCGAACCCAAGATCGACAAAACCCCGAAAGCAAAGATGTTGAACAGCGACGCCGCGGTGACCAGTTCTTTGTCCCGGTAGCGCATGTAGAACATGCCGAAGACGAGAATGGTCATGGCAGCGAGATTGATGGCAAAGCGCAGGATCAGTCCCGCATCCAAGAAATCGAGAGTCATCATCAGGTCCCTTCGCGTCCGGCAGATGGGCCGGTGATGCGGTAAACCTAGCGATGCAGGATGGGGTCGGACTTGCGGCTACGTTACAGTTTCATGACACAGCCATGAAACCTGCATGACCCCCTCGGTTCATGGGCGTGTCAGGCAGCATGTCCACTGAGATTACCTCCCTTGCCAGTCGCAGCCCTTTGGACCGTCGCAGACCGTCGGGGGGGATGGGCCATTTTTCGGCGACGTTCGTTCTGGAAATTGCTGAGAAGTATATTGCAGCATGGTGCGTCGCGTATGTCCGCTGTCCGCCCCTCGCGTCGACTTGGTCGCTCCCGGCCCATAGCTACCGCTCGCAGAAGGTTCCGAGCTGGCCGCCGCCTTCCGGCGGCCCCGCTAGGGCCGCCGGGGTCAATAAGGTCAAGGCGCTTTCAGTTCCGCATAATCACCCGCCACCCTCAGCGTCACAGTCACCGGGGCTTCGGTGCGGTTGCGCCAGAACCAGCCGTGATTCCCCGTGAAGGCAGCGGTCAGTTCGCCCGCCTGCTCCGGCACGGCGCGGCCCTTTTCATAGCTGATCTTCTGCCCACTCCCGTCGCCGTGCATGTCGAAATTCACTGCCCCACCGTTCGCAGTCCAGGCAAACAAGGCTGTCTGACCTTGTTCCATCGCCAGCTTCACCTCGATCCCCTCGCCAGGGTTCAATGTGTAGCTGACCTCGTCCCGCCACTGCGGAGTGGCGGCTTCCTCAATGGCGGGTTCCACGGGATCGGGGGCTGCCGCCGCCGCCTCCGTCAACGGTGCTGATCCGGGGGCAACCTCCTCTGGTGCCGGTTCAGCCGCGACCGGGGCTGCCGAAGTTGCTTCTGTCGGAGTGGAGGGCGTGCCGATCACGGCGGCAATGGCTGCAAGCTGGGCGTCGATCCGGTCGAGACGCGCGAGGACTTCGGGCGCAGCAATAGTCGGGGTTGGCACGCCGGTCGCCGGTGCAGACACGGCAACCGGCGCTGCGACGGCGGCGAGGGCATCGGCCTCGGCCTCGGCGGCCAGTTGCTCCTTGATCTCGCCCATTTCGGTCAGCCCGGTCAGGGCACCGACGCCGGTCGGGTCGATCCCGTATTCGGCTGGCAGCCAGAACAGGACGAGGATCGCCCCTGCCGCCCCTGCCGCAAGCAGGGTGGAACGGATAAGCCCGCGTGGCGTGGCGGGAACGGACTGGACGTATGGCGCTGCAGCGTAAGGCCTGGGCTCTGCCCGCAAGGGGGCTTTGGGGGTATCAAGACGGTTGGTCATCGGTCAGCCCTCCTTTCAGGCGACGAAAAAGCCGGTGATCTGCAGGCCCATCAGGGCAAAGCCTGCCACCATCATCAGGACATTCGCGGCATAAGCCTGCCGCGCGAAAGCGGGTCGCGCACGCCAATGCGTCATTGCCGTCAGGATCAGGGCGAGCGCCATCAGCTGGCCAAGCTCGACCCCAATGTTGAAAGCGATGAGGTTGCCCAGGAGGCCATCGGGCGAGATGTCATAGTCCTGAATCTTGGTCGCAAGACCGAAGCCGTGCAGGAGGCCGAAGATCAGGGTGGCAGCCTTGGTGTCCGGCTGGACGCCGAACCACAGGCGGAAGGCGCCAAGGTTGTCGAGCGCCTTGTAGACCACCGAAAACGCAATGATCGCGTCGATGATGTAGGCGTTGATCGAGATCGACCACCAGACGCCAGCGATCATCGTGACCGAATGGCCTATGGCGAAGAGGCTTACATAGATCGCTATGTCCTGCGACCGGTAGAGGAAGAAGATCACCCCGGCGAGGAAGAGGAGGTGGTCATAGCCAGTCACCATGTGCTTCGCGCCGAGGTAGATGAAGGCGATGGGGCGGAAGCCCGTCACCTCCTGCACATAGCCCGCATCGCCTTCGGTGACGTTATGGGCAAGGGCCATGCCGGCCAACAGCAGCCCGGCAAGAAAAGTGGCAAGCGCGACCAGCGCAAGCCATCGCAAGGAGGGACGAAATGGCCCCGGTGGCATGGATGTCATCTGAGTGTTTTCCCGATTGATGGAACTGTCAGACCGCCCGCGGATGCAGGCAGTGGCTCAGGTCATCGTCAGGCGGGGCGGCCGTCGCGGCCCGTCACGGATCGTGCCATCAACGGCAAGGGACTCTGGTCGCAGTGTCTTTCGTGGTGCCGGGTGGGCACCGAGGCCGGGGGCATCGAGAAGCGCCACGCTGACATGATCATGATCAGTGGAATCATGATGGCCGAGGGGCATCTCATGACTGTGGCCGTGCTCGGGATGAAAAGCACGGTGGTCGGCTTCTGCAACAATGACGCCAGGGCCATGCTCCAAAGCCTCGACGGCAGGGGCAACGGCAAGAGACAAGGCAACGACCAGGCACGCGCAAAGTGCCCTGATCCTTGCCCAAGCTGTTGACCTTGCCTGCATCGTCGTCCCTCGGGGTTGGCCCCGTTCTCTCTCTTGCCTCATCCCCCCTGGGGGGATACTCTCGATATATGCAAGAAGATCACATCCACGCAAGTCACCCTGCCATCGCTACCCGGCTGAAACGCGCCGAGGGTCATCTGCGCCGCGTCATCGGCATGATCGAGGAGGGACGGCCTTGCGTCGATCTTGCCTCACAACTTCATGCCGTCGAACGGGCAGTGGCAGAGGCGAAACGAGCGCTGATCCATGATCACATCGATCATTGCGTTACCGGTGGGGGCAAGCACGATCTGGCCGAGATCAAGGCCCTGACGAAACTGCTCTGATGCTGGGGACCCTGCGCAACCCAACCTTCCGCCACCTGTTCGCCGCGCAACTCGTGGCTCTCCTGGGAACCGGGCTCGCCACAGTGGCGCTCGGCTTGCTGGCCTGGCAGCTTGCGGGGGATAACGCGGGGGCTGTGCTGGGCACGGCGCTGGCGATCAAGATGGTCGCCTATGTCACGCTGGCTCCGGTGGCGGCGGCCATCGCTGAACGTCTGCCGCGCAGGGCGTTTCTGGTGGCGCTGGACCTGATCCGCGCCGGCGTGATCGCCTTCCTGCCCTTCGTGACAGAGGTCTGGCAGGTCTATCTGCTGATCTTCTTCCTGCAAGCCGCCTCGGCCGGGTTCACTCCGGCCTTCCAGGCAGTGATCCCGGACGTCCTGAAAGACGAGGGCGAATACACGAATGCTCTTTCTCTGCTGCGTTTGGCGGAGGATCTGGAACAACTGGCGTCGCCGATGCTGGCCGCCCTGCTGCTGACGGTGGTCAGCTTTCCGGTGCTGTTCGTGGGCACCGTCTCGGGATTTGTCGCCTCGGCGCTTCTGGTCGTGACCGCGCGCCTGCCTTCTCGGGCTGAGGTCAAGCCAGGTCACTTCTGGGAGGACGTTACCAAGGGTATCCGCATCTACACCCGCACCCCTCGCCTGCGTGGGCTCATGATAATGGAGGCCGCCGTCGCCGCCGCAGGTGCGATGGTCTACGTGAACACCGTGGTCATGGTGCAGGCAAGGCTGGGCCTTGGCGAGGAGGCCGTGGCGCTTGCCTTTGCGGGCTTTGGCGCGGGGTCGATGCTGGCCGCGTTCCTGCTGCCACGCATCCTGGACCGGCTGCAGGACCGCCCGGTGATGATCGGCGGAGCAGCCTTGATGGTTGCGGGGGTGGCAGTGGTGCCACTGGTGGACAGTCTTGCCACGCTGATCGCACTTTGGGCCCTGATCGGCTTTGGCTTTTCGCTGACGCAGACCCCCATCGGGCGGATCATCAACCGTTCCGCCCATGAGGCCGACCGAGGGGCGGTTTTTGCCGCGCAGTTCGCCTTGTCGCACGCCTGCTGGCTGGTGACCTATCCACTTGCAGGCTGGATCGGCGCTGTTGCCGGGCTTGCAACGGCCGCGCTGGTCCTTGCCGCCATCGGGGCGCTCAGTCTGGTCGCAGTTCTGCGACTATGGCCCGCCTACGATCCGCAGATCGTGCCGCATAGCCACCCGGACCTGTCCCAAGACCATCCCCATTTGCGCGACCACCGGGGCGAGCATGCTCATGCGCTTGTGATCGACGACCTGCACCGGAAAAGGCCGAAGCTCGCATAAGAGCGGATATAGGGAGACCATGAGCTCTCTCCATCAGATGTCCGCTTCCCGCCCGACGCGCGTGAGATGAGTAAGAATGTGGTATGCGTTCAGTGCCGGACTGGCCGGAGACTGGGTGGGACTGGGAGTCAGGAGGAAAACCTATACCTTCCGAAACCCTTCCAATCGTCGTCCCGCGCCGTCCAGCATGGAACAGGGGGTGGTTCGTTGGACAAAGGCGCCTTTTGGCACCCAAGCATGTCTGGTCGATCAGAGTCCGACTTGAGATGGCGGACAACAAGCGCGATCTCGCCTTGTTCAACACGGCCATCCGAACCGCGGTATGGAATGTTCTCCTTCAAGGTCTTCTGCCGTCGCGACAGCGTGCTGAAGTCCGGAACGGCCCAGTCCAGGCCGACCAGCCGCAACAGGCTTTCGACGAACCCGCCTCGCCATGGTCACTCGGACCAGTGGCGTTCCCATGGCTCGATCTGACGGAGCGCCATTCCGAACAGCACATTCAACGTCAGACAAGTCTGGATGGCAGCGTCGCCGTAGGCAGGATGCCGCCCGCGCTTGCCAGTCGGCGTGGCCTCCCAGCTCATCGAAGGGTCGAACCAGATCGTGAGGGACCCGCGGCGCTTGAGCGCTTCGCTATAGGCGCCACAGTTCCTGGTCCTGTAGGCGGGGGGTGTCGGTCTGCTCATGCAGCCCAGTTACCACGCTCGATTCACAAGATGAATTCTTCACTCCATTTGTGCAACGGAGCCCGCTAGGCGCGTGCGGGAACCCGGGTAATTCTCGCCCCCAATGCGTTGAGGCGCTCGTCAATCCGCTCATATCCTCGTTCGATCTGCTGGGCGTTGTTGATTTGAGAGGTTCCATCAGCTCCCAGCGCAGCGATGAGCATAGCCATTCCAGCGCGGATGTCGGGACTTTCCAAACGTGCGGCGCGCAACTTGGTCGGGCCAGACACAACGGCGCGATGCGGGTCACAGAGCACAATCCTCGCGCCCATTGAGATGAGCTTGTCGGTGAAGAACATCCGCGACTCAAACATCTTCTCGAACATAAGCACCATACCATCGCATTGGGTTGCGGCGACCAGGGCGATCGACATTGCGTCCGCAGGAAACGCCGGCCACGGCTGATCTTCTATCTTGGGCACATGGCCGCCGAAATCAGGCTCGATCTTCAGGGACTGGGAAGCCGGAACAACTAAGTCGTTGCCTTCAATGTGGCAGCGAATACCCAGGCGCTCGAATCCCATCAGCGTTGAGCGGAGGTGTACCACCCCCGCCTCGCGGATCCGCAGTTCAGATCGCGTGACCGCAGCCAGACTGATGAAGGAGGCCACTTCAATGTGATCAGGGCCTATTCGATGGGTGGCGCCATGCAATGGGCGATTGCCATGAATCGTCATGCAGTTAGTGCCAATCCCCTCGATCTCAGCGCCTAGAGCGATCAGGAAGTGGGCGAGATCTTGGACATGCGGCTCAGATGCGCAGTTTCGCAGAACGGTCACACCTCGTGCCGCGACGGCGGCACACAGCGCGTTTTCGGTTGCCGTGACGGAGGGTTCGTCGAGGAAAACGTCTGCACCTGTCAGAGTGTGTGCCCGAAAGACATAGGTGCCGTTCACTGAAATACTGGCGCCAAGCGCACGAAGGGCGAGAAAGTGAGTGTCCAGCCGCCGCCGTCCGATGACATCCCCACCGGGCGGGGGCAGCGTGACCTCGCCGCAGCGCGCGAGCATCGGACCGGCAAGAAGGATCGAAGCTCTGATGCGAGCGCAGAGACTGGGGTCAAGATCGTTCGGGGTCAGCGCACGCGCATGGATGCGTAGCGTGTTTGGGCCAAGCCATGTTATCTCCGCGCCGATGGAGGATACCAGGTCAAGCAATGCCTCGACGTCGCGGATGCGCGGAACATTCGACAGTTCGACGGGCTGATCGGTAAGCAAGCTTGCCGCTATAATGGGCAGTGCTGCGTTCTTGTTCCCGGATGGCGAGATACTGCCCGCTAGTTTATGTCCACCTTCTACAATATACTCGATCCGCTCCTGCGGTTGCGCAACTGCCATGTTTGCCTCATCATTTTTCAGCGGACGATAACGAGTTTGCCGCCTGACCTAACGCAAGAGATACGATAGGCTAACACGTGAAAGGTCCCCGGAAGCTGACTTTGGTGTCGCCCGTAGCATCGGTCGAGGTGGGCTTTCGCGGCACAGAGTGGTTCGCACCGCAACCGCCAGCTCAAGAACCGGTTTCCTTCTTCTTCCTCACCGCTCCGAACAGCGATAGCACCGAACAAAGCTTATCGTTCTGAAACAGCCAGCCTGAGCCCAAGCAGAGTGAAAGATGCGGCGAAGGTTCTGCGTAGCCATGTCATCGCGCGAGGTCTCGACAGAACCCGGTCGCGCAAGGATGCGGCGAAGGCACCGTAGATCGCGAAGGCCGCGAAAGTCATCGCCATGAACACTAGCGCCAGTCCCAACATCTGCCCCGCTGCGTTAGTCGCATCGACTGAGACGAATTGCGGCAGGAAGGCGAGGAAGAAGACGGAGATTTGGGGATTGAGAACGTTCAGGAACACGCCGTCTCGGATCAGCTTGCCATTGGAGGCTTGCCCGCTCCTGTCTGTGACCTGCAGCGTACCGCGGCCGCGCCAAACATTCCAAGCCATCCAAAGAAGGTAAGCGACGCCTGCTACCTTTACGATCTGGAAGGCTACCGCGCTGGCGTGAAGAAGCGTCGCAAGGCCGAGGATCGAAGCCGCTATGTGGGGCACGATCCCAAGTGTGCATCCGAAGGCTGCGACAAGGCTCGGGCGCATGCCCTGCCCGAGCGCAACCGCGAGGGTATAGATGACCCCCGTTCCCGGCATCAGGACGACCACGAGTGCAGTCACCAGAAACTCCCAACTCATTCCCGATCTCCGTCCGTCACAAATTGGCCATCACCGCCCCGTAGGCTGCCGGTGTGCACTGCCGCCCCGGCGTCTCGGAACATCCCTGACAGCGCATCGCGTGCCGCCAGGACCTCGTGTTCTGCCATGTCATGGAGCCCCTCAATCACCAGAAGTGCTGTTCGCGTTTGACCCGAGATGGCTGACACCGCGCTCTGGCGGTTGGTCCAGCGGCGCGCGTGGGCCGCGCCAGAGTCGTCGGCAAAGATGATCTCGCCAGGCTCGGGCTGTTCGGTGTCGCCGCCGAAGGTCAGGTAGGTCTCGTCTCCAGTTGCGGGACGTACGGTTAGGCTGCCCACGATGCGCGCCAGATCGAAGGCTGCGACTGGAACGGCGTAGGCAGCTGATGTGGCGTTGCAGATGTCCACGACCGGATTCAGCTTCGGCAGTGCCCCGTCCTTACGTAAACGCCGCAGCAGCGCCTCGGACGCAGAGCGATATTGGGTCGGCTTGAGACCCATCGTTGAGAAGGCTGCCCGCCAAGCGCGGATCGCGGGGACATCGGCCTCGGGACTATCGGCCAGGCGCCGGAGCGCATAGCCCTCCAGACGCATGATCGCATCAGTGAAGTCGAGATCCGCCGGCACATTCCGCAAAAGGACGAGGCCGGTGAAAAGCTTGCTATGGGTTTGCCCTATGGAGGAATGGTACGAGAAGGTCATGCGCCTTCATACCCCTCGCCAGCGCCTCTGGTCTTGAAGGATAGTGGCGTTCGCCGAGCTATAGCGGCCAGGCGGTAGGCCGAACTGCCGCGCAAAGGCGCGGGTGAGATGGCTCTGGTCCGCGAAGCCCAAGTCAATCGCAACGTCGGTTGGGCTGTCGCCCCGCGCAAGCCCGCGCCGTGCGAGCCGTAGGCGAAGCTGCATCGCGTATTCGTGGGGTGTGGCCCCGACTTCGCGTCGGAAACGGCGCAGGGCACTTGTGCGATGCAAGCCCATGAGGTGCGCAACCTCGTCGAGCGAGGGCGGCGAAGCCGGCAGATCCATAATGCGTTGCAGAACGAGCCTCGTTTCGCGAGAGGGACCGTCCTCTTCGGTCGGCGGTGGTGCCAGAAGCGCAGTCGAGAAAAGCGATGTCAGTGACTCCTCTGCCGCCATAGCGTCAGCGTCGTGAAGCGCCTTGAGTGCCTGTTCCAGGCACCCCTTCAGTTCAGGTGCCGGATGGGCGGCGAAGCCGAGTTCACGGACCGCAGCACTGCGTCCGACCAGTCGGGCAACGGTTTCTGGTTCGACGAAAACCATCTCCCAGACCCGGTGCCCGGCAAGCGGTACACCGTCATGCATCTCGTTCGGGCTGACGGCGATCACATCGCCGCGCTCGGCCTCTACTCGGCCACAGTTGGACCAAGACACGTGCCCGCCTTTTCGCATTATCCCGAGCCCGTACTGGTCATGCGCGTGTCGGGGAAACGTGCGCGCCGACGAGATAACGATGCAATCAACGCCCTCTAGGCAGGAGCTTGCGATTTCAACGCGGTGATCGTCGACTTGCTTCATGGCACGATGTTAGCTACGGACCCCGCATTACGCACAGTCCAAATGATTGCTCTAGCGCGTAAACTAACGCTTTCATTGGACTACGTACGTGAGCGCTTTCGCGGGTTGCCGCGCCTGCAATACCGCGCTTGCATCGATCCGCTCACCGTCCTTCATAGCGGCACCCACCGGTGTCCAATCCGCAGCGAAGGCAAATCGGTGCGATCAAGGCCACACGCATTCCAACTGGTTCAAACGATCTTTGCTGTATTCCCACTTACAAAGACGGGACTGCCTTCCACCTCGTCGAAACGCACGCAAATGCGCGAGGGTCGGCCCATGTCTGCGCCTTGCAGAATGGTCATGTTGCCAGGCGACAGGATTTACTGATCCCGAAGCATCCCCGCCAGTGCAGCGGCTGCCGCACCTGTGGCCGGGTCTTCAAGAACTCCGCCCGAAGCAAAGGCGTTGCGGGCGTGAAACAGTCTGTCGGATTCGCGGTAGACCAACATGACGGTAACAAGGCCATGCTCATGCATGAAGGACCGCCCAGATTTCAGATCATAACGCATGTTTGACAGTTGCATGCGGCTGCTCAGTGCAACGAAGAGATGGCTTGCTCCGGCGTTCATCCACATTGCAGGAAGGCTTTGATCCAAATCTTGGCGGGCATAACCAAATAGGTGAAGGGCCTCACTGATCAGCGTGTCATCTGCGCGTCTGCTATTCGTTGGCAGCGAACGCAAAGTAGCGTGGCCGGTGCCGTTCTGCACGCTGGCCTCTACCTCAATCTCGCCGGTCTGAAGCAGCAAGCGATACCGGCTGTTCCCTTTCTCGGCCGCCAGTACAGCTCCGAGCGCAATGGTTGCGTGACCGCAGAACGGAACTTCGGCTTCGGGTGAGAAGTAGCGTGTCGTCCAACCCTCTGTTGTCGGTGCGGCAAATACGGTTTCGGAATAGCCAACTTCGGCCGCTATGCGTTGCATCTCGCTTGCCGATGGAATGCTGTCAGCCAAGACCACCCCCGCCGGATTTCCACCAGCGCCATTTTCGGTAAATGCCGAGATTCTGCGGATTTGCATCGTTTGTGTCCTCTCCTTGGGGTCCCACAAGCAGACTTTTCAGAGCTCACTCGTTGCACAAGACATCGCATCTTCCTGCCCCAGCACAGGTCAGAATCTGTTACAACGTCACCGGGCCTGATGGCCCTTCAGTTTCGCAGAGTGTCTTGAGTTACTCATGATCGCTTGTTTCGAGCGAGAACAGTTCGATTACGTTGTCTTCGGTATCTTTGAACCTGAAGAAACTGAATGCCCCCTCCTGCACGATCCCTTCGGTTTCCAGACCATCGGGCACAAGTGCTTGGACACGCCGAAGTGCGTCCTCGAGATTTGAGACCCTGATGTAGGGGCGTACGCTGCCGCCTGCGGGGACACCCTGCGCATAGGTCTCGCGCGAAACAATGGCGAAGAGACCCGCACGGATATCAAAACCGACAAGTGCCGGCATCCGAAACTCGGGTTCTGATCCAAACAACCTTGTGTAGAAGTCGGTTGCACGATCCATGTCGTCGGCCAGGACGTAAAGCCCGAAGCGCTCGACGGCCAGAGGCTCCGCCATCGTAGCATGGGCCGATGCGGCGATTGTGGCTGCAAGCAACAGGGGTTTGAGCATCTGGTCTTACCTTTCCTTCAAGTGCATTCCGGGTGACCACTTGATACCGACCGCCTGCTGACAGCATGGTGTCAGCAGTGAACCGTGGGGGTGCTGATGCGAAGGGCGGATCGACTCTATCTCATTGTCGAGATCCTTCGGCGAGAGGGGCGCCCGGTCACTGCGGAAGCCGTTGCGACCGAGCTCGAGGTCTCCAAGCGGACTGTATATCGAGACGTTGCAGACCTGATCGCGTCTCGCGTGCCCATCTCGGGCGAAGCCGGGATCGGATACGTCTTGGAGAGCGGATACTACCTTCCGCCCCTCATGTTGACGGAGGACGAGATCGACGCGCTTGTCTTGGGGGTCGAATACGTCAAGAGCCGGGGCGAGCACGAGATCGGCATGGCAGCGAAAAGCCTTCTGGCGAAGGTGCAGGCCTGCCTGCCCGAACGGCTCGTACCCCTTGTTGATCTGCCAACCACAAGCGTAGCGCCCGTTGCTTCGTCAGTTGAGAGCATTCGCGCCGCCGACATCCGAGCGTCGATACGGGCTCGACGCAAGCTCGAGCTGAAGTATTTGGATGCGCAAGGCTCTGTTTCTACACGAAAGGTTTGGCCGGTGCTTCTTGGGTACCGTGACCATGGGCGGATCCTCGCGGCTTGGTGCGAACTGCGCGAAGATTTTCGGTACTTTCGAACGGAGCGGATCGCTGCGACGACCCTACTCGATGAACTCGTGCCGGAACGGGCAAGTGTGTTGCGGAAACGATGGAAGGTCGCCATGGACAACGAGCGCGAACGGTTCGCCGCCTTGTCGACGTTCCCGGGGACCGCTGTATAGCCCTCCATCTTGTCTTTGCCCGGGGCATGCGCTGTGATGTCCGCGTCCACAGAGATGAGCGCGACCTGATTTCCCTGGCCAAGGATCTGGCCGGACGGGATGAGATCAGCATCGAGAGTCCCGAAGCAACCTTCGTCAAGGGTGGTGGACGAAGCCTCCTGCGGGATGTGCTGGCCGCTTGGCCCGAGGGACAACCGCTTTTCGCCGCTGTATCGCCGGGCAACGCGCGCTCGCTCCGGGCGTTTCTGACCAGCGGGTTTCGACCGGTCGTGTCCGAAGTGCTGATCGATAGAATAGGTCGATAGGCCGGGACTGTCTTTCCAGAAAGCCGTCGTTGCCGATCACTTGACTGGAACCGTTGACCTTCCTTCACTCGTTATCGGCCGACACAGCCTGCAGCTTGCGCCATTTGGGCATAGTGAATGTGTCCTCCTCGTGAATCTGCTCCTCGTTGTCCGGTGAACGGATCGGCAAGGCAAGCACCGGTAAAACCCGTTCGCACGACCATGAGGGTTCTTCATGCGCACATTCCGTGACGCTAAGCTTATGGCGCGCGCCCAGCGCGCGGAGCTTGCCCAGGCGGGCATCGACATTCCCCATTCCCGCGCGCTCGAAATCGTGGCGGCCCAGTTCGGATTGCCGGACTGGAACGTGCTGGCCGCACGCATCGGTGAGCCCGGGGGCGCGTCCGGTAGCGGTGCCGCCTTAGAGGGCGCCATTCCGATCCTGCGCATCTTCGACCTGCCGAAGGCGCGCGCGTTCTACACCGGCTTCCTTGGCCGTGCCGAGGATTGGGAGCACCGCTTCGGTCCCGACTTTCCGGGCTACCTGCAGGTCAGCCGGGCGGGGCTGATCCTGCACCTGACCGAACATCACGGCGATGCCAGCCCCGGCGGCAATGCCTTCGTCTGGATGCAGGGGCTCGACACCGTCCACGCCGAGATCACCGGGCGCGGCTACGCCTAGAGTAAGTTCGACGGCAGACCCACCCCCTCCACCGAGTGGCCGCCTTTGGTATCTGAGGGCGATTACCCGCCAAGAGACAACTGACCGCTTCCCGCCCGACGCGAGGACACCCTGCCTCGAGCCGTGATATCCTGCCACTGTCGGCAAGACCGAAGAAGGGTGCGTACGGTGGACAGGAGGTAGTCCCATGTCCGTCGAATATCTACCCGCTCACCGTCCTGCCCGAGTTCCTTCGAACAATGGCCGCATCATCGGCCAGAAACGTCCGCTGCTGCCGTGGCATGTTTGGTCGATCCGCGTCCGCCTTGAGATTGCAGGCAACGCGCGGGACCTTGCGTTGTTCAACATGGCGGTCGATAGCAAACTGCGCGGTTGCGACCTTGTCGGCCTCAGGGTTCGGGATGTCCTCGCCGCCGGGCGCGTCAAGGAGCGGACCTCGATGATCCAGAGCAAGACCGGCAAGCCGGTCCGGTTCGAGATCACCGAGACCACAAGGGTGTCCCTCGATCGCTGGATCGGCGACCCAGAGATGAACGGTCTCGAGTTCTTGTGGCCCAGCCGGATCCACGGCAGCCCGCATCTGTCCACGCGACCGTATGCCTGGAAGGTCCGGGGCTGGGTAACTTCGCTCGGCCTGGAACCGAGCGCCTACGGCACGCATTCCATGAGACGGACCAAGGTCGCACAGATCTACAAGAAGACCGGGAACCTGCGCGCGGTGCAGCTGCTGCTGGGGTACACGAAGATGGATAGTACGGTGCGCTATCTCGGCGTCGACATCGAGGACGCGTTGTCCCTGTCGGAGGGGATCGACCTTTGATCAACTCTCCCGACCGGCACACCATGCGCCGGTCGGCCCAAAGCGGCCAATTGGCCTCGATGGCAAGTGCGAAGCGCAGGTGTGGCCTTGTCGTGAGAGAACGCGGCTCGTGACCATTGCGAAATCTCTCGCTCGGAACTCTTGGACAATTCCCAAACAGGCCGTCGTTATCGCCCCTGGAATTGATGACCCGCTCAACAGCAAATCCGCTGGACAGCGCCCGGCATTGGTTGCATCGGGCATGATCGCCCATAGTCATCAGATCGGAACACGCATTCCTGACGACGCTTCCGTCATCCTTGATGCACATCAACGCGCTTCTCGGCAATTGGCGCCATGCTGGTTTTTTCAGACGTTAGGAGGACCGGGGACTGCATGATTGATGGATCTGAGATCGTCTTTTGTGCCAAAGGCCTGACGAGGACCTACCGTTCGGCCGCCGGAGAGGTACAAGCCTTGCGCGGGGTCGACTTCACCGCCGCACGCGGCGAGTTCATCGTGATCCTTGGTCCATCCGGGTCGGGCAAGTCGACCTTTCTGAACATCGTCGGCGGGCTGGATGAAGCCACATCGGGTGAGCTTTGGTTCAAGGATCACCGGCTGACCTCCCTGGATGCGCGGGGCCTTACGCTATACCGGCGCGATCATGTTGGCTTTGTCTTCCAGTTCTACAACCTCGTGCCCAGCCTGACTGCGCGCGAGAACGTTGCCCTTATCACCGAAATCGCCCAGCACCCGATGTCACCCGAGGCAGCGCTCGCCCTGGTGGGATTGGCCGACCGGGCTGACCATTTCCCGGCGCAGCTGTCGGGCGGCGAACAGCAGCGCGTTGCCATAGCCCGCGCCATCGCCAAAAACCCCGAAGTTCTTCTGTGTGACGAGCCCACTGGAGCGCTGGACGCTGCGACGGGAGTCCGTGTCCTTGAGGCCCTGGTCGACGTGAACCGCCGCATCGGTGCCACGACCGTGGTCATCACCCACAACGCCGCGATCCGCGAGATTGCCGACCGTGTGCTCCGCTTTGCCGACGGGCGCATCGTCGACGAGACCGTGAATGCCACCCGCAAGGCCCCGGCCGAGGTATCATGGTGATGCCCCCCCTGCGCCGCAAGGTCCTGCGCGATCTGGTCCGGCTTTGGCCGCAGGCGCTGGCCATCGCGCTGGTGCTGGCGGCGGGGGTGGCGACGATGATCCTTGGGAACGGGGCGTTTGCCTCGCTGTCCGACACCCGGGCGCGCTACTACGATGACTATCGCTTTGCCGATGTCTTCGCCGACGTGACCCGCGCGCCCCTGGCCCTTATCGATGAGCTCCGCGCCATCGACGGGGTCCTGGCAGTCGAGGCGCGGATCGCGCGGCTGGCGCTTCTGGACCTGCCTGCGCTGGAACAGCCCGGGACGATGCTTCTCGTTTCCCTGCCCGAAGGCGGGGCGGCGGGACTGAACCTTCTGCACCTCCGGCAGGGGCGTCTGCCCGACCCGGGCTCCTCGCGCGAGATCGTGCTTTCGGAAGGCTTTGCCTCCGCCCATGGCCTAGCCCCGGGATCAATCCTCGCGCTGGTGATGAACGGGCAGCGACGCGAGCTCTCGGTAACCGGCATCGCGCTCTCGCCCGAGTTCATCTATGCCCTCGGCCCAGGCGAGATGATGCCCGATCCGCGTCGCTATGGGATCGGCTGGATGCCGCGCGGGGCGCTGGCGCCGGCCTATGACCTGAAAGGCGCGTTTTCGAACCTGGTCTTGAAGCTGGCACCGGGGACGCCGGTCGAACGCTTGATCGAACAGGTTGACCAGCTGACTGCGCCCTATGGTGGCACCGGAGCGACGACACGGACCGAGCAGACCTCGCATGCCTTCCTCGATGCGGAACTGAAGCAACTTGGCGCGATGGTCCGGGTGCTGCCGCCGATCTTCCTTCTGGTCGCGGCAATGCTGGTCAACATGACCCTATCACGCCTCGTGACCCTCGAACGTGAGCAGATCGGCCTCCTGAAGGCCATCGGCTATTCCTCGCGGGCCATCGCGCAGCACTATGTGGAATTCGTGCTGGCCGTCGCGATCGTAGGGATCGCCATTGGCTTCGGGGCGGGGCTGTGGATGGGGGCTGAGCTGGCGCAGATGTATGCGCGGTTCTTCTCTTTCCCCTTCCTGGTCTTTTCGCGTGATCCCGGCATCTTCGTGCTGGCCGCGCTGGTGACGGCAGGCGCGGCCGTTGCCGGGGCGCTTCTGTCGGTGCGGTCCGTGATGGCCCTGTCCCCGGCGGTAGCCATGTCCCCGCCCGCGCCTGCGGAGTATCGGTCAAGGGTTGGCGGGTTGTGGCGGCGCCTCCACCTGCGCCAGACCTCGGTGATGACGCTTCGGCACCTCACGCGCTGGCCCTGGCGCACCCTGTCCGGAATCCTCGGCGTCGCGATGGCGGTCGCGATCCTCGTGGCGTCGCTCTGGTCCTTTGCCTCGATCGACCGGATGGTCGACTTCACCTTCTTTCGGACCGAGCGGCAGGACGTCCAGATGGTTTTCGGTCAACCCGAACCGCCGCGCGCCGCCTATGCCGCCCGCGCAATGCCAGGAGTCATCTTGGCAGAGCCGTTCCGCGCGGCAGCCGCGACGATCAGTCATCGCAACCTGTCGCGCCGGGTCAACGTGATCGGGCGACCGGCCTCGCCAACGCTGTCTCGGGTTCTGGACCCCGACCTGCGGCCCATGAAGATGCCCGAGGCCGGGGTGATCCTATCCGAGACGCTGGCGCAGGTGCTGGGCGTGCGCCCGGGAGATACCGTTACCGTCGCTTTCCTGGACGGAGCGAGACGCAGCCTCACCCTGCCTGTCAGCGGCCTGTCGGTTGGCTATGTCGGCCTTGGCGCCTCGATGGATCTTTTGGCCCTGAACCGTGCGACCGGCGGGGCCGAGGCGATCTCGGGCGTCAACCTGATGCTAGACAAGACCCAGGCCCCCGCCTTCTTCAAGGCTGCCGCGTTGTCACCCGAAACCGGGTTTCTGTCGGTCAAGGCCCTGACGGTCGCGCGGTTCCGGGCCACGCTGGCCGAGAACATCACCGTAATGATAACCGTCTACGTCGGGCTCGCCGGGGTTATCGCGCTGGGGGTGATCTACAATTTCGCCCGTATCTCGCTGTCTGAACAGGGGCGGGAAATGGCGAGCCTGCGTGTCCTGGGCTTCAGTAAGGGTGAAGTCGCCGCAATCCTGTTCCTGGAACTGGCGGTGATCGTGGCGCTGGCCCAGCCACTGGGATGGGCCATCGGCTACGGGATGGCTCGGGCCATGGTTGCGGCCTTCTCCTCGGACCTCTACCGCGTGCCATTCGTCATCGGCCCCGGCGTTCATGCTATGGCAAGCCTTGTCGTCTGCGCCGCCGCCGTCATGTCCGCGCTGGCCGTTCGGCAGCGGATCAACCGCCTCGACATGATTGAGGTCCTGAAAACACGGGAATGAACATGCGCCGCGCAATCCTTGTCCTTTTTGCCCTTGCGACCCTCGGCCTTGCCGTCTGGGCCCTGATGCCCCGTCCGGTCGAGGTCGAGGTGGCGACGGTCTCCCCCCGCACCATCACCGTCACCGTGACCGAGGAGGGCGAGGCCGAAATCCGCGAGGTCTTCACCGTCTCGGCCCCCATCGCCGGGGGGATGCAGCGGATCGGGCTGCATGCGGGCGATCCGGTGACGGCCGGGGAAACCCTCGCCCTGATCGGCCCCGTGGCTCCCGCGCTCCTGGACGCTCGATCCCGCGCGGTGGCCGAGGCGGGCCTTGCCGCCGCCGAAGCAGCCGTCGAACTCGCAAAGGCGCAATTTGCCCAGGCCGAAGCGACGCTTGCCTTCCGCATGACCGACGCGGACCGGTCCGCAGCGCTCTTCGACAGGGGCGCCATCCCGCGCCATCAACTCGACGCCGCCCTGCTTGAACGGGTCACGGCCGCCGCCGCCGTCGACAGCGCGCGCGCCACCACCGCCATGCGCGAAAGCGAACGCGACAGTGCAGCTGCCGTTCTTGAGGGCGCCGCTGGCGCGGGCGATCCGGCGTGCTGTGTTCCGGTAACCGCCCCAGTTTCGGGCCGGGTTCTGCGCGTGCTGACCGAGGACGACCAGGTCGTCTCCGCAGGAACCCCGATTGTCGAGCTAGGCGATCCGGCCGATCTGGTGGTGCGGGTCGACCTCTTGTCGCGCGACGCAGTCCGCGTCCGACCTGGCGATCCGGCGGTGATCACCGGATGGGGCGGGCCAGACCTCGTCGCCGAAGTCGAGAGGGTGGAGCCGACCGCGGTCACCCGCACTTCGGCGTTGGGGATCGACGAACAAAGGGTCGAGGTGCTCTTGCGCCTGACGGGTCCGGCTGTGGACAGGCAGGCGCTTGCCCATGGCTATCGCGTCGTCGTGCACATCACAGTCCTGACTATTCCGGACAAGCTGGCGATCCCCATCGGAGCCCTGTTTCGAGACGGTGCGGACTGGGCCACTTTCGTCATTGAAGACGGAAGGGCCCGCCTGGTGACCATCATTCTGGGCGAGCGCGACGACACCTTTGCGCAGGTGATCGAAGGTCTTGCACCCGCAGAGGAGGTTATCCTTCATCCCAGCGATCTCGTCCTCGATGGAACGGCCGTACACGCAATAGACGGCTCATGACCGGGTCATTTGGCGGAGCGTCTTACCTGGTGATTGAAGAGCGCCCTTTGCGGCAGCTGCCGAACTTGTGAATCCTAAGCCAGTGATACCGAGGCGCGGACGTTAGATCTGGGCGCTGCCGACTGGTTGCCGCGTGCCTCGGGCTTATGGCAGGTGCTGCAAGAGTTGGGGGAGCGCGACTTCATACCTTTACGTGTTCGAGCGTCGGCTTCCCGCCCTTTGCTGCCGCTGGACGACGGTCCATAGGACCTTTCGCGCCAGCGTGCTTTTCTGTCGCGCCTTGACGAACTGATCAGGCCCGAATACCTACCAAGAGTAGCGCGGGCGTTGTGTAATGGTAAGACCTTAGCCTTCCAAGCTAAAGACGCGGGTTCGATTCCCGCCGCCCGCTCCATCCCTTTTCCCCTTTCGATCTGAAGAGTGTCCCGGGCAGGGACACTGGGTCCGGTATTGTGAAATCAAGGGTTTGAAGTCCCGCTTTAAGGAATTCTCAACATTTGCGTCCCCCTTGCGACGGAAACGTTCCGGCCCCACGTAACAAGGGCCAAAGCGCAAGAACGGAGCCTTTCATGCCGCATCCAGATAAACCTGCCGCAGGCGAAACTGTCGGCCAAGGTCCGGACCAGGACCACGGACCCGAAGGGCTTGCAGTCGATCTGCCCCATCTGATGTCGCGACGGCTTCTGGTGGCCTCGCTCGCCATGGGCGGGGCGGCGCTGTCGCTTTGGGCGGCGCGGGGTGGGGCGGCGGTCGTGACCGGGACGGCGGCGGACGGGGCGGTCTGCGTCCAGCAGCCGGCGGCGACGGCGGGGCCATTCCCGGCGGATGGCAGCAACATGCGCGATGGACAGACCGTCAACATCCTGACCGAGGCGGGCGTGATCCGCGATGACATCCGCCCCAGCATCGGTGGATTGACCCCGGTGGCCGAGGGAGTTCCCTTGCAGCTTGAGATCACACTTGTCGACGTCAACCGCGCCTGTGCGCCCTTGGCAGGGCATGCGGTCTACCTTTGGCAATGTGATGCGGCGGGGGTCTACTCGATCTACGGTGCTGCCGACCGCAACTATCTGCGTGGTGTGGCGATCAGCGACGCCGAAGGGCGGTTGCGGCTGACCACGGTCTTTCCGGGCTGCTACCCCGGCCGCTGGCCGCACCTGCATTTCGAGGTTTTCGCCAGCGCCGAGGCTGCGGTTTCCGGTGGCCCAGCACTTCTGACCGGGCAGTTCGCGCTGCCTGAAGATGCCTGCAGCGCGGTCTATGTCGGGGCCGGACCCTATGCCGCCAGCGGGCCTGCGCTCGACGGGGTCAGCCTGACCCGCGACGGCATCTTCCGCCGCAGTTCAGCCGAAGAGTTGGCCGCACAGACGCTGGAACTGACGGGCGATGCCGGGCAGGGGTATCGGGCGACAGGGCAGGTCGGGCTGGTGATTTAGGTACAACGCCCGACGGAGGCCAAAATTCTTGAGTAAGAATTTTGACAAGAATTTTACTTAAAATTCTTGGGTCATGACGTCAGAGGTTGTCCGCTTGCGGCATGCCAAGGACGTGGTAGCCGCCGTCGACATGCACCACTTCACCGGTCGTGCAGGCCCCGCCGGCCGAACACAGCCAGACGGCGGTGCCGCCGATCGCCTCAAGCGACGCATTGGCGCGGAGGGGGGCGTTGGCTTCGGTGTGGCGGTAGGTTGCACGCGCCCCGCCGATGGCTGCGCCGGCCAAAGTCTTCATCGGGCCGGGCGAGATTGCGTTGACCCGGATGCCTTGCGGGCCAAGGTCATTGGCCAGGTAGCGGGTGGCGCTTTCCAATGCGGCCTTGGCCACGCCCATCACGTTGTAGTTCGGCACCACGGCGTTCGAGCCCTGGAAGGTCAGGGTGATCAGCGACCCGCCATCAGGCATCATCGCCGCTGCCCGCGCCGCCACGTCGATGAAGCTGAAGCAGGAGATGGTCAGCGAGTTCTGGAAGTTCGCCCGGGTGGTGTTGATGAACCGGCCTGTGAGTTCGTTCTTGTCGGAAAAGGCGATGGCGTGGATCAGGAAGTCCAGTGTGCCCCAGCGCGCCTGCAGGGCGGCAAAGCAGGCGTCAAGGCTTTCGTCATTGGTCACGTCCACATCAACCAGAAAGTCTGACCCGACGCTGGCGGCCAGAGGCTCCACCCGTTTGCCGAAGGCTTCACCCTGGTAGGAAAACGCCAGTTCCGCCCCTTCGGCCGCAAGGGCCGCCGCAATGCCCCAAGCGATGGAGCGTTCATTCGCCACACCCATGACAAGCCCGCGCTTGCCCTTCATCAGATCGGCCATGCTGGCGTCCTTATCCGTGATGTTTCGACATAACGAGGGTGGCATTGGTGCCGCCAAAGCCGAAGGAGTTCGAGAGAACGCTATCAAGCTGCACATTGTCGCGCATCGTGGTCACGATCTCGGACGCATCGAGTGCCGGGTCCAGTGTTTCGACATTTGCCGAGGCGGCGATGAAGTTGCCGTTCAGCATGATGACGGAATAGATCGCCTCCCACACCCCGGCGCCGCCAAGGCAGTGGCCGGTAAGGGATTTGGTGGAGGCAATTGGGGGCGTGGTGCCCCGGCCAAAGACGCGGCGGATCGCTTCAACCTCGGTCACGTCACCGACAACCGTGCTGGTGCCGTGGCTGTTGATGTAATCGATCTGGCGGCCTTGCGGCAGGGTGGACAGTGCCAGCCGCATCGCGCGCTCACCGCCTTCGCCCGAAGGGGCCACCATGTCATGACCGTCAGAGGTGGCACCGTAGCCGGTCACCTCGGCATAGATCTTGGCGCCGCGGGCAAGCGCGTGGTTCAGTTCTTCCAGCACGACGATCCCGCCGCCGCCGGCGATGACAAAACCGTCGCGGTTGGCGTCATAAGTGCGCGAGGCGGTTTCGGGGGTGTCGTTGTATTTGGACGACATCGCACCCATCGCGTCGAAAAGGCAGGACAGGGTCCAGTCCAGTTCCTCGCCGCCGCCAGCGAAGACGATGTCCTGTTTGCCCATCTGGATCAGCTCCGTCCCGTTGCCGATGCAGTGGGCGCTGGTCGAGCAGGCCGAGGTGATGGAATAGTTCACGCCCCGGATCTTGAACGGGGTCGCAAGGCAGGCCGACACGGTCGAGGACATGCCCTTGGTTACGCCAAAGGGGCCAATCCGCTTGGGCGCGCCGGTTTCGCGGACGATGTTGTGCGCCTTGAAGAACGACTTCGTCGACGGCCCACCGGAGCCGACGATGATGCCGGTGCGTTCGTTGGACACGTCCTCGGGCGAGAGCCCTGAGTCCTTCACCGCCTGATCCATCGCGATGAAGGTATAGGCCGCGCCATCGCCCATGAAGCGCAGGTCACGCTTGTCGATGTGATCCTCCAGCACGATGTTCGGCTGGCCATGGACCCGGCAGCGAAAGCCATGCTCGGCGTAGTCCGGGGCGAAGACGATGCCGGACTTGCCAGCCCGCAAGGAGGCCTCAACCTCGGCGGCGTTGTTGCCGATGGACGAAACAATCCCGATCCCGGTGATGACGACACGACGCATGGGGGCCTCCCTTGGTGAGTTACGGACTGTTTACGGGAGAGGGGGGGAGGGGGCAAGGAGGTTGGGTCAGCTGGCCTTTGGCTTGATGCCTGAGACGCTGGTGGCGCAACCGAAGAAATGCTTCTTCAGCGCGACGGTCAGCCCCGCTGCCCGAAGCGCACCAGCCATATGTGCGGAACTGCCGAAGTTTCGAGTGTACGCCCCGATCATGCTGAAATCATGAGCGCCCTTCAGGAACAGGCTTTCGACCCTTGGCAGCAACCGATCAAGGTAGAACCGATAGACGGGACGCAAGATCCAGCCATTCGGGTCCGAAGCCTCGATCAACGAGAAACTACCCCCGGGTTTCAGAAGGCGGGCAATCTGGCCTGCGAGGACCGTCTGCTGGTCTTGGTTGAAGGTCTTCAGACCGAAAGTGGACAGGACAAGATCGGCGTGGTCTGAGGGCAGGTCGGTTTCTAGCGCGTTTGCTTCAAGATGGGTGATCTTGTGGGCGTATTGGCCGTGCAGGCGCTCCACCGCTTCGACATGCATCCGGTGCGAGATGTCCAGTGCGGTGATGGTGGCAAGATCGGGGAAGCGGCGCAGAAGGTGGGGCCAGACTTCGCCGGTGCCTGCCATCAGGTCGACGGCCACGGCACCGGGCCTTGTTGGCTGAAGCCGGGCGACACATTGCCGACGCCAGATTGAGATGAAACCAAACGAGCTGACCGCGCTCCACCAGCGATAGTTCGATGAGCATCTGTCAAAGAGGTCAGCCACATAATTGGGATCGTAGATGTCGGCCTGCTCTTCGGTTTCGGCGCGTGTCATGCGATCTTCAATCCTTAATGGTGCCGCCACCAAACGCAGTCGAGTTCTGCACTTCGCCCGGAATCAAGGCGCTTGCGCCGCCGGGCAGCGCCCGTCCGCCCCCTCGGGCGGGCGCTTTGCAACGTCAGCCTGCAGAACTGCTGTGGGAGGGCTTGCACCATAAAGTGCCTAGAACTGCCGTGGCTCGCCCACCCGGCGGACAGGCGCTGCCCTCGGTAACGCACTAGGCCTCGCTCAGCGCGACCTTCATGTCCTTGACCAGGTAAATCACTTCGCCATCCGCCTCCACCCGGCCGTCCGCCACGCCCATGGTCAGGCGGCGGGTGGTCAGGGCCTTGGTGAAATCGACGTAGTAGGTAAGCTTCTTGCGGTCGGGACGGACCATGCCGGTCAGTTTGACCTCGCCCACGCCCAGCGCATAGCCGCGCCCCTGCCAGCCGCGCCAGCCAAGGTTGAAGCCGGTCAGTTGCCACAGCCCATCAAGGCCAAGGCAGCCGGGCATGATCGGGTTGCCGGGGAAGTGGCACTCGAAGAACCACAGGTCCGGCGTGATGTCGAATTCGGCCACCACATGGCCCTTGCCGTGTTCGCCACGATCTTCGGAGATGTCCGTGATCCGGTCCATCATCAGCATTGGGGGGGCGGGAAGCTGGGCGTTGCCGGGGCCGAAAAGCTCACCCCTGGAACAGGCCAGAAGCGCCTCTTTGTCAAAGCTGGTTGGAAATGACGCCATCCCTAGTGGTCCCCCGCTGTATCCCTTACCCTACCTAGCATCCGTTTCGAAAGGGTGGCAAGTCTGGGCCGAAGGGAGTGCCAACATGACAGCCTTGCAGCGGTTCATTGCAGCCAGCGGAATGACCAACCTGGCCGACGGGGTGGCGGTGGTTGCCTGGGGGTGGATTGCGTCGTTGCTGACGCGCGACCCGTTGTTGGTGGCGCTGGTGCCGGTGGCGTTGCGGCTGCCTTGGGTCCTTCTGGCGCTGCCTGCGGGTGTCATCACTGACCGGGTGGACCGGCGGCGGCTGATCCTGGGAATGGACGCGCTGCGTGGGCTGGCCTTTGCGGCGGCGGCGCTGGCGATCTGGGTGGCCCTGCCTCTGGCACCCGCGCCGAGCGAAGGCGTGTCGGCGCCGGGGCTGTATCTCTCGCTGATCCTGGCGGCCTTTGTCGTTGGCGGGGCCGAGGTCTTTCGCGACAATGCCGCCCAGACCCTTTTGCCCGCCTTCGTGCCACCCGAGCAATTGGAGCGGGCGAATGGGCAGTTGTGGAGCGTGGAGCTGTTGACCAACGCGCTGATCGGCCCTGCCTTGGGCGCGGTGCTGATCGGGCTGTGGTTGCCCCTGGCCTTTGGACTGAACGCGGTGGCCTATGGGTTGGCGATGCTTTTGGTCGCAGGCCTTGCCGGCCAGTTCCGCCCTGACCGCCCTGACCCGCGCAACTGGCGGGCAGAGTTGGGTGAGGGGCTGGCGTTCCTGCGCGCCTCACCCTTGCTGCGGGTGCTGGCTTGGACCACGGGGTTCTGGAACCTGTTTCACCAGATGATCGTGATTGGCGTCGTCCTGCATGCGCAGGAAAACCTCAACCTGTCGGCCACAGCCTACGGTCTGACGCTGGCCGGGGGGGCGATTGGCGGCATTGCGGGGAGCCTTTTGGGCGAACGGATCGCGCGACGGCTTGGCCCGGTGCGGACGATGCAGTGGATGCTTTTCGCCTCGGCCCCCTGCTTTGCCGCGATGGCGCTGGCACCGGATGCGGTCACGTTGGCCCTGTGCTTTGCGGCGATGGAGTTTACCGGTCTGGTATGGAACGTCGTCTCGGTCAGCACCCGGCAGCGGCTGATCCCCGATGCGCTGATGGGGCGGGTGAACAGCATCTACCGCCTGCTGGCCTGGGGGATGATGCCTTTGGGGCTGGTCTTGTCAGGCCTTGCCGTCACGCTGGCCGAAGGCGTGATGCCCCGCGACCTGGCGCTGACCGTGCCGTTCTGGGTGGCGGGGGTGGGGTCGACCCTGCTAACTTTGGCCGTCTGGGGCGCAATTCGGCGCGGTTTTGCGCAGCCTTAAGCGGATTCTGGACGAAATGTGATTGAAAGCCGGGGGTGCGCGGCCCTATATCGTTCCCATGACCTTGGACCTACAGGCACATGATGACGGCCTTGACCGTGTAGCAAACTGGCTGAAAGCCGGGGGACTGCGGCCGACGCGTCAACGTTTGGCGCTGGCGGCGCTGTTGGTCGGCGATGGCGAGAACCGGCATGTCACGGCGGAAAGCCTGTTTGCCCTGTCTTCGGCCACGGATGAAAAAGTCAGCCTTGCGACCGTTTACAACACCCTGCGCGCGTTCTGTGATGCCGGGTTGATGAACGAGATCGTGGTCGACGGGTCGAAAAGCTATTTCGACACCCGGATCGACGACCACCCGCATTTCTACTGGGAAGACAGCCACAGCCTGACCGACGCCCCGGCGGAGGAGTTGTCCATCGCCTCGCTGCCGCAGGTGCCGGCGGGCATGGCGGTGTCGCGGGTCGATGTGGTGATCAGGCTGCGCAAGGCCTGAGGCCCAGGAAAAAGGGCGGGGTTGCCCCCGCCCGCACTCATCAAGAACCTTCGAAGGCCCTGTCGTCGCCGATCACTTCGGGACCAGCACCGTGTCGATGACATGGATTACGCCGTTCGACTGGTCGACGTCGCCGATCGTGATCGTGCCGATGTTGCGCGATTCCGAGTAGATCATCGCGGTGTCGCCCTTGAACTTCACCGACAGCGCGTCGCCCGAAAGGGTCTGCAGGTTGGCAAAGCCATCGCTGCCCACCTTGGCGCGCAATTCGGCCAGCTTCAGGTCTCCGGCCACGACATGGGCTGTCAGGACCTTGGTCAGCATCTCCTTGTTTTCCGGCTTCAGCAGTGTGTCGACGGTGCCTGCGGGCAGGGCGGCGAAGGCGTCATTGACGGGGGCGAAGACGGTAAAGGGGCCTTCGCTTTGCAGCGCGTCAACCAGGCCCGCGGCGGTGACGGCGGCCACAAGCGTGGTGTGGTCGGCAGAGTTCACGGCGTTTTCCACGATATTCTTTTCTTCGAACATGGCCGCACCGCCAACATCGGGGTTGGCGGCAAAGGCCGCCTGGGCCAGGCCGGTCAGCGCGATAGCGCCAAGGATCAATCGCAGGGACATGGGGTCGCTCCTTCACAAGGTCAGCCGGACCGTCCGGCTGTCACATGCGAATGAACGGAAGGTTTGAGCGCGAAGTTTCGGACGGGCGTTCACGGCTGCGTGAGCGCAACGCCGGGGTCAGAACCACTGCCCCGGCTCCATCAGGCCCAGATCCATCAGCTGCTGGCTGTGCCACTGGAACGGGGTGGAGTTGCGCCAGCGGAAGGTCGAAATCGCCTGACGGGAGCCCGGGTTGGTACGGAGCGCCTTGGCAGTGCGGAAGGAACAGACGGCGGCGGTCAGGTTGTGGTGCCAGGGGCAGGCATAGGTGTTCCGCTCCGCCTCGCTGAGGGTGAAGTCGGGCGCCATGCGCAGGCCCGTCTGGGCGCGGAAGATCGAGACGCGGTCGATGCGGCGGCGGGTCCAGGGGATGTGTTCCTCAAACCGCCAGCGCAGGCCGCCATAGCAATCGACTTGACGGTCAATCGGCTCCCAGTTCTGCGCGGAGTCCTGGCGGGCCAGGGCGTAATAGCCGGACCGGTCCAGCCAGGCGTCAGTCAACGCCACCGCGCCGGGGTGCTGGCCAAGGTCACCCGCGTAAAGATCGACGACATAGGTCAGCATCGCGCTGCGGCGTTCTTCGGTGTGGAAGGTCAGAAGTTCACGGATGCGGCGCGTCTCGCAGAACGGGAAGAACAGGTATTCCGCGTTGTAGCAGGCATGGACCCAAGTGCCGGGCAGGCTGTCCATCATTGCGTTGACCGCTGATGGCAGGGCGGCTTCGGCGAAGACGTCATGGGTGACGATATGGGTGCGGTCCTCATGCTCGGGCGCGACGGTGATGCCTTCGGGGGCCAGAAGGATCAGATCGCGGAAGCCGATCTTGGCAAGATGGGCAAGGGTGCTGTCCACCTCAACCTCATCCTCGGCCATGACGATTGCCACGGGGCCGGTGGCAAGGCTTGCGCCTGCGCGGGCCAGAAGGTCAGGGATCGAGGCGTGCTGCATGTCAGGTCCGCAATGGGCTGCGGGCAAGGTCAGGCATCCGGGCCGCCGATGCAAGGGTGTGAAACGGCGACGGGCGGCTGCAATTGCGGGGGGGCGGGTTTCGGGGTAAACCCGGCCCAGCCCGGAGAGCCCGCAAATGCCCGATACCCCAGACGGCCCAAAGAAGCTGTTCATCAAGACCTATGGCTGCCAGATGAACGTCTACGATTCTGAGCGTATGGCCGAAGCCATGGGCGCTGAGGGCTATGTCACGACCGAGGTGGCCGAAGAGGCCGACATGGTCCTGCTCAACACCTGCCACATCCGTGAAAAGGCCAGTGAGAAGCTGTATTCCGACCTTGGCCGCCTGCGCGCGCTGAAGCTGGAAAAGCCCGGGTTGAAGGTCGGCGTCGCGGGCTGCGTGGCCCAGGCGGAAGGCGCGGAAATCCTGCGTCGCGCACCGGTGGTGGACCTTGTGGTCGGCCCGCAGGCCTATCACCGGCTGCCACAGATGGTGGCGGCGGGGGGGCGGCAAGTCGATACGGACTTCCCGGTCGAAGACAAGTTCGGCGCCCTGCCCGCGCGCAAGGTCACACGCGGCCCGGCGGCGTTTCTGACTGTGCAGGAAGGCTGCGACAAGTTCTGCGCCTTCTGCGTCGTGCCCTACACCCGCGGGGCCGAGGTCAGCCGCCCCGTCGCCCGCCTGCTGGACGAGGCGCGGGGTCTGGTGGCGCAAGGGGTGCGCGAGATCACGCTTCTGGGTCAGAACGTCAACGCCTATCACGGCGCGGGGCCGGACGGCCCCTGGGGCCTGGCACGCTTGTTGCGGGAACTGGCGCGGGTCGAGGGAGTGGAGCGGCTGCGCTATACCACCAGCCACCCCAATGACATGGAAGCTGACCTGATCGCCGCCCACGGCGATTTGCCGCAACTGATGCCCTACCTGCATCTGCCGGTGCAGTCGGGGTCGGACCGCATTCTGAAGGCGATGAACCGCAAGCATACCGCCGAAGCCTATCTGCGCCTCGTGGAGCGCATCCGTGCGGCGCGGCCGGATACCCTATTATCGTCGGACTTCATCGTGGGCTTCCCCGGTGAGACGGACGCCGATTTCGCCGCCACCATGGACCTGATCCGCACCGTTGGATTCGGGATGGCCTACAGCTTCAAATATTCCGCCCGCCCTGGCACGCCTGCGGCCGAAAAGGCCCCTGTTGCGGCCGAAGTGGCCGATGCCCGTCTGCAAGAGCTGCAGGCGCTGGTCACCAGCCAGCAACGCGCCGCGCAAGAGGCGATGGTGGGCCGCGAGGTGACGGTGCTGTACGAAAAGCCGGGCCGGATGCCGGGCCAGATGATGGGCAAGTCCGACCATCTGCATGCGGTGCACGTGCAAGACCAAGGTGGCACGGTCGGCCAGCTGGTGCGCGTGCGGGTGACGGCATCCTCGACCAACTCGCTGGCGGGAGAGCTGGTGGTGGGCTGAAACGACCGGCCGCTTTTTGGGCAGCTGTCCGGGAACCTGTCACACAGCTTGCACGTTTCCGCACAACAGTTGGTGTGGGAAGCGGGTTTCGCTTGCCAGATGACGTGTCTGGCTGCAGTCTTTGCTTGTGGCCCTTAACATGAGGAGCGCCCGCTTGGGCATCAGCGCGCTGACCCCCCCGCCAAACCGAACTGCCGCCGAGGATCTCGTGGAAACAGTCCTCGAATTTCCCGACAACCGATTGCTGATCGATCTTTGCGGCGAATTTGACCGCAACCTCGCCCAGATTGAACACCAGATGGGGGTGCATATTCTGCGGCGCGGCAACCGTCTGGCGGTGATCGGCGACAAGCCGGCCCGCGAACAGGCGGCGGCGGTGCTGCGGTCGCTGTACGCAAGGCTCGAATCAGGGCGTGGCGTGGCGGCCGGCGACATCGACGGTGCGCTGCGGATGGGCCGTCCGGTGGGCGATGCCGACGGGGCCGAGCAGATCGAACTCTTTTCCACTGGTATGGAGCTTCGCACCCGCAAGAAGCCGATCGAACCCCGGACCGAGGCGCAGAAGGCCTATGTCGCGAACCTTTTCGCGCATGAGCTGGGCTTTGGCATCGGGCCGGCGGGGACGGGGAAGACCTATCTCGCGGTGGCGGTCGGGGTGACGATGTTCATTTCGGGCGCGGTGGAGAAGATCATCCTGTCGCGCCCGGCAGTGGAAGCGGGTGAACGCCTTGGCTTTCTGCCCGGCGACATGAAGGAGAAGGTCGATCCCTACATGCAGCCGCTTTACGACGCGCTGAACGATTTCCTGCCGTCGAAACAAGTGCAGAAGCTGCTGGAGGAAAAGCGGATCGAAATCGCACCGCTGGCCTTCATGCGCGGGCGGACGCTTTCGAACGCCTTTGTCGTGCTGGACGAGGCGCAGAACGCGACCGCGATGCAGATGAAGATGTTCCTGACCCGTCTTGGCGAAGGCAGCCGGATGGTGGTGACGGGCGACCGGACCCAGATCGACCTGCCGCGCGGTGTGCCCTCGGGCCTGGCGGAGGCTGAGCGTATCCTGCAAGGGGTGAAGGGCGTCAGCTTCAACTACTTCACCGCCAAGGATGTGGTGCGTCACCCGCTGGTCGCCCGGATCATCGGGGCCTACGAAAAAGACGAAAGCACCGGCTGAGGCGCGCGCGGGTTTCTCGCGGAGCGGCGTTCCGCCGCAAGCCCTTTAGCTTTCCATCGCGCCAAGAGGCGCGATGGAAAGCCGGGCGTGGGGCCAGCCCCTCGCGCTCCCCGGAGTATTTTTCGAAAAGAGCAAATGCGCTTGCTCTTTTTCCAAATACTCTCAGGGGGTTTGGGGGCAGAATGCCCCCATTCCACGCAGCCGGTTGGCGCGGCCCTTGGGCCGCGACAGAGGCAAGGCAAAAGGTCTTCGCGCGGAACGCGCTCCTTCAGATCACCGGTGGGCAGGGTTGAGCGGGTGAGGTTCCCGCGCTAAGGCGGGCGGATGGACGATCTTGTCGAAACGATCATCGAAGATGCGCGCTGGGAGGGCTTTGGCCTTGCCGCACTGGCCGAGCCTGCGGCGCGGACCACACTCGGGGCGCTGGGTCTGGAGTCCGAGGGGTTTTCCCTCGCGCTGATGGGTTGTGATGATGCCCGAATCGCCGTCCTCAACGCCGACTTTCGCGGCAAGCCACAGCCGACCAATGTCCTCAGCTGGCCGTCAGAAGAGCGGGGGGCCGAGGTCATCGGCGCCGCCCCCGACCTTCCAGAACCTGGGCCTGCCGATGATCCAGCCTTTCTGGGCGACATCGCCCTCGCCTGGGAGACCTGCGCGGCCGAATCTGAGCTGCAGGGCAAGACGATGGCGGACCATGTGACGCATCTGGTGGTGCATGCCGTCCTCCACCTTCTGGGCTATGACCACATCGAGGCGGAGGATGCCGCTGTGATGGAGGCGCTGGAGGTTCGGATACTTGCCAGCCTTGGGGTTTCTGACCCATACTAGCTGCGCACCCGCAGGACGGGTGTTTTCAGGACAAAGGACCCATGGGCAGTAGCATCGACGGGTCAGCTGCGGCGCAAGGCGCGCCAGACGGCTTGACCGAAGACCCCGCACCCGAATCCGCGCAGCGCGGGTTTTTCGGCAGATTGCTTTCGGCGTTCACCTCTTCGTCCGACACGAATTCCACGGCGGCCTCGGATGCCGCTGGTGCCGATTCTACCGGGCAGGGGGCTGCCGGGCTGGCTGCTCCAGGCCTTGGCGCCCTGCGCTGGATGCGGGTGGACGATGTTGCCATGCCCAAGGCCGAGATCATCGCGGTGCCCCTCGACATCGGCAAGGATGAGCTGGTCGAGGTCTTCCGCGAACATGGGTTCAGCCGGGTGCCGGTCTACAAGGGCACGCTGGACCATCCGCAGGGGCTGGTGCTTTTGAAGGACCTCGCTTTGCAGCACGGGTTTGGGGCCAGCGGGCGGTTCAGCCTGAAGCGCCTGCTGCGGCCGATCCTTTATGCGCCACCCTCCATGCCGACGGGCGTTCTTTTGCAGAAGATGCAGAAGGAACGGGTCCATATGGCCCTCGTCATCGACGAATATGGCGGGGTCGACGGACTGGTCACGATCGAGGACCTGATAGAAACGGTGATCGGTGAGATCGAGGATGAGCATGACGAAGACGAGGGCGCACTCTGGAAGGAAGAAAAGCCGGGGGTGATCCTGGCGCAATCGACCGCCCCCCTGGAAGAGATCGAGGCAGCCTTGGGAGTTGCCCTACGCACCGGCGAAGAGGATGAAGAGATCGACACGCTGGGCGGTCTGGTCTTCCTGCGCTGTGGCCGGGTCCCCGCGCGGGGCGAGGTCGTGGACCACGAAAGCGGCGTCCAGTTCGAGATCGTCGATGCCGACCCGCGCCGGATCAAGCGGTTGCGGGTGCGCTTGCCGGCGGCCCAAAGCGGCGCTGCCTGACGCATGGAGTTGCCCCGGCTTACCCCTTGGCGCCGGTTGGCGTTGGCCTTTGCGCTTGGGCTGGTGATCGCTTTGGGGCAGGCGCCTTGGGGGCTGGTGGTCTGCACCGTTGCCGGGCTGGCGGGGTTGGTCTGGCTGGTTTCAACAGCTGAAGGTCCGAGGTCCGCCTTCTGGCTGGGGCTGGCGGCGGGGACAGGGTACTTCGCGCTGGCGTTGTCCTGGATCGTCGAGCCGTTCTTCATCGACATCGCCCGGCACGGCTGGATGGCGCCCTTCGCGGTGATCCTCCTGTCGGCCGGTCTTGCGCTGTTCTGGGCCGTGGCGGCAGCCGTGGCGGTTCGCGCACCCAACCGCGCTTTGGGATTTGTCGTGGCCTTCACCGTGACCGAAGGCTTGCGCGGGGTGATCCTGACCGGCTTTCCCTGGGCGATGATCGGCCATGTCTGGATCGGCCAGCCCGCCGATCAGCTGGCGGCGGTGCTCGGGGCTTCCGGGCTGACGCTGCTCACGCTGCTGGCGGCGGCCTTGCCGGTGATGGCGCGCTGGAAGGGGGCCGTGGCGGCGGTGGTGCTCTTGTCGGCCGCGTCAGGCTTTGGTGCCTGGCGGCTGTCCGCGCCCGTAGCGGAAGGGCGGGCCGAGACGCTGCGGCTGGTGCAGCCCAACGCGGCACAGTCGGTGAAATGGGAACAGGCGCTGGCAGACGAACACCTTCAACGCCTTCTGGATCTGACCGCGCAAGGCCAGGTGGCCGACCTCACGATTTGGCCCGAAACCGCGGTGCCCTTCATGCTGGAATACGCGCCTTCGGTCGCCGGGATGGTGACCGAAGCCAGCGAAGGCCGCCCCGTCGCCATGGGCATCCAACGGGAAGAGGACGGGCGGTTCTACAACAGCCTGCGCGTGCTGGAAGGGATGGGCGAGGAGCTTGCCCGCTATGACAAGCACCACTTGGTGCCCTTTGGCGAATACATCCCCTTCGGTGATCTGGCCTATCGCTGGTTTGGCATCACGGCCTTCGCCTCGCAGGTGGGCAGCACCTATTCTGCGGGGTCGGGGCCGGTGGTCCTGGACCTTGGCCCTTTCGGGAAGGTCCTGCCACTGATCTGCTACGAGGCGGTTTTCCCGCGCGACGTCAACAGCGCGCCTGACCGGGCCGACTGGATACTGCAGGTCACGAATGACGCCTGGTTCGGCGTCCGGACCGGGCCATTCCAGCATTTCGCGCAAGCGCGGCTGCGCGCGGTCGAACAGGGGCTGCCGCTGGTCCGCGTGGCCAATACCGGCGTGACGGCGGTAATCGATGCGCGGGGCCGGGTGCTGGACGCGCTGCCCTTCGGCACGATGGGTGTGCTTGACACGACCATCCCCGGCGCCCTGCCTCCCACGCCCTATGTCCGTTTCGGCGATGGGCCGGTCCTTCTGTTGCTGGCAGGCCTCGCCTTGGCGGCGATGCGCCGCCGCCGCACCACTGGCCATTGACGCTTACTTCGCTGCCGATTACGGGGGGCGTTGACCCCTCACAACGGCTTCCTGGCGTGGCGGGGATGAACCAACGGAGCACTTCCCCAAATGAACACCTCGACTGGCCGCCAAGATTACGTCTTCACGTCCGAGTCCGTCTCGGAAGGTCACCCCGACAAGGTCTGTGACCGCATCTCGGATGCCGTCCTGGATGCCTTCCTGAAGGAAGAGCCGAACGCCCGCGTCGCCTGCGAAACCTTTGCCACCACGAACCGGGTGGTTGTGGGCGGCGAAGTGGGCCTGTCCTCGAAGGAGGCGACCCATGGCATGATGGCCCGGATCGACGGCATTGTCCGCGATTGCGTGCGCGACATCGGCTATGAGCAGAAGAAATTCCACTGGGAAAAGATCAAGGTCCACAACTACATCCACGAACAGTCGGCGCATATCGCGCAGGGTGTCGACAAGGATGGCGCTGGTGATCAGGGCATTATGTTCGGCTATGCCACGCTGGAGACGGCGGAATACATGCCGGCCCCGATCCAGTACGCCCACGCGATCCTGCGTCGTCTGGCCGAAGCGCGGAAATCCGGTGCCGAGCCGACGCTTGGCCCGGATGCCAAAAGCCAGCTGACCCTGCGCTACGCCGGGGGCAAGCCGGTTGAAGTGACCTCGATCGTGCTGTCGACCCAGCACACCTCCAAGCGCCAGACGTCAAAGGTGATCCGCGGGATCGTGGAGCCCTATATCCGCGAAATCCTGCCGGAAGGCTGGATCACCAAGAAGACAGAATGGCACGTGAACCCCACGGGGACGTTCGTGATCGGCGGGCCGGATGGCGACGCAGGTCTGACGGGTCGCAAGATCATCGTCGATACCTATGGCGGAGCGGCCCCGCACGGCGGCGGCGCGTTTTCCGGCAAGGACCCGACCAAGGTTGACCGCTCGGCCGCGTATGCCGCGCGCTATCTGGCCAAGAACGTGGTCGCAGCTGGTCTGGCCGAGCGGTGCACCCTGCAGGTCAGCTATGCCATCGGCGTGGCGAAACCCTTGTCGATCTACGTCGACACCCACGGCACCGGCATGGTGCCCGAAGCGGTGATCGAGCGCGCGGTGGCCCAGGTGATGGACCTCACCCCGCGCGGCATTCGCACGCATCTGGACCTGAACCGCCCGATCTATTCACGCACCAGCGCCTACGGCCACTTCGGCCGCGCGCCGGATGCGGATGGCGGGTTCTCGTGGGAACGCACGGACTTGGTCGAAGCGCTTAAAAAGGCGGTCTGACCCTGCGCGTGGGGCGGCCTTGGGGGCATCGAGCCCCCGCAGCCGCGTCGCCAGTTCCGGCTCCGGTCGGCGCTTGACCCCAAGGTCGGGCTCTGTTTGAAGGCCCCGGGGCAATCCGGGGCTTTTTACATGACCGAGGCAGGCGAACGCCGCAACTTCTATGGCCGGATCCGGGGCAAGACGCTTCGGGCGAGCCAGAAGGATTACCTGGCCGAGGATCTGGGGCCCCTGACCCTGCGCGGGGTCACGCGGGAAGATAATCCTGAACGGTCGTCTTTGGACCTTGGCTTTGCCAAGGGGCCGCTTTGGCTGGAGGTCGGCTTTGGCGGCGGTGAGCATCTGGTGCACATGGCGGCCCTGAATCCCGGCGTGACAATCATCGGGGCCGAGCCATTCGTGAACGGCATCGCCATGCTCTTGGGCAAGATCCGGGGGGCGGGGGTGACGAACCTTTGGCTGCATCCCGGTGATGTGCGCGACCTATTTGATGTGCTGCCGGATCAGTCTTTGACCAAGGTCTTTCTCAACTACCCCGACCCATGGCCCAAGGCCCGCCACCACCGCCGCCGCTTTGTGACGCCGGAATACCTGACTGCCCTTGCCCGAAAGATGGCACCGGGGGCCGAGTTCCGGGTGGCCACCGACATCCCCGACTATGTCCGGCAAACGCTGGAAGAGGTGCCCCCCGCCGGGTTTGATCTGGTGGGGCAGGCGGGGTTGGGTGGGGCTTGGGAAGATTGGCTTTCCACCCGCTATGAGCAGAAAGCCTTGCGCGAAGGCCGCGCGCCCCACTACCTGACCTTCCGCAGGCGCTGAGGGCGCTTTGAGTATTTGTCAAAAAGAGCAAATCCCTTTCGGCTTGCTCTTTTGAAAAATACTCGCCCCGGAGGGTTCCGCAGGTCTGGTCCGTACAGGTGGTTGAGGTGATGGACCACGCCCGAAGCTTGCGCTATCAGGCATCCCGGAATGCAAGGGAGACCCAGATGTCCGGCCATGGCGACGCACAACCGATGAAATCCCGGAAATCCGGGCCGCTGAAGGGCGTGGCCGAGGTGCCGGGCGACAAGTCGATCAGCCACCGGTCTTTGATCTTTGGGGCTATGGCGGTGGGCGAGACGCGGATCACCGGGCTTCTGGAAGGGCAGGACGTGCTTGACACCGCAAAGGCGATGCGGGCTTTCGGTGCCACGGTCACGCGCCTGGGCGAGGGGGCCTGGACGGTCAATGGCGTAGGGGTCGGCGGGTTTTCGGAACCTGCGGATGTGATTGACTGCGGCAACTCGGGCACCGGGGTGCGGCTGATCATGGGGACGATGGCCACAACGCCGATCACGGCGACCTTCACGGGCGATGCGTCCTTGCGCAAGCGGCCGATGGGGCGAGTGACGGACCCGCTTTCCCTGTTCGGAACCCAGGCCTACGGGCGCAAGGGTGGGCGGCTGCCGATGACGGTCGTAGGGGCTGCGAACCCGGTGCCGGTGCGCTATGCGCTTCCCGTGGCCAGTGCGCAGGTCAAGTCGGCCGTGCTGCTGGCCGGGCTGAATGCGCCCGGCGAGACGGTGGTCATCGAACGCGAACCGACGCGGGATCATTCGGAGCGGATGCTTCTGGGCTTTGGCGCCAAGCTGCATGTCGAAAAGACTGCCGAGGGCCATGTCATCACCCTGACCGGCCAGCCGGAGTTGCGGCCGCAGGCGGTGGCGGTGCCGCGTGACCCGTCCAGCGCGGCCTTCCCGGTTTGCGCGGCGCTGATCGTCGAGGGGTCGGATATCCTGGTGCCGGGTGTCAGCCAGAACCTGACGCGGAATGGGCTTTACCTGACGCTGGTCGAGATGGGCGCCGAGATCGAGTTTCTGTCCCCGCGGGAAGAGGGCGGCGAGCCGGTGGCAGACCTGCGCGTGCGGTTCAGCGGGAACATGAAGGGGATCGAGGTGCCGCCAGAACGGGCGCCCAGCATGATCGACGAATATCCCGTCCTGTCCGTGGTCGCGTCCTTTGCCCATGGCAAGACCGTGATGCGCGGCGTGAAGGAGCTGCGGGTCAAGGAAAGCGACCGGATCGACGCGATGGCGCGGGGGCTTGAGGCCTGCGGTGTCCGCGTTGAGGAGGACGAGGATACCCTGATCGTCTACGGCATGGGCCCGGGCGGGGTGCCGGGCGGGGCCACCTGCGCCACCCATATCGACCACCGGATTGCAATGTCGTTCCTCGTAATGGGCCTTGCCGCAAAGACTGCAGTGGGGGTGGATGATGGCTCGCCGATCCAGACCTCGTTCCCGGTGTTCGAGGGGCTGATGCAGGGGCTTGGCGCCGAGATCGAGCGGGGCTGAGTGGGTGTCCCGGGCAGGGACATGCGGAGGAAGCGTGTAAGGTCAAAGGCTTGGCGGTGGCGTTCAGAAACCGTTAACTGATATGATGAATGCCCTAAAGAAGGGTCGCCTTGCATTGGCGGTCTGCATCAGTAGTCCATCGTCACTTTGTCGCCCGCGCAGCGGCCAAGCGCCTCGGCGGCCCAGTCAAGCAGCATCGCCTCGCGAAACTCGCCATTCCTGCGCAGCCAGGTGGTCTGGAGGTGGTAGGCCTCGCGCTCCAGCTCGCCCTCGCACCTGACGCGCAGCTGCGCACCTGCCCGGTACTGCGCGGCATGGACCAGTTCATGCAAAAGATAGCTGCGGCCAACCGTTGTCTCAGTATCCAGATCACGGGCAAGCAGGATGTGCCCGGTTGCGGGGACAAAGGCCCCGACCTGGGATCGCAGCGCGGGCGCAGTTTCAAGAAGGTCTGACCGGTCGACCGTCGGGCAGTCCACTGGCACGGGATAGCTGGCTTCGGTTTCGATGAAGGTCAGAAGGTCGCCCATGCCGGCACAGGATCCGGCCAGCACGGGCGGGGCAAGGCAGACGGATAGGGCGAGGGCGGTTGCAGAGCATCTCATGCAGATCAGGATGAACGTCACAAAACTTTTGTAAAGATATGCACTCACCCCAACCGGACATTTCGCGATTCGGGGGCCTTGCCGCTGCAAACTTGCGCCAATGCGGACGGGACTGCGGTAACAGCAGGACGGCCTTCCCCCCTTTTCCTGCGGAGCGTTTCCAAATACCTCCAACGGGCAGATGATGGCGGCAGGGCGGGCGGATGATCTTCACGGTGGCGATTGACGGACCGGCAGCAGCGGGCAAGGGCACGATCAGCCGGGCCGTGGCCGAACGCTTTGGGTTCCGGCACCTTGACACCGGGCTTCTGTACCGGGCCGTTGGGGTCAAGGGGGGTGATCCGGTCGCCTCAGCCCAAAGCCTGACGGCGGAGGATCTGGCGCGGGGCGATCTGCGGTCGCTTGCGGCTGGGCAGGCGGCCAGCCGCGTGGCCACGATCCCAGAGGTGCGGGCGGCCTTGGTCGACTTTCAGCGCCGGTTTGCTCGCAGCGAAGGCGGCGCGGTGCTGGACGGGCGCGACATCGGGACCGTGATCTGCCCCGAGGCCGAGGTGAAGCTTTACGTCACCGCAAGCGCGGAAGTGCGCGCCCATCGCCGCTGGCTGGAGGTGGGCGGCGAGGAAGCGCAAGTGCTGGCCGAGGTGCAGGAACGCGACGCCCGTGACATGGGCCGGGCGGATGCTCCCTTGCGGGCCGCCCAAGATGCTGTGGTGATCGACACCAGCGCGATGGGCATTGATGAGGCCATCGACCACGCCTGCCGCATCATCACGGCGCGTCTTGCGCCGTGATCCCGGAGCCGATCCGGGCCTTGCCCGGACGGCGAGACAAAGGAGTGTGGGCGGGCTTGCCCGCACACTCCATCAGATCACCGCTGTTGCAGGGCGGCACGGTCGAACAGCCAGTTTCCCTTGCCCACAAGGCGCAATGGGGCTATAGGCCCCGCATCCGAAGGGAGTCGCATTGTGGTCCGGTTTGCCGGGGCATGCGCGTTTTCGTTCCGGAGTGACGCAAAGACCGGCGGAGCCAACCGCCAGGCCCGTGACAACCAAGCAAAGGAAACTGATCTATATGTGCGCTAAATCAACCATGGAAGACTTCGAAGCCCTCTTGAAGGAAAGCTTCGAAATGGACACGCCCGAAGAGGGCACTGTCGTCAAGGGCCGCGTCATTGCCATCGAGGCAGGCCAGGCCATCATCGATGTCGGCTACAAGATGGAAGGCCGCATCGACCTGAAAGAATTCGCAAACCCCGGTGAGCAGCCCAACATCAACGTGGGCGACACTGTCGAGGTTTATCTGGACCGCGTGGAAAATGCCCGCGGGGAAGCCCAGATCAGCCGTGAAAAGGCCCGCCGCGAGGAAGCCTGGGATCGTCTGGAAAAGGCCTATGCCTCGGAACTCCGCGTCGATGGCGCGATCTTTGGTCGGGTCAAGGGTGGCTTCACGGTCGACCTTGGCGGCGCTGTGGCGTTCCTGCCGGGCAGCCAGGTTGACGTCCGTCCGGTCCGCGATGCCGGCCCGCTCATGGGCATGAAGCAGCCGTTCCAGATCCTGAAGATGGACCGTCGCCGTGGCAACATCGTTGTCTCGCGCCGGGCGATCCTCGAAGAGTCCCGCGCCGAACAGCGCGCCGAAGTCATTGGCAACCTGACCGAAGGTCAGACGGTCGATGGCGTGGTCAAGAACATCACCGAATATGGTGCGTTCGTTGACCTCGGCGGTGTTGACGGCCTTCTGCACGTCACCGACATGGCCTGGCGCCGCGTCAACCACCCGTCGGAAATCCTTGCCATTGGTGAGACTGTCAAAGTGCAGGTCATCAAGATCAACAAGGAAACCCACCGCATCAGCCTGGGTATGAAGCAGCTGCAGTCCGATCCGTGGGATGCCGTTGAAAAGATGTATGCCATCGGCACGGTCCACAAAGGCCGCGTGACCAACATCACCGATTACGGCGCCTTCGTGGAGCTGGAAGCCGGTGTCGAAGGTCTGGTCCACGTCAGCGAGATGTCCTGGACCAAGAAGAACGTGCACCCCGGCAAGATCGTTTCCACCTCTCAGGAAGTGGACGTCATGGTGCTGGAAATCGACAGCGCCAAGCGCCGTGTTTCGCTGGGCCTGAAGCAGACCCAGCGCAACCCGTGGGAAGTCTTTGCGGAAACGCATCCCGTGGGCAGCCAGATCGAAGGCGAAGTCAAGAACATCACCGAATTCGGTCTGTTCGTCGGCCTCGACAACGACATCGACGGCATGGTCCACCTGTCCGACCTGTCGTGGGATACCCGCGGCGAAGAGGCGATCCAGACCTACCGCAAGGGCGACACGGTGCATGCCGCTGTCACCGAAGTGGATGTCGAGAAAGAGCGTATCTCGCTCTCCATCAAGGCGCTGGGTGAAGACAACTTCACCGACGCGGTTGATGGCGTGAAGCGGGGCGGGATCATCACCGTCGCCGTGACCGCGATCGAAGAGGGTGGCGTTGAGGTCGAATACAACGGCGCCAAGTCGTTCATCCGCCGCAGCGACCTGAGCCGTGACCGTGCCGACCAGCGCCCCGAGCGCTTCCAGGTGGGTGACAAGATCGACGTGCGCGTGACCAACATCGACCCCAAGACCCGCAAGCTGGGCCTGTCGATCAAGGCGCGTGAGATCGCCGAAGAGAAGGAAGCCGTCGAACAGTATGGCTCGTCCGATTCGGGTGCCTCGCTGGGTGATATCCTGGGTGCGGCCCTGAAGGACCGCAGCTAAGCCCTGACTCAGGGTTGAAAATCGAAAGGCCCCGCCGGTGTGCGGGGCCTTTTCTGTTTGCAAGTCCCTGCCAAGTCCCCGTTTTTGTTTGTCACGGGCCAAATCCTGTCGCTATAGTCCCATGAGAACAAGAGCGTGGCGGCCGCTGCCGGTGGAAACACCAAGGCCGAACCACAGGGGGGACACGACGATGATCCGGTCTGAACTGATCCAGAAGATCGCGGATGAAAACCCGCATCTGACGCAAAGGCACGTCGAGCGGATCGTGAATACGGTGTTCGAAGAAATCATTGATGCGCTGGCCAAGGGCGACCGGGTGGAACTGCGCGGCTTCGGCGCCTTCTCGGTCAAGGCGCGGGATGCGCGGCTGGGGCGCAACCCCCGGACCGGTGAAGCGGTGAAGGTTGATGACAAGAAGGTGCCGTTCTTCAAGACCGGCAAGCTTCTGCGCGACCGGCTGAACGGCAAGTAACCGCCGCAACCTCTACAGGCCTTGGCTTGCGCCCGGGCGGGATCGGACGGATACTGCCGGTCCAGCCTGGAGGCCGCCCGGATGATCCGTTACCTGAGACTGCTTGTCATCGGCCTTTTGGCCCTTTCCCTTCTGACTGTGGCGCTGGCGAACCGGACCCCGGTGCAAGTGCGGCTTCTGCCGGATGATCTGGCGGCGTTGACCGGGCTGACCTGGGCGGCGGAAGTGCCGCTGTTTCTGGTGATCTTCGCGGGCATCGTGGCGGGCGTGCTGATCGGCTTTGTCTGGGAATGGCTGCGCGAAACCCATATCCGCAGCACCGCCAGCGCCCGCGCGCGCGAGGTGGCTCGGCTGGAACGCGAGTTGGCCGAGCTGCGCGGCGCCGCTGGCGTGGCCCCGAAGGATGACGTTCTGGCGCTGTTGGAAAAACGCTGATGCGGGACGTCGCGGTCAAGATCTGCGGGCTGCGGACTGCGGCCGATGTGGAAGCCGTGGCGCGTGCGGGTGCGGCCTATGCCGGGTTCGTGTTCTTTCCCAAAAGCCCCCGCCACCTGACGCTGGAGGCCGCGCGGGCACTGGCCCTGTCGGCCCCCGACGGCCTGTGCAAGGTGGCGCTGGTGGTTGATGCCGATGACGCCGCCCTGGATGCGCTGGTCGAGGTGGTCCCCTTGGACATGCTGCAACTGCATGGCTATGAGACCCCCGCCCGCGTGACCGAGGTCAAGGCGCGCTATGGCCTGCCGGTGATGAAGGCGATGGGCGTGGCCGATGAGGGCGATCTGGCGGGGTTGATGGACATGAGCCTGGCCGCCGATCAGCTGTTGATCGATGCCAAGCCCCCGAAAGGCGCGGACCTGCCGGGGGGCAACGGGCTGGCCTTCGACTGGCGTCTGCTGGTCGGGCGCAAGTGGTTGCGGCCCTGGATGCTGGCGGGCGGGCTGACGCCCGATAACGTGGCAGAGGCGGTGCGGCTGACAGGTGCGCGGCAGGTGGATGTGTCGTCTGGCGTCGAATCCGCGCCCGGGGTGAAGGATGCCGCGAAGATCGCGGCCTTTGTCGAAGCGGCGCAAGGCCTGCGCGGTGGCGTGCCGATCCTGCGCTAAGGAAATGGAGCAGCCGCCCGAAAGGGGCGGCTGCGCGCCTTTTATCTCGCCTCTGGCGCGCAGGCGCGCGCCAACCGGCTCGGGCCTTGGTGCCTTACATCGACGGCAAGATGGTCAGGTCACGGATCGGCTGGTCCGTGCCGGTCAGGGTCCAGGACTGGATGACGGCCCCGGTCGCAAGGTCCACCGTATGGAGGCCGCCATTCGCGGCGAGCCAGGCGGTGTTGGTGCCGTCTGCCGTGGTGGCCACGTCAAAACCGACCGGGCCTTCCAGAACCGGGCCAAGCTTGCCGATGGCGGCAAGGGTGCCGTCGTTCGGCGCGGTCTGCTGGATCAGGCCCGAAATCGTGGCGTCGATGTTGAACATCGCGGTCTTTTCCGGCTTGCCGTAGCTGTTGGTATAGGCGGCGGCGACGATGTTCGGCGCCTCACCCGCATGCATGTCTTCGGCCACGTAAGCCAGCGAGCCGTCAACGGTCACTTCGCCGGTGTCCGGGTTCACGCGGTGGTTCGTCGTGCCGGTCATGTAACGCAGGCGGTCTGCGGCGGGGTTGAAGTCGACGATGACCGGCGTATCGGCCAGGACCAGGGGGGTGGCCATGGTGGCAACCTCGGTTACGGCACCAGTGGCGGGGTCGATCTGGACGATCGCCTGCGCGTCGGTCACGCCGTAAAGCATGCCGTTGCCGGGACGCAGGTCGATGCCGAGAAGGCGGGTCATGCCCTGAACCTCGATCGTGGCGGTGACGGCGGCGGTGGTGGTGTCGATGGTCAGCAGCGTGCGGTCGCCGGTCAGGGCAATGGCGGTATCGGCGACGGCGGGCAGGGCGGTGCCGGCCAGCAGGGCGGCGGTGGCGAGGATACGCATGGGTCTCTCCTTCAAAGCGGTTACGAGGACAGTTACGGACCGCGCTTTGGGGAAGTTGCAGCGGGGATGATCACGAAGCCGTCAGGTGGGGTGCTGCGATTTCTTCAAAGAAATCGCACCGGAGTTTTCGAAAACTCCGGTGCGACGCAGGCGGACCTTTCCCCACGCGGCCAATGGCGCTACATCCATGCGCAACACCAACGGGGGATGCGTGATGGCCGAGGACGGGTTGAACAGCTTCATGACGGGGCCGGATGAGCAGGGCCGCTTTGGCCAGTTCGGCGGACGGTTTGTCAGCGAGACGCTGATGCCGCTGATCCTGGAGCTGGAAGAGCGCTATGAATATGCCAAGACCGACCCGAGCTTCTGGGCCGAGATGGACGACCTCTGGAAGCATTATGTCGGCCGCCCCTCGCCCTTGTATTTCGCGCCCCGGCTGACCGAGCATCTGGGCGGTGCCAAGGTCTACATGAAGCGCGATGAGCTGAACCACACGGGTGCGCACAAGATCAACAACGTGCTGGGCCAGATCATTCTGGCGCGGCGGATGGGCAAGACCCGGATCATCGCCGAAACGGGTGCTGGCCAGCACGGCGTGGCGACGGCGACGGTCTGCGCCAAGTTCGGGCTGAAATGCGTGGTCTACATGGGCGCGCATGACGTGGAGCGTCAGGCACCGAACGTCTTCCGGATGAAGCTGCTGGGGGCCGAGGTGATTCCCGTCACGTCCGGTCGCGGCACACTGAAGGACGCGATGAACGATGCGCTGCGCGACTGGGTGACCAACGTGCGCGACACGTTCTATTGCATCGGCACGGTGGCGGGCCCGCACCCCTATCCGGCTATGGTGCGGGATTTCCAAAGCATCATCGGCAAGGAAGTGCGCTGGCAGCTGGCCGAACAGGAAGGCGAGGGGCGTCTGCCGGACACGCTGGTTGCAGCCATTGGCGGTGGCTCGAATGCGATGGGGCTGTTCTACCCGTTCCTGGATGATCCGACGGTCAACATTCTTGGGGTTGAGGCGGGCGGCAAGGGTGTCGATGACCGGATGGAGCATTGCGCATCCCTGACCGGCGGTCGTCCCGGCGTGCTGCACGGCAACCGGACCTACCTTTTGCAGGACACTGACGGGCAAATCCTTGAAGGCTTCAGCATCAGCGCGGGCCTCGACTATCCGGGGATCGGGCCGGAGCATTCCTGGCTGCACGACATTGGCCGCGCGAAATACGTCAGCATCACCGATGCCGAGGCGCTGGAGGCGTTCCAGCTGTGCTGCAAGCTGGAGGGAATCATCCCCGCGCTGGAGCCGTCCCATGCCCTTGCACAGGTGATGAAGATCGCTCCGACCCTGCCGCGCGACCATATCGTCGTGATGAACATGTGTGGCCGGGGCGACAAGGACATCTTCACCGTGGCCAAGCACCTTGGCTTTGACATGAAGATCTAAGGCAATTCGGCCCCCGGGCTGGCAGCTTTGCCGCCCCGGGGGCCCATCTGGCGCAAATGTGCCGGAATCCTCATAAACTTCCGTTTAGGCGTGCCGACAGAAGGTTTATTCCTTCGGCCCTAAACCCCATGCGGATGGAATAGCCGTCCGTTTTCGCCGTTTCCTGGCCGTTTCCTGATTGTGCTGATGCATCCCGGCGGCGTTGAGCCGGGCAACCTTGGTCAGGTCCTCCGCAACCGGAGGGACCCACACGGATGGAGACGAACATGAAACTGAGAACCAAACTGATGATGTTCACGGCAGCCGCAGCGTTGTCGGCGAACATGGCCTTTGCTGCGATCGACGCGCAGGCCCTTGCCGACAGCTACATCGCGGAAGGCTACACCTACGTCGAAGTCAAGGTTGGCCCGACCCAGACCAAGCTGGAAGCCGTCAAGGGTGAGCGCAAGGCCGAGGTGATCTACGACAATGCCACGGGCGATGTCATCAAGCAGGAATTCGAAGACGCTGAGGATGACTACATCGGCCGGACCGGCATCGAGATCGACACCTCGAACAAGGACTTCGAGGACGGCGACGACGACGAGAACGATGACGACGAAATGGACGATGACGAGAACGACGACGACGAAAGCGATGACGACGAGGATGATGACGAAGACGACGACAGCGACGAAAGCGATGACGACGAAGACGACAGCGACGAAAGCGATGACGACGGCAACGACGACAGCGAAGGCGAGAACGACTGACGCCAGGCGCTGAGATCAGCGAGGGTCCCGGTCTTGCCGGGACCCTTTGCTGCGCGCATAGTCGTGGGGAAGGACGAGGGTGAAATGATTTTGAAACGCCGGAACTTTCTGGTCGTGGCTGTGGCGGGACTGGCGGCGGCAACGCCGGCGGTCGCACAGGACATTGTGGCCAGCATCATCGGACAATTGCGCAAGCAGGGCTTTCAGTCCGTGCTTGAAGAACGCACGCTTCTGGGGCGCGTCAAGATCATCGCAACCCGGCAGGATGGCCGGCGCGAGATCATCGTCAATCCGCGCACCGGCGAGATCCTGCGCGACCTCTGGACCCCCGGGGCCGGCGGCGAGGCTACCATTCAGATCATCGAGGACAAGTCCGGCAACGGCGGTGGCAGTGCCGACGATGATGAGGATGGCGACGACGGCGAAGGCGGCGGTGGTGACGATGATGATGACGACAACGACGACGATAATGACGACGATGGTGAGAGCGACGAAAGCGGTGACAGCAGCGGAAGCGGCAGTGGCGGCGGTGACAACGACAATGACAACGATGAAGATGGCGATGTCGATTGAGGCACCTGAACGTCCGCGCAGGCGGTTGAAGGATTGAAACGCGCAGCACCCTTTCTGGCGATCGTCGTCATTCAGGCGCTTTGCGCGTTCTTCTTCGTGTCCGACATCCTGTCATCCGTGCTTGGAATCCGCACCACACCCATCAGCTGGGAAATGCGCGAGTATCTTGAGATTGGCGCCGCTTTCGGGCTGGTTCTGGGGGTGGTCGTTGGCGGGCTGATGCTGCGCCGGGCGTTGCGCGACCGCAACCGCGCCGAAGAACGGCTGCGCCGCGCCTCGGGCGCGTTCATGGTGCTGCTGGAAGAGCGGTTCAGCGAATGGGGCCTGACCCCGTCAGAACGCGATGTGGCGCTGTTTGCGATCAAGGGCATGTCCACGGCGGAAATCGCCACCCTGCGCGCCACCAGCGAGGGCACCGTCAAGGCCCAGACCAATGCCATCTACCGCAAGGCGGGGGTCAGCGGGCGGCCGCAACTCCTCAGCCTGTTCATCGATGACTTGATGCGCGACGACGGCTCGGTTCGCGCCGCGGCGAAGGGCGGACAATCGGCGGCCTGAGGGTCAGCCATCTGCCAGTTTCAGACGGCGTATTGCTCCAGAATCTCCAGCGGAACGATGGCGAGGGTCGCCTTGTGCGTTGCGGCCAGCCGGATGTTCGGCGCGGCCCCTTCCTGATGCGCCTGCAGGAATCGGCTGGCGCAGAGGCACCACTGGTCGCCCGGTTTCAGCCCTGGAAAGCCGTATTCGGGCCGGGGGGTGGACAGGTCGTTGCCGAGGTACTTCGACAGGGCCAGAAACTCGGCCGTCATCGTGGCGCAGACCGTGTGCAGGCCCCGGTCCATCGGGCCGGTATCGCAGCAGCCGTTGCGGAAAAAGCCGGTGACCGGGGCGGTAGAGCAGGGCTGCAGTGCCTCGCCCAGAACATTCTCGGACGCGTCTTTCATTCCCGTTCCCCCCATTCCTGCGGCGGCCTTGCCTTTCCGGCGGGCATTGCCAATCTTCGGCTGCAGGATTGCCGATAGGGGGCGGAATGGAAAGCCTTGCCGAAGACCTTGCGACAATGGTGCGCAGGCCACTGACCGACGACCACATTGCCGCGCTGCGCCGGATCGGCGCGGAGCGCAGGGTGCCTGAGGGTGAGATTTTCCTGCGGATGGGCGATCCGACCGACATGTTCCAATATGTGTTGGAGGGCGGCTTTCAGCTGTGGGATGAGGCAAAGGGTCAGGCGCTGAACGCAAGCACGCTGGGCGCGGGCCAGTTCATCGGCGAGATTGCCTTTCTGGTCGGCGGGCGGGCGCTTTACACGATGCGCTGCGCCAGCCCGGCGAGGGTGATTGAGGTGCCGCGCGATGCCATGCTGCGGCTGATGGCGGCAGAGCCTGAGATGTCGGATATCATCGTGTCGGTCTTCGCCGCGCGCAGGCGGGCGATGCTGGAGCGTGCGACGACCGCGATCACCGTCGTCGGCCCGGCGGAGGACCGGCAGGTGCGGGCCGTCGCGGCCTTCTGTGCGCGCAACAAGCTGCCGGTGACGCTGGTGGACCCCGCGTCGGACGCGGCGGCGGAGTGGGGCGAGACCTGTTCCTTCCGGCCGGATCAGGGGCCGAAGGTGATCTTCGGCGCAGGTGAGGTGCTGGACTGCACCCCCCTGGCGATTGCCGAACGTATCGGCATTGCCTTTTCCCCCACGGATGCGACCTTTGACGTGGTGATCGTCGGTGGCGGGCCGTCGGGTGTGTCGGCTGCGGTCTATGCCGGGGCCGAAGGATTGTCGGCGCTGGTGGTCGAGGATCTGGCGATTGGCGGGCAGGCCGGAACCTCCAGCCGGATCGAGAACTACATGGGCTTTCCGACCGGGATTTCCGGTGCGGACCTGTGCTTTCGCGGCGAGGTGCAGGCGATGAAGTTCGGCACCCGCTTTGCCATCCCGCACCGGGTGACCGGGATTGACCCCGAAAGCGGCAACTGGTGCTTGACGCTGGACAACGGCGCGCGGGTTCTGGCGCGGTCGGTCGTGGTGGCGACGGGGGTGGAGTATCGGCGCATGCCGCTGGACCGGCTGGCGGAGTTTGAGGGTGCTGGCATCTACTATGCCGCGACCGAGGTCGAGGCGCGCTGGTGCCGCGAGTCCGAAGTGGTGGTGATCGGCGGCGGAAACTCGGCCGGACAGGCGGCGATGTTTCTTAGCCGAACGGCTAAGCATGTGCATGTGCTGGTGCGTGGGGCTAGCCTCGCGGCCAGCATGTCGGCGTACCTTCTGGACCGGCTGCAGCGCACGCCCAACATCACCATCCACTATCGCGCGCAGGTGACCAAGCTTCTGGGGGAGCGCAGCCTGCAGTCTGTGGTGATCCATAGCGGTGAGGATGGGCAGGACTGGACCCTGAACGCCCGTGCGGTTTTCGTGATGGTCGGCGCCGCGCCGAACACCGGCTGGCTGCAGGGCCGGGTTGCGGTGGACGCGAACGGCTTTGTCCTGACGGGGGCTGACGCGGGTGAGGGGGCGGCCAAGCGCGGGCGCTATGCGACCAGCTGCCCCGGGATCTATGCCGTGGGCGATGTGCGGGCGGGGTCTGTGAAGCGGGTGGCCAGCGGGGTGGGCGAGGGGTCGGTGGTGATCTCGGACGTGTGGAAGCACCTTAACCCCTGAGGCTCAGGGGAAGGCCGTGCTGGCCAGCGGCGGGATCAGGTCCCCGGCGACGAGGTGGGTCAGGATGCTGGGCACCGGTGGCAGGCGGGAAACCGGCATCAGCACGCGGTCGCGGAAGACGGGCAGCCAGCGGCTGTCGGACTGGTATTGCGGGGTGAAAGCCGCGCTCATCCCCTGATAAAGCCGCACATGCCAGCGCCTTGTGCGGGCGTACAGCGGGCCGGGCTCTTCGCCTTGCGCCACGGCATTGGCCAGAGCGAGCGCATCGAGAAGCGCCATGTTCGCCCCCTGCCCGAGCTGCGGTGAGGCGCGGTGCGCGGCATCACCGATATGGACCAGCCGCTCGGCGTAAGGTCTGGCAAGCGTGCCGTGGCTGTAGCGGGCAGGGGTCAGGTCGCTGGGGCTGTGAAGGGGGGCAAGGAAGGGGGCAAGCGCTGGCCAGAGGGTCAGCACTTCAGCCTTCCAGGCGGTCATTTCTTGTGCGGGCCAGTCGGGCAGGGCCGTCACGGGCAGCGACCAGAAGACGGCGGCCAGGGGCGGGCCATCGGTCACCATCCGGCCTAGCGGCAGGACGCCCGCCATTTGGCTGGCCCGGCGGTAGCGTTGTTGCAGTGCGTTGGGGTTGAAGTCTGTGCCCTTGGGCCAGGGCACCGTGGCCCAGACCGCGCCATATGGCAGCGGGCGGGCCTTAAGGGGCGACAGGGGCGAGCCTGCCCCAGCAGCATCCACGATCAGGTCAAACGGGCCATGGCGGGCGGTGTCGGTCACCAGCCAGCGCTTGCCTTCCAGCGGGGCCGCAAGGATGCGCGCGCTGGGGATGATCGTCGCCCCCGCTTGGGTGGCGGCGTCCAGAAGCACGCCAAACAGCGCCGCCCGGTGGATCGCCAGACCATGACGCGGGCCGCCGGGGCGGTCATAGGCGACAGAAAGGACAGTGCGGCCATGCTCAACCTCAATCCCCGTCATCGCCGTGATCGTCTGGCCCAAGGCACGCGCCGCAGCCCCAGCACCGCACAGGTCCAGCACCGCTTGGCCCACCGGCTGGATCACCAGACCTGACCCCACTGGGCGCGGGGCGACGAACTGGTCGAAGACCTGCACCCGATGCCCCGCACGGGCCAGCAGGGCGGCCGCAGCAAGGCCCCCGATCCCGGCCCCGGCAATGGCGATGGACAGCGTTTGCATCACCCCCGATGGCTACCCCGCCGCCCGCGCCCCGGCAAGTGTGCCCCTTTACCGCAGTGGCCCCCGCGCCTATAACCCCCCGCATGGAATACGGGCTGATCTCGCGTCGAATTAGCTGCCCGGCAGGCTGACCCCCAGCCGCCGGGTTCATTACGCTTGGCCGATCCCACCCTCCCCCTTTTGACCGCGAGTACGCTCATGTCTTCCGACACCGTTGTTCCCGACTATCGCGACACCGTCTTTCTGCCCGAAACCCCGTTCCCGATGCGCGCAGGCCTGCCGCAGCGTGAGCCGGACTGGCTGGCCCGCTGGGAGCGGATCGGGGTCTATGACCGCTTGCGCTCCACTGCCGCCGGGCGGGTGCCCTTCGTGCTGCACGACGGCCCTCCTTACGCCAACGGCCACCTCCACATTGGCCACGCGCTGAACAAGGTGCTGAAGGACATGGTGGTCCGCAGCCAGCAGATGATGGGCCGGGACGCCCGCTATGTGCCGGGCTGGGACTGCCACGGCCTGCCGATCGAATGGAAGATCGAAGAACAGTACCGCGCCAAGGGGCTGAACAAGGACGACGTTGACATCGTCGACTTCCGCCAGGAATGCCGCCGCTTTGCCGAAGGCTGGATCGACATCCAGCGTGAGGAGTTCAAGCGCCTCGGCGTCACCGGCGCCTGGGACCGGCCGTACCTGACGATGGACTACCACGCCGAAGCGGTGATCGCGGCGGAGTTCATGAAGTTCGTGATGAATGGCTCGCTCTATCAGGGGTCGAAGCCGGTGATGTGGTCTCCGGTGGAAAAGACCGCTCTGGCAGAGGCGGAGGTGGAGTATCACGACCATACGAGCCATCAGGTCTGGGTGCGGTTTAAGGTGTTGTCAGCGGATATCTCCAAATTCGACTCCGGTTACATCCCGCCGTTTGTTTCGGCGGACTCTCCCGGCACGCCGAGCCCAGACTGGGCCCTTAGACCATATGAGTTAGTCGGAGCGTCCGTGGTTATCTGGACGACAACTCCTTGGACCATTCCACAAAACCGAGCTGTCTCATTCAATCCCGACATCCAATATTCCCTCTATGAAGTTACAGAGGTGGGTGACAACAGCGCTGCGGTTGTTGGCGAAGGACTCATCGTTGCGGATAAGCTTGCCGAAGGTGTTTTCGCAGCAGCAAAGATCACAAAATACAATCGCTTGCGCCACGTCTCTCCTACCGAATTGCCTACGGTGAACATGGCCCACCCCTTCCGTGGCATCGAAGGCGGCGAGGGCGAGTGGGACTATGACGTCCCCATGCTCCCCGGCGATCATGTCACCGATGATGCGGGAACCGGGTTTGTGCATACGGCACCGTCGCACGGCGACGACGACTACCAGATGGGGGTCAAGTTCGGCCTGCCGATGACCTACAACGTCGAGGCGGATGGCTCCTACCGCCCCGACCTGCCGCTCTTCGGTGGCCAGCACATCATCCTGCCGGATGGCAAGGAAGGCCCGGCAAACGTCTCTGTCATCAAGCAGCTGGCCTATTCCGGCGCGCTGTTTGCCAAGGCGAAGCTGAAGCATTCCTATCCGCACTCCTGGCGGTCGAAGGCTCCGGTCATCTATCGCAACACGCCGCAGTGGTTCGTGGCCATCGACAAGACGCTGGACGACGGGATGACGACCTATGGTCAGACGATCCGCACCCGCGCGCTGAACTCCATCAATCAGCTGGTCGAATGGACCCCGGCGACGGGGCGCAACCGCCTCCATTCGATGATCGAGGCGCGGCCCGATTGGGTCCTGTCGCGCCAGCGCGCCTGGGGTGTGCCGCTGACCGCCTTTGTAAAAAAGGGCACCCGCCCGGATGCGCCGGACTTCCTGTTGCGCAACGCCGAGGTCAACGCCCGCATCGTCGCGGCGTTCGAGGCGGAAAGCGCGGATGTCTGGTTTGTGCAAGGATTCAAGGAACGTATGTTGGAAGGCATCGTGAATCCGTTGGATTATGACAAGGTCGATGATGTGCTGGACGTGTGGTTCGACTCCGGCTCGACCCACGCCTTCGTCCTGCGCGACCGTGAGGATGGCAGCCCGGACGGTCTTGCCGACCTTTACCTTGAAGGCACCGACCAGCATCGCGGGTGGTTCCATTCCTCGATGCTGCAAGCTTGTGGCACCAAGGGCCGCGCGCCCTATCGCGGCGTGCTGACCCACGGCTTCACGCTGGACGAGAAGGGCATGAAGATGTCCAAATCGCTTGGCAACACGACTGCGCCGCAAGAGGTGATCGGCGAATACGGCGCCGATATCCTGCGGCTTTGGGTGGCGCAGTCGGACTACACGGTTGACCTGCGCATCGGGAAGGAAATCCTGAAAGGCGTGGCCGACAGCTATCGCCGCCTGCGCAACACCATGCGCTACATGCTGGGCGCTTTGCAGGGCTTTACCGAAGCCGAGCGGGTGGAGCCTGCCGACATGCCGGAGCTGGAGCGCTGGGTGCTGCACCGGCTGGCAGAGCTGGATGCCGAGGTGCGGGAAGGTTACGCGAAGTACGACTTCCAGGGCGTGTTCCAGAAGCTTTTCGCTTTCTGCACCACGGACCTGTCGGCGGTCTATTTCGACATCCGCAAGGATGCGCTGTACTGCGACGCGCCCACTTCCCTCCGCCGCCGGGCCTGCCGGACGGTGCTGGATATCCTCTTCCAACGCCTGACCACCTGGCTTGCGCCGATCCTGGTCTTCACGATGGAAGAGGTCTGGTTGGAACGGTTCCCGGGGGACGACTCCTCGGTGCATCTGGTGGATTTCCCAGAGACGCCAAAGGCTTGGCGTGATGAGGCGCTGGCCAAGAAGTGGGATGCCCTGCGCGATGCCCGCCGCGTGGTCACCGGCGCGCTGGAAGTGCAGCGGACGGCGAAGGTCATCGGCTCCAGCCTTGAGGCGGCGCCGGAGGTGTTTGTGAGCCCGGCTCTGGCCGGCGTCCTTGCCAGCGTGGACTTTGCGGAGCTGTGCATCACCTCGGACCTGACGGTGCGGCAGACGGCGGTCCCGGAAGGGGCCTTTGCGTTGGCCGATGTGCCGGATGTGGCGGTGCTGTTTCACCCGGCCAAGGGCGCCAAATGCGAACGCTGCTGGAAGGTGCTGCCAGACGTGGGCACGCACAAGCACCCCGGCACCTGCCAACGCTGCAACGACGCGCTGGGGTGATCCCCGGGGCCTGGAAAACGCTGACGGTCCCGCTTGTCGGGGCCGAAAATCTATGCGTATTCTTCTGCGATTGGCGATTTGTTCCAGTTCGTCAGCGGCTTGGCCTGAAAGCGGCATCCCGGTGTCAGGCCGTTCTGTGATCCTACGTCCTTAGTGCCTTCGCCTTGTTTGATCGGGTCCTGACCGGGCCCTGGGCCTGTCATGAAGGGACTTTGCGATGGCAATACCGGGTCTGCGGCAATTCCTCGCTGTACTGTCCGCAGCCCTTGTCCTGACCCCCGAACCGTCCTGGGCCTTTGACGGTGACCTCAATTTCGTCACCACGATTCAGGAATCGACCTGCGCTGTTTCGGTGGTGCTGGATAGCGTAAACGAAACGGCGATGCTGCGGTTGGAGCCGATCGGCGCGCCAGAGGGCACGGCCTTCATCGACGGGCAGATCAGCACGGTATCGTCACCGATCACAAGCTTTGATCTGGCCTTCACCTGTGCGCTGTATCAGGCGACGAACATCGTCCAGAACGGTGCCGACGGTACCTTCGACACCGATGGATACATGGGTATTTCCTTCCGGGCGCAAGATCAGACCGGCCGTTTCTACGATTATGAGATTGCTCTTGTCGGTGCCACGCGGACCCAATTCCGGAACCGGCGGGACAGGGTGAACTTTCCCCCCTCGGCACTGGCCGGACCGGACCAGACAGTGGCCTCCGGTGCGGCGGTCACGCTGGATGGCACCGGATCGAGCGATCCGGAAAACCTGCCGCTCAGCTATGCCTGGGTGCAGACCGGCGGTCCTCAGGTGACCTTGTCGGACGTCACGGCGGCAAGCCCTGGGTTCACGGCGCCGAGCCTGCCCTGGAATGCGCAATCCGAGGTGATCAGTATCAGTCTGGTCGTGAACGACGGGGCGCAGAACAGCCCGGCTGACAGCGTGTCGATCACGGTGGAGGCCCCGGTCGACGTCACTGCGCCGGCCGTGACCCTGGCCGGTCTTCCTGCAAGCCTCGGGGCGGGTGAGGCGGCGACGGTGACCTTGACCTTCACCGAAGACGTCACCGGGCTGGACCTGGCCGATTTTCAGGTGACCGGGGCCAATCTGTCCAGGCTGGCGGGCAGCGGGTCGACCTATGCGATGACGCTGACGGCCAGCGGGGCCGGCGATGTCGCCCTGGTCCTTCCGGCCGCCGTGGTGGTCGACCAGGCCGGAAACGGCAATCTGGCCTCGAACCGGCTGGAGGCGGCGTCGACCGTTGTTGCTGATACTCAGGCCGAGATCACCGCCTTCCTGCAATCGCGCGCGAACAGTCTGGTTGCGGCGCAACCGGGTCTGATCCCGCTGTTGAACCGCGAGGCTGGCCCGCAGGTCACGGTGACCCGCGGCACGCTGGCCCTGCGGCTGACGGCGGGCCAGAATGTGTGGACGGCTGTCACCGGGCAGTGGGGCGAAAGCGGCGAGGCGGAGCGGAGTTACCTTCTGGCGGCGCTTGGCGCGCATCTCTGGCTGAGCGAGCGGATGATCCTTGGGCTTATGGTCGAAGTGGACCGCGCCGTCGAGGAGACCGCAGACCAGCGCATCGAAGGCAAGGGGTGGCTTGGCGGACCCTATGTTGCGGGGCAGGTGGCGGACCAGCCCCTGTTCTACGAGGCGCGGCTCTTGTGGGGGCGGACCGACAACGACCTGTCGCGGACCGGGCTGGCCGATGATGCCTTTGTCACGACGCGGCTTCTGGCGCAGGCCCGGGTCGAGGGTGAGCTGCGGTTCGGTGCGCTGACGCTGCGGCCATCGCTTGATGCAAGCCATGTGCGAGACCGGGCCGACGCCTATGTCGACACGCTTGGCAATCTGATCACGGGGCAGGAGGTACGGCAGACGCAGGCGGCGCTTGGCCTTGACCTGGCGCGGGAGTTCACCCTTGGCAACGGGCTTTTGACGCCCGAACTGGGCCTGTCGGCGATCTACAGTGACACCCGGGGCACCGGTGCGGCGGCCGGGGTGATCCCGGCCCATGACGGCTGGCGCGGGCGGATCGAGATGGGCTTGACGCTGGAACAGGTGCAAAGCCTGATCGAGGCGTCGGCCTTCTACGACGGGCTGGGCGTGTCCCACTATTCCGACTATGGCTTGTCACTGCAGCTTTCGGCTCGGTTCTGACCAGGCGGCTCGGGCCATAGTCGCGCCCTGCGCCCCGAAAGCGAAGGCCCCTGGCGGGAGAAGCGGAATGCCTAAGAGAGCAATCGCCAGTCCATTCGGCTGGGTCACTCTAGTCGAACGGGACGGGCTTCTGGGCGCGGTCGAATGGGGGCAGGGATCAGATGGCGACTCGGCGCTGCTGACAGAGGGTCTCCGCCAGTTGCAGGGCTATTTCGACGGGTGGCTGACCCGGTTCGATCTGCCGCTTGACTGGGGCACAGGCCTGAACGCCGCTGTGCGCCGTGCGATGGCGGCGATCCCCCATGGCGAGACGCGGACCTATGGCCAGATCGCCAAGCTGGTCGGTGCCCCGGCGCAAGCGGTCGGGCAGGCCTGTGGCGCGAACCCGCTGCCGATCATCATTCCCTGCCACCGCGTGACCGGCACCGACTGGTTCGGCGGGTTTTCCGCGCCGGGCGGGGTTGAGACCAAAGCCGCCCTTCTGCGCCACGAGGGGGCGCTCTTGATCTAAGGGAATCCGGACTGGCCAACCCCCCCGCGGCTGCGTTAGCCCAAAGCCCCATCCTGTCAGCCAGAGAGCAGCACATGCCAGTCGAGTGGATCACCGCGCGGAACCATTACCTGGCGATGGCGGCGCTTGCGCTTGCGCTGATGTCCGGCGTGGCGCTGTTTGACCCCGCCATCGCCTCGGCAGTTGCGCTGCCAACGGTCTTCTTTACCGCCGTGACTGCAGGTGCCAAGTTCGCAGCCCTCACTGGGCGCGCGATGCAGCGGAATGAGGCGCTGCGCCTCGCCGCCATTGCCTCGGCCCTGCAACTCGCGGTCGGGGTGCTTGGCATTCTTCTGGCTATGCTGGTTGAGCGCCAGCAGATCACCACGATCCACTTTGACATCATCCTGCTGATCCTGGCCGCCACGGTGGTGATCAGCCTTGTCGTCACGCTGGCTGGCCTGCGCTTTGGCGCCTTCACCGAAAAGCGCCGACTTGCGCGCGGCAAACGTCCCGACTGACCCAGCCGCGCCCCGTTGGCTCCATCAAAACCCCGCCTGTGGACCCATGCCTGCGCTTGTGCCCGGCCGCGTCGGGGGCTAGCCAGTCTGTAACGGTTTCAGGGCGGGTGGGCAGTGACCCTTGGCGTTTTCCTGGCGGTTCTGGGGGCAGCTTTCCTGCATGCCCTGTGGAACGCGCTGATCAAGCTTGGGACCTCCAAGGTCGGCAGCATGGTGATCCTGTCGATCGTCGAGGTGCCGATCGGGCTGGCCGTCATCAGCGTGGCGGCCCCGATCGACCCCGCGGCCATCCCTTGGGTCATCGCGGCGGGCTGTACGCATTTCGCTTACAAATTCTTCCTGACCTATGCCTATGAGCGGGGCGACCTGAGCCGTGTCTATCCTATCGCACGGGGCGCAGCACCCATGGTGGTGGCACTGGTTGGGGCGGTGTTCCTGGCCGATGCGGTCAGCGGGCAGGAATATGCCGCGATTGCGGTTCTGGCGGCGGGCATCCTGCTGATGGCGAAAGGGGTCTTTACCAGCGGCGAGGACCGCAAGCTTTTGCCCTTCGCCCTAGGCTCAGCCCTAGCGACGGCGACCTATACGCTGATCGACGGGATGGGCGCGCGGGTGTCCGGCGCACCTGCGGCCTATGTGGCCTGGGTCTTTGTCGCCGACGGGACATTCTTTACGCTGGGCATGCTTGCCCTGCGGGGATGGGGCGTGATCCCGCGCGATGGTCATGCCTGGCGGATGGGGACCTTCGCCTCGGCCGCGAGCTATGGGGCCTATGCGGTGTCGATCTGGGCGATGACGCTGGCGCCGATTGCCGTGGTGGCGGCGCTGCGCGAGACGTCGATCCTGTTTGCGGTGCTGATCGGCTGGCTGGTCTTTGGCGAGAAGATGACGGGGGAAAAGGCGCTCGCCTCTGTCGTGATCGTCGCGGGGGTCATGCTGACGCGGCTCTGACCGGTGCGCTCGTCGTTCGACTGCGTCTCCTCCTCGCAGCGGCGGCGGCAGCGAGGAGTGTCGAAGACATCGACGAGCGGGCCCGTCAGCGCACCCGGCGGATGCCTTCCGGGACCACCTGCTGCACGATCCCGGCCAGGACGAGGTAAAGCGAGGTCAGCACCAAGAGCCACTTCGCCACCGGCCCTTCCTGGAAATCCCACCAGGCGGCCCAGGCGGCCAGGCCGATCCAAGCCACCGTAACCGCCAGCGACAGGGTGTTCCAGCGCTGGGTGCGGGTGGGGTGGACGAACTTGAGGTTGGTGAACATGGTGATCGTCAGCAGGATCACGACCAGCAGGATCACCATTTCGCCGGGCTTTGTAGCGAAAAGCACAAGAACCACCATGTTCCAGCAGGCCGGAAAGCCCGCAAAGCTTTTGTCCTTGGTCTTCATCCGCGTGTCCGCGAAGTAGATAACCGAGCCGTAGCAGATCACGATGATCGCAAGCCAGCCGGTCCAGCCGGGCAGAAGGCCGGACTGGAACAGGGCAAAGGCCGGGATGAACACATAGGTCAGATAGTCGACGATCAGGTCCATCAGGACCCCGTCATAGGTCGGCCAGTTCTTCTGCGTGTCATACTTGCGCGCCAGAGGCCCGTCGATCCCGTCGACGATCAGCGCGAAGACCAGCCAGAGGAACATCAGGCTCCACTCGCCGTTGACGGCGGCCAGCATGGCAAACATTGCCAGCACCGCGCCCGAGGCAGTGAGAAGGTGGACGCCAAGGGCTTTCAATCGCGGAGTCATTTGGTCTTGATGGCGGATTTGAGGGCGGGGCGCAACAGGTTGGGCACGCGGGTCAGGCGCGGGGGTGGGCTTTTTCGTAGACGTCCATCAGGCGGGCAGCATCGACGGCGGTATAGCCTTGGGTGGTCGAAAGTGAGGCATGGCCGAGAAGTTCCTGAATGGCACGAAGGTCACCGCCGGCGGACAGAAGGTGCGTGGCAAAGCTGTGACGCAGCGCATGCGGGGTGGCCGTGGCGGGCAGGCCGAGGCGCAGGCGGGCACGCTCTACCGCCGCCTGGATCAGGCGCGGGTTGACCGGGCCACCGCGCGCGCCGCGAAAGAGCGGGGTGTCGGGCGCAAGGTCAAAGGGACAAAGGGCGACATAGGCCGCGACCGCCTGCACTGCGGCGGGCAGGACGGGCACGATCCGCGTCTTGCCGCCCTTGCCGGTGATGCGCAGGGTCTGGGGCAGGGGGTAGCTGGCGGCGGTCAGGCCAAGCGCCTCGGAAATCCGCAAGCCCAGGCCGTAAAGCAGGGTCACGATGGCGGTATCGCGGGCGGCGATCCAGTCTTCGCGGGCATCGTCGCCGATAGAATCCAGAAGATCTGCCGCGCCGGTCTCGGACAGGGGCCTAGGCAGTTTCCGGCGGAACTTCGGGCCTCGGGCGGAAAGGACGGTCGTGGCGTCCGCCCCGGTGCGATCCGCCGCCCAGGAGGTGAAGCCCTTCACCGCCGACAGCGCCCGGGCAAGCGAGCGTGGCGAGAGACCCCGCCCCCGTTCCTCCGCCATCCAGGCGCGCAGGTCGGACTGGGTGGTCGTGGCAATCCGGGCCAGACCGTCGGCCCCGCCCCGATGTTCGGTCAGGAACTGCAGATACCGCGCTACATCGCGGCCATAGGCGGCCAGCGTGGCAGGTGCCGCCCCGTTCAACGCGCGCAGGTGGGTCAACCAGTCGGCCAGCCCCGACTGCAGCGCCGGGGCAAGAAAAGCGGCTTGCCCGGCCCCGGTCATTTAAGCCATTGACGCATCATGCGTTCGAAGACCCCAGCGAAAAAGGCAAGAAGATCAGTGCCATGCGCGGGCTTGAACTGATGCGGATCCTCCGCGCCGAAGACGAGCATCGCGGGCAGGCGGCCATCGCCGAAATCAAGCTTCATCAGCGCTTCAGACCGGATATCACCGGCTTGCGGGCCGTAGACCGTGGCGGAAAGCGCGGTGGTGGCGCGCAGAACGACCGGGCGACCGGGGCCGTTGCGGCCGTTGGTCAGGTAGTCGCTGACAAAACCACGCGGTGCCACATGCAACACCTCACCGAGGCGGCGGAGGGCGGGGTCGGTGAGGCCGTCTTCTTGAACTGTTTCAAGCACAAGACGAACAACATCGACCCGCAAGGTCTGTGCCACCTGCGCGGACAGCGCCTGCATGAAGCCCTCAAACGTGGCCGGTTCAAGGAGTTGCAGGATCGCGCGGTGCACCTGGTTGGTCCCGGCCAGGTTCTCATAGGCCGCTGCGATCACGGAACGATGCGTATCTTCCAGACGATCCAGTTTGTTTTCAAGGCGTTGCATGGCCAGACCGCGAAGGTCAACGATGTTTGACCCCATCGCGCGCTCATTGGCGGAGACGAGGGCGTTCATCACGTCGCGGTCGTCCAGCACCCGGTCAGGCTGGGCGAGGATCTTGTTCCGAAGGTCAGGTTCGATCATCTGTCTTGCCGATTTTGTCAGAAGTTCCGGGGGACTATAGGCCGAAGCTCATCCATTTGGCGACGGTTTTCTGACCCAGCCCCAAACCGCCTGTGCGATCATTGCCACAGGGGGCCGCAAAGGCCCCGGCCAGGCGATTAACCCGTTGGAATTGGTCGTCTTCTTTCCGTCTTCCTGTGATCTTCCTTTCGTCTCTACGCGCGCCACCGTCGGGCGGCGTTAACGAATCGGCGGGAAAGTGGGGGCCGCAAAGGATTCCGCCCATGCCCAACCTGAAAAAACAGACCCCCAAACAGCGCGCCAACATGACCTACATGATGGACGTGATGCGCCGCCTGGAATGGGACCTGCACAACACCATCGAACTGACCGGCCGCATCCCGGAAGCCTGGCACGAGATCGCGGCAGCCACCCCCCGCAGCGCGCGGGTGAAAGTGAACCTGTCGCTTGAGGCCGATGTGGTGAAGTTCTTCAAGTCGATGGGCGCGGGGTATGGCCCCCGGATCAACGACGTCCTGCGCAGCTATATGCACGCGCGGCTGGCCGGGGTGATCCGAGGGGCCGAGACCACGGCCCACTTCCGGCGGCGAGAGGAGTTGCACGACGCACCAAAGCCCGCCTTCGGGGATTTTGACCGGGAGGTGGGGGCGGACTGGGAGGACGAGGGGCCGCCGGTGGTGGAGGCCTCCCGCGCGAAGATGCAGGAGCTGTTGCAGCGGAAGTATGGGGAGAGTGGGGGGCCGGAGGGGGAGGGGCTGGTGCCTTGGGTGAGGTGAGGGGGGTAATTCGTTCTTGATTTTTGGCTTGAACGACCGCACCGTTCCTAAGCATTGAGTGAATCGGTGGTGTGCGAATGAAGCATTTAGTTTATCTGATTGATGGAACTTGGGTTTTCGCCGGCGAACTGCGTGGAGAGAACAGGTATTCCAATGTTTATCAATTGAGTGATCTGATTGGGTTTCGAGATGGGGATGGAAATTCGCAGATCATTCATTACATTCGTGGGCTTGGAGCAACAAAGGGCTTGAGAAAGTATTCTTCTGGTGGATTTGGTTACGCGATCAATGAAAATATCCAGGACATTTACCTCAACATATGTGCAAACTATGAGCCCGGTGACAAGCTCTATATCTTCGGCTTTTCTCGGGGTGCAGTTGTCGCGCGGGCGGTGTGCGGACTGATCGACTTTGGTGTTCTGAAGCCAAATCGTGCTGAGTACTTACCTGATGTCTGGAACTGCTTTATCTATTCAGCACTGCATGGCCAGTCTTTAGAGATTCCCAATCGTCTCCTTGAGGATTATAAACTATCACGGCATGCGATTGCAGATAGGGTACAGGAAGATGCTCCAGAAGTGTCCTTTTTAGGGCTATTTGACACCGTTCTTGGCGGACGCAACATGACGCGCGCACTTCAAGAGCTAAATATCCTGCCGGGAACAGTGCCAAAGTGTGTTAAGGTTGCAGTTGCACTGCATGCACTCGATGAAACACGGCCATTCTTTGAGCCACAAACACTTTTTTCTCGCGGTAGTGAACTAACTTCGCTGGAGCAGATTTGGCTTCCAGGAGTGCATACCGATATTGGTGGCGGCTATCCAAACTCAGCCTTATCTGACATTTCTCTTATTGTCATGTTAGATCGACTTGCACATTACTGTCATCTTAACTTTGATGCAGATGTGCTAGAAGATCGCGTTTTCGGAAGAGATCCCATGAAAGTGAAGATTAACGACGAATATCAATTGAATGGATTCTGGTCTCTGCGTGGATTGAGAAGAAGAAGGGCCATACCAGAAACTTTAAACGATGTTCATCCAATTGCTGACGATTTAGTTACATCAAATATCGTCTACAAGGGCAAGGACGACCGGTATCGTAGGCCGGATATTGCCTCAATCAATCGCTGTGACGCGCTGATTTCGAATCGGTACAGGAATCGAAGATTTGCTCTTTAGAATTGTTTTTTCGGGGTAAGTCCGCTTTTCACCTCTCAGGGTTAGCGTGCGTTAAGGTGGCGCCGGTCCATATTCTCTTCGCGATGCAGTTTGCAAATCTGTATGGAGGAGTGTTCGGTTCATACCGACCTAACGATACGACTTACGTGTGCGCTTGAATGTACAAGGGACTCGCTGCCCTTGGACCGGAATCAAGATGCTTTAGCGCCGCCGGGTCGCGCCCTCCCCACTGCCCGGCCACGGGCCGGGCGTTCTTCGCGGAAATCCTGCACTGGAGGATTTCTGATCGCTCATCACCCCCCCGGAAGGGCGCTTTGCAGCGTTGGTCACCCGAACTTCGGTGGGAGGGGTTGAGGGATAAAGCGCCTACGTCGGAGGTTGGAGCGCCCGCCCGAGGGAGGGCGCGGCCCTGTGTGGTGCTCGGGGGTAGGGGAGTCGGGGTGAACCCCGACCTACAGGGGTGGGATGGAGTCGGGGCACGCCCCGACCTACGGGGTGCTTTGGGGCGTTGGTCGGCCGGACTTTGGGGGGAGGGGTTGGGGGATAAAGCGGCTAGGTCGGAGGTTGGAGCGCTCGCCTGAAGGAGGGCGTGGCCCTGTGTGGTGCGGGGTGGGGAGTCGGGCTGAAGCCCGACCTACGGGGCAGGGATGAGTCGGGGCAGGCCCCGACCTACGGATGGTGGAAGAGTCGGGGCACGCCCCGACCTACGGGGTGGGGGTTGGTGATTACAGGATCTTCTGGCCGGTCTTCGCCCAGTCCTTCATGAACTGCTCCAACCCCTTGTCGGTCAGGACGTGGCTTGCCAGGGCCTTGATGACGGCGGGGGGGGCGGTGACGACGTCGGCTCCGATCAGGGCGCAGTCCTTGACGTGGTTGGCGGTGCGGATCGAGGCAGCGAGGATCTGGGTCTTGAAGTCGAAGTTGTCATAGATCGTGCGGATGTCGCCGATCAGGTCCAGCCCGTCGAGGTTGATGTCGTCGAGCCGCCCGATGAAGGGGGAGATGAAGGTCGCCCCGGCCTTGGCGGCCAGAAGCGCCTGGTTGGCGGAGAAGCAGAGGGTGACGTTGACCATGAAGCCCTCATCGCTGAGGGTCTTGCAGGTTTTCAGCCCGTCCCAGGTGAGCGGGACTTTCACGGCGATATTGGGGGCGATGGCGGCAAGCTTGCGGCCCTCGGCGATCATCTCGGGCGCGGTCAGGGCGACGACTTCGGCGGAGACGGGGCCGGTGACGAAGGAGCAGATCTCCTTCGTGACCTCAATGATGTCGCGGCCGGATTTCAGGATGAGGGACGGGTTGGTGGTGACGCCGTCGACCATGCCGAGGTCGTGCAGCTCACGGATGGCGTCGACGTCGGCGGTGTCGATGAAGAATTTCATGGGGACCTCCCTTGGCCGGTTGCGGGGGTGGCAAACCGGGGGTTGAATGCTCTCGGGCCGGGGTTTAGCGCAAAGCGGCGGACAGGGGAAGGTGAAGCGGTGGAGCGGGTGTACCGGGCGGGCGATCTGGTGGGGGTCTTGACGACGGAGCCTCTGGGCCGGGTGCTGGACTATCGCGCGCCGGAGGGGGGGTGCGGCGACGGCGATTTCGTCGAGGTGCCGCTGGGGCCGCGGAAGGTGCTGGGCGTGGTCTGGGGGCCGGGGGCTGGGGGCTGGGACCCGGCGAAGGTGCGCGCCGTGGGCCGGGTGCTGGACGCGCGGCCGATGCGGGCGGAGTTGCGCAGTTTCCTGGTGCGGGCGGCGGATTACACGCTGACGCCCCTGCCGTCGATGCTGCGGCTGGCGACGCGGGCCCCGGGGCTGGGCGACCGGCCGTCGATGCGGAAGGTGTTCCGGCTGACGGGCGCGGTGCCGAACAGCCTGACGGACGCGCGCCACCGGGTGGTTGAGGCTCTGCGGGAGTTCGGCAGCGCCGCGGTGACGCTGGCCGAACTGGCCGAGGCTGCGGGCTGTGGCGCGTCGGTGGTGAAGGGGCTGGTGAAGCTGGGCGTGATCTCGGAGGAGGAAGCGCCGCGCGATCTGCCCTATCCGCGTCTGACCGCCGGGCGGGCCTTCCACCTTGAGGGCGATCAGGTGGCGGCGGGCGATGCGCTGGTGGCGGCGGTGGCGCTGGGGGGGTATTCGGCGACGCTGCTGAAGGGGGTGACGGGGTCGGGCAAGACCGAGGTCTACCTTGAGGCGGTCGCGGAAACCTTGCGCGCCGGGCGGCAGGCGCTGGTGCTGCTGCCGGAGATTGCGCTGACCTCCGAATTCCTGACCCGGGTCGAGGCGCGGTTTGGCGCGAAGCCGGCGGAGTGGCATTCCGGTGTCACGATGACCGAACGGCGGCGGCTGTGGCGGATGGTCTCCACTGGTGACGCGGGGCTGGTCGTGGGCGCGCGGTCTGCGCTTTTTCTGCCGTTTCAAGACCTTGGGCTGATCGTGGTCGATGAGGAGCATGACACCTCCTACAAGCAGGAAGACGGGGTTCTGTACCACGCCCGCGACATGGCGGTCTTGCGTGCGGCGATTGCGGGCTGTGCGGTGGTCCTCGCGTCGGCCACCCCCAGTCTGGAAAGCTGGGCCAATGTCGAGGCGGGCAAGTACCAGCGCCTGGACCTTGGCAGCCGCTTTGGCGCGGCGGATATGCCGGACATGCGGGCCATCGACATGCGGGCTGAACGGCTGGCTGGCGACCGCTGGATTTCGGAGACCCTCGCCGCCGGTGTGCGCACGGTGATCGGGCGGGGGGAGCAGGCGCTTTTGTTCCTGAACCGTCGCGGTTATGCGCCGGTCACGCTCTGCCGGGCCTGCGGGCATCAGGTCGGCTGCGATGATTGCGACGCGCGGATGGTGGAGCATCGGTTCCAAAAGCGCCTCGTCTGCCACCAATGCGGGGCGACGAAGCCCGTGCCAGTGGCCTGCCCGGCCTGCGGAGTGGAAGGGCGGATGGCGGCCATCGGCCCGGGGGTGGAGCGTCTGGCCGAAGAGGTGACCGCGCGGTTCCCCGAGGCGCGGCTGTCGGTGCTGTCGTCTGACCTCTTCGGGTCCGCCCGCGCGCTGAAAGAGGCGATTGGCACCATTGCGGCGGGCGGCGCGGATATCATCATCGGCACGCAGATCGTGGCGAAGGGGCACAACTTCCCCCTTCTGACGCTGGTCGGGGTGATCGACGCCGACCTTGGGCTGCAGGGGTCGGACCTGCGCGCGGCAGAGCGGACCTTTCAGCTGATGCGGCAGGTGGCGGGGCGCGCGGGCCGCACGGCCGAGCGGAAGGGACAGGCCTGGCTGCAGACCCACCAGCCCGACCACCCGGTGATCCGCGCGATCCTTGGTGGCGATGAAGAGGCGTTCTGGGCCGCCGAAGCTGCCGAACGCCGACTGGCCGGCGTGCCGCCCTATGGGCGGATGGCGGGGATCATCCTGTCGTCGCCGGATGTGGCGGCGGTGTTCGATTTCGGCGGCGAGTTGGCGCGGCGGGACGGGCCGTTGCAACGGATCGGGGCGCAGGTCTGGGGGCCAGCGCCCGCGCCGATTGCAAGGGTGCGCGGGCGGCACCGGGTGCGGCTGCTGGTGAAGGCCGAGAAGGGCGCGCCGTTGCAGGCGGCGATTGCCGAGTGGCTGGCCCAGTTCAAGCTGCCGAGGGATTTAAGGCTCGCGGTGGATATCGATCCGCAGAGTTTTTTGTGAGGGGTGGGTGGGGATAAGCTTTCTGCGTTCTTGAAAGAAGGCTCAGTTCCACATAACTGCAAAGTACGGAATCCAAGGTTCGGCTATTGTGGCTTTGGGAATTTCCTTTGGAGATGTCGTCTCGTGGATCGTCGTTTTCTGGCTCTGCATGGACTGGTTTTTGTCTGTTAACTCGCATCTAGGAGGCATCATGGTGAAAATCGTGAAGACTACGTTGGAAACTGGACTGGATACTCTGGCGGCGCTGCGGGGCCAAGGAAACGATTGAGTACCACGACAAACGACATTCTTTTGGAAGGACTCAAGGTCTAAGCCGGAAGTCGCCGGGGCGGTTCGAATCCGCCACCCCGCACCAAATTCAAACCCCGGCAAGATGCCGGGGTTTCTTTTTCGCACGCGGCCTTAGATTTCTTGCTGATCTGTGCACTCTAAGTCTGCTTCGACGGTGCGCTGTAGCGCACCCTACGATGCTCCCCAACTCCAAGGTGCACGATGCGTGGGTTTCGAACCCACCAAAGCTCCCAGTTTACATCGGACAAGGCCGCATCCCGGACAATTTCCACCAAGGCGTTACCTTGTTCGCCTTGCGCGCATCGTGCGCTGAGAAAGATAGCAGTATTCAGGCGCCTGCGAAATCGGATCAAAGCTTCGTTCCGCACTGCGTCCTACACAGGGCAACGCCTGACCGCCGGGTGGGCGCTGCGACCGTTGTTCTAGGCACTTTATGGCTCAACCCCTCGCGCCGATGTTCTGCTGGCAACCGTTGCAAAAGCGCCCGCCCGAGGGGGCGGTCGGGCGCTGCCCAGCGGCGCATTCGCGCCTTGATTCCGGGCAAAGGAAGGGTGGGTGGATTGTGCCGGGCACAAGGTTTGGGTTTGCCTTCCGCGCGCGATTGGCTAGGTCCTGTGTATGTCCAATCTGATGCCCCTGTCCGAGACCGACCGTCTGCCCCGCTGGCGGCGGCCGGAGGCTTTGCTCTACCTTATGGCGGCGGCGATGCCGCTGAGTTTTGCGACCTGGTCGGCGCTCCTCAACAACTTCGTCATCGAGGTGGCGAGCTTTACGGGCAAGGAGATTGGCTGGCTGCATACGGTGCGGGAGATTCCGGGGCTCCTCGCCGTGGTGGTGATCGTGATCCTGCTGGCGGTGCGGGAGCAGGTGTTGGCGCTGGGGATGCTGGCGCTTCTTGGCGCGGCGACGATGTTCACGGGGTGGTTTACCTCGTTCAGTGGCCTTCTGGTGATGACACTGCTGTCGTCCATCGGGTTTCACTACTTTGAGACGGTCAACCAATCCTTGCAGCTGCAATGGGTGGACAAGGCCCGCGCGCCGGTCGTCCTGGGGCGGATCGTGGCGGTGGGGGCGGGGGCCTCGCTGGTGGCTTACGGGGCGATTGTCGCGCTGTGGGACCGGCTGGGGCTGGAGTATAACACGGTTTACATGGCCTCGGGCGGGGTGACGATTGCGATCGTGCTCTTTGCGGCGCTGGCTTACCCGCAGTTCCAAAGCCCCCATGTGCAGCACCGGCATATGGTGCTGCGGCGGCGGTATTGGCTGTATTATGCTCTGCAGTTCATGGCGGGCGCGCGGCGGCAGATCTTTGTGGTCTTTGCGGGCTTCATGATGGTGGAGCGGTTCGGGATGAAGGTCTCGGAAATGACGCTGCTTTTGTTGTGCAACTACCTGATCAACATGGCGGTGGCCCCGGCGATGGGCCGGGCGCTGGGCCGGTATGGTGAGCGCAATGTGATGGGGTTTGAGTATATCGGCCTGACGCTGGTGTTTCTGGCTTATGGCGGGCTTTACTGGTTCGGCTGGGGGATCGTGATTGCGGGGGGGCTTTATATCCTGGATCAGCTGTTCTTTGCGCTGTCCTTCTCCCTCAAGACCTATTTCCAGAAGATCGCCGATCCGCGGGACATTGCGCCGACGGCGGCGGTGGCCTTCACGATCAACCATATCGCGGCGGTGTTTCTGCCGGCGGGGTTGGGGTATCTCTGGGCGACCTCGCCCGATTATGTGTTCCTTCTTGGGGCGGGGATGGCGCTGTTTGCGTTTGGGCTGATCTGCCTGATCCCGCGCCACCCGGAACCGGGGAATGAGACGGTGTTTTCCCGCGCGCTGCCGCAGCCGGCGGAGTAAATCCGGGGTGAGGCGGCTGTAACCCGGGTTGGGCTTTTCGGGCGGGCCCCCTATATGAAAGCCCAGAAACGGAGGCTTCCCCATGTTCTTCACCCGCTCCAAGACGGAAATGGTTTCTCCCGACAAGGCACTGCCCGGTCGGCCAGAGCCCCTGCCCACCGCCGAGACGCATTTTCTGTCCGGCATTCCCCTGAAATCCCCGGTGCCGAAGGGGATGGAAGAGGCGATGTTCGGGATGGGCTGCTTCTGGGGGGTGGAACGCAAGTTCTGGCAGACCCCGGGCGTCTGGCTGACCATGGTCGGCTATGCCGGCGGGTTCACGCCGAACCCGACCTACAAGGAAACCTGCACCCAGTTGACCGGCCATAATGAGGTGGTGCGGGTGATCTATGATCCCGCCAAGATCAGCTATGACCAGTTGTTGAAGCTGTTCTGGGAAGGGCACGACCCGACCCAAGGCATGCGGCAGGGCAATGACATCGGGTCTACCTACCGGTCCGGCATCTATACGTATACGGCCGCGCAGGCCGAGGCGGCGAAGGCGTCGAAGCTCGTCTACCAGGACGCGCTGACCAAGGCCGGGCAAGGGACGATCACCACCGAGATCCTGCCGGTGCCGACCTTCTACTTCGGCGAGGACTATCATCAGCAATACCTGGCAAAGAACCCGAACGGCTATTGCGGGATTGGCGGGACTGGCGTGACCTGTCCGATCGGGACCGGCGTCACCGCCTGATGGCTTGACCAGGGGGGGGCCGGGGTCTATCCGGCCCCTGACCCTGGAGAGTGACGATGACCACCTATTCCGCCCTGACCACCCTGACCGGCGAAGATGCCGCCCGTGCCCTTGCCGCCGCGATGGAACGGATGACGCCCGAGCCGGTTGGCGTTGGCGTGTTCGAGATCGAAGACGGCTCAGGCCTGTGGGAAGTAGGGGCGTACTTTCTTGAAGCGCCCGATCAGGTGATGCTGGAGGTCTTTGCGATGGCCTTCGACGCGCGCCCCTTTGCGCTGTCCGACCTGCCCGAGATTGACTGGGTCGCCAAGGTGCGGCGGGAACTGGCCCCGGTCGATGCCGGGCGCTTCTTTGTCTATGGCAGCCATGATGCCGACAAGGTCCCGCAAGACCCCGCCCGCGTGCCCTTGCAGATCGAGGCGACGGTGGCGTTTGGCACCGGGCATCACGGCACGACGCTGGGCTGCCTGAAGGCCTTTGACCGGCTGCTTACGGCGGGCGAACGGCCGGCCCGGGTGGCAGATATCGGCTGTGGCACGGCGGTGCTGGCGATGGCGGCGGCCGCGACGCTGCCGGATGCGCTGGTCATTGCCAGCGACATTGACCGTGTGGCTGTGGACGTGGCCGAGGCCAATGTGGCCATCAACGGGCTTGAGGGCCGGGTGGAGTGTCTGGAGGCCGCGGGGCTTGACCATCGCCGCCTGAAGGCCGCCGCCCCCTATGACCTGATCTTTGCCAATATCTTGAAAGGCCCGCTGATCGAGCTTGCGCCTGCAATTTCTGCCCATCTTGCAACTGATGGGCGAGCGATTCTCTCGGGTCTGCTGGTGGTTCAGGCCGAAACGGTGACGGCAGCCTATGTCGCGGCAGGTCTTTGTCTGCAGGACAGGGACGATCTGGGTGAATGGTCGGTGCTTGTGCTTCAAAAGCGCTGAAATCATGGACAATGATTGACTCTGGCGGCACTTGCGACCGATGGTAGGCAAGTGCCGTATTTTCGCCATAAAACTGCGTCACCAATGGCTAATTGCAGAGCTGCTACTCTGGGTGGATGTAATGTGGGTTGATCCGAATCTGAACGAATTCTACAGCCGCGTCTCTCGGATCGAGAAGACGCATGCCAAGGGTTACGGGTTCGAGGCAGCTGGCACGCTGGGCCGCAAGGCTCCGTCGCGCGCCGGGTCCCGCATCCTGAAAATGATGAAACCGCTGGTTCTGGCGCTGCTTGTCGGGATCGGCCTGAAGTCGATGATCCATTACTACATTGGGGCGCAAACCTACGAAAGCCGCGTGAGCGCGCTTGCCGCAGGTGAGGGGATTGACCCTGTCGGTGCCTGGCTGATGCATGCCGATCCGGCGACGCTGTTTGTCTCGGGTCAAATGCAGGCGCTGTTCCCGCGCTGATCCTTCTGGGCCTTTTGGCCAGACAATTCATTGAACCAAAACAAAAAGGCCGCATCACTGATGCGGCCTTTGTCATGCGGCTTTGGTTAGCGGCGTGGGTTGCTTCAGCGCCCCAGAAACTCAATGTCGCCGCGGCACAGACCGATATCGTCCAGCTCGCGGTCCGAAAGCTTGTTGAGGGCTTTGCGGGTGACACGTGCATCGTTCCAGCTGGACAGAACGGCAAATACGTTCGTCACGCCAGAGATGGCACGGTAAGTGGTGATGGCGCCAAAGGGCGCCGGGCGGGTCGTCTCGACAGCGGCCATGGCTTGCATCCTGTTCTCATACTGCACAATTCGAAGGCTTATTCCTTCGATGACTGCCAGATAGTCGTGCTGCATGTGCAAAGCAAGAGAAGCCCAAGCATGGCCGCGTTGCAGCCAGTGCATGACTGAAGACATAATTTCTTCATCTTTTTCAGCGCGTTCCCCGAAGCAGTTCGAAAAAGCAGCCGCGCTGGTCGAATTTGTGCGACAGGTTGTCGTATTCTGCAAGTGCAAAATGTAGGGGCGATTTCTGCGGGGTGGCGGAAAGCGATTGGCGGATGTTCCCTTTTCGTGCTAATCCCATGCCAAGAGCAAGAAAAGGGGCAGCGATGCGCGTGATCGGCATTGATCCGGGGTTGCGGAACCTGGGGTGGGGGGTGATCGACGTGGCAGGCTCTCGTCTGACGCATGTCGCCAATGGGATCTGCCATTCGGACGGGGATGACGGCGATCTGGCGATGCGGCTTCTGACCTTGCACAGCCAGTTGACGCTGGTCTTTCGCGCCCATGCGCCCGAGGCTGCGGCGGTAGAGCATACGTTCGTCAACAAGGACGCGGTGGCGACGCTGAAGCTGGGCCAGGCGCGGGGGATTGCGTTGCTGGTGCCGGCGCAGTTTGGGCTGAGCGTCGGGGAATATGCGCCGAACGCGGTGAAAAAGACGGTGGTGGGCGTGGGCCACGCGGCCAAGGTGCAGGTGGACCATATGGTCAGGCTGCAGCTGCCGGGGGTGGTCATCGCGGGCGCGGACGCGGCGGACGCGCTGGCGGTAGCGATCTGCCATGCGCACCATCTGCAATCGGCGGGGCGGCTGCAGGCGGCGATGCGGGTGGCGGGATGATCGGCAGGATTTCGGGACGGCTGGACTGGCGCGGGGCGGACCACGTGCTGATCGACGTGCGTGGAGTGGGCTATATCGTCTATGTCAACGACCGGACGCTTGCCGCGATGCCGGGGCTTGGGGAGGCGGTCAGTCTTTATACCGATCTGGTTGTGCGTGAGGACCTTCTGCAGCTGTTCGGCTTTCCGACCATGCTGGAGAAGGAATGGCACAAGCTTCTGACGACGGTGCAGGGCGTGGGCGCGAAGGCCGCGATGGCGATCCTTGGGACTTTGGGGCCTGAAGGCGTGGGCCGGGCGATCACGTTGGGCGATGCGCGCAGCGTTCAGGCGGCCCCCGGCGTGGGGCCGAAACTGGCGCAGCGGGTGATATTGGAGCTGAAGGCGAAGGCCCCCGGCGTGATGGCGGCGGGTGTGGGGCTGAGCGTGAAGGCCGGGGCCGAGGATGTGGTGATCGAAGAGGTAGCACCAGCACCGAAGAAGCCCGCAAGGGCTGATGAGGGGGCCATGAAGCGTGCCGCGTCGACGGCGGATGCGCTTTCGGCGCTGTTGAACCTGGGCTACGGGCAATCGGACGCGGCGCAGGCGGTGGCGACGGTGGCGGGGGATCAGCCTGAGGCGGATACCGCAACGCTGATCCGGGCAAGTCTGAAACTGCTGGCGCCGAGGTAAGGCATGGAATCCGACCCCGCGCTTCGCCCCGAAAAGCTGCCCGAGGACATGGACCGCGCGCTGCGGCCGCAGATGCTGGCCGAGTTCATCGGGCAGGCGGAAGCGCGGGCGAACCTGGCCGTGTTCATCGCGAGCGCCCGGATGCGGGGCGAGGCGATGGATCATACGCTGTTCCATGGGCCGCCGGGCTTGGGGAAAACCACGCTCGCGCAAATCATGGCGCGGGAGTTGGGGGTGGGGTTCCGGATGACCTCCGGTCCTGTGTTGGCCAAGCCGGGGGACCTTGCGGCGATCCTGACGAACCTTGAGCCGCGCGATGTGCTGTTCATCGATGAAATTCATCGCCTTAGCCCAGTGGTGGAAGAGGTGCTTTATCCGGCGCTGGAGGATTTTGCGCTGGATCTCGTGATCGGCGAGGGGCCGGCGGCGCGGACGGTGCGGATTGATTTGCAGCCGTTCACTCTGGTCGGGGCGACGACGCGGCTTGGCCTTTTGACGACGCCGTTGCGTGACCGGTTCGGGATTCCGACGCGGTTGGAGTTTTATTCTGAAGCGGAGCTTTACGAGATCGTCAGCCGTGGGGCGCGGCTGATGGGGGTTCCTGCGGAGGAAGAGGGCTGTCTTGAGATTGCCCGCCGGGCACGGGGGACGCCGCGCATTGCCGGACGCTTGCTGCGGCGCGTGGTGGATTTCGCGCTGGTGGAAGAGGGCGGGCGGATCAGCCGGGCGCTGGCCGACCGGGCGCTGACGCGGCTGGGGGTGGACAAGCTGGGGCTGGATGGGGCTGACCGGCGATACCTTACGCTGCTGGCAGAGAACTATGGCGGCGGGCCGGTCGGGGTGGAGACCATCGCCGCGGCTTTGTCGGAGCCGAGGGATGCGATTGAAGAGGTGATCGAGCCTTACCTCCTCCAGCAGGGCCTGATCCTGCGCACGCCGCGCGGGCGGATGCTGGGGGCCAAGGCCTGGCGGCATCTGGGGCTGGAGGCGCCAAAATCCCCCGATCCTGCAAAACCGGGCCAAGCGGACCTGTTCGAGGCGAAGTGAACGGAGCGCGTTCCGCGCGAAGACCATTGTCTCGCCTCTGGCGCGCAAGCGCGCCAACCGGCTCGGGTGATGGGGGCATTATGCCCCCCATGCCATTGGTCTCTCGAACCAATGGCGAAACCAATGGCATACCCGTGAGAGTATTTTTCAAAAGAGCAAACCCACGGGGCTTGTTGCTGGGGGGCGGGGAATGCTAGCGCGGGCCAAAGAAGAGGTTTTGCGATGGGGCCGGTAGAAGTTGAGGCTTTGTTCACCCGCAGCGACGGAGCCTACCTCTTTGCGCGCTGGGGGCGGCCGATCGTGCCGGTGGTCTTTGGGGTGGACGATGCGAGCCTGCCGGTGATCAAGGGCGCGTTTGAGGCGGTGGTGACGCTGGCCGGGCACAAGATGGCCGAGACCGACCCCGAACTGGGCGCGAACCTGATGGTGTTTTTCGTCCGTGATTGGGCAGAGCTTCTGGCCGTGCCGGACCTTGACCGTCTGGTGCCGGAACTGGCGACGCTCGTCGCGCGGCTGGAGGCGGCGGGGGCGAACCAGTACCGGATTTTCCGATTTGAGCCTTCGGGCGCGATCAAGGCCTGCTTTGTGTTCCTGCGGATGGATGCGGCCCTGGCCGGGCTGGAGGCCGAGACGCTGGCGCTGGCGCAGGCGGTGCAGACGATTGTGCTTTGGTCAGACCGGGCGTTTGACGGAACCTCTCCCCTGGCGCGGATGGGGGAGCGCGTGATCCTGCGGCCGGAGATCGGCGCAGTGATCCGGGCGGGGTATGATCCGGTCTTGCCGGTGATGGCGCGGGACCCGGTGCATGCCTTGCGGCTGGCGGCGCGGGTTCAGGCGCGGCAGTAGGGCTGTGGTCAACGGTCGGCGGCGCAGGCCAGCGTTGATCTGAATCGTCGATTCGGTGTAGGCTTTCGGCACATTTTGCTGCTGACGGCCGATTTCTCGGCGACTTTTTTTGACCAAGTTACTGGAGCCAACATGATTTTGCGCAGTCCGCGGGAGCGGGTTATCCAAACCATCGCCTATGAAGTCGGGGGGCTTTGCCTGTCGGTTCCGCTTTACACGGTGTTCGGCGATGGGACGACGGGCGAGGCCTTTACCTTGATGCTGGCGCTGGCCGTGGCGGTGCTGATCTGGTCGCCGTTGCACAACACCGCCTTTGACTGGGCCGACTACCGTCTGAGCGGGCGGTTGGCCAGTAACCGGCCACAGCGATGGCGGATGGTGCATGCGGTCAGCCATGAGGCGTCAACGCTGGTGGTCACCTTGCCGATCCTGATGGGACTGGGTGGGTTGTCCTTCTGGGCGGCGCTGCTGGTCGATCTGGGGCTGACCGTGCTTTACACGGTCTATGCCTATGTCTTCCACCTTGTCTATGACCGCCTGCGTCCGATGCAGCCTGTCCGTGTGGGAGGCATTTGGCATGAGTGAGCATCCGTCCACCGAGCCGTTCGGCGTCCATCTGATGATCGACGGTTACCGCGCCGATGGCCCCTTGATGACCGATGCCGCAGCGCTGCGCGGGCTTTTGGACGTGCTGCCGGGCGAAATGGGGATGCATGCGATCTGCAGCCCGGTCGTCGTGTCGGTCGGGCCGAATTGCCACAAGGACCCGGGCGGGCTGTCGGGCTTCGTGATGATCGCGGAAAGCCATATCAGCTTTCACACGTTTCCGGGCCGGGGGTTCGTCACGATCGATCTTTACACTTGTCAGACCGGGCTTGACCGGCAGGGAACGATCGACCGGCTGCTGAAGGCCTTTCGCATCGAGGATGCCGAAATCCACGTGCAGGAGCGCGGGCTGCGTTATCCGGCACAGAACCTGGAGCCGGCGGCTTAGGCTTGGTGAGGCAAGGCGGCCTGTGTTATCCCCGCGCCAATGGCGAGAGGGGGATGGCAGTGGCGCATCAGCATGGGCTGCGGGTCTACTATGAGGACACCGATCTGGCGGGCATCGTCTATTATGCCAACTACCTGAAGTTCATCGAACGGGGCCGCACCGAATGGGTCGCCAGTCTGGGCATTGACCAGAGGACGCTGAAGGCGGCGCAGGGGATCGTCTTTGCCGTTCGCCGGGTTGAGGCGGATTTCCTGCGTCCGGCGAAATTTGGCGATGATCTGGTGGTCGAGACGGCGCTGAAATCGCTGGGAGGCGCGCGGCTGGTCCTGGATCAGGTCATCACCCGGGGAGGTGAGCGGCTGTTCGTGGCGCAGGTCACGCTGGTCTGCATGACCGAAGATGGCCATGCCGCGCGGGTGCCGGCGGAGGTGCGGGCGCGGCTGGCGGGTCCGCTGCACTGACGGGGTGCGCCCTTGTCTGGGGGCGTTGCCTCCGGCGGGGATATTTGGGCCAGAATGAAAGCGCTTGCGGGGTGAGGGGCCTTTGCGACCCTGCGCTGAGGTGGATGACATCTTCCGTCACAATCCAGCGAAAGCCCGCCGGCCACGGCATTGTGTTGGCATTCCCCCTGCAATCTTGATAGAATTATCGCTAACGGGGTCGATCAACGGCCCGATAACAAGAGCAGGCGGAATGGAAACGGACACACTTGCGGTGGCGCAGGAGATTGATTTCTCCATGCTCGCCTTGTTTGCACGCGCAACGCTGACGGTGAAGATCGTCATGTTGATGCTGTTCATCATGTCTTTCTGGTCATGGGCGATCATCGTGCAAAAGCACCTTGTCCTGCGCAAGGCCAAGGCCGAGGCGGCGGTTTTTGACCGGGCCTTCTGGTCGGGCGAACCCCTGGACGAGTTGTTCGAAAAGATCGGATCGGAACCCCAAGGGCCGTCGGAAAAGATCTTTGCTGCGGGCATGCTGGAGTGGCGACGCAGCCACAAGCAGGATGGCGGGCTGATCGCCGGGGCGCAGAGCCGGATCGACCGGGCGATGAATGTGGCCATCGCGCGGGAAAGCGAGCTTTTGAACCGGGGTCTCAGTTTCCTTGCGACCACGGGGTCCACGGCGACGTTCATCGGCCTTTTCGGCACGGTTTGGGGGATCAAGCACAGCTTTGAGCAGATCGCCATCAGCCAGAACACCAGTCTGGCCGTGGTGGCCCCCGGTATCGCCGAGGCGCTGCTGGCCACCGGCGTGGGTCTGGTCGCGGCCATCCCGGCGGCGGTCTTTTACAACAAGCTTTCGGCAGACAATGACCGGGTGATCGGGGGCTATGAAGCCTTTGCCGATGAATTCGCGACGATCCTGTCGCGCCAGCTGGATTCGTAAGCCATGGGCATGGGCGCATCGGGATCGGCGGGGGGTGGGCGCGGCCGCCGGCGCCGCGGGCGGTCAGCCGCGATGAGCGAGATCAACATCACGCCGATGGTCGACGTGATGCTGGTGCTGCTGATCATCTTCATGGTGGCAGCCCCCATGTTGACGGTGGGCGTACCGGTCGAACTGCCGAAGACGGCAGCGGCGGCCTTGCCGACCGAACAGGAAGAGCCGCTGACGGTCACGGTCACGGCGGACGGGCGGCTGGCGATCCAGACGACCGAGGTCGCCGACGCCGAGATGATCAGCAAGCTGCAGGCCATCGCGGCTGAGCGGACGTCGAAGAAGATCTACCTGCGCGCCGATGGGGCAGTGGCCTATGAGCGGGTGGCGCAGGTGATGGGCGCGCTGAATGCGGGCGGCTTCAACGAGATTGCCTTTGTCACCGATGCTGCCGCGCCAAGCCTTGGGGCGGGGGATGCGTCCAATACCGGCAATGACGGCGGCTGAGGCTGATGGAGAGGCGCTTTCAGACGGGAACAGTGGCTTCGGCGGCCGGGCATCTGGGGATCGTTCTCTGGGTGCTCGTCGGCGATTGGCTGTTTGCAGCTGAAAAGCCGCCCGAGACCATCATCATGACGGCGTCGACGATCACGACCACCGAATTTGACGCGTTGCAGGCGGCCTCGACGCCTACACCTGCTGAGGAGACAGCCCCGGTGCGGCCGCAGGCGCGGCCTGAGCCGGAACCCGAACCGCTGCCCGAGCCAGAGCCGGAACCAGAGCCTGAGCCCGAACCGGAACCTTTGCCGGAACCCGAACCCATTCCAGAACCCGAGCCGGAGCCGCTGCCCGAACCGGAACCCCTGCCGGAGCCCGAACCCATCGCCCCGGCGGCGGAAGAGGAACAAGCGCTGCCTTCACCTTCGACCGAAGAGCAGCCTTTGCCTGAGGCGGCGGAGATTGTGGCCCCCAGCCCCGTGGAGGTCGAGACCGAGGCGGAAACTTCCGACACGCCAACACCTGCGGTGAGCGATGAGCCCGCCGAGGCGGAGGTGGTGCAGGAAACACCGACCGAGGAAACCGTTGCGGAAGACACCGGCGACGTGCTGGAGACCGAGGCGAACCAGGACCAGGATGAGGCGACGGGGATGACCACCTCGATCCGCCCGCGCGTGCGTCCCGAGCGTCCCGATCCGGTGGCCGAGCCAGAGGTTGAGGTGGCGGCGGCGGAGCCGGTCGAAGAAGCAGTCGATCCGGTTGAAGAAGCGGCTGAGCCGGTGGAAGACCCGGCTGAGCAGCCGGTGGACGATCAGGCGACGGAAGACGCGATCGCGGCCCTCTTGGACGAGGCGGCGGTGGAAGAACCCACCAGCACCGGCGGGCAAGCCTTGCCGCAAGGCCCGCCGCTGACGGGGGGCGAGATGGGCAACATCTCCTCGGCCATCGCGCGGAAGTGGAACCTCGGGGCGTCTTCGACCGATACGCTGCGGACGATGGTCGTGATCCGGGTCAGCTTTGGGCCGGACGGGCGCCCGACCGGGTTTGAGCTGATCGAGGCGGATGGGCCGACGCAGACCGCGATTGACCAGCTTTACCAGACGGCCCAACGCGCGGTGAACCGGGCCTATGCCGATGGCGGCCTCCCGCTGCCGCCGGATAAGTATGACACTTGGCAAGTGCTGGACCTGGTGTTCGATGCCAACGGGATGACCCTGCGATGACGGGCGCGCCAATTTTCGCCGCTTGCGTGCAACCTTTTGCCGATGGGGCGGTTGTCCCTGAGGTTCTGCTATCCACCCGGTCCCTGGCCGGGCAATGACACAAATGAAACGGAGCTTGAACCCGATGAGAGCAGCCTTCCGAACCCTGTTTGCCCTGATGCTGGGCGTGACGCTGACCGGGGTCACCCCCGTGCTGGCGCAGAACGCCCCGCCGCGGATCGTGATTGGCCCCGGCGTGATCGAGCCGATGCCCATCGCCATTCCGACCTTCATCGATGAAGGCGGCGCGGGGGAATATGCGCGCGAGATCAGCCGGGTGGTGCAGTCCGACCTGGAAGGCACCGGGTTTTTCCGCGCCATCGGCGAAGAGGCTCATATCAGCCGCGTCACCGGGTTTGATGCGCCGGTCGCGTTTGAGGATTGGAAGGCGATCAACTCGCAGGTGCTGATCACCGGGGCGGTCAGCGTTTCGGGCGACCGGATCACAGTGAAGTTCCGCGCCTATGACGTGTTCAACGGGCAGGTGATGGAAGGGGCAGCACTCCAGTTTGCCGGCACCACGCAAGGCTGGCGGCGGATGGCGCATAAGGTGGCCGATGTGGTCTATTCCAAGATCACCGGCGAGGGCGGCTATTTCGACAGCCGCGTGGTGTTCGTCAGCGAGAGCGGGCCAAAAAACGCGCGGCTGAAGCGGCTGGCGGTGATGGATTATGACGGGGCCAATGTGGCTTATCTGACCGACAGCGCCTCGATCGTGCTGGCACCACGCTTTTCGCCGACGGGGGACCGTATCCTTTACACCAGCTATGAATCTGGCTTCCCGCGGATCACGCTGCTGGATGTGGCTTCCCTGTCGCGGCAGTCCTTGGACGAACAGCCCGGCACGATGACCTTTGCGCCCCGGTTCAGCCCGGATGGCGGGACGGTGGTCTTCAGCCTGGAGCGCGGCGGCAATACCGATATCTACGCGCTGAACCTGTCGGGTGGCGGGTTGCAGCAGCTGACCAACGCGCCGTCGATTGAAACCGCGCCAAGTTTCAGCCCAGACGGCAGTCAGATCGTGTTTGAAAGTGACCGGACCGGATCGCCGCAGATCTATGTCATGTCCGCAAGCGGAGGCGAGGGGACGCGGATTTCCGGCGGTGCAGGCCGCTACGGCACCCCGGTCTGGAGCCCGCGTGGCGACCTGATCGCCTTCACCAAGCAGAACGAGGGCCGCTTCCACATCGGCGTGATGCGCACCGATGGCAGCGAAGAGCGCCTCTTGACCGCCAGCTTCCTGGATGAGGGCCCGACTTGGGCTCCGAACGGCCGGGTCCTCATGTTCACCCGCGAAACCAGCGGGGCGGGCGGACAGGCGACGCTGTGGTCGGTTGACATCACCGGGCGCAACCTAAAGCAGATCCCGACGGAAGGCCCGGCCTCGGACCCCGCCTGGTCGCCGCTTTTGCCATAAAACGTGACGCGCGCCCGATTCCCATAGGCCGCCAAAGCTGATAGTCTGAACGCAATCGAGCCAATAAGAAGGATGAAATCCATGACCCTTGCCGTGAAATCGCTTCTCGTCGTTGCCGCCTTGGCGCTGGCAGCCTGTAACAATCCTGACCGCTATGGCGCCGGGGCCGGTGGCCCGGGCGGTGCGGGTGGCCCCGGAGGCGCGGGTGGCATTGACACCACGGGTCTGGGTGATCCGAACAATCCGACCTCAATCGCCTACTTCAACCAGCGCGTTGGTGACCGGGTGCTGTTTGCGGTGGACCAGTCGACGATCTCGCCCGAAGGCCGTGCGGTGCTGACGGCGCAGGCGCAGTGGCTGATGACCAACACGGGCTATGCCGCGATCATCGAAGGCCATGCGGATGAACAGGGCACGCGGGAATACAACCTTGCCCTTGGCGCGCGGCGCGCGGCGGCGGTGCAGAACTTCCTGATCAGCCAGGGTGTGCCGGCCAACCGTCTGCGCACCATCAGCTATGGCAAGGAGCGCCCGATCGAGGTCTGCTCGACCGAGGATTGCTACATGAAGAACCGTCGCGCCGTGACGGTGCTTTCGGCTGGCGCCGGGGTCTGACGCGATGAAGGCACTCCGCCTTGGTCTGGTGCTTGCGCTGCTGCCTTTTGCGGCGGTGGCGCAGGACCGCACGCAAACGCTGGCCGATATCCGCGCCGAGCTGGCAGGCCTCGCGGCCGAGTTCAACGCCCTGAAGGCCGAGCTTGTCTCAAGCGGCGCGGCTGCGACGGGGGCCGCCGGTGGCGATGCCTTGCAGCGGATGGACACGATCGAGGCGGAACTGGCGCGCCTGACCGCGCGGACGGAAGAGGTGGAACTGAAGTTGAACCGGGTGGTGTCGGATGGCACCAACCGGATTGGCGATATCGAATACCGGTTGTGCGAAGTGACCGAAGGCTGTGACGTGACCACGCTGGGCGCGACCTCGGTTCTTGGGGGGGATGCCGGCGGGGCTGTGGCGGGGGGAGCGGTAATCGCGCCGGTGGTCACCGATCCCGGACCTGCCGCCGGTGGGGCGGAACTTGCTGTCAGCGAACAGGCAGACTTTGACCGGGCCAAGGAGGTGCTCGCTACCGGTGACTTTCGCGGTGCTGAACAGCTCTTTGCGACCTTTGCCCAATCCTATCCTGGCGGACCGCTGACGCAGGAGGCGCTGTTCTTGCGCGGGGAGGCGCTGACCAACCTGGGTGAGACATCGAATGCCGCGCGGGCTTATCTGGACGCGTTCACGGCGGCGCCCGAGGGTCCTATTGCGCCGGATGCATTGCTGAAACTGGGGCAGGGCTTGGGCATGCTGGGCCAGGTGCAAGAGGCCTGCGTTACGCTGGGCGAAGTCGGCGTGCGCTATTCCGGTAGTGCGGCCGCGAACCAGGCTTTCGTGTCGATGCAAGGTTTGGGGTGCCAGTAGGCGCTGACGGGCTGGTTGAGCGGCTGAGGGCGGCGCTTCCTGCGGGCCAGACGATTGGAATTGCGGTGTCGGGCGGTGGAGATTCCACCGCCCTTCTGCATTTGGCGCTGCGGGCAGGGCTGACAGTCGAAGCGGTGACGGTCGATCACCGCTTGCGCCCTGAAAGTGCGGATGAAGCGGCAGGCGTGGCCGCCGCTTGCGCCGGGCTGGGGGTTAAGCACGAGGTTCGGGTCTGGGACCATGGGCCGGTCGGCGGCAACCTGATGGATGCGGCACGGCGGGCGCGCATGGCGCTGATCCTTGACTGGGCAGCGGCGCGCGGTCTTGTGCATGTGGCCTTGGGTCACACGCAGGATGATCAGGCCGAAACGCTGCTAATGGGGCTGGCGCGGGCTGCGGGGATTTCCGGTCTGTCGGGGATGCGGCGGCAGTGGGTGGAGGGGGGCGTGACCGTTCATCGCCCGCTGCTGGACGTTGGCCGCGCGGACTTGCGGGGCTGGCTGGCGGGCGAAGGCATCGGCTGGACCGAGGACCCGACGAACGACAACCCACGCTTCACCCGCACCCGGGCGCGGCGGGTGCTGGCGGCGCTCGCTCCACTTGGGATTACCGCCGAGGGGTTGGCGGGCGTGGCCGGGCATCTGGCCCAGGCGCAAGAGGCGTTGTCGGTGCAGGTGCGGGCGGCAGCGGCGGCCCATGTGACCGAAGCTGCGGGGGCGCTGCGGGTGGACGCGGGCCTGTGGGATGCGCCGGTTGAGGTGCAGCGCCAGGTGCTGGCCCGGGCGATCAGCTGGCTGTCGCAGGACGATTATGCGCCACGGGCCGAGGCGCTGGCCCGCTTTCGCGCGGCGCTCGCCGAAGGGCGAACGGCCACGCTGCAAGGTTGCCGCTGCCTGAACGGCTGGATCCAGCGGGAGGCGCGCAGTTTGCGCGGGCTGGAGGCGGGGCTTTGGGATGGGCGTTGGGAGGTGACCGGTGCTGTCGGCGAGGTGCGGGCGCTGGGGGCTGAGGGTCTGCGGCAATGCCCGGACTGGCGCGGTCTTGGCCTGCCCCGGCAGGTATTGGAGGTGACGCCGGGCATCTGGCAGGGAGACCGGCTGATCGCCGCCCCAGCGGCGGGTTTTGGCCCGGCCACTGCGACATGCACGCCCAGCTTTCATGCAGCCCTGTTATCGCATTGAACCGCGCGACAAACTGACTATCTTCTGTGCAAGGCCGCTTCCGATCTCGGATATGCGGCACATTCGGGAGATGCCTTGTGGGCAATGCGCGCAATATCGCTTTCTGGGTCGTGCTACTGATCCTTGTCATGGCTCTGTTCCAGCTGTTTTCCGGCGGACAGACCACCTCTTCGTCTCGGACGCTCAGCTATTCCGAGTTCATTCAGCGGGTTGACGCGGGTCAGGTCACGGGCGTCACGCTGGACGGCGAGCGCATCGTGGTGCGGGCCAGCGACGGCAACACCTATGTGGCGATCAAGCCGCAAGGCGAAGTGGTGACCGAAGCGCTGACCCGCGACCTGATCGCCAAGGGCGTGGACGTGCAGGCCGAACCGCAGGCGCAGTCGGGCTTCATGTCGCTTCTGTCGCTGTGGTTGCCCTTCATCATCCTGATCGGCATCTGGCTGTTCTTCATGAACCGGATGCAGGGCGGGGGTCGCGGCGGTGCCATGGGCTTTGGCAAAAGCCGCGCGAAGCTGCTGACCGAAAAGCAGGGCCGCGTCACGTTTGACGACGTCGCCGGCATCGATGAGGCCAAGGAAGAGCTGGAAGAGATCGTCGAATTCCTGCGCAATCCGCAGAAGTTCAGCCGCCTGGGCGGCAAGATCCCGAAGGGTGCGCTGCTGGTTGGCCCGCCCGGTACGGGTAAGACGCTGCTTGCACGCGCGATTGCGGGTGAGGCGGGGGTGCCGTTCTTCACCATCTCGGGTTCCGATTTCGTGGAAATGTTCGTCGGCGTGGGTGCATCCCGTGTGCGCGACATGTTCGAGCAGGCCAAGAAGAACGCGCCGTGCATCGTTTTCATCGACGAGATTGACGCTGTCGGCCGCGCCCGTGGCGTGGGCATGGGCGGCGGCAATGACGAACGTGAGCAGACGCTGAACCAGCTTCTGGTCGAGATGGACGGGTTTGAGGCGAATGAGGGTGTCATCATCGTCGCGGCCACGAACCGTAAAGACGTGCTGGACCCGGCCCTGCTGCGCCCCGGCCGCTTTGACCGGCAGATCCATGTGCCGAACCCTGATATCAAGGGCCGCGAAAAGATCCTGTCGGTCCACGCCCGCAAGGTGCCTTTGGGGCCGGACGTTGACTTGCGCACGATTGCGCGGGGGTCGCCGGGCTTCTCGGGTGCTGACCTGATGAACCTGGTGAACGAGGCGGCGCTGATGGCTGCCCGCGTGGGCCGCCGGTTTGTCACGATGACCGACTTTGAACAGGCCAAGGACAAGGTCATGATGGGCGCCGAGCGTCGCAGCATGGTGCTGACCGACGACCAGAAGGAAAAGACCGCCTACCATGAGGCAGGCCACGCCATCGTGGGGATGAACCTGCCGAAGTGTGACCCGGTCTACAAGGCGACGATCATCCCGCGCGGTGGTGCCCTGGGGATGGTGGTCAGCTTGCCGGAAATGGACCGTCTGCAGATGCACAAGGACGAAGCCAAGCAGCGCATCGCGATGACGATGGCGGGCAAGGCGGCCGAGATCATCAAGTACGGGGAAGAGGGCGTGTCCTCGGGTCCCGTGGGCGATATCCAGCAGGCCAGCGGTCTGGCCCGCGCGATGGTCATGCGTTGGGGGATGTCGGACAAGATCGGCAACATCGACTATTCCGAAGCGCATGAAGGCTATCAGGGTAACACTGCCGGTTTCTCGGTTTCGGCTGAGACGAAGCAGGCCATCGAAGGCGAAGTGAAGTCGCTGATCGATGAAGGCTATGACACCGCGCGTCGCATCCTGCTGGAGAAGTCGGATGACTTTGAACGCCTGGCCAAAGGTCTGCTGGAGTATGAGACCCTGACCGGCGACGAAATCCGCAAGGTGATTGCGGGTGAGGCGCTGGGTGGGCCGGATGACGGTGACAAGCCAGCCTCGGGCGGGGGGACGACCTCGATCGCGGCGATCCCGAAGACGCGCGGGCGGACGCCGAAGCCCGGCGCTGACCCGGAGCCTGCACCGCTCTGACGCTGACGCTGATCTTGTGAAGGCCCCGCAGCCCTGCGGGGCCTTTCGCTTTTCTGGCCCGTTGGTTAGGGTTTCACCTGACACGAGCGGGGATGCGGGATGATCACGGCCTTCAAGTCCATCGGCAACCGTCTTGCGCGGATGGACCTCAGCCATGACCATCTGCGCAATGCGCTGTGGATCGACCTTGAGGCCCCGACCCTGGCCGAAGAAGAGGCGGTTGAGGCGGCGCTGGGGATCGGTGTTCCCACGCGCGAGGATATGCAGGAAATCGAGATTTCCTCGCGCATTTACCGCGAGGGGGGCGTGCTGTTCCTGACGGCGCAGATCGTGGCCACCGTCGAGGCGCGGGGGACCGAGATTGGTCCGGTGACCTTTGCGGTGCTGCCGGATCGGCTGGTCACCGTGCATTACCACCATCCCGGATCGTTCACGCATTTCGCCGACTGGGCCGCCAAGCATGACACGCGGCTGGACAGCGGGCTGGACACGCTGCTGGGCATTCTGGAGGCGGCGGTTGACCGTCTGGCCGACATTCTGGAGGGCGAAGCGCGACGGCTGGATGCGCTGTCGACGGCAATCTTTGCCGCGCACCGCCCCTCGGGCAAGGGTGAGACGCTGGGGGTCGTGCTGCAGCGGATCGGCCGGGCCGAGGATTTGAATGGCAAGGTGGGCGAAAGCCTGGGCACGATCCAGCGGCTGGTCGGGCACCTGTCGATCACGCCGGACCTGCCGGGCGGCTTGCCCCTGAAGCCGGGTGAGCGGGCAACGGTGCGGACCCTGCTGCAGGACATCCGGTCCCTGCGCGAGGTGACGGGCGTGCAGACCGACAAGATCCGCTTTCTGCTGGATGCGACGTTGGGGGTCATCAACATTCGCCAGTCCGATATCATCAAGGTCTTTTCGGTCGTGGCCTTCGTCTTCTTGCCGCCAACGCTGATTGCCAGCATTTACGGAATGAACTTTGTCCATATGCCGGAACTCGCCTCGCCCTGGGGGTATCCGGCGGCGCTGGCCGCGATGGTGCTTTCGGCGGTGGTGCCTTGGGCGATATTCCGGTGGAAGAAATGGCTGTAGCCGCCGCCTTTTGCAGGAGAAACTGATGCAAGCCCTGATGCCAACCACCCTGACTGCCCGTGTCGTCTGGCTGGGCACGCAGCCCGAGCCGGTGGAAAAGCTGGTGATCCGGTCGGTGCCCCTGTCCGAGATGCCGTTGAGTTTCGCGGGCTATGCTGGTGAAAGCCATGCAGGCGAAACCCGCCCCTCTTGCAGCCGGGTGTTGAAGCAGCACAAACGCGGTACGCCGATCCGCAACGTCCGCCAACTGGCCGTGGTCAGCGCCGAGGAGATGGCCGAGGTCGCCGCAACCATCGGGCTGGAGGGCCTGGACCGTGAGGCGCTGTGGGCCTGGGTTGGCGCGTCGCTGGTGGTGGAGGGGATCCCGGATTTCACCCATGTCCCGCCCTCCAGCCGTTTGCAGGGGCCGGATGGGGTGACGCTGGTCGTGGACATGGAAAACCTGCCCTGCCAGGAGCCCGCCGTGACCATCGACAAGGCGCGCCCAGGGATGGGCAAGGGTTTCAAGCGCGCGGCCGCTGGCAAGCGCGGTGTGACGGCCTGGGTCGAACGCGAAGGGATCTTGCGGATTGGTGATGTTCTGACGCTGCATGTCCCGGCGCAGCGGGCCTGGCGGGGGTAAGCCCGGGCTGGCCCCGAGGTTCGCACTTTCTGGAACGTCGGTGACCCATCTCTGAAAAGGCGAAGGCTGGTTTCAGGCGGATTTTCCGGGCTGTCGCGATTTGAGGGGCAAGTTTCCGATCGGAAACCGGTGCTGGCGAATTTCGCGGCCTTTAGGTCGGAATCCGGCCTCGTCAACCCGGGATAGCCCGGTATCACGTCGCAAACGGGATATCCGCCCAAGGGAGACACAGATGGCCATGAAGACCGACATCGAGATTGCGCGCGAAGCGACAAAGAAGCCGATCATGGAGATCGGGGCCAAACTGGGCATCCCGTCCGAGCATCTGCTGCCTTACGGTCATGACAAGGCCAAGGTGGGGCAAGAGTTCATCAAGTCGCTGGTGGGCCGTCCGGATGGCAAGCTGATCCTGGTGACCGCGATCAACCCGACCCCGGCAGGCGAGGGCAAGACCACGACAACAGTGGGTCTGGGCGACGGGCTGAACCGGATCGGCAAGAAGGCAGTCGTCTGCATCCGCGAGGCCAGCCTTGGCCCGAACTTCGGCATGAAGGGCGGGGCCGCAGGCGGCGGGATGAGCCAGGTCGTCCCGATGGAGGAGATGAACCTGCACTTCACCGGCGACTTCCATGCGATCACCTCGGCCCACAACCTGCTGTCGGCGATGATCGACAACCACATCTACTGGGGCAATGAGCTGGCGATCGACGAGCGTCGGATCGTCTGGCGCCGGGTGATGGACATGAACGACCGCGCGCTGCGCGATATCGTGGTGAACCTGGGCGGCGTGGCCAACGGCTTTCCGCGCCAGACCGGCTTTGACATCACGGTTGCCTCGGAAGTCATGGCGATCCTGTGCCTGTCGAACGACCTGGACGATCTGCAGAAGCGGCTGGGCGATATCGTCGTCGCCTACACCCGCGAGAAAAAGCCGATCTACGCCCGTGATATCAAGGCGGATGGCGCGATGACGGTCCTGCTGAAGGACGCGATGCAGCCGAACCTGGTGCAGACGCTGGAGAACAACCCGGCCTTCGTGCATGGCGGGCCGTTCGCCAACATCGCCCACGGTTGCAACTCGGTGATTGCCACCAAGACTGCGCTGAAGCTGGGCGAGTACGTGGTGACGGAAGCCGGGTTCGGGGCTGACCTTGGGGCGGAGAAGTTCTTCGACATCAAGTGCCGCAAGGCGGGGCTGAAGCCTGCGGCGGCGGTGATCGTGGCCACGGTGCGGGCGATGAAGATGAACGGCGGGGTGGCGAAGGCCGACCTTGGCACCGAGAACGTTGAGGCCGTGCAGAAGGGCTGCCCGAACCTTGGCCGCCATATCGGCAACGTGAAGGGGTTCGGCGTCCCGGTCGTCGTGGCGATCAACCACTTCTACAGCGACACCGATGCCGAGATTGCCGCCGTGAAGGCCTATGTCGCCGAACAGGGCGCCGAGGCGATCCTGTGCAAACACTGGGCGCAAGGCTCGGCTGGGATCGAAGAGCTGGCGAAGAAGGTGGTCAGCCTGGCCGAGGGGCCTTCGGCCTTTAAGCCGCTTTACGCTGATGATCTGGGCCTTTTCGCCAAGATCGAAGCCATCGCCAAGGGCATCTACCGCGCTGACGGAGTCGAGGCGGACAAGTCGATCCGTGACCAGCTGAAGACCTGGGAAGCGGCGGGCTATGGCCATCTGCCGATCTGCATCGCCAAGACGCAGTACAGCTTCACCACTGATCCCACCGTGCGCGGCGCGCCGACCAGGTTCACGATCCCCGTCCGTGAAGTGCGGCTGTCAGCCGGTGCGGGCTTCATCGTTGCGATCTGCGGTGAGATCATGACGATGCCAGGCCTGCCCAAGGTGCCAAGCGCCGAGGTGATCCGGCTGAACGATTTGGGTCAGGTTGAAGGCCTGTTCTAACCGGTCGCATTGCCCTTTCCGGGCTGCCCCCTTATCTCCGGGGCAGCCTGCAAGGGAGAGTATTGATGCCAAAGCCTGCTGACTGCACCTCGATGGCCCAGATCCGGGCCGAGATTGACCGGCTGGACGAAGAGCTGGTGCGCCTGTTCGCCGACCGGGCGGGCTATATCGACCGCGCCGCCGAAATCAAGGCAACGGTCGACATGCCAGCGCGGATCGACGCACGGGTGGAGCAGGTGGTGGGCAACGTCCGCCGCCATGCCGACACCTACGGGTTGCCGCCCGAGCTGGTGGAAAAGCTGTGGCGGCGGCTGATCGACTGGTCCATCGCGCGCGAGGAAAGCAAGCTTGGACCGGACAGTTTAAGAAAGGGATAGGCGGATGACGGCCACAGTGATCGACGGCAAGGCCTTTGCGGCCAAGGTGCGGGGCCAGGTTGCCCTGCATGTGGCGCGGCTGAAGGAAGAGAACGGCATCCAGCCGGGCCTTGCGGTGGTGCTGGTGGGGGAAGACCCCGCGTCACAGGTCTATGTGAAGAACAAGCACGCCTCAACCGTCGAAGTGGGAATGTCATCCTTCGAACATCGGCTGTCCGCCGACACAGGTGAGGCCGAGCTTCTGGCGCTGATCGACGTGCTGAATGCCGATCCGAAAGTTCACGGTATTCTGGTACAGTTGCCGCTGCCGGCTCATCTGAACTCTGAGCTGGTCATCAACCGGATTGACCCTGCCAAGGATGTGGATGGATTCCACATTTCGAACGTTGGCCTCTTGGGGACCGGACAGAAGAGCATGGTGCCCTGCACGCCGTTGGGATGCCTGATGATGCTGCGGGATCATCATGGGTCCCTGTCCGGGCTGAACGCAGTTGTGGTGGGGCGCAGCAACATCGTGGGCAAGCCGATGGCGCAGCTTTTGCTGGGTGACAGCTGCACGGTGACGATTGCGCATAGCCGGACGAAGGACCTGACCGAGGTCTGCCGCCGTGCTGACATTCTGGTGGCGGCGGTCGGGCGGCCTGAGATGATCACCGGCGAGATGGTGAAGCCGGGGGCGACGGTGATCGACGTGGGCATCAACCGGATCGAGCGGGACGGTAAGACCAAGCTTGTGGGCGATGTGCATTACGCCAGCGCCGCCGCCGTGGCCGGGGCGATCACGCCGGTGCCGGGGGGCGTGGGGCCGATGACGATTGCCTGCCTTCTGGCCAACACGCTGACCGCCTGTTGCCGCGCGAACGGGTTGGCGGAGCCTGAAGGGCTGACGGCCTGAGGGGGAACACTCCTCGTCGCACTCCGTGCGCTCGTCGTGGGGTGGCGAGGAGTGCACGAAGTGCTTCGACGAGCTTACCGGGGCATCGGGATCGCCAGTGCGCGGGTGCCGGTCAGGATGGCCAGGGCATCGGCTGCCATCAAGCCGGTCAGCGTAGCATTGGTGGCGGCCAAGCCGCCGGTATAGACCCCATAGGCGGGCAGGATCAGGCGTGAAGCGTCGGCCAGAAAGCAAGGGCGCGCCTGGCCTGCAAGGCGGGCCTTGGGGTGGTAATGACCTGAAACCTCAGCCTTTTCGCCGGGAACGGCAATGTGGCGGAAGGTGAAGGGGGCAAGCGTCACCTCATCCCGGTGCGTGCCGCCAACCTCGATCGGCCCCGGGTCGTGGTTGCCGGTGATCCATGTCCAGTCGCGCCCGGCCATCAGGCGGGCGAGCCAGAGGCGGCTATGGTCGTCGATGCCGTCGGCCGAGGCAGTGTCGTCAAAGCTGTCGCCAAGGCAGATGACGGCGGTGGCGCGGGTTGCCTCAAGATCCCGATCCAGCTTTTCCAGGGTGGCCTGAGTCTCATAAGGCGGCAGAAGGCTGCCCCCCCGCCGGGCAAGGCGTTCGGACTTGCCGAGGTGCAGGTCGGACACCGCCAGCAAGTTGCGCGCAGGCCAGTAAAGTGCGCCGGAGGGACGCAGGTGAAGGCTTTCGCCGTGAAAGAAAAGCGCGTGATGCATGGGCGTCTGAATGCCCCGACGGCGGGTTTGCGGCAAGGGGCGGTTATGAAATTGAGTGCTTCGCACAAGTTTGTTTCTCGCCTCTGGCGCAAGCGCCAACCGGCTTCGGGCAGCCTCCGGCGGGAGTATTTTTCAAAAGAGCAAACGGCTTAGGCGAGGCCCGCGGCTTCCATCAGGGCCTGGGCCTGGGCAGAGGCGAGGCGGTCGCGGCCCTCACCATGGACGGGGATGCGGCCCGGTTCGAAGAAGAGGGGGGCGGCGAGCGGGGTGACGCGAGGGCGGCGGATGAGGGTGATGTTTTCGCCGACGCGGGCGAGCATGGCTTCGATGCGGGAAAAGTCGATGAGGCCGCGAAGCGCCTCTTCCCGGGTGATTTGCAGGAGGAGGTGGTCAGGGTCGTATTTCCGCAGCGTGTCGTAAAGGATGTCGGAAGAGAATGTGGCCTGCCGGCCGGATTTGCGGCGGCCCTGGTGGCTGCGTTCGATCAGGCCGGAGATGATAGCGGTAGTGCGGAAGGTGCGCTTCATCACGGCATTGCCAGAGAGCCAAGTCTCCAGCCCGTCGCGCAGAGTTGCAAGGTCGAAAAGGGGGGCGGGGTCGGTGACGGGGTCGAGGCCCCAGATCAGGGTGGCGTAGTCGGTGGCCACAAAGCCCAAGGGCGCAAGGCCTTGGGATTCCATCTGTTTTGTGACGAGAAGTCCAAGGGTTTGCTGGGCGTTGCGGCCGGCGAAGCCGTAGATCACAAGATGTTCCCGGCCGTCGTGGGGGAAGCTTTCGAGGAGGAGGGAGTTGGGATCGGGGAGGCGGGAAACCTCGCGCTGAAGGCTGAGCCATTGGGCGGTGTGGGCGGGGAGGTCGGGCCAGCTGTCCTGTTGGAAAATCTGGAGAATCCGGTCGCCGAGGAGGGTGGACGTCGCGAATTTGCTACCGTTGAACACCGCCACCTTGGGGTCGCGGCCGGGGGATTTCGACACCTCAACCGTCATCTCGCGCAACCCTTCGTAGCGGACGATCTGGCCGCCGATCAGGAAAGTGTCGCCGGGGGTGAGGGTGGCGGCGAAGCTTTCCTCGATCTCGCCCAAGGGGGCGCCGTGGCCGCGGAAGCGGACTTTCAGGGTCTCGATGTCGATGATCGTACCGAGGTTCTGACGGATCAGGGCAGAGGTGCGAGGGTCGCGGAGGTGCCATTTGCCGTTTGTCAGCTTGAGGCGCTGCCAACGGTCATAGGCCTTCAGTGCGTAGCCGCCGGTGGCGACGAAATCGAGACAGGCGTCAAATTCTGCTTTTGTCAGAAGGGCATAGGGGCCGGCGGTGGTGACTTCGGCATGGAGAGTTTCCGCATCGAAAGGCCCGGCGCAGGCGGTAGCCAGGATATGCTGGCAAAGGACATCCCTCGGGCCTGGACCGCGCAGCTCACCGTCCAGGGTGTGGGCGTGGACCGCGTCGAGGGCGGCCTGGCATTCCACGACCTCAAACCGGTTGGCAGGGACGAGGAGGGCCTTGGAGGGCGCGTTGTAGCGGTGGTTGGCGCGACCGATCCGCTGGACGAGGCGTTTCACGTTTTTCGGCGCGCCGACCTGAATCACAAGGTCAACATCGCCCCAATCGATCCCGAGGTCGAGGGAGCCGGTGCAGACCACGGCACGGAGCGCGCTTGCGGTCATGGCCCCTTCGACGCGTTCGCGCTGCTCGCGGGAGAGGGAGCCGTGGTGGATGCCGATCGGCAGGTCGTCGGTGTTCTGCAGCCAGAGGTCGTGGAAGAAAAGCTCGGCCTGAGCGCGGGTGTTGTGGAAGATGAGGGTGGTCTTGTGGCGCGCCACCTCGTTCAGGATGGCAGGAATGGCATAGCGGCCGCCGCCGCCGCTCCACGGGGGTGGGGCGTCGGTGTCGAGCATGGAAATGTCGGGGTCGGGGCCGGGGTCGGCCTGCAAGATCGTGGTCTCGGGCGCGAGGAAGCGGGCGAGGGCCGGGGGGTTTTCCACCGTGGCCGAAAGGCCGATGCGGCGGAGGTGCGGGTTCAGGGATTGCAGGCGGGCGATCTGCAGGACCAGCTGGTCACCGCGTTTGGATTCGGCCAAGGCGTGGATTTCGTCGACGATAACCCTCTGTAATCCCTGGAAGATGCGTGGGGCGTCTTCGTAGCTGAGCAGGAGCGCGAGGCTTTCCGGCGTGGTCAGCAGGATATGCGGCGGGTCGGCGCGCTGTTTGCGGCGCTGGGTGTAGGTGGTGTCGCCAGTGCGATCTTCGACGCGGATATTGAGGCCCGCGCCCTCAATCGGGGTGCGGAGGTTGCGGCGGATGTCGGCGGTGAGGGCCTTGAGGGGCGAGACGTAAATAGTGTGAAGGCCTGGGGGCGGGTTGGTGCCGAGTTCCGCTAGGGTGGGTAGAAACCCGGCTAGGGTCTTGCCGCCGCCGGTGGGCGCGATGAGGAGGGTGGCGGGGTCGGCGGCCCGCTGGAGCATGTCCATCTGGTGGGGGTGGAGGATCCAGCCTTTGGCGGTGAACCAGGTGGAAAGGGCGGGGGGGAGGGCGGTCATGGGGTAGAGATAGTGTGGCAAGGCGGGATGGGGAAGGATGTTGGTAGGGAATGACTGGTGCCGGTGTTTGCGAGGTACGGTGGGCTGATGGGGGACTAATGGGGTAAAGCCGGGTGTCGTGTCCACGATGGACAAAGCGGCGAACCTGTTTGGTTGCAACGTGTTACGCGTGGGCGTTAGGATTCTGGCAAGAATTGACGGGTGTTTTGGCTAGTGCGGAAGCATGCCGGTGGTGCGGGCGGCAGCGGAAAAGGAGAGATGAGATGGTTTGGGGAGTGGTGGTACCATCCAGTTTTGGCGACTTTCGGCCGGAGGGCAATTTCGTCGGCTGGGAGGAGCGGCTAGATGCCTATTATCACAGAGAGCTGGCTGATGGTCCGCTAAAGGCCCATATGCCGAGAGCTTCCTTTTATCGTTCCCGCGTTCTTCGGAAATTCCTGTATGAACTCGGCGATCTAATGCCTGATGGCCTCCGGGTTGAACGACCTCTGCCGCATGAATGGCCCGAAGAATACCGGACCGCCAAGACCCACGAGAAGGTCGGCTCACTGATCGAGATCGACGGGTTCTTGGCCGTGGATGAGCGCCTGAAAGCACTGATCGAAGAGATCGAGCCGGGAGTTCATGATTTCCGCCCGATCCGGATCACCATGCCGCGCGGCAACGACTATCCGGTGCCTTATCATGTCCTGCTGATCGGCCAATTCCGGGATAGTTTCCGGCCAGAACTGAGCACGGACGGCACCTGGTACGGTAAGCCCGGCGATTACACCGTCCATGACGAGAAGAAGGCTTTCGCGGGAGCCGCAATGTCAACTGAAGCCATCGGCGGCGCTCATCTTTGGCGTGAGCGAGAGCTGGTTGAGCCGAAAGTCTGCCTATCGGATGAATTGCAGGCAGCGATCGCCAAGGCGGGTCTGCGGATGATGAAGCATTACAAGATGAAAAGCGTCGATTGACACACGGGGGCTCGGAGAGATCGCGGATGGTCGTTTGTGTTTGGTAGGTGCGACATTCTGCCAAGCGGGAGGATCGCAGTGAGCCGCGTCGGAGCCCTTCACGGCTCTCTGGGCAGGGCTTCGAGGGTGCGACGGTCTCTGACCTGCTAGCCTGCGGCCTGTATATGTCAGCCGGAGGAGAATGACGCGTAGTCGGGCAGTGTACTTACCTCCTCTACCATTCGGAGCGAATCGTCGGGCGGCAGAAGCAGTCGCTTTGGTGGAGGATTTTCGGAGAACGACCCTCTCTTCGGGCGGTTGTTCCTTTCTGCGCGATGCCGCCGGAACTGCGGCGCTTTTTCCGGGGGGCTCGTGTCATTCCCCTTGCCCGACCCCTGCCGCCCGCCTAATCCGGGTGGCATGAGAATAATGTTCCTTGGCGATGTCGTGGGCCGGTCGGGCCGGGCGGCGGTGACAGAGCGGCTGCCGGGCCTTCGGGCGGCCTGGGGGTTGGATTTCGTCGTGGTGAACGGCGAGAATGCCAGCCAAGGCGCGGGGATCACCGGCGACCACGCGAAGGAGTTGCTGGCGGCGGGGGCGGATTGCCTCACGCTGGGCGACCATGCCTTTGACCAGAAGGACATGCTGAGCTTTATAGAGAGCGATCCACGGATCATCCGGCCGCTGAACTTTTCCAAGGTCGCACCGGGCAAAGGGTTCCGCGTTTTCGAAGCAACGCAAGGGCGCCGGGTTCTGGTGACGCAGGCCTTGGGGCAGGTGTTCATGAAGCGGCCGTTTGATGACCCGTTTTCAGCACTGGAGTCGGTGTTGAAGGCCAATACTCTTGGCGGCGTGGTGCAGGCGGCGATTGTCGATATCCATGCCGAGGCGACGTCCGAGAAGATGGCAACGGGCCATTGGTGCGACGGGATGGCGTCTCTGGTGGTTGGCACGCACACCCATGTGCCGACGGGCGATGCGATGATCCTGGCCAAGGGCACGGCCTATCAGACCGATGCCGGGATGTGCGGGGACTATGACAGCGTCATCGGGATGGAGAAGCTGGAGCCGTTGCGACGCTTCATCACGGGGATGGCCAAGGCGCGGTTCGAGCCTGCCAATGGTGCGGCGACCCTTTCGGGCGTGTTTGTCGAGACGGATGACAAGACCGGACTGGCCAAGCGGGTGCGCATGGTGCGGGTCGGCGGGCGGCTGGAAGAGGCTGTTCCGTGAGCGAGTCTTTTGCGGGGAGCCCCCCACCCTCTCCCTCCACCACGACGGGGGAAGGGAGCGCCTTTTTCGGCAGCCGGTGGTTTTTCGTCGCGGTCCTGATCACGCTGGGCGTGGGCTGGGGATCGACGCAATCCCTGGGCAAGATGGCGACGGCGACGGGGCATCAGCCGTTCGGTTTGATTTTCTGGCAGTTGTTGATCGGGGCGCTGGTTCTGGGGGCGGTGTCCTTGGTGCGGGGCAAGGGGATGGTGTTTTCCCGGCCCGCGTTCATCTTCTACGTCGTGGTGGCGGTGATCGGCACGCTGATCCCGAACGCGACCTTCTATGCCTCGGTCGTGCATTTGCCGGCCGGGATCATGTCGATCCTGATTTCCACGGTCCCTTTCCTGGCCTTTCCGATGGCGCTGGCCTTGGGGTTGGACCGGTTCTCGGCCGGTAGGTTGGCGGGGTTGGCGCTGGGGCTGGTGGGGGTGGCGCTGATCGCCTCACCGGGAGCGGGCGGGGCAGTCAGTCTGGGATGGCTGATGGTGGCGATGGTGGGGCCGCTGTTCTACGCCGTTGAGGCGAATTATGTGGCCCGCGGCGGCACGGCGGGGATGGACGCGGTGCAGGCGATGCTTGGCGTGTCGGTGGTGGGCACGGTTATGGCCGCCCCGATTGCGCTGGGAACAGGGCAATGGGTAGACCCGTTCCCGATGGGGCGGGCGGAGTGGGCGCTGGTCGCGTCGTCTGCCGTGCATGCGGTGGTTTATGCTAGCTATGTTTGGCTTGCGTCAAAGGCGGGGTCTGTCTTTGCCTCGCAAACAGCCTATCTGGTGACCGGGTCGGGCGTTCTTTGGGCGATGGTCCTTCTGGGTGAGCGGTTCCAGCCGATCGTCTGGGTGGCGCTTGTGGTGATGCTGGCCGGTGTGGCATTGGTGCAGCCGCGCACCAAGGCGCAGACGGCCTGACACGGGGAGGCGCGGATGTTCGGACTGGCGATCCCTGCCGAGGTGCAGCCCTTCGTGGCGCTGGCGATCCTTGTCGTCATGTTTGTCCTCTTCGTGATGGAGCGCACCCCGGTTGAGGTGACGGCCATCGGCGGGGCGGCGGTGATGCTGGTTCTGGGCATCCTGCCGATCAAGGAGGCGACCGCGGTCCTGTCCAACCCCGCGCCCTGGACGATTGCGCTGTTGTTTCTGGTGATGGGCGGGCTGGTGCGGACCGGGGCCATTGAGATGGTCATCGCCGCTGCAGAACGCCATGTCGGCAACCGCCCGAAGACCACGATTGCAGTTCTCTTCGGGGGGGTGGGTGTCGCCTCGGCCTTCATGAACAACACGCCTTTGGTGGCGGTGATGATTCCGGTGGTGATCCAGCTGGCAATGAAAATGGGGACGGCGCCGTCCAAACTGTTGATCCCGCTGAGTTACATGACCGTGCTGGGGGGGATGATCACCTTGATTGGCACCTCGACCAACCTTCTGGTCGATGGGGTTGCGGTGGCGCAGGGGTTGGAGCATTTCAGCCTGTTCGAGATCGCGCCTTTGGGGATCGCCGTGACGCTGGCGGGGGGCGCGTTCCTTGCGTTGTTCGGGGACCGGCTTTTGCCGGTACGACAGTCGATGGGCGTCTTGCTGAACGATCGGCGGAAGATGAAGTTTTTCACCGAGGTCGCGGTGCCCGAAGGCAGCCCCCTGATCGGCCAGCCGGTGCTGAGCGTGGACATCTTCAAGCGCGACGGGGTGCGAGTGATTGACGTCTTGCGCGGCGATGCCAGCCTGCGGCGCGACCTTGGCCCGGTGGCGCTGGCGGCGGGCGACCGGGTGGTCTTGCGCACCGAGATGTCTGAACTTCTGGGCCTGCAGGGGCGGACGGACCTGCATCTGGTGGACAAGCTGTCCTCGGTCAAGACCGAGACGGTCGAGGTGCTGATTGGCCCCGGCTGCCGGATGGAAGGGCGGTCTCTGGGTGAGCTGCGCATCCGGCGGCGCTATGGTGTCTACGTGCTCGCAGTGCATCGGCGGAACCAGAACATCGGGCGGCAGCTGGATGATCTGATCGTGCGGGTCGGTGATACGCTGCTGCTGGAAGGCAGCATCGAGGATATCCAGCGGCTGGCGGCGGATATGGATCTGGTGGACATCAGCCGGCCCAAGGTGGCGGCGTTCCGGCGGCCGAAAGCGCCGATTGCCATTGCGGCGCTTGGGCTGATCGTCATTCTGTCGGCGCTGGATGTGGCCCCGATCCTGCCTTTGGCGTTGGTCGCGGTGGCGGTGATCCTGATCACGCATTGCGTGGACAGTGACGAGGCGTTTTCCTTTGTCGATGGGCGGCTCTTGGCGATGATCTTCGCCATGCTGGCCGTGGGTGAGGGGCTGGAGCAATCGGGCGCGGTGGCGCTGATCGTGGGCGGCGTGGCGCCCTGGCTGGAGGGGCTGGGGCCGTTCCTGCTGATCCTGGCGGTCTATGCGATTGGTCTGATCATGACCGAGTTTCTGTCGAATAACGCAGTGGCGGTGATCTATACGCCCATCGCCATCGAGCTGGCGGAAAAGCTGGGGCACGACCCGCGCCCCTTCGTGGTCGCGGTGATGTTTTCCGCCACGCTCGCCTTTGCCACACCTGTGGGCTACCAGACCAACATGATGGTTTACGGGCCGGGGGGGTACAAGTTCTCGGACTTCACCCGTGTGGGTTTGCCGCTGAACATCATCGTGATGCTGGTCTCGGCGCTGTTGATCCCGCTGATCTGGCCCCTGTAGGAGAATGCGATGCGGAAGCTTTTGATCCTGATGGCTTTGGCCGGCTGCGCCACGGTGCCGGGAAATCCGCAGCCGCAAGCGGCGCGGTTGTCGGCGGATGTGCTGACGCTGGTGCTGACCGACGGCACGGTCTGCCGCGCCGACTGGGCGGCAGCGGGCGGTGTGGGGCGGCTGGAGCCTTGCGGGCCGGGCTATGGCTTTGCGGTGCGGGTGGTGGAAAACCCGAATATCCTGCGCCAGCTGTTCACCGGCTTGACCGAGGCTTTGGGGGCCGAAGGCGCGGTGCCGCCGATGGCGGAAGTCACGATCACCGATCCGTCAGGGGTGGACCGGGTGTTTGTGTCACCGCCTCCCTTGGATACAAGCTTCTGAGGCCAGGCCCCCCCACCCCATCCCTCCCCCACGAGGGGGGAGGGAGGCGCAAATCCCAAACGCAGCGGGACGATGCCGGTGACGTGGCGGGGTTGCGGTTTGGCGGGGCGCTGGTGTAGAGGACGCCAGCACCGATAAACGACCGGAGACAGGGCTTATGGCAGGCCATTCGAAATGGGCGAACATCCAGCATCGCAAGGGCAAGCAGGACAAGCTGCGCTCAAAGATGTTCTCGAAGCTGGCGAAAGAGATCACCGTCGCCGCCAAGATGGGCATGCCCGACCCTGACATGAACCCGCGTCTGCGGCTGGCGGTGAAGGCCGCCAAGGCCGTGTCGATGCCCAAGGACGTGATCGACCGCGCGATCAAGAAATCGCAGATGGGCGACGGGGCCGACTACACGGAAATCCGCTATGAGGGTTACGGCGTCAACGGCATCGCCATCATCGTCGAGGCGATGACCGACAACGTGAACCGGACCGCGTCGAACGTGCGGTCGTATTTCTCCAAGGCTGGGGGCAATCTGGGCACAACGGGCTCGGTCGCGCATAGCTTTGACCGCGTGGGCGAGATTTCCTATCCCGCCGGGGCCGGGTCTGCCGACGACGTGATGATGGCGGCCCTTGAGGCCGGGGCGGATGACGTGGAGTCCGACGAGGACGGTCACTGGGTCTATTGCCAGGTCGAGGCGCTGTCGGAAGTGTCGGACGCGCTGGAAAAGGCGCTGGGGGAATCGACGGAATCCAAGCTGGTCTGGAAGCCGCAGACCCGCACCGAGGTGGATCTGGATACCGCGCAGAAGCTGCTGCGGTTGATCGATCTTCTGGAAGAAGATGACGATGTGCAGACCGTGACGCACAACTTCGACATCCCCGAGGATGTGGCCGCGCAGCTGGAGTAGGCCTTAGCCGGGTGGCACCAGCACCCCGGCTGCAGCCCGGGTGATTGCCTGGGTCAAAGGGCCGAGCGCCGGCGCGGCAAGGCGGGTGAACTGCCAGTGCAGCGCCACGTCGAGGGGAGAATTCGCCTCCAGCTCGACCAGTTTGCCAGTCGCAAGGTGATCCTTCACCAATGGCTCGGGGTTCAGGCCCCAGCCAAGGCCAGTCAGGCAGGCCTCGACCAAGGCTTGGGACGAGGCCATGCGGTGGCTTGGAAAGCCTGCGCGGGGTTTTGCGCCGGTTTGGCGGGTGACCCAGCGGTCTTGCAAGAGGTCCTTGTCGGAAAAGGTCAGCGCGGGGGCAAGGCTCAGCGCCTGCGATGTGACGCCGGATGGAAACCAGCGCTTCATGTAAGCGGGCGATGCGGTGGCGCGGTAGCGCAGGCTGCCGAGGGGGATCGTGTCGCAGCCTTGGAGCGGCCCCGGGTGGGCGGTGATGGCGGCCACGACCTCTCCCCTTCGCAGCCAGTCTTGGCTGACGTCCTGATCGTCGATCACCAGATCGAAAAGAAAGCCCGGTGTCGCGGCGAGGGCCGGGATGACCCAGGTGGCAAGGCTGTCGGCATTGACCGCGATGCGCAGGGTGGCGGGGCCGGGCGAGAGCGCGGGCAGGTCGGTGGCGAGGGTGGATTCCAGCAGCCGCACCTCATCGTGGTGGCGGATCAGGCGCAGGCCAGCTTGGGTGGCGCTGCAGGGCTGACCCCGCCGGATGAGGAGGGTGCCCGCCACCTCTTCCAGCGCCTTGATGCGTTGCGAGATGGCAGAGGGGGTCACATGCAGTTCGGCTGCTGCAAGGTCAAAGGACCCGCGGCGGTGTACGGCGGCGAGGGCGGCGAGTTGGGCTGGGTCCAACATTAGCTGGGCTAATCCTGTAAGAGGAAGATTAATTGGACTGTGGTGAGAGCTGGCCGTAGGTCAAGGGGAAATGGGGCGTTCTTCCAGAAGGCGCGGGAGCCTCCGGCGGGGATATTTGGGCCAGAATGAAAGGGTGAGGCAGGAAGATGGGAGAGACCAACCTGACAGCGCTGTTGCGGGGGATGGAGCCAGAGTTGCATGACGTGCCCTATGGCTATGGGCTTTGGGCGGGCGAAGGCTTGCCGTTCGCGCCTTTTGCGACGGTGGCGGAAGCGGAAGGATTGACGGTGGTCGCCCCTTTGGCCGAGATCGAGGCGGCGGGGATGGTCTCTGACCCTTGGGCGCGGATCAGTCTGACGATCCACAGCGACCTTACGGCAGTGGGGCTGACGGCGGCCTTTGCGGGCGCGCTGGGGGCGGTCGGGATCAGCGCGAATGTCATCGCCGGGCTGTACCACGACCATATCTTTGTGCCTTGGGATCGCAGGCAGGATGCTGTTGCCGCTTTGCGGGCCTTGTCGGATGCTTGAAGCGATTGTGCAGGGCTATCTGGTGGCGCTGAGCCTGATCCTGGCGATCGGGGCGCAGAATGCCTTTGTGCTGCGGCAGGGGTTGCGGCAGGAGCATGTGCTGGCGGTGGTTGCGGTTTGTGCCATCTCGGACGCAATTCTGATCGGGGCGGGGGTGGCGGGGTTTGGTGCGCTGAGCCGGTCAGTCCCGTGGCTGGGCGAGGCGATGCGCTGGTCGGGGGTGGCGTTCCTGCTGGTCTATGGCGCAATGCGGTTCCGGGCGGCGGCGCGGGGCGGCGAGGCGCTTCGGCCGTCCGAGGCGGTCTCGGCCCCCTTGGTGCGGGTGGTGGGGACCGCGCTCGTGCTGACCTGGGCCAATCCGCATGTCTATCTGGACACGGTGGTGCTGATGGGGTCGATCTCGGCCCAATATGCGCCGCACCAGACGGCTTTTGGCGTGGCGGCGGCGTTCGGGTCGCTGAGCTTCTTCACCGCGCTGGGGTTCGGGGCGCGGCTATTGGCGCCGGTGTTTGCCAGGCCCGCGGCCTGGGTCTGGCTGGAGATTGGGGTCGGTTGCACGATGTGGGCGATTGCGGCGGCCCTTGCCTTCGGCTGAGGGTTCCGGTTCTGTGCGGCCATGCGTGAAACGACCGATCTGGGCCGCCCCGTCGAAGGGGTTCTGTGGATGCTGGCCACTGGCGTGGCCTTTGTAGGCGTCAACGGAATTGTCCGGCATCTTGGAACGGACCTGCCCGCGGCTCAGTCGGCCTTCATCCGCTTTGCCTTTGGGTTGTTGTTCCTGGCCCCGGCTATCTGGCAGGCGCGGGCGACTCGGTTTCCGCTACCGGTTCTGAAGCTGTTCGGCTGGCGCGGCGTGCTGCATGTGGCGGCGGTGGTGTTCTGGTTTTACGCCATGGCGCGGGTGCCGGTGGCCGAGATGGCAGCGATCGGGTTTTTGAACCCGGTGGTGGTGCTGGTCATCGCCGGTCTGCTGCTGGGCGAGGGGTTGGGGAGGGGGCGCATTCTTTCAATCCTGGTGGCGCTGCTCGGCGCGCTGATCGTTTTGCGGCCTGGGCTGCGCGAAGTGTCCTTGGGCCACCTGTCGCAACTGGCTGCGACCCTGTGCTTTGCGGTCAGTTACATCATCGCCAAACGTCTGAGCAGTCTGGCCCCGGCGGCGGTTGTCGTCGCGGTCCTGTCGGTGACTGTGGCGGTCGGGTTGGCGCCCCTGGCCTGGTGGGTATGGCAGCCGGTGACGGGGGTGCAGCTGGGATGGCTGGCGCTGGTGGCGGCGCTGGCGACCTTTGGGCATTACACGATGATGCGGGCCTTCAAGGCTGCCCCTTTGGCGGTCACGCAGCCGGTGACGTTCCTGCAGATCATCTGGGCAGCGGCGCTGGGGGCTTTGGTCTTTGGCGAGGGGGTGGACGCCTTCGTCCTTTTGGGCGGCGCGCTGATTGTGGGTGCGGTCAGCCTGAACACCTGGGCTGAGGCGCGGCGCGGGCGCATCCCGCCGCAGCCGGTGCCGTAAGAGGTGTTGCGTGATGGGCTGACCTGCGCGCGCCCCGGTCAGGTGCCGTGAAGGGTCTTTCCCTAGGTTCGCCCGTCAAGGCGATCCTGCGGAGGTATCCATGCCCGACGAAACCACGATCCTGTCGCTGCCCCTGATCCTGCCGGCGCAGGCCCAGAAACACGTCACCCATAACGAGGCGATCACCCAACTGGACCTGATCGTCCAGCTGACCGTCCTGAACCGGACACTGACCACGGCCCCGGCTTCGCCTGCCGTGGGGGACCGCCATATCGTGGCGGCGGGGGCGACGGCCCCCTGGGCGGGCCAGTCCGGCCGCATCGCGCTTTATACCGAGACGGGGTGGCAGTTCACCCAGGCCCTGCCCGGCTGGCGCGCGCATGTGCTGGCCGAGGGACAGACCGCGGTCTTTGACGGGCTTGCCTGGGAGACGCCCTCGGACAGCCCGCTGACTGTCACGCAGCTGGGCGTTTCGGCGACCGCGGATGCGACAAACCGGCTGACGGTGTCCTCGCCCGCCACGCTTTTGAACCATGCGGGGTCCGGCCATCAGCTGAAGCTGAACAAGGCGGCGGCGGGCGACACGGCGAGCCTTTTGTTCCAGACCGGCTTTTCTGGTCGGGCCGAGATGGGCACTGCAGGGACAGATGACTTTTCGGTCAAGGTCAGCGCAGATGGTGCAACTTTCAACACTGCGCTGCAGGCAGAGGCGGGCACGGGCGAGGTGACGCTGCCGAAGCCTGTGCATCTGGGGGGGCAGGCGGTCGATCCGGTCAGTCCACCGAACGGAACACTTTGGCTGAACACCACCAGCGGCGAGGTGAAGGTGCGCAGCGCAGGCTCCACCTTGCCAGTAGGCGGTGGCGGCGGCGGTGGGATCACCGATGGTGACAAGGGCGACATCACCGTGTCGGGCAGCGGCGCGGTTTGGACGATCGACGCGGGCGTGGTCACACTGGGCAAGCTGGCCAGCATCGCCACCGACACGTTTCTTGGCCGCGACACGGCGGGCACCGGCAGCCCGGAGGTGATGACCCCAGCCCAGGCGCGCACCATCCTGAACGTGGCAAACGGGGCCACCGCGAACGCCACTGACGCCGCTCTGCGCGACCGGGCAACGCATACCGGCACGCAACTGGCCGCGACGATCAGCGATTTCGCGACTGCCGTGGCGGCAACGGCTGCTGTGACCGCCAACACCGCCAAGGTGACCAACGCAACACACACCGGCGAGTTGACAGGCGCCACGGCGCTGACCATCGCCAATGACGCGGTCAGCAATGCCAAGCTGGCCAACATGGCGACGGCCACCCTCAAGGGCCGCGCCACCGCTGGGACGGGCGACCCGGAGGATCTGACGGCCACGCAGGCGACCGCCCTTCTGGACACGTTCACGACCGGGGCGAAAGGGTTGGCCCCGGCCTCGGGCGGGGGAACTGCGAACTTCCTTCGGGCCGATGGCACCTGGGCGGCACCGGCGGGCGGTGGCGGCGGGGGCAGCCCCGGCGGGTCAACGGGCGAGATCCAGTGGAACAACGCTGGGTCCTTCGCTGGTGCGGCGGATGTCGAGATTGAAGGCGGCCAGTTGCGCCTGCCGGCGATTGCCACCCCGACCGTCCCAGCAGCCGGGGGTCTGAAGATGTTTGGCCGCAACGTCGGGGGGCGCATGCTGCCGGCGATCATCGGGCCCAGTGGGCTAGATACCTCGCTTCAGCCGTTTCTGGGGCGCAACAAGGTCGGCCTCTTCCTGAGCCACGGGAACAACGCGGGCTTCACCAACTTTGGCCTGGCCACGGCATCGACCGGCACCGCGACCGCAGCCAACGTCGGAACGACGAACCTGCACGCCTATCTGCAACGGCATGAGTGGCTGGTCACCACAGCGGCCACCACGGCCGTGGTGGGTGTCCGGGGGACGGCGCAACAAAAGTCGATTGGCGGGCCTGCGGCGGGTCTTGGCGGCTTCATGGTGATCTGGCGCTGGGCCCCGGCGACGGGGGTGGCGAACGCCAGCCACCGGGCCTTTGCCGGGATGCGTGCATCGACTGCGGCACCGACGGATGTGAACCCCTCGACGCTGACGACCATCTGCGGCATGGGCTATGACGCGGCGGATGCCAACATTCAGTTCATGCACAACGATGGAACGGGCACGGCCACCAAGATCGACCTTGGAGCTTCCTTCGCAAAACCGAACGCCGACCGGACGGCGGTGTATGAGATTGTGATGTTCTCGCCCCCCGGCACGAGCCAGGTGCTAAGTTACGAGGTCACGAACCTGGTGTCCGGCGCGGTGGCAACGGGGACAGTGACGACCGACCTGCCAAGCACGTCGACGTTGCTGGCGCCCTACTCTTACGTTTCTGTTGGGGGGGTGTCGTCGGTCGTCGGGATCATGGTCAACAGCCTATATGTGGAAAGCGATTACTAAGGGCAAATGCGGCAGAGGCGGCTTCCGCCTCTGCCATTTCCAAATCCCGACATAGGCGGGCCTCGCCTGTGCCATTTGACAGGCATCTTTGCCCTGCATAGACAGCCTAAAGCTGGCCGGGGGATGACGGATGCGGATTGCAATGATCGGTACGGGGTATGTGGGGCTGGTTTCCGGCACCTGCTTTTCCGACTTCGGACATGATGTGGCTTGTGTCGACAAGGACATCGCCAAGATCACGCGGCTTCTGGGCGGTGAGGTGCCGATCTTCGAGCCTGGGCTTGAGGCGCTTTTGGCCAAGAATGTGGGCTCTGGACGGCTGACCTTCACCACCGGGCTTGCTGAGGCGGTTGACGGGGCCGATGCGGTGTTCATCGCTGTCGGCACCCCAACCCGGCGCGGCGATGGCCATGCGGATCTGACCTATGTGATGGAAGCCGCCGCCGAGATTGGCCGTGCGCTGACCGGCTATACGGTCGTGGTGACGAAATCCACCGTTCCGGTCGGCACCAATCGGAAGGTGGCCGAGGCGATCCGCGCGGCCAACCCACAAGCGAAGTTCGATGTCGCCTCCAATCCCGAGTTCCTGCGCGAAGGGGCGGCGATCGACGATTTCATGCATCCCGACCGCGTGGTCGTGGGGGTGGAGTCTGACCGGGCGAAGAAGGTCATGGCCGAGCTGTACCGGCCACTTTCCTTGCGCGAATTTCCGATGGTTTACACCGGCCTCGAAAGCGCCGAGATGATCAAGTACGCGGCCAACGCCTTCCTTGCGACGAAGATCACCTTCATCAACGAAATCGCTTCGCTGTGCGAGCGGGTCGGGGCGGACGTGAAGGCCGTGGCCAAGGGCATCGGCATGGATGGCCGGATCGGCGACAAGTTCCTGCATGCGGGCCCCGGCTATGGCGGCAGCTGTTTTCCGAAGGATACCAAGGCTTTGGCCCGCATCGGCCAGGAACATGCTGCGCCCATGCAGATTGTCGAGACGGTCATCAAGGTCAATGATGAGGTCAAGCGCCGGATGATCGACAAGATCGTTGATCTTTGCGACGGATCGGTGCGCGACAAGACCATCGCCATCCTTGGCGTCACCTTCAAGCCCAACACCGATGACATGCGCGACGCGCCCTCGCTGACCATCATCCCCGCGCTGGTCGGTGCAGGCGCGCGGGTCCGCGTCACCGACCCGCAAGGCCGGCACGAAGGCGAGGCGCTGCTGCCCGGTGTCAAATGGGTCGAGAACCCCTATCAGGCCGCCGCGGGGGCTGACCTTCTGGTCATGCTGACCGAATGGAACGAGTTTCGCGGTCTAGACCTGGCCAAGCTGGCACGAAAGATGGCTTCCGCGCAGCTGGCCGACCTCCGCAATGTCTATGACCGGGATGAGGTGATGGCGGCGGGCTTTCAGCGATACGTCGGCGTCGGACGCTGACCGCCCCCCATTTCGCAGCACAGACAGTGAACGTCTGGCCCGGTCTGTCAGGTTTGCCGAAAATCCTGTGGAAGCGCCCAGAATGCGCCTGAATGAAATCAGGCCCCGGTAACCTCCGTCCGTCACCGTCGCCCGTGGGTACATGGGTGAGTGGGGCAAGGGGTGCATACCTTTCAGGTAGTGGAGACGTTCACGGCTGCGCCGGTGACGCTCCTCTCGGGTATCAGCGATCTGGAACTGGTGATGCACGGCGGCGAGCTGCGGCTATACACGGCCACGCGCGCCGGCGGTGGCGTACTGGCCTTCGACATCGACGCCGCGATGACCGTGGTCGATCAGGAAAACACCGCCCCGGGGTCAACGCTGCCGGCGGCGGCACGGCTGGGCGTGATTTCCGTCAACGGCGCGACGCATCTGGTGGTGACCGGTGGCAACAGCGGCGGGGTGCAGGCCCATGCGCTGTCGGCAGGGGGCGCGCTGACCGGGGCGCTGCAACTGCCGGGCAGCCTGACGGGCACCCTGTCGGCGCAGGCGGTACTGCAGGTCGGCGGCCAGACCTATTTCTACGCCGCCCGGATGGGGGAAAGTGCGATCCACGCCTATGCCGTGGGCGCCAATGGCAGCATGACGCTGGTCGGCACCCGGGTCATCGACGCGCCACGCTCGGGCGTCGACATCCCCTCGCTTACCACGGTGCGGGTTGGCGGGGCTGACTACCTTGTCAGCCTCTCTCTGAACGGCGACTCGGTGCGCGCCTTCCCGATCGGCCCCGGTGGCGCGCTTGGCACCCCGCAGATCATGGGGATGAGCCAGGGCCTTGGCATCGCCAACCCCTCGGCGGTTGAGGTGGTGCAGACTGGGGGCGTGACCTACCTCGTGGTTGCTTCCTCGGGGTCGTCTTCCCTCAGCGTGATCGAAGTGGCACCCGGCGGTGTGATGCGTGTGGCTGATCACGTGATCGACACGCTGGACACCAAGTTCCAAAGCACCCAAGCGCTGGCCAGCGTCACGCTGGATGACCGGGTGTTTCTCATCACCGGCGGCCGCGATGGTGGCCTTGCGCTGATGACGCTGATGCCGGACGGGCGGCTGGTGCTGGTGGGAAGCCAGCTGCAGGTGCCTGGCCTGACGCTGACCAACATCACCGCGATCACGGCCCACGTCACCGCCGCCGGCAAGATTGAGGTTTTCGTGGCCGGTGAAGGCACCGGCATCACCCGCCTCACGGTGGACCCCGGCCCCCAGTCGCCGCTGCAGACCGGCGGGGATGAGGCCGCCACCCTGACCGGCACCGCTGGCGGTGACATGATCATCGGCGGCGACGCGGATGAGCAGATCGACGGTGGTGCAGGCGGCGACATACTGGCCGATGGCGGCGGGGCCGATACGCTGTCTGGCGGCGCGGGGGCCGACATGTTCGTCCTGACCGCTGATGGCGCGGCCGACGTCATCACCGACTTCCAGCTGGGCACTGACCGGGTGGACCTGACGGCCTGGGGCACCATCCATTCCCTGCAGTCCCTGACCATCACCGCCACCGCAACTGGCGCCCGCATCACCTACAACGCCGAGGTGCTGGACCTGCACGCGGCGGACGGCCTGCCGATTCAGCCGACCGACTTTCGCCTCACCGATTTCGTCGGCCTCTGGCACGCCCCGCCACCGATCCCCGATGGCAGCGGTCATATCGGTGGCACCACAGGCTCGGACTCCCTTCAGGGCACTGAGGCGGATGAGACGTTCTTCTTTTCCACCGGCACCGACACCCTGAATGGGGCTGCGGGCTTTGACCTGATCGACTTCATCACCGCCAATGCCGCCGTCACGGTCGATCTGACCCGCGCGGTCCAGAACACTGGCCCCGCTTCGGGCCAGCAATACCTGTCGGTGGAAGGGGTCATCGGCTCACGCTTTGCCGACCAACTGATCGGGGACAGCGCCGCCAACCGCCTTGACGGGATGGAAGGGAACGATCGTCTGACGGGGGGTGCCGGCAACGACAGCCTCTATGGTGGCCTTGGCACCGATACCCTGACCGGCGGCGCAGGGGCCGACCTCATGGACGGTGGCGCTGGCCGCGACCGGGGCAGCTACCGCGATGGTACTGCCGTGGTCGCCGATCTGACGCTGCCCGGCCTCAACACCGGCGATGCGGCCGGCGACCTCTATGTCGGGGTCGAGGATCTGGAAGGCTCCCGCTTTGCCGATACCCTGGGCGGCGACGGTCAGGCGAACGTCCTCTGGGGGCTCGATGGCAATGACGTGCTCGAAGGCCGCGACGGCGACGATTCCCTGAACGGTGGCAATAATGATGACACGCTGATCGGCGGTGCAGGGTCAGACCGGATGAACGGCGATGCGGGCTTTGACGTCGTCTCCTACGTCACCAGCACCATCGCCCTGACCTTCGACCTCAAGGCCCTGCACCTGTCGCAGGGCGATGCTGCGGGTGACCGCTACAGCGGAATTGAAGGCTACCAGCTGACCCTCTGGAACGACACGTTCCTCGGCAGTGATCTTGCTGATGCCGGCTGGGGCCTGGCCGGAAACGACCGACTTGACGGCCGCCTTGGCGACGACACGCTTTCTGGCGGGGCGGGGAATGACACGCTTCTGGGCGGGGATGGCAATGACCGGCTGATGGGGGGGGCTGGGGCGGACCGGCTGGAGGGGGGGCTTGGCCGGGACCTCGTGTCTTACGCCGATGCCGCCCCCGGGGGTCCG